>ERZ772927.23-NODE-23-length-157511-cov-5.22657_pt1 | contig 157511 bp, 153 predicted proteins | sample MGYA00512115_ERZ772927 | MGnify/ENA primary metagenome ERZ772927 (study PRJEB29015, sample SAMEA2737924) | human oral metagenome | biome: human oral; feature: human-associated habitat; material: dental | place: China | collected 2013 ... | reverse complement strand
CCAGCGACCTATTGGTTAACAGCCAACCGCTCTACCACTGAGCTATGCCGGAATACGAATCTTATTATAGCGAGTTTTTAAACAGTTGTAAAGTTACTGACGAACAATTTCTAGTGCTTTTTTCAAAATCTCTAATTCTTTGCGTGATTTTTCATCATCTTTTTCTTCTCTTTTCTTGATCTCTCTAGTCAAATTCTTCCACCAAACCTTTTTTTCAGCACTACACACAGCCAAAGACCTTACTTCGCCGTCACGCTTGTCCAGTAATCCTGCCGACACCAAATTATCAACATGTTTAGCTACAGTTGAAACCGATTTATATCCGAGTGCACGCATAATCTCCCTCAGCGTCGGACTATAGCCGTTCCCCTTAATAAATCCATCGATAAAATCTAGCATCATTTTCTGTTTTTTCGTCAGCTTCATATCTAAAGTATACACTATGCGCTATACTTAAAGTATGGCAAAAAACTTTATGGGCGACGCTCGATTTTGGTTTCTGGCAATAGTTATTTTTGGCGGTGTCTTTGCCTTGCAGCCCAGCCTCAGCTTGGCAATCCTCAACTTTCCATCATTACGATTAGGCCTATATCAGTTAGTCGCCATCGGTCTAGTACTATCCACGCTACCGATATTATTTAAGAAACGGCAAACCTTCGTCAAAAATCGTTATCTAATTAGTGGCTTTCTAGCAATTTTCCTAACTATGCTGATTGGGATATTTTTCGCCGAAGCGCGTCTTCGCACTGTGCTTTATTCATTGTCACTCTTATTTTTATTAGTTGTAGGTTTGTCGGCTGGCGTGGTTTATGCAGAATTATCAAAAGCACAAAAAAATAGATTAATTAACATTGGTTTATGGAGCGGTCTGGTTTTCGGAAGCTTAGCAATTATCCAGCTCATCGTCGCCACCTTCGAACCAACTGGCTTTGGCACGCTTTGCCCTGGCTGTAAAGCCGACGTTTTTGGTTTTCCGCGCATCAATCTACTCGCCGCTGAACCACAATTCCTAGCCAACGCCCTGCTACCCGCCTTTTTCTTAGCCCTCTTCCAGCCAAAACCTCGCCTCGCTCAACTGAGCTTATTTTTCACCGCCACAGCCATCGCCCTAACTTTTTCCCGCGGTGGATTTTTAGCAATTTTTCTAGCCATTATAATTTTCATCGCTATCGCCTCAATCAAACACCTCAACATCTCTTTCCTCTATAAAAAACTTCCTCTGATTATCATCGGCACGTTTTTCGGATTTACTTTACTATTTCTGTCTGCCAATATTCGCTATAGCAGTTCGCCGTTTATAGCACATAACACACTTGTTAGTATGATCGACCAATTATCCCTCGGCCGAATTAAAATACCGCAAAAAACTGTCATTAAAACCCAGCCAGCACCAGCGGCGAAAAGTCCTTCTACGCATAACACGCCAGATATAAAGCCAGCTTCACCCGAACAAACCTTTCAGCCTGCCGGTTTTGTCGAAGCTTCGGCCAACGATCGTCTTAGTGCCAGCGACCTAGCGACTAAATCCTGGTTAAGCTCGCCGCGCACCTTTTTATTTGGCGTCGGCCTCGGCAATCTCGGCAGCTTCATCCAAAATCATCTCCACATTAGCGTACCAACCGACCAAACCGTCTATATTTTCTACATTTTACTACTTAGCGGGCTCGGCATCATTGGCTTATTGCCGCTCATCCTGTCATCTACTGCAATTCTATTATTTGCTATAAAAAACATCCACCACCCCAAAGCACAGTTTATATTTTCATTAACCACTGCACTACTTATCCATTTTTGGTTCTTTGGCAGTTTCATTAACACAATTCATTGTTTTGCTATAATTGGTATATTTTTGTATAATTACCCCAGAGATTATGCGGAAAAAGTCTGATTTTTACTTCAAAGTTGTTCTGGTCGTTCTTGATATCTTGGCTTTATTGAGCGCCTTTACTATTGCCTATATTTTACGCATATCCTTAGACCCTAGACCGTTCCACGTCAGTATCAATGCTTTAGATTTCATTACGTCTATCGCTATGACCTTACCGCTATGGATTATAATGTTCTATTTCTTCGGACTATATGACCGCGAAAGCTACACTCATCCTTTACGCAAATTTGGTCGAATATTCTTAGCCTCGGTAACTGGAATTATGGTTATGATTTCAGTAACATTCTTCACCAACACACCACTATTTCCAGCCAAGCTTGTCGCTGTTTACGCTACCGCGATTGGCTTTGCTTTATTGATGATTTTTCGTAGCACCGCCAATATTATCCGCTTGCGGCTGTTAAAGCGTGGATTGGGCGCACGTCGAGTCGTAATAGTTGGCAACTGTGACTTAACCCATGTTTTGGCCGATTTTATCGAAAACAATCCACTAACTGGATTTAAGGTCAGCGGAATTGTGGCGCGGGCTGAGTTTATTCCAATTGAACTGAAGAGTCTCCGACGCTCATCACTAGAATCGGCGCTAACCAGAGATAAAATTGATGTTATTATACAAACCGATTCGAAAAATGTTAGTAACAATTACCAGCTCGCCCAGAAACATTATTTAGATTTTTATCAAGCACCAGAATTTGACGGAATCATGACCACTAAGCACACGATCGACATCATTGATTCCGTACCGTTAATTCACACCCACCCAACACCGCTGATGGGATATGGCCGAATTGTGAAGCGAGCTATGGATATTATCGGCGGAACAGTTGGTATCATTTTAGCTTCGCCAATAATGATTTTGGTGGCAATTGCCGTGAAAATTAGCGATCCAGCCGGCCCAATCCTGATGCATGGCAAACAACAAAATCGTCTGACTCGTTACAACCGGCCGTTCAAAGTTTACAAATTCCGCTCGCATTATGCCAAATTTGACGGTAAAACCGACGAAGAAGTATTCCAAATGGTCGGCAAGCCTGAGCTGATTGAAGAATATCGTAAAAACGGCGATAAACTTGATCAAGATTTTCGCGTTACACCGATCGGTCGTTTTATTCGCCGCTTTAGCCTGGACGAATTGCCGCAATTATTTAACGTGGTTAAAGGCGACATTAGTCTGGTCGGTCCACGCGCATTAGTTCCGCACGAACTCAGCGCATACGATAAAAAGCATGTTTTACTAGCGGTAAAATCCGGACTAACTGGACTGGCGGTAGTTTCTGGCAGACGCAGCATTAGCTTCGAGGAGCGGCGACGAATTGACCTATACTACGTACAAAACTGGAGTTTATGGCTGGATATTACTATTTTATTAAAAACCTGCTTGGTTATTTTCCAAAAGGATAATTGATGAGCAAGCCGAAAATTGCCATAGTTCACGACTGGTTGTATGGCGGCGGAGCTGAAAAAGTTGTCTTAGAAATCCATAAGTTATACCCAGAAGCACCAATTTATACTTCTTTTTGCAGCGATGAATGGCGGCAAAAACTAGATAATAAAGTCGTTACTGGCTATCTGCAGCGTTGGCCATTCGCCAAACTACGGCGTTTTCTACCGCTGCTTAGGCAGTGGTGGTTCGCGTGGCTCGACCTTAGTCAATATGACATTATCCTCTCTAGCTCGGGCAATGGTGAAGCTAAATTTGCCCGCAAATCCCGCCCCGAACAACTACATATTTGCTATTGTCATACGCCAACGCACTTTTATTGGCGGCACTATGATGAATATATTAAGCGCCCCAGTTTTCGTCCGCGCTGGCTAGCAAGATTGGGCTTAAGAACTTTGGTTCGTCCGTTGAAAAAACGCGATTTTATTGCTGCCCAGCAAGTTGATGTTTTCATTGCCAATTCTACCGGCATCCAAGCTGATATCGCAGAATTTTACCAGAAAAAAAGCACTGTTATTTTTCCGCCAATCGACTTATCGAATTTCTCGCCGCTGGCTAAAACTCGTCAGAAAAAGAGTATTCCTAAAAAACCGCGTTGCCTGATTTGGGGACGAATTGTACCAATGAAGCGACTTGATGTAGCAATTGAGGCCTGTCAAAAACTTGGCTGGCAACTAGATATTATAGGTAAGGGCCCCGACATGGACCGTCTTAAAAAACTGGCCGGCTCACATACAAATTTCTTAGGATTTGTTGATGATGCAACGCGAGAAAAATATATTAAAAAAGCCGATTTATTTATTTTTTGTTCACACGAGGACTTTGGAATTGCTCCTGTTGAGGCTTTAGCGACAGGAATTCCGGTAGTCGCTTACCAAGCGGGCGGCGCGCTTGATTATATTAAGCCAGAAAAAAACGGCTGGTTTTTCTCAGATCAAACAGCTGAACAATTGGTAAAAACTTTGAAAGAATTACCAGGTAAAAAAATTTCGTCAGCAAAAATTTCTGCTACTGCCAACGAATTTTCAGCCGCCATTTTCCGCAAATCAATGAAAAATATAGTTGAAAAATCATGGAAGGAGTATTCTCATGAAAATCGCCATTGACGCTCGCACATTACGAACAAGTACTGGCCGCTACATTGAAAGGCTGATTCATTATCTACAAAAGATTGATAAGAAAAACGATTATATTATCCTACTAAAGCCAAAAGATTTTGACAGCTGGCAGCCAACCAATCCACGTTTCCAAAAAGTAGCTTGCCCTTATAAAGAATATACTTTTGCTGAACAAATTGATTTTAAAAAGCAGCTGGAAGAACTAAAGCCAGACTTGGTACACTTTGCGATGGTTCAGCAACCAGTTTGGTATCATGATAGTCCAGTCGTCACCACCATGCAAGACCTAACCACTGTTCGGTTTAGAAATCCTGATAAAAACCCCGTTATTTTCTGGATAAAGCAACAAATTTACAAATGGGTCAATAAAAAAGTCGCTCGAAAATCCGCTCATATTATCACTATTTCCAATTTCGTGAAAAATGATTTGGTTGGATTTACCGGGATTAGTCCAGATAAAATTACAGTGACGCTAGAGTCGGCTGACAAACTACCAAAGGGCAATGATCCGGTCAAATCGTTAATTGGCAAGAAATTTATTATGTATATTGGCCGGCCAACACCGCATAAAAATTTACGTCGATTAATTGATGCTTTTGCTTTGTTACAGAAAAAACATCCAGATTTGACACTAGCTTTGGCGGGTAAAAAAGATAGCAATTACGCCCGACATGAAGTATATGTCAACGAGCACGGGATTAAAAATGTTGTGTTTACCGATTTTATATCAGATGAGCAACTGCGCTGGATGTATGAAAATACGGCTGTTTACTGCTTCCCGTCGCTTAGTGAAGGCTTTGGCTTGCCAGGTCTTGAGGCAATGCTGCACGGCGCGCCCGTAGCTTCAAGTACCGCCACCTGCCTACCAGAAACTCACGGTGACGCTGCTCACTATTTTGATCCGTATGATGTCGAGGATATAGCGCGAGCTATTGATGAAATTTTGTCTGACGAAAAGCTACGTCGAGAATTAATTAAAAAAGGCAAGCAGCACGTCAAAACTTTTTCCTGGCAGCGGATGGCTGAGCAGACGCTGGCGGTTTATGAGCAATATGGTAACCAGAATAAAAATTAGCTTTCTTGACCAGTGGCCTGATTTATACGCGTAGACGAATCTGCTTTATCTGTACCGCCAACTCCATATACCATTTCGATGTTGTATTTTTCACAAATATCACGCTCTGGTACAACCTCTGGTGCCGATCGATCGCCGCCATTAGCAAATACCAATTGGCAACCTGGATACTGTCGAGCAATCATTTCCAGCGTCTCCGTTACTGGCGGCTCTTCGTCAATAGACAGCATTACTTGATTAACACCTTTTAATGCTCGCATTAATCGAAGCCGATTTTCCTCATTGAGAATGATTTTTCCTTTTTTAAGCAATTGCTGTTTGTCGTTATTAACAACCACAATCAAATAATCACCCATTTTTGCCGCTGCTTCAATCATATCCAAATGCCCACCGTGCAATGGATTAAAATAGCCACTAACAATTACAACCTTCATATTTCCTCCTCTGTAACTTCTATATTATACCTGATATACTATAGTTATGACAAAGATGCTAGTCACGGGAGGCGCGGGATTCATTGGCTCGAATTTTGTGCATTATACCGTCAAACACAAGCCAGAATACGATATCACCGTTATCGACAAGCTAACTTATGCGGGCAATCGTGCCAATTTACAGCCAGTGGCTGATAAGATCAATTTCGTAGAAGGCGATATTTGCGATGCCGAGTTGATGGATAAATTGGTGGCCGAGACTGACATTGTGGTGCATTTCGCCGCTGAAAGTCACAACGACAATTCTCTGCGCAATCCCTGGCCGTTTGTCGAGACTAACGTGGTCGGTACCTACACCATCTTGGAGGCTATTCGCAAGCACGGCAAGCGCCTCCATCACATCTCGACCGACGAAGTATTTGGTGACTTAGAGCTCGACGATCCAAACCGCTTCACCGAAGACACGCCATACAATCCATCCAGCCCCTACTCCAGCACCAAAGCTTCCAGCGACATGCTAGTGCGCGCCTGGATCCGCAGCTTCGGCATCAAAGCGACGATTTCCAATTGTTCTAACAACTACGGTCCATACCAACACATCGAGAAATTCATTCCGCGCCAAATCACTAATATTTTGAGCGACATCAAACCTAAACTGTACGGCACTGGCGAGCAGGTTCGTGACTGGATTCACGTTGATGATCACAATGCTGCCGTCCATCTCATCCTAGAAAAAGGCGAGCTGGGTGAAACGTACATCATCGGCGCTGACAATGACCATGTCAACAACAAAATGGTGATTGAACTGATTTGCGAGCTAATGGGTAAAGGTAACGATTGGTACGAACACGTTAATGACCGCCCAGGTCACGATATGCGCTACGCCATGGATTCCAGCAAACTACGCCGCGAACTCGGTTGGCAGCCTGAGTACACCGATAACCAAACAGGTATGCGCGACGGACTACTGCAAACCATCGAATGGTACCGCGAACACGAAGACTGGTGGAAAGCCCAAAAAGAATCAGTTGAAGCGGCGTATGCAAAACAAGGACAATAATTATGTTTGATCCAAATAATTACAACGAACTAACCGTCACCGAATCTCCAATCCCTGGGCTATTTGTGATTAAACTACCAGTCCATGGCGACAACCGCGGCTGGTTCAAAGAAAACTACCAAAAGGAAAAAATGGAGGCACTGGGACTACCGTCATTTGACATCGTGCAAAACAACATCAGCTTCAATGATAAGGCTGGTGCCACTCGGGGCTTACACGCCGAGCCGTGGAACAAATTCATCTCCACCGCCAACGGCCGGGTATTCGGTGCGTGGTGCGATTTGCGCAAAGGCGACAGCTTTGGCCGAGTTTTTACGCATGAAATTAACCCCGGCACAGCAATTTTCGTGCCCAAAGGCGTTGCTAACGGTTATCAAGCGCTTGACGACAACATTGCCTACACCTACCTGGTCGACGCGCACTGGTCGCCAGACGCCAAGTACACCTTTGTCAATCTGTTTGACCCAGCACTTGGTATCGACTGGCCGATCAGCCAGGATCAAGCGATTATTTCTGAAAAGGACGCCGCTCACCCGCTACTTACAAACGTAATCCCAATGGAGGTTTAATATGAATTCAAATAACATTTTTATCGTCGGAGCAAATGGTCAACTAGGGCGGGCACTTCGTCAACAATATCCAGAAGCACAGTTCGCCGATATAGACGAGATGGATATTACTGACCGCCAATCAGTTGAGTCATTTGATTGGTCAGGAATATCAATCGTTTTAAACGCAGCAGCCTTTACTAATGTTGACGGCGCGGAAACACCAGAGGGTCGCGTAGCAGCCTGGAAGGTTAACGCCTCAGCAGTTGCAAACCTAACCCGAGTTTGCCGCGCTCACAACATGATTTTAGTGCATATTTCTAGTGATTACGTATTTGACGGGACGAAAGAACCTCATTCTGAAAATGAGGACTTTAGCCCACTGAGTGTTTATGGTGCATCAAAAGCGGCTGGAGATTTACTTGTTGAGCAGCTCGATAAGTTTTATTTACTGCGCACTACTTGGGTAATTGGTGAAGGTAAAAATTTCGTCCGCACCATGCTGGGATTGGCGGAAAAAAATATTTCACCGACAGTTGTTCATGACCAAATTGGCCGATTAACCTTTACTAGCGAATTGGTGAGAATTATTGACCACCTGCTGTCAACTCAAGCGCCATTCGGCACATACAACGCCACCAACGACGGCCCGTTGGAAAGCTGGGCGGATATCACCAGGCGAATTTTCCGGCTAGCTGGGCGCGACGACTTGACCGTTACTAACACGACGACGGCTGAATATTTTGCTGGCAAAGATGGAATTGCACCACGTCCACTAGGCAGTAATATGAGTCTTGATAAATTGCATTCTACTGGATTTACTAGTCGTGATTGGGTAGATGATTTAAGTGAATACCTCGTTAAATAAACTAAAGATAGCCTATTTAACAGCATTAACAGATTGTCTCAAGAGCTTATTCTCTATATCAGTAAAACCAGATAATATAACCACCTTATCTGGTATATTTCCTTTGGTAAAATTACATTGACTTGGGTCATATATTAGATCTTTAGCAACAAAATCCGAATAGCCCCTAGATACATAAGTTATCTTACGATTTCTCTTGTCAATCATTTGAATGGAAAGATTATCTCCAACGCTACTGACCTTACTATTTATGTCCCCCTCTAGAAAACCCTTAGCACATAAAAACAATTTATTTGATTTTCCTATCTTTAATGGAACTGAAGATTTTTTAGCTTCCCAGAAAGTACGCCGACCCCAGTGAGCCAAGAAATTTCCATCACCAACATTCCAAATACCATGACTACCATAACAATATGCACTAGCACCCGATAGCATGCTTGTCCAAAAAGCAAATATTTGATCACTTTCAAAAAACGAATTATTAATACCCTCATACCAAGGTTCCAAATTAATGAATGGCTTTTCGTTGGACCTATATTCCATAGGTAGCATCCACAGTTTATTCCTAGAAGTCTCCGAGTGTCCGGTCTGTACAGTAATAGCAGAAAAGTCTCGACTAACAGCCCAGCTATCCGTATTAGGTGTAGTATGACAAATTACTGGTAGTTCAGTTATCTTTTTAACTTCTTTATACACTCGCAGCCATTCTGCTATTTGTCTTTTTTGTTTTATTGAAAAAATGCTAAATTTATTAAGAACTTTTCCCATTATAGCTCTAGACTGAATATAAGCCCGCAAATCAACTTCACCAGTTAGACAATAAATTGGATCAAATTTTTCTGTAACTTTAATTACTCTCTTCCACCATTCAATCATATTATTTCGACCAATTTGACTAATTTGCGGACCCCAACCACCATATATTATTGGTTTTAAATGCAACTTGTTTAATATTTCTATCTTTTCAAGTGCAACAGCTATATAGTCTTGATTTATAATAAAATTCGATTCTTGCAAACAAAAGGCAGGCTTGCCACCACCATAGGATTGAGGGCTATCGATAGCAACCTCAGGGGGTATACCCATTACTAATTGAATAGCTGAAAAGCCCTCGTCTTTACGCTGCTGTGCTAGCTCGTAAAACTCGTCTATTGAAATTCTATCAGTCAAACCATACCACCAGGTGTCAGCGAGAAAATGACCAATCGTTCGATTGTACTGTTTATCGATGGCTACAGGCATTTTAGAGTATCTTCCCATGCAGTACGAGCTAATGATTTAGAGGTATTTTTACATCATCAAACGAGATGGTCTCACCCTCTTTAATATCTCTTTTAAACGTAGCATTCGCTATCAATCCTATTGGGATTTTATCCTTATTAGGCTTAATAGGCATCGCCTCGCCACGAATAATAGAACTACCAGTCGGCTCTGTCAATTTTTTCTCCTGCTAACACTAAAACGTATCGTTGTCACCTATGAATATTATCTCCCGTATCTGTTAATATGATATCATATTAACAGTAAGCTATAGAGAGAGGAAAAATGAAAGGAATTATTTTAGCAGGCGGCTCAGGTACTCGCCTCCACCCTATCACCAAGGCTATTAGCAAACAGCTAATGCCGATATACGATAAACCAATGATTTATTATCCGCTTACCACGCTCATGCAGGCAGGAATTCGCGATATTTTAATCATCACCACACCGGATGATCAAGCCGGTTTTCAGCGGCTGCTCAGCGACGGTTCGCAGTGGGGTATCAATCTGGAATATGCTGTCCAGCCCAAACCAGAAGGTCTAGCACAGGCTTTCATTATCGGTGAAGAATTCATTGGCAACGACAAAGTGGCTCTAGTCCTGGGAGATAATATTTTCCACGGTGAGCGGCTAGATGAGTCCCTACAGGAGTGTACCAATCCTGACGGCGGTACAGTTTTTGCTTACAAAGTTTCCGACCCAGAACGATATGGTGTTGTCGAGTTTGACGAGCAGAATCAGGCTATTTCTATCGAGGAAAAACCAGCCGAGCCAAAATCAAACTTCGCCGTGGTCGGGTTATATTTTTATGATAACGATGTTATTGAGATTGCCAAAAACGTCCAGCCTTCAGCACGAGGCGAGCTGGAAATCACCTCCATCAATGCTGAATATCTACGCCGCGGTAAATTGCAAGTCCAGACTTTAGACAACGGTGACGTTTGGCTAGATACCGGGACAATTGATAGCCTGACCGACGCCTCTGACTTCGTTCGCGTCATTCAAAAACGAACTGGCCGCATCATCGGCAGTCCAGAAAAAATCGCTTTCAAAAATGACTGGATTAGCCGAGAACAACTTAACACGCTTGCTGAGCCGCTCAAGAAATCTGGTTATGGCAAGTATCTAGTTAGAGTAGATTGTCAATCAAGCTAAAACGTGCCTCGCAATCTGCTGCATATCCCACTCAAGCTATCCTTTGATACGTTGCTGGGGTCAGCAAATAATACTCTTTCATTACCTAAAACCTCAATAAATATAGACTTTATGTCGTCACTACGCGTCAAAATCAGGAGACGAGATTCTGGGGTTATATTTTTGTCCTCGAGCAAAGTCTTAGCTATAACCTGCTTTGCACTATGTATGTCAGCATTAGGAGTTGACCACCTGGAAATTATTTCCTGTGTAGTAGTAGACTGTCCAGTCAGAGTCATCATAGATCTATTAAAAAATATATCACCATCAGTTTTCTGATCACTTCTAACCGAAAGTATAGCCGTAGACTTTTCTCGACAGATTGGACTCTCAGCTATAGTAATCGCATGGTCAAATAACTCTGGTGCAGTAAACGATGCCTTTACCTTACCCTGTAAATAAACTCCAAACACACCAACCCCGTTTGAAAAGGCCATCATTATAATACCTAGAATCATTAAAATCTTGACGCCACTTGACTGTGCTTTGTCTATAAGCGACATAGTTAGCATTGTCATAACCAAGCTAGTCAATAGGAGTAAGCTTAATACGGATTTATGATAATAATAGCTGACCTCACCATTGGTCATTTTTTGAAATATAAATAACGCCAGAGAAAATACTAATGACACAACTAGCCCAATAGTTAGCGGATTAACTGTTTGCTTCTTATGATTATGCCACAAATATGCCACAGCAAACACCGCCCAACTTAGCACGTAGAATACATCAAAAATCAACACCCCACCCTGATCATTAATTTTATCTGATGTCACCCTCTCAAGTAATACGTAAATAGCCCCCTGTACAACGCTAAAACTAACAATAAACAAAAGACTGCTCAGCAAAAGTTTTGGCAACTTTACTTTTTGATTACTACAAAAATAATCAGCCGCTAAAGTAAAGATAAATATGCCTAACGCAACTGGAAGTAGGAAAAAATAGGATAGACCAATACCAATAACAGAAAAGGTTGCTAATAGCCCATAGGTATACTTTTGTGTAATATCACTTTCCTTACAATATAAAAATAGTAAGGTTATAACCGAAAGCAGCAAATGGAGACTCATAATTTGCGGCATGAAACCGTCAGTAAACGCAGAAAACATCAAACCTAATACTGTGTGTATATCGTACAGGAAATAACAATAATAGCTGACATCCATGGCTTTTTCTTATTGTCTAATCTAACCAGTTTCGTTGCCAGAAAGATAAACGCAAACACTAAAAATACATAGTTAATTATCGAATATAATAAAAAGCTAACTAGCTTTTTATTAATGTCAGTAAACCTACTCATAAACGGTTGTACAGCCTCATTAAAAACCCAAGCATTTATATGATAGCCCTGGGGGTAATTGTTGGCAGCAGAACCTAGCATAGAGTTAATCGGCAACTGGTTACCTCTTGAACCATAGACATAGCCCTTTTGCCTCTCGACAGTGTCTATAAAACTAAGATGAGATATATTATCTACCCCTGAACCGTTAGCCACTCTTAAAAGATCGGCGCTCTGAAAACTAGAAAAAGATTGCGTCAGCATCAGGATAAATACAGTAAGGCTCACTAGAGAACTAATAATCTCGCTTAATGGGAACCATCTGCTGGGAGGAGTGAAACGACAAAATACAACAAGACCTAGATTAAATACACCGACAGTCCAGGCAAAGAGCCATATTGACATCGGCACCTTGAGTACCCATGGTACAAAAGCCAACAAAGTATTAATACTTATGTAAACCGAAAGAGTAACAAATAGTCGACCCATAAGACCTAGTCGTCTAGTCGGCAGAAATACTACCGCGGTAACTGTTGCGGCCATTATCAAAATTAAGGCTTGATTGAATACAACACCGAGAATAATAACTACAATATAAGCTATTATATATAACCTACGGTCATGCAGTCTATTTATTAGAGTATTACACATCCTGCCTCTCTTCGTGCGATACTTTCTTTGAAAAAATAAATAGCTTAAAGACCAAAAAATTCCAAACAGCAAATACAATGGTTGTGACAATCTTTGCCCATTGAATCTCAAGGATATTCATTTTTACTAATAAATCAACAGCCGTAGAGGTCGCCATCAAATTAAAAAAACTTAGCAAAGCATATAAGCAAATTTGTGATTTTAATGAAAATCGATCGTCTTCGCTGTGATTAAAAACTCGTTTCCTGTTCATAGGAAAATTAACACAAAACCCCGATAAGAAACCAATGCCGCTCGCCATAAAAGCTGGCATTTTAGCTATATAGTACAATATGGAGGTAACTAATGTATCAACCGCCAGCGTCGTCACACCGACAACGCCAAATAAAAGTATCTGTATAACAAGCTTTTTCATACTAACCAACTAACCCATAATACCATATTTATAGTATAATGAGAGGTATGTATAGAAAGTTAGAGACCGCAGTTGTTATACCTTGTTATAACGAAGAAAAAATGATCACTCAAACGATCAAGAAATTACCAAAGTATATTGACCATGTTATAGCCGTTAATGATGCCAGCACTGATGACACCATTGGCATTCTAAATAAATTAAAAAAGCAAAATGATCGACTGATTGTCGTTGACAACAAAACAAATCAAGGTGTCGGCGGCGCTCTCATCGCAGGATATAATTACGCTATTGAGCACACCAAAGCGACCGCTATCGGGATAGTGGCTGGTGACGACCAGTTTGACTCGTCATACCTCGAGGCAATGCTAGACGATTTTATCGATCAATCGGCAGATTACGTGAAAGCCAGCCGCTTCTTCCACCGAGAAGCCTTTAAGACTATGCCGAAATACCGCCAATTTGGCAATATTTTCATATCACTGCTGACAAAATTCTCGACTGGATATTATTCCATCACAGACATCACTAATGGCTGCGGTTGGCTACGCCGTGACATAATTGAAAAAGTCGATTTCTCCATAGTGGAAAAGCGCTACGACTATGAAACTAGTATGCTAACGGCCCTATCTATAGTTAATGCTAAAGTCATTGACCACGCCGTGCCAGCTCACTACGGTGATGAGAAATCAACTATTAAACTAATCCCAACAGCTTGGCGTAATCTCAAGGCTGTATGGAAAGGTTTTTGGCGACGGATTTACTATAAATACGTCTTGTATGGATTTCATCCCGTAGCCCTGTTCTTGTTTACTGGTATGTTTTTCTTGATTATCTCATTGTTGATTGCAGCTTTCTTATTGTATGTTAAATTATTCGCTCATCAATCACCGACCGCTGGCAGCGTTATGTTAGCTGTATTACCATTTGTTTTGAGTGTACAGCTAGTTTTAACAGCACTCACCATTGATGTCTCTAATGAGAACAATAATTTTAAGAAATAAACTACAGCTTGATATCGTCTACATCGCCGATACCATCAACGAGATAGTTTGGGTGCAATGCTGATAAGAACTCCTTATTACGAATACCGCTCATAAGGGCAATACTGGTCGCACCGAGCTGCTGAGCCGCCGCGATGTCTGCTTCGGTGTCGCCAATGATAACGACTTCACTTGGATCGTCCACTGTTTGTCTGACGATATCCGCCTTTTTCAGTAGCGTTCCCTCTTTTGTGTCACTATGGCCCGACAAAATCTTTTCAAACAAATGCCGAATTCCCAAATATTCAATCTGCCAATCAAGAGCGTCCGCATTTCGCCTCAGACTTAATAGATATAACTTGTTATTATTTGCCCGTAACTGTTCTAGTGTGCGCAAACTATCCTTGAAGAGTTCATCCGCACCTAATTCTTCTTGCGACTCGATTCGGTCAATAAACAGCTTGAGGTATCTATCTTTTTCGTCAATACTCAGTCCGCTCAGTGGTAATAGCTTGTCCCAAGACAGGTTAGCGCGCTTCATTTCCCAATATTCCTCTTTGTCAAGTGGAGTCCCACCCAACGCCTTAACACACTCTTCATACACCCGATAGTGTCGTGGGGCAATATCAGCTAATGTACCGTCAAAATCAACGAATATATTTTTATTATTTATACAATTCCTCCATCTCTTTAAGCTTATCTGGGAAAAATACTTCAGGATGATAATTGAGCAACTTCTCCGCTCGAGATATATCAATGACTATATCAGAACCACCGTCTTCGGATAAAACGACAATGCGGCTCGTTGACTGCGTACTATCAACAATTGCCTGAGCTGTCTCCCGAATAGAAACACCCCGGCCTGTACCAATATTAACGACTCCGGAACTGTTCGCATTCACCGCACATATAATACTGCGCGCCACATCATTGATATGTACATAATCACGCAGTACTTTTGCGCCACGAATCGTCAAATCATCACCAGCTTTCGCTGCTCGAATAAAGTTCGGTATAGCTCTAGCGATAGGGTCATACCCGCCATACATCACCGAAAACCGCAAAATGGTTAGCTCTTTATTCATTTTTTTTGCGTACGACTGAGCGATGAGTTCACTAGCCATTTTAGTAGAGCCGTAGTACGAGCCGCCAGCGACGACATTATCCTCTGTAATTGGACCGTGAATCTTTGACTGATCATACACTTCCGCCGTGCTGCCAATGATGATCTTCTCAGACTTCTCACCAAAATGAGTCAGCAGGTTAATTGTAGCGTCTATATTACCTAGCCTTGCGTTATCAAGAGTGTCGTCGGCAGCTATTTTCGGTACAAATGCCGCCAAATGAACAATGGAATCAAATGTCTCATCGTTCACCTGCTTGACCGCTGACTCTACACTTTTTTGATCTGCTAAATCACACTGGATCCAGCGCTCAGTGGGACTGGCTGGTTGAGACCGGCCCAGACAAACAACTTCCCAATCAGCTGGTATCATTTCTAAGAAACGTCTACCAACGAAACCCGAGGCTCCCGTAACAAGAAGTTTCATTACAACTCCTGAAGAATACGGTCGCGCTCGGCAACACTCTCTTCAACAGTCTTCATGTTAGATAGAACTGGTCGAAAATCCATACCCCGAATCCACACTAAACCATCTGGTAGAGGGTTGGTATTATTGTCAATTTTTGGTACAGTTTCACCATATCCAAGCTTGACAAACATTTCAGGCATATTTAGACCCGCCTGAGTAAAGAACTCGTGTGTCGTAAAGAAGCGACCAATATTAATCTCTGTTGGGTTTGGTATACCGTTTTTATCATAAGCCATATCAACACCAAACAGACCGTCCGGTTTATCGTCAACTGCCAATACTGCTCGACGCGCAATATCATCAAGTTCAGCATCAGAATACGTCAATCCTGTGCCTGTTGCGCCAGTAACACCGGATGGAGAAATTTTCGCCAGCTCCCAGTACAGTCGCTTACGGCCTTGAGCAACGACCAATTCGCCATCTTTCCAGAGAGACATCCATGTAACCGTTTCTGGCTCGAGTAATTCAGACACAGTAAAGTTACCATCCCATGAGCCATTTTTTTCTTGAAAATCGAGCCAGTTTTTAGCGCTCTTAACGTCATGAACTGGGAGCGATCCACGACCACCAGCACCCGAAATCGCTCTAATCCACATTGAGCCGCCCATCTCCTCGAGGAGCGCAGCCAAGTCGGTATCTTGACCTTCTATCAGCTTAGTCTTTGGTACCTTGATACCAGCCTTTTCCCAAAGCTTAAATGACTCAAATTTATCTTGTAAAATTTTCACTGTCTCCTTAGCCGGGAAAAATGTCTTGGCATTAATCTTCTCTCTATTCTCACTCAAGAAGCCAACCTCGACATCATTCTGTGCGTGGACAAATTCAATATTTTCTTTTTCAATAATATAGTTTAAGAAATCGATATATTTAGGGTCATTGGCAAATGGAGCTAGATATTTAGCATCAACTTCAGCACGCTGTAAGTAATACTTATCGGCGTCCGTACCTACAATATAATATTCCTCATCAGCCGCCCTTAATGAGCGAATAAAATTTGCTGATGGCGAGCCGCCGGCTCCTGTGACTAAAATTCTCTTCATGGTTCCTCCTATTTCTCCTCAAAAGGCGCAACGGCCTCTAATGATATTTTCAATGCTTCGCGTGCATCAACCGGGTTAACAATTGCCGCTGTACGACCCATGGATTTAGCCATAAAGGCCTTCAGCTCTGCCGCTAATGGCTCTTCAAAGTCTACTTTTATAACACGTTTTTCTGGGTCGCCGACTTGCAATACAAACTCAGTAAATCCATCTTTTTGGATTTCCTTCATATTATGTTTGTAGTATGTTAATTCTTGGGTTATATAGTTAGCTTCCAAATAGCCGAGCGATCCCGTTAGTGCAATTGTGCGGATCTTGACTGGTGTAAGCCAGTTTGCCTGAATAAACCCAGAAGCTCGACCATAGTCCATCAATATCTCTGCTGAGTCAATCTTTTTACTATGGCGAGTGCGTGAACCGTGACTAGAAATAGATTTTGGTTTTTTACCTAAAAGATAATTTACAATATCAACATCATGCACCGCCAGGTCAATAATAACATCGGTTTTTGGCTCTACCACTGGAAACCCACCAACGCGCTTACAAACCACAGAAGTAATATCGCCAATAGCATTATCATCAACCATTTGCTTCATTTTCTTGATAACTGGGTTAAACCGCTCAATATGACCAACCGTAAAGGTAACGTTATTCTTCTTAGCACAAGCAATCAACTTGTCAGCTTCTTCTACCGACGAAGCTATTGGCTTCTCTAGCATACAGTGAATACCTCGTGACATAACCTCTGTAGCCACCTCAAGATGAAATGGCGTTGGCACAACTACAGAAACTGCATCAGGTCGCGCCTTTTCAAGCATCTCCTTATAGTCGGTAAAGAACTTTACCTTATAGTCATCAGCCAGAGACTTTGCCTCGGGGTTTACGTCAGCAATTGCCACTAATTCTGATTCTGGGAGCATGAAGTAGTTGCGAACATGATTCCTGCCCATATTGCCAGTACCAATAACGGCAACTCTTAGTTTTCCTTCCTGCTTATTAGCCATTGATAGACTCCTTGACCGCCGCAGCAATTACCTCAATATCTTCGTCTGTAACCTTTGGATGGACTGGCAGAGATACAACTCGTGCTGCCAAGTCTTCAGCCACCGGGAAGTCACCAACCTTATAGCCAAGCTTTGCGATATGTGGATATATGTGCAAAGGTTTTGGATAGTAAATACCAGCTCCAACACCCTTATCCCTTAGACTAGCAATAAACTGATCTCGCTGCATGCCCTTGTTTAGTAAAATGGTGTATTGATGATATACATGGTTTCGATTGTCGCTAATAGTCGGTGTTTTAATACCTGCAACGCCCGCCAAGGCATCATTTAATTTGCGAGCATTTTCTTGACGTTTTTTTGTAAATTCTTCTACTTTTTTCAATTGTTCAACAGCAATAGCACCATGCAGATCTGACATGCGATAGTTATATCCCAAATCTGCATACTCGTATGGCGCAACCATACCGTGTTGCCTAAATGAACGAATCGCAGCTGCAGCTTCATCACTATTTGTCGTTACGATACCACCCTCGCCGCACATAATGTTCTTGGTAGCATACAGAGAGAAACAACCGAAATCGCCCAATGCGCCAGTTTTTATGCCTTTATACTCTGCTCCAATGGCCTGGCACGCGTCCTCAACAATTTTTAAGTTGTGCTTTTTGGCAATTTCCTGTAGTTCAGCCCAATCACACGGTTGTCCATACAGATCAACTGGCACAATAGCCTTTGTCTTTTCAGTAATAGCAGCTTCTATCTTGGAAACGTCAATATTGAACGTTTCTTCATCAATATCTACAAGGACTGGACGAGCGCCCAACATCAATATTGGATTAATAGTAGCGATAAAACTATACGGTGTGGTAATGACCTCATCGCCCTCTTTCACGCCAGCAGCATACAAAGCACAGTGAATAGCTGCTGTACCACTGTTTACTGCTAACGCATGTTTTACCCCACAATACTCCGCCCAGTTTTTTTCTAGTTCGGCAACTTTTGGCCCTTGAGCCAACATGCCTGATTCTATAACTTCATTTACTGCTCGACGCTCTTCGCTGTCGATAACTGGTGCTGCGATATTTATCATTTAAGTTACCTCCTTGACTTATTGAAACTATTATACCACACACCAACTAAATCTTATAGTACTACTTGGACAGTAGTACAGTCTAGTAGAATGTGGTTATTTGTTAATATATATAATATAATTGATTATATTATGAGAATTAATTTTAAAGAAACTCTGTCTTCGTTTTCCAGTTTCTTATATAAAAACCAAGGTTGGATTTTTCCAATAATAGTCTTATCTGTCCTAATTAGTCTATCTACTCTTCAAATATCTGGTACATCCGCAGGAATATATGACTATCTACTTGGCAAGAAACCAGTAAATCTCATCGCCGGAAAACCACGACCAATCCGTTCAGATGAATGGGTTGTCACAACTCCATTTGCAGTATCTCAGTATAATAACGGCATGCCAGCCCAAAACAAGAATATTGGTATTGGACAAGATATGAGTATTGTAGCTGACGCTCCATACACAGATTGGAGTATGTTATTTAGACCACATAACCTTATTTTTTTTCTATTACCCATAGGGTTTGCATTTGCCTTTAAATGGTGGTTGTTGTCTGCCGGTTTAGTTTTATCAGTCTATATATTTGTATTATTTTTATACCCACGCAAATACCTCATTGCTAGTCTACTTGGATCTATAATGCTCTTCAGTCCTTTTATTCAATGGTGGTATCAATCTGCAACGATTTTACCAATAATTTATGGTCTTTTGGGAATAGTTTCAGCTGTCAAGTTAATCGAAAGTAGGTGTCGTAGAACCGCAATATACTGGTCTATAGCGCTAGCCTACTTAGCGGTATGTTTTGCGCTAGTGATGTATCCAGCATTTCAATTAACAATTGGTCTTGTTTCTCTCGTAACCATGTTAGCTATACTACAAGGCAGAGGCACCCTGCATCTTCTTTGGCAACGTCGTAATCTATTCTTAATATTCGGATCAATCATACTAGCTGGTACTATTATGGGACTATTTTTATGGCAACATAGCGATGCTGTCAAAGCCTCACTAAACACTATCTACCCAGGGTATCGTAATATTAGTTCTGGCGGTTTTGATATTTTTCGACTTATTAGTTGGCCGCTAAGCTATCTATTGCTACATGACAATAATTCAATGATACTTGGCAGTAATCAAAGTGAAGTCTCTAACTTCCTACTTATTGGTCTAGTGTTGATGCCTTTCCTAATTTATTTATCTATAAGATATAAATCCACCTTTTCAAAACTTGAAAAATCTATCATTTATATAAGTTCTGGTATCTTTATATTTATAGCCATACGTATGTTTATACCTATTGGTGACCAGTTGTTTAGTTTACTTGGTGTATCAAAAATACCACATGAGCGTTTATTTATTGGCCTCGGGCTAATTAACTTTTTATTACTTTTGGTTGCCGTTTCAAGGCGGTCAAAGAAGCTTCCTAAAAAATGGTGGAAGCCACTGACAAGTGTCCAGCAACTAATATTCTTTGCCATAATTACTATAATCTTTTCAATACTTATATACGCAACGGTTCGCCATTATGACATACCAAATATAGGACCACTAGAGTCCGTAGCTGTAATATTGACCTTTAGCGTTTCCTCAACCTTATTACTATCACCATACGAACAACTTCGTATAGTTGGTCTTGTGGGGGTCCTTTTGTTAAATATTTTATCTACCTATATGGTAAATCCTCTCTACCGAGGAGTCGGTATAACTGATAATGAATTTTCTCGATATATCATGGACGCTGAAAAAAAGGATAATTTTTACTGGGTTGCAAATGATTCATCTGTGCTATCTGCTATCATGGTGGCAAGTGGTGCTAAAGTCTATGGTGGTGTTAACACTTACCCTCAAACAGACGTCTGGAGAAGATACTTTCCCAATAGTACTAACGTATTTAACCGCTACGCCCATGTTCGTTTTCTTTTTGACTCATCACCCCAAAAGCGTTCACTCAGTCTCATTCAGGACGACTCATTCTTCGTTCATATATCCCCTTGCGATGAAATGCTACACGACCTAAATATACGCTATATCACATCAGAGAGACCGCTTAAATCGAGTTGCCTAGAATCCAACCGAGGTAGAATATTTGATGGCAAAAAAATATATATCTACACCATCAAAAACAATAGCACAAATACTAGGGAATAGATAAAGTTACAATGCCCTTTATGTCAGTTGTTTTTGTTGATGTTGTTAGAACTAGTGGAGGGCTCTTTCATAGTTGTAGTCATTGTTAGTGGTTTAAGTATGGCATCATAGAGTCCTATATTGTCTATTCTTACCGCTTGTGGTAAAATAATAGATATATTTATAATAATATAGGAACCTAATGAAAATAAATAATCTTAATCGGTATTCAAATAATAAACGACGGCGCCATATTGTTATAATAGTTGCAGTTGTTTGCTTGTCTACTATTTCTTATGGAGCGTATTGGTATTTTTACCAGCAAAATAAGGATGATAAGCCCGTGTTGACTTTACCGGATAGGCAAGTGGGAGAGACTAACTACTCGCATCCAAATAAGGATGAACAAAATCCAACATCCGACAATGACGACAATAATCAAAAAAAACTCACACCTCAACAAAATGCGCCCGCTACCTCACCTATCCCTGTTTCCATAACTCGAGTAGACAGATCCCCACTACAAGTTGGCGTTATAATCAATGAGCTTCTATCTAGTGGCACCTGTACGCTAAAGCTCTCTAAGCCTGGTTTGAGTGACATAACCCAAACAGTGGAAATCTTTAACGGACCAAGCTATACCACCTGTCGCGGCTTTTCCATTGATAACGTTCCCGGCGGCACATGGAAACTTACTATAATCATAAACTCTGAAAATAGATCCGGTAGTACTAGTCAGGAGATTACTATATGATACATAAAACAACTATTTTATTTGCAGGTCTTGCTGCAGCTATTATTTTATCTATAGCTATGGTCAATCCTGTTAATGCAAGTTCCTTCGATCCAGGGAATATTATTAGCGATTCTATTTTTACTAACAGTAGCACCATGACCGCTGATCAAATTCAGTATTTTATAGAAGTTAAGGGTAAATATTGTACTGACGGCGAAGCTCCATGTCTAAAAAATTATCGTGAAAATGGCAAAAGCGCAGGTACAATAATATATGAGATATCCCAACAATATTTGATAAATCCCCAGGTTATCCTAGCAACCCTGCAGAAAGAGGTTGGTCTGGTAACTATTAGCAACCCAGGTTCGTGGCGATATCGTACCGCTATGGGATATGGATGTCCCGATTCTACGCCAGGTGTCTGTAATTCACAGTATTTTGGATTCACAAATCAGGTTCGTTGGGCTGCTACTATGTTTAGAGCAATCATGAACAATTCTCCAACTTGGTTTACTCCTTATCGCATAGGTGTTAATTCGATTTTATGGCACCCAAACCAAGCCTGCGGCATTAGTAATGTAAATATTGTCAACCGAGCAACTGTTGCATTATATAGTTATACGCCGTATCGGCCAAATAACGCCGCCTTGGCAGCTGGGTTTGGTACTGGTGATGGTTGCAGTTCATACGGAAACCGTAATTTCTGGTTATATTTTAATACCTGGTTCGGTAGTTCAACAAGTTCTATATTAATCCAATCACCACAAAGCCCAGCCGTTTACTTACAGAGTGGTAGTACTAGATATGCTATACCATCTTGGGATATTATTAATGCCTATGGATTTGGAAGATTCGGAGTTACTCCAGTTTCAAATTCTTACATGAATTCCCTACAAAATGGTGGCATATTAAACACAGTTTTCTCTAATAAATCTGAGCCTGGCCCAATATATCTAGCAGACAACGGTTACCGTTTTGGGTTTTCATCTTACCAACAATGCGTTGACTGGGGTTTTCCTAGGTGTACCGATTCTTCATACACTAAGCCACTAGAACCCTCTGTATTTGACCGTATGTATCGGTATGGTGCAATATCACCACTAATGCTAAATGGTTCACACCTGCATATAATGAAGGATGGGAAAAAACACACCCTATTATCACATGAAGCAAGGGTAGAAAAGGGCTATGCCAACATAAACTATACACCAATAACCAACCCAGCTAACCTAACCCAACCATACGCCAAATCTATACCACATAACAACAGTCTGGTATCATTTAAAGCAACTCCCGCTATTTATTTATATACCAATGAAAAATTTTATGCCCTTAGCTATGATGCCTTCCTTACTTTATCATCAAAACTACCGACATTGGTAGATTCGTTCTCTGAATATAATAGCCAGTTGCCAGTAGAACAAGGCTTTATTCAGTCCAATGTTGCTTTGAGTGATGGCTCTCTATATAGTTTTGTAAATGGCAAGAAAATTAACCTTACAAAGGTTAAACACCACTGGCCACAAGCAGCTATTATAGATGACCTAAAAACAATTTTAGCGCTGCGTAGCGATGATTATACAGCAGATGAAAATTCTACCTATCGCACGACAGCTGGCTCCATACTAAAGGTTGAAAATAAACATTTTAGAGGCTTTTATAGCTTATATGACTATTTTGCCCTAGGAAATACCAGACCGATACCGATCAATGAATTAGCTATCGCTAACCTTGCTAGTGGATCATCTGTTATGGCAAACGGTCAAGGTTCTGTTTATCAGCTAGCTAGTCCCGCCAATCAATCCCTTATACTAACCCCTTCAATTGATGGATCGCCATGTCAATTATCATCACTTGATCAACTAGGCTCGTATTACCTTATTACTAATAGCGTACAGAGACTTGCGCCTTCCCAACAGCCAATTTCTACACTAACTAATACAGCATACGACCAAGATGGAAATATTCATATAATCTACTCTGGCAGACACGCTATACTTAATGCTTCTGAATTAACTTCAGTGTGGGGCGTACACCAAAAAATACCAGCCTGTACATTTCATAAGTTACACCTAGCTAAAATTCCAGTAAACTCTTCCGTTCGTTTTGTTAGAGATCCTGTAACGGGCGTAATCTACCATGGTGAAGGTGGTAAAAAACGACCGATATTCTCTTATACCGCTTTTATAAGAATGGGTGGAAATACATCAAATACACTGGATGTTTCGAATGAATTTATCAAAGCATCACCAACGGGTGTCGCAATTACTGAGTAGCTATTATTTTGTTTTTAGTTTATACTATATAGTATGAGTAGTGTTTTAGATTTGTCAGTTGTGATTGCTTTCCATAATCACGCCAAAATGACAATTGATTGCGTCTCCTCTCTACAAAAATATGGCCCAAATGTAAGAGAGATTTTACTTATAAGCAACAACTCTTCACCGGACGAACTACGTATAGTTGAAGAATATAGCAAGAGTCAGCCAAATATACGCGTTTTGACCTGGGATTATCCCTTTAACTACCAGAAAGAATACAACTGGGGTATATCACAGACTAGTGGAGAGTTTATTCTAATGCTAAATAATGACATTGAACTAACCGAAGGTTCTATAGGACTAATAGAGTCTATGTATAAAAAAGCATCTAAAAAGAAAGTTGGCATTGTTGGTTGCACACTATTATATGGTAACGAAAGAGATATTCAACATGCCGGCATTTTTCTTATGCCAGAAGGTATGGCAGACCATATGTATGTTCGCGAACGATATCAGACTGCACTCAAGCAAGTCGGCTCCGAAAAGTTCCCCTATGATATAACCAAAGATATGCCAATGACTGCCGTAACAGGTGCGGCACAGCTTGTGCGTAAATCTTCTTTCGAAAAAATCGGAGGATTTGATGAGAAATTTATCATTTGCGGTGGTGACGTAGACCTATGCATCAGAATGAATGAATCCGGTCTACAAACTTGGTTTGTTGGTGGAGGATACATGCTCCACAAAGAAAGTATCTCTCGTAAGTTTATACCGATACCAGCAGAAGACTTTTATAATAGTTATATAAGCTACATAAAGGGCTACGATCCTGAACTTGGCGATCCGTTTTTACCAGAGATTACTAAAAAAATTAAAATACATGGAGTTTAAATATGAGTGTCCTTCGTTTCTCTATACGCGCTGCACGTAAATCTGCCCATATTAGTGGAAAATTATTGCGTAAAAGCTTAAACTTTACTAATAAAGTAGAACACAAGGCTACCAACTTATTAGACGGTGTCGATTATAGTATACAGATTAATGAAAAGGTTCCGCTTGAGAAAATTTATTACAACTCTATACCATATGTTCTACCGATTCATGCAGCCATGCCCGCTGTTGGATCAAAAGGGACTGTCACTCTTTTGATTCCATCTCTGGATGGTAGTTCCTTCTTTGGTGGAACCGCGACTGCATTGGTTGTTGCTGCTAAATTAGCTTTATTAAAAAAATGTAAACTTCGTATTGTACAGACTCTTAAAACTGGCCATCCGGGCAATCTTGTAAAATTCTTTACTGGCGAAGGCATCACTATCTCTGATGACGCTATTCAAGTAATAAGTATTGCCGAGCGCAGTTATAACGTTTATGGCTATATTAGCACTCATCCAGATGATATTTTTATAGCTTCAGCCTGGTGGGACGCTTACAATTTATCACGTATGCCTCTAAAACGTAAGTTTATATACCTAGTACAAGATTTCGAACCGATATTCTATAACAACAGTGACCGATATGTCCTAGCCGAGGAAACATATAAAAATGATAAATTTATTCCCCTATGTAATACCAAGTTTATGGCTGATTTTATGTCAGATAGAAACTACCCTGCCTTCAAAAAATCTCTATTCTTTGAGCCAGCAGTATCTCGCAAAGAGTCTGGCGCGCTCTTATCGAAAAAGACTAATGATAAAAAGACTTTATTCCTTTACGGTAGACCAAATGTTCACAGGAATATGTTTTTCACTGCGCTTCAGGCTATTGACTATGCCTTTAAGGCTGGTTTTATAAATCCTAATAACTGGGACTGTTGTATGGCTGGTCAGAATAATTTACCCGATATAATTCTATCTTCTGGCGCAGTTATCAAGAATAAAGGTAAGATGTCTATGGAGGATTATATTGAGTTTAGTAAAACCGTAGATTTAGCTATATCACCTATGATGGCTCCTCATCCAAATTACCCAACGCTAGAATTTTCATCTATCGGCTCTACGGTGGTTACAACCAAATACGCCAACAAAGAAAGTCTTGATAAATACTCAAAAAATATTATAATGTCTGAATTAGACGTAGAGTCTATGGCAGGAGCTATAAACATTGCCGTAAGAAGAACTGAAGAAGATCGTCTCGCTAACCTTAATAATACAAATATATTAACTAGCTGGGACGAAAGCCTAGATGATTGTCTAAAAAGTATACTGGATCGTATTAATAAATCTGAAAACTATTAACGCCAAATCTATGGATGTGTGATTAATAAAAACTTTACCTCCACTCACCCATAGAGCGCATCGGACCATCCCTAAGTATATCTTTACCTTTGACTACGAAAGAATATGCTCGTGGTAGGTGCTTAAGTGTACTATCATCCTTACTCCTGTGAATAGATATATAGACATCGTACTTACCAGGATTTAGGTCAGCTATAGGTTGTACAAATTCAATCTTTTTACCATTCTGAATAAAATCATTAGGCATATCTCTCGAATTTCTATCTGAGAATATAATTCCATTAGCCGACAATGAAAAATTAGCAAACACCTGTCCTTCAATGCCGTTAACCACTACACCTAACTTTAGCTCTTCGTCTTGGGAAAAACTCCTCTTTTTTGGCTCAACAATCTCAATTGAAACCTGGTTGGTATCTACCTCCCTATCTTTTTGGCTTTGATTTGATTTATCTATGTTAACCTCTGTATATATATCAGCTATATCAATAGGTGAACCCTGGTGTTTTATCTTACCATCTTCTATATAGATAGCTCTAGAACAGAATCTACGCACCGCACCCATATCGTGAGTCACAAAAACAACTGTTTGTTTATTATTTTTAAGATCCTCAAAATAATCGAAACATTTCTGCTGAAATGCAGCGTCACCAACAGCCAAAACCTCATCTAAAACCAAAATATCAGCATTGGTTTGAATTGCCACCGAAAAAGCCAAACGTACCTGCATACCGCTAGAATAGTTCTTTAGCTTTTCTTCCATAAATTCATGTAGCTCAGCAAAATCAACTATTTCATTATAAATAGAATCAATCTCTGCTCGACTAAAACCCAGTAGAGCACCGTTCAAATAGACGTTTTCACGACCCGATAACTCTGGGTTAAAACCCACACCTAATTCAATAAACGGCACCAGCGAACCGTTAACCTTTACAGATCCACTATTGGGAGTATAAATACCAGCAATGCTTTTAAGCAGGGTGCTCTTTCCCGAACCATTACGCCCAACAATACCAAAAAATTCACCTTTTTTAATTTCTAAAGATATATCCTTAAGCGGTGTAAACTTGCGATAGCCTTTTTTTCTCTTGAATATACCAGTAACCCGACTCTTTAGGCGGTTGGTTGGCTCTAAGGGAATTTTAAAAGTTTTTGTCAAATTATTAACTTGAATAGCCACATCGTCACTACTCTTTTTCATCTAAATATCCTCCGCAAAAAACTTTGATTTCTTTGAGAAATACCACACACCAACTGCAACCATCAGTAGAATAATAAATCCTGGAATCGCCAATCGCCAATCGTGTATCAAATCAGTCATTCTAACGATTGAGGCGTCTTGACTAATCATCGCATAGCGCGCATCCTGAATAATTTGCGCCACTGGATTGATAAACAAAATTTCAGCAGCTTTTTGACTACGCTCCATCACCATAGTTAATGGATAAATAATTGGTGTAGCATAAAATGCCGCTTGCAGAAAAATTTCCCAGATATAGCCAGTATCACGAAACTTAACATTTAGCGCCGACAGTAACATAGCGATACCTAGAGCAAAAACATATAGCTCCAAAACTAGTGGAATCATCCATAAAACATGCCAGGTGAAGTCCACACCGTTAATCAACGCAAACAATATAACCACTAGAAGATTAATTCCTAGGTTAATCAACGACGAAATTGTACCAGAAATAACGATGATATATTTTGGAAAGTTCAATTTACGTATCAGGTCGCCACGATTAACGATTGAGCCCAAGCCATTGCTAGTAGCCTCTGTAAAAAATGACCACAATACTACACCAAGCAGTAAGGTTACAGCAAAATGCGGCACGCCGCGATCCATTTGCAGAACATAGACAAAAACTACATACAAAATCGCGAACAAAAATAGAGGTTTCAAAACACTCCAAATATAGCCAAGTACCGAACCCTGATACCTTAGTTTAAAATCAGTTACTACTAGTTCCCGCAAAAGAATTCGATTCTTCCGATCCAACAGACCAACTCCTTTTTTCATGTACTATATTATAGAGTATAATTGATAATATGAACAGTCTTGCTATCATAGTCCTAAATTGGAACGGCGCAGATGACACGCTGAATTGTGTTGAGTCGCTGCAACAGCAGACTCTACGACCAGAGATAATTATTGTTGATAATAACTCAAGTGATGATTCGGTTGAGCGGTTTGAAGACCACATCAAATCTCAGAAGAAAGATGCGCCAATTTTAATTAAAAATAGCCAAAACCTTGGTTTTGCTGGCGGTATTAATACAGGCCTGATTTATGCAAAAGAACATAATTTTGAATATATTGGCGTGCTTAATCCTGATGCCATTGCCGACAAAAAATGGTGCCGCGCCCTCGTCGATGAGCTTTCTACACACCTGGATTGCGGTATCGAAACCGGCATCATGCAGCGGCGCGATGGCAAAAAACTTGACACAACTGGCGACTTTTACACCACCTGGGGACTACCCGGTCCACGAAACCGCGACGAACCTGTTAAAAATGCGCCGAGTAAGCCTGGCGAGGTTTTTGGCGCAACTGGCGGCGGAGCGATTTATCGCGCGGCAATGTTTGACGATATCGATATGTTCGACGAGGATTTTTTCATGTACTACGAAGATGTCGATCTTAGTTTTCGCGCCCAGTTAGCTGGCTGGAAGGTCCGCTTTACACCCAAAGCCATCGCTTATCACAAGGTTGGCGCCAGCAGCAAAAAAGTGCCTGGTCTCGCCGTTTATAATACCTTCAAAAACCTGCCGTTAGTCTTTATTAAAAACGTTCCAGGGAAGTTATTTTGGTATATTGGCCTGCGTTTTTTCCTGACATATTGGCTAATTTTTGCTAGCGCCGTCCGCCACGGCAACGGCTGGCCAGCACTAAAGGGTGTAATAGCTTCAATTATTCGTAAACCCGCTGCTTACAAAAAACGCCTAACTATTCAAAAAAATCGCAAAGTCTCCGTCGACTATATCCGCGACATTATCCACAATGGACCATTACCCAACCAAACCGGGATGCTGAAATTTAAGCGCTTTTTCAGGATAAAATAATATTCTTAGCAAAATGAAATCAATCACCCTCCTCATCCCTGTATATAATGAAAAGTCTGTCCTTCCGCAGCTTTTTAGCAGACTGGATGAGTTTGCAAAATCTACTCCCAATTATCAATTTGAATTTCTATTCATCAATGATGGTAGTGTCGATGAATCTTTATCTATTATTGCTGATCAAGCTCAGAAAGATACACGCATCAGCTACATTAATCTGTCGCGCAACTTCGGTAAAGAAATAGCGATGCTTGCCGGAATTGACCATGTCGAAGGCGACGCTGCCGTGATTATTGACGCTGATTTACAAGATCCGCCAGAATTAATAAAAGAGATGATTGCCTATTGGGAAGACGGTTATGATGATGTTTATGCTCGCCGCAGCAGTCGACAAGGTGAAACGTGGCTAAAAAAGAAAACCAGCCAGTTGTATTATAGAATCCTCCAGAAATCGACTAGTATCCCTATTCAGGTTGATACCGGCGATTTTCGCTTGCTGGATCAGCGCTGCATCGAAGCGCTGCGACAATTTCGCGAATCTCAGCGCAATACTAAAGCAATTTTTAACTGGATTGGCTATAAGAAAAAGGAGATTTTTTACGATCGTGATCCCAGACTGGCCGGCCAGACTAAATGGAATTATCGCAAATTAATTAACCTAGCCATTGATGGTATTACCAGTTTCACCACCGCGCCGCTACGGATGGCTACTGTCTTTGGATTTATCATTTCCTTAGTCGCCTTCTGCTGGATTATCTATCTTTTAGTTCGCCCTTTGTTCGGAGTTCCGACTGGCGCCGGCTATTCTTCCTTAATGGCAGTTATTCTATTCTTAGGCGGCGTTCAGTTATTATCATTAGGAATAATTGGTGAATATATCGGCCGAATATTTATTGAGACTAAAAATCGTCCATTATATTTAATTGAGGAATATCATGCAGGAAATCGCAAAAAAACACGCCGATAAACTACGCTTTACCATTGTCGGCAGTATTAATACGGTAATTGATTTCAGTATTCTCTTTACCTTAGCTACACTCTTTAATGTCCCGAAAGAATTGGCTAATTTTATATCAACTTTTGTCGCCTTTTTGTTCTCTTTCTTTGCCAATAAGAAATACACTTTCAAATCAACGTCTAAGAATCTAAAAAAACAGTTTCTACTATTTACTATCGTCACGCTATTTGGTTTGTGGGTCATTCAAACGATTATTATTGCTGCCATCACGCCAGTATTTACCAATCTTGGTGTAAATAAAGCAACTGCACTACTTATCAGTAAGCTACTTGCTACTATCGTTAGTCTTATCTGGAATTATACTCTCTATTCCAGAGTAGTTTTCAAAAAATCTAAGAACTCTTCTGACTAATAATCAGCTGGCGGTCTCGACCTTCACCCTCGGAGTGCGTCTCGATATCGCTGTATTCACTTGCCAAATGATGCACCGTCCAGCGGTCAGCCGCATTCAAATTGACGATTTTTGACTCGCCAGTTCGGCGAACTTCCTCAATCCAGCCACGTGCTTTTTCAATAATTTTCTCAGCATGCTGCTTTTTATAATCAGCGATATCCAAATTAACCCGAACAGTTGAAGCTTTTTTATGATGAAGCGCTGTCGATAAAAGGGTCTGGATGCTGCGCAAAGTTTCCGCACCCCTACCAATCAAGATACTACTTCGTTCGCTACGCGGAATTGAAGCTATGATAATTCCACCCTCAATTTTTACAGCAACTTCCAGGTTTAAATCAAAAAATGTTAATAAATCTTCCAGATATTTTTTTACGAATTCAATAGTTTCGATTTGATCCATATTTCCTCCTTAACCTTTAGCCTTGATTCGCGTTATTCGTGCTTCTGTCGCCTGTTTAGTGCGTTTTTTCATCTTGGCTGAAGCTATAGACTTTTGAGAGGCTGTCTTTTTATTTGCAACTTCTTCCATTTCCAAAGAATCTTGTTTAAGAATAATATGGTTTTGTAAATATCCTACTGCGCTAGCGGTTGCCAAATAAAGAGCTAAAGCTGCTGGTAGATATATAGTCACCATAAACATCATTATTGGCATAAATTTCATCATCTTTCGGGTCATTATGGCATTTACTTCTGACTGATCAGCTTCTTTACCGCCACCAGCCTCAGCTAGAATATCTCGTAATTTACGCTTACTGTCCGACTGTGGAGATAGCTGTTTTGAGGTCAAATATTGTAGATAGGCAGCAACTCCCGCCAGAACTAATAGCCCAATAATAACTCCATCTTTCGACACAGCATGCTGAGTTAAGTCTATAATACCTAAGAAGTTCTGATTGAACTGGTCTGGATTATTAACCAGATTATTAGCTACTGGAAGATTTTTTACAAAATCATAAACATATTTACCCAAATCAGTACGACTAGAAACGAAAATCTGCACCACGCGGTACATCGCAATCAAAATCGGTAATTGAATAATTAAAACACCTATAGAACCAAACGCACTTATATTATGTTTTTTATAGAGCTCCATCATCGCCAAATTACGCATTTGCGGATTTTTAGCATATTGTTTTTTAATCTTAGCCAGCTCAGGCTGCATCTTGCGCATTGCCTTTGCCTGATGAAGCTGCTTCTTAATTAACGGCCATAGTAATAACCTTACTAAAATTGTAAAAATTATAATGCTAATACCAAAATCTGGAATTAGACTATAGATAGCCATCAACAAATTAAGAATCGGCCTAACAATAAACTCATCAAAAAAACTCATACCTTGATTATAGCAAAAATACTACTATTTATACAGTTTTGCTTGAGAAAGAATATTCTTTATGACTTGCTTTAAATCCTTATGCGGCATCAATAACACTTCTGCTGAAAATATAATAATAGCAACATCTTGATCATTTTTTAGATATGGCAACTCTAGACGAATAATTTCATAAACCCGTCGACGTATTCTATTGCGCCGCACTGCTGATTTTAAAACCTTTTTACTCACAACTACCGCGAATCTACTATGACTACGGTATGGATTTTTCACATATTTTACCGTAGCTATAGAAGAACGAACCGCTTGTCCATTTTTATAGACAAATTTTAGACTACCATGACCGTGAAAACGATTACATTGTTGTAACATATTTTACAATTATATCAAAAAATCCCGCCTACATCGACGGGATTTTTTATTCGCTAGATTAAATAGCAATTTTAGTACGACCCTTCAAACGGCGTCGCTTCAAGACCATCCTACCGGCCTTAGTAGAAACTCGCGCTCTAAAACCGTGCGTTTTTGCACGATGTCGAGTGTGTGGTTGAAATGTTCGCTTTGGCATATCAAGAAATAGTATATATTTTTTTAGTACTTTTTGCAAGTAGCTAGCCACTTTTCCACTACCACGGCTAATTTTTCCACAGTTTTAACAGATGTATTTTTTAATTGTGGAAAACTCCACCTCTGTTTTTATCTACACTACAGTTTCCGGAATTGTACTTGTGGAAAACTCTTAATGTTTGCTATAGTAAAGGTAGTTAAAGAATTTGAGGGAGTAAGTTTTCGTGGATAGTCATGCGGTCTGGCAGGGTGTATTAGGTGAAATTGAAGTAACTGTATCGTCATCATCTTTTACGGCGTGGTTCAAAAACACGAAGCTAGAAATAATATCAGATAAAGAAATTTCAATAATTGCCCCAAATATTTTTGCTCGCACTCAACTCGAAAAGCGTTTTCATCCACAAATACTTGAAGCTTTATCTCATAATGGAATAAGTTCTCCATCAATCTCCTACCACGTTGAATCTAGCAATAAAAAGCCTCGTATTAACCGTGATATCACTAAAACTGAGCGTCAAGAATCATCAGCGCCACTCATCTTACCATCAAAAAAATCTCATACCAGTAATCTAAATCCTCGCTACACATTTGATAATTTTATCGTTGGTTCTAGCAACGACTTAGCTTACGCCGCCTGTCAGGCTGTCGCCTCTCACCCCGGAGAAAAATATAACCCGCTTTATTTGTATGGCGGATCTGGGCTTGGTAAAACTCACTTAATGCAAGCGGTTGGTAATGAAATAATTAAGAAGCAGCCATCCGCCCGCGTACTATATATCACCACAGAAACTTTTGTTAATGAATTTCTTGACTCAATTCGCTTTAAGAAAAAGGGGTTTTCGGATAAATATCGCAATGTCGATGTGCTAATCGTTGACGATATGCAATTTATCGCTGGAAAAGAAAAAACTCAGGATGAATTCTTCCATACGTTTAATGACCTTCACCAGAACAACAAACAGATAATTATTAGCTCCGACAAACCACCGAAGAGTATTCCGACCTTAACGGATCGTTTACGTAGTCGCTTCGAATGGGGTATGGCAATTGATATTCAGATGCCAGATTATGAGACTCGTTGCGCCATAGTCAAAGCGAAGGCTGAACTCAGCAATACCGAATTAGACTCTGACGTAGTAGAATACTTAGCAACTAATTTTAAAACAAACATTCGTGAATTAGAAGGTGCGTTAAACCGACTCCTGGCATATGCGGAAATGCAAAACTTCACTCCAGACCTTATGGCGGCTGAGGGTATCTTAGGTGATATCAAGCGCAGTCGTCCACAGCATGTCACCGCCAAGCAGATTATCGATAAGACTGCTCGCTATTATAATATCGACGTAAAAGATATGTGCTCGTCCAGGCGCGACAAGTTTATTGCCACACCAAGACAAATTGCTATGTTTCTGCTGCGCAGTGAGCTGAAGATGAGTTTTCCAAAAATTGCCCAAGAACTTGGGCGAAAGGACCACACTACCGCCATGCACTCAATTGAAAAAATTACTAAGGAAAGCCTTACTAATGTCAGTATTCGTGAACAAATTAATGATATTAAGGATAAATTATATGCTCATTAGTTGTGGAAAAGCTGTGCAGACCCTGTGTTTTTTTGGCGGATTACTAACACACAGATCTGTGGAAAGAATGAATTACTATGTTAAGCAGTGGAATAATAGAATAATATCCACCATAAAGACCACAATCAATACACAGAGTTTTCCACCTATAAAATCGACCAACTACCTCTGTATGAACACATTTTTTACCCAGTTTCCACAGCGCCTATTACTATTAAGACTAATTAAAAAATAAGGAAAAGTATAATGAAAGTATCAGTCACTCAAGAAAAACTTGCAAAAGCTCTTAATCTCATCAAAGACATTGCTTCAAGCCGTAATGAACTACCAATATTAAACAATATTTTACTGCGTACTGATGGTGGTAGATTACTAATCGCTGGAACAAATTTGGAAATTGCCTCTACTCAATATATTGGCGCTAAAATTGACAAGCACGGCTCGATTACTATCCCTGCTCGCTTAGTCTCCGAGTTTGTGTCAAACTTACCAAGCGGCACTGTTGATCTTGAAATCAAAAATGAACATCTTCACATTACCTCGGGTAAATTCTCATCAGTTATCAACGGTGTAGTGGCAGATGAATACCCGGAATTGCCGACAATTGACGAAAAAACTGCCATCCAATATGAAATAGATGTTGAAGATCTAAAGAAGGCGATAATCCAGACGAAAATTGCGGTTAGTTCTGATGTGACGCGGGCGGTTTTAACTGGCGTGTATTGGCATAATCACAAAGGTTCGCTATATCTGGCAGCTACTGATGGTTATCGATTGGCAGAAAAAAGACTAGCTAAGTCTAATGATGAAATATCAGCTATTATACCTGCTTCAACACTTTCAGAGGTAAGCAAGAGTGTTGGTGAAGAGAAAAAAATCACCGTTCTCTTTGATGAATCGCAGGTGTGCTTCAGAACGGGAAATATGGAAATCGTTAGCCGGTTGATCGACGGAAAATTCCCTGATTATCGCCAATTGATTCCATCAAGTTCAGAAACGGAAATCGTGATTAAAAAAGCTGATTTTAGTAGAGTGACAAAGATCGCAGCATTATTTGCGCGTGAATCTGGTGGCGGAATAACCGTGACTGCCTCAAAGGAGAACTCCCTATTATCTATCCACTCAATCGCATCTGAGTTAGGTGAAAATACTTCAGAAGCCTCAGCAGAAATATCCGCCGATGGTCAAGTAACACTTAATTCGCGCTATTTAACGGAAGTTCTGAATATTATTGATGCTGACGAAATTACATTCTCGTTTAATGGTAAATTATCGCCATGTGTCATCCGAGAGCAGGTAAAAAACCCTGATTATACACATATTATTATGCCTCTTAAGAGCTAGTGGAAAATGGTGATAACCTAGATGCTGCTTCGGATAAAATTTCTTCTGGAATATTTTTAGTATTGTAAGTAGTATTGATTATTTGTGGTCTAGTTTTAATTGTCCATTTATTATTTTCTTTTTTTAATATGACAGTGTAGATGTCTCCTGAATTTCTATCTATATCCTCTCTTTGATAGGTGGCGGCATACCAATCGATATTCTTTCCTAGTATAATTTCCTTTTTAAGCATGAAAGATGATTTCAACTCTGGGTATTTAGTAAATAATACAGCTGAAATGTCATCTTTGTATTCGGCTATTTTATTGGACATAAATTTCTTGCTGTAGCTGGTTTTTATAGATACATCCTTGTCTGATCCTTCGACTGTAAATTCTGTGTAATTTTCATTGATATGTCCAGACTTAGATGAGGTTTTAATTATATATTTGCCATCTGATAATTTTATTTTAGTATCTCCTTCTAACGATATAATCTCGGTGTTAGTTTTTGCATTATTGCGATATATTTTAGCCGATAAGTCTGGTTTGTCGAAAAATATCGAAATAGTATATGTTGGACGAATAAAGAAAAAAGCCAATAATAGTACGACCATTATAGAACTTATTATTATAATAATATTTCTTCGATTCATAAATTACTCCTTAAACGCATTGGCATAATTTCTAAAAACAATATTTAGTTTTGATGGATCAAATCCTTGTTCTTTAATTTTATTAATAGCAGCATTTCTATATCCTTCTATAGTATCGATCTCTACAATAATACTATTTGGGATATTTGGATCTACTCTATAACCTATCGAGTATATTAGATTTTTGATAGGTAATTTTTTAATTATTGGATTTGCATCTTCTAATGCTTTTTGCTCTTTAACAAGTTTGTCTGTTGTAATTTTATCTATTTCAGCGCTCTTAGAAGATGACGATTTTAGCTCTTTAATCGCCTCTTGAGTAGTTGGAATAAGTGAAAATACTATCCTTAGTGGTTTATTTTTCTTTACTTCTACATGAATGGTTTCGCTCTTAAATCCATCTCTAAATGCTTTAAAATCATATGTTCCTGGTTTTAGATATATAATTTGCGATCCGATAATTTTTTTATTTTCTACGGTAATTTCTGCTTTATTTGGTGAGGCTAATAAGAATATTGGTACCGTATTAATTCTGGATGTATATATGACAATTCCGTAGATTAATATAATAAGTGATGATAAAAATATTAATATACTAATTATTCTTTTATTCATTATTTTTTCCTATACCAAGTTACGCTTGGAGAAGTTAAACTTTCACCTCCTGCTTTTGGTGCATATTCGCATTGTGAAGCAGATGCTATTTTTGAATCAAAACCCTCTATATCGCCAACGTAAACAAAGGTATGTCCTGGGCTGTGTGCGACATCACCGGGTTTAAGGTCGGCTACGTTGATTGAGCTACCATTACCGAGAGTTTGCCAGTTAGCCTCTGCCCATGCTCTCTGTACGCTAGTTGGGCCAGCCTTACCGTTTTCGCCTCCGTAATTATAGTCCTTATCAAATCCACTGTCATTTAGTATCGTTGTCACAAAGGCGCCACAGTCTACACCCCCCCCAAGGCAAGAATCTCCAATGTATCTGTTCTCGCTTTTTGCCTTTTCTATAGCTTTTGCATATTCAGGTTTTTTATCTGTACGTACAGTTTTTTCTGGCCAGGCATAACGTTTTACATAGTCGATAAAGTCGCCGTCACTTGATGAGCAATTTTTGTCATTTCCTCCTACTCCATTGAATCTTTCATAGATCTTTTGAGCGGCAGTACCACGTATATTTTTGACCTCCTCTTTAGTCATAGCTGATTTTTCAAAATCATCATGCCAAAAAACAGTAGCCTCCTCTACTGTTTTTAAGGTTTTTAGTAGCTCCCAAGAATTTGACGCAGTACCAAATCCAGAAGCAGTAACGGGCCTTTCCGTTCCTTCTTGAACCAGATATTCTAATTCGAAGATTAATAATTTATCATTATCTTCTACAGGAATAGAGTCTATCATTCCTTTTTCGTTGGGTGCGCCACCATATTCTTGACTGTAATATTTTTTTAGATCGGATGGTATTTTATTAGCTATTAAAGTACGCCTTCCGAATGTCCACTGGGCGAGCCCCCAACCTCCAGACTCCCATCCTTGGCCTACTTCATGCCTAGTAGGACTAAATCCTGACTCTGCTTGAATGTTAGCCATTACTCCAGCTGTCTGTTCAGCGCTTAATCCTACGTTGCGTAAATACCCCCAAATCTTCTCTTGGTTGTCTGATCCTGACACTCCATTAGAAGATGATCCGGAGCAAGTTGTTGAATCATTTGCTTTGTACCAAAGAATATCGTTTGTTACATATGAATCGGGATATCCTGTCGCTAAAGATACTGGCTGCATAGTAATAGCAAAAGATATAGCAAAGCAAAGAGTAATGGACAACTTTTTATACATCAGATCGATTCCTCTTATATTCGCTTATAATATCTGCAGGAACGCCAATATTTTTTAAGGCGTCTGGGGATTTTCTATCATTAACACCTGTTATGACTGAATTACTCCTCAGGACTACATACACGCTATAGGTAGATTTGAATTTCTCGCTATAAATTTCTAATGCAACCAGCTTAAATTCGCCATGCTCTTTTACTATTGAGTATTTTTTTAATTCACGATTACCGTAGGTACTGGAAGTAGAGTTTAGCAATTCGGTGATAACTTTTTGTTCTGACGATTGCTCATGAGTATTATTTTGATTACTTTGATTCTCGTTAGTGTTTTGAGGTGATGGCAGGACGGTAGTATATTGATTACTGTTAGGGTTTTTAATAATAAGGAAAGTTGCCGTAATGCTTATTAAAAATAATACGAATGATATTAGTATGAATTTATTTTCTTTATTCATTAGACCTTCCTCGCATATTCCCAATGCCATTGTTCGGGATTATTTCCATCTGGCTCAGCCCAAGCGGGATGTACATAACCGTATTTGTGGGCGTTAGCCTTTAGCCAATTGTATGTAGAAGACCCAAATGCGCCAACTTCAATATCTGCGGCAAGTCCCCAGCCGTGGTTTGATATACATGGGGGAGCTGGAGCCGCTCTTAATCCTAATTCTTTGCTGTATCTAATCTGGGTTGCGCAATCTCGATATGCTTCATTAATGGTTAAGTCGGATCCGTTATCGGCTTTATATGCTTTGTTCATCTCTTCCATAGCCGTCGCAGCTTTCTTATTCATCTTGTTGCCTGGTGAGAAAGATAAAGTTTGCAATTCTGAATCTGGAATTTCTCCGTTGCTATGACCTCCCCATCCGTCTTGCTGCGCCTCTTCTAATTGGGGTTCGCCAACCGCCTCGCCATTATCTGGAGCTTTAGTTGTGGTTGAAGGAGTATCTTCTTCGTCATCTTCGCCATTAATTGATTGGGCAATCTGAAAATCAATTAGTAATACGGACATAGCGGAAAGTTTTCTGTCATCGTATTGCTTAGCGGAGTTTTCAGCTCCGAAAGATTCGTTAGTAACATCTTTACCTTCTGCATCTTTGTAAGTAGTACTTGTAGTAGTTGTCGCTGCTTGTTTTGAATTTGTTGGTGCTACACACCCGCCACTATTAAACCAGTAATTTCCGCTACTCGCGTCACTACAATCTTCAATGAAATCGTAAAGAGGCGTACCCTCAACTATATATCCGCTAGTCATGAGATCTGATATTGTTGCGCCATCTGGAATATCTGCATCTTTCTTTATCCATCCTTCATCTTCGGCAATCTGTATAGCTTCCTCTACCGACATATTATCCTGGCTTTTAGTTATACCCGTACATGGTAACCCTGCTAAATTTATAGCCGGATCTTCGGATGACCCGCTTCCCATATAAAAGTCTTTTGCGTACCCACAATATTTATCAGAATACATACCGTTTGCTGCTTTTGCAGTGGATGAATAAGACAATGCCATAGAGGGTAGCCTGAGAATATTAGATAGCATTGCTACTGGAGTTTTACTATAAGTTCCATTAGCCATCATCATATTACCCATATTATGGAATATACTACCTAGGAATGTATATCTACTTGATGTATCAAATGGACTTAAAGAGGCTATGTCCATTTCTTTTTGGAATTCTTCGTTTGCTATTTGGATTCCATTGAATTCTGCCAATTGACTCATTTTAAGCCCTGGTAACATCTGCCCCATAGATCCGCTTGCAAAGAACGCTGCCGCTCCAACACCAAGTGCATCACCCAAATCCTTATACTGGGCATTATTTGGTACAAGAAATTTCTTTGCTAGTTCTTCAAGGATTGTTTTAACTTGTTCGCCTACCGCTACCTCCGCTACCTTTGTAACTATTGCACCGATAGTTTGGCTTCCTGCCCAAGTTAACAATTTAGTCCATCCACCGGTGGCGGCGGTAGCTACACTCTCTATGGCCATAAAAGCGTACATTGTAATTGGGCTAAGTATAAAGTCACAAGCTCCTTGAGTAGCACCTTTAAGGTCATTGATTTTGCGAATTATGGGATTTGTAACTATTGAATATCCTGGCACATAATTTTTAGCAATTCCTGGCTTGTCATTATTGACACCCATTGCTGCAAGGAGAAATGGAGAGTCCAGAGCTGATCCTTCGGTGTTTTCAGACCCTTTCATTTTACCTCTTTGAGTGAGCATGTCGCCTATAGTTTCCATCGTTTCTTGAGAGAACCCACTGCCTGCAGATTCGGCAGCTGAAGCCTTCTGGCCGAATAATGACGCTGCGGCAGGTTGACTATCTAACCCAGAAGCTTTAGCCTGCGATCCGGGAGATAATATTACATCCATAACCAAGCCAAGCAGAGGAGCTAGCTGAACTGCGGTAACTCCTGCTGCGATAATATTTGGAATTTTTACAGCTAAGCAATAACTAGCAGCAATAGTGTAGGCTAGTGCCCCTTTTTTTAATTTGCCTCCCATCTTATTAATTCCGGTCTTAACGTTATTGATGGCTGTGCTGTTATTAAATTTTGGCATCCCCTCTCGGAATTTTTTTATCCTCTCTGTTACTTTAAGTTTTTTATCGATTTTTGACATCGCACTATTTCTTTTAAGATTGAACTTTTTGTAGAGCTTACTCATATGCTTTCCTGTCCAGGCGCGGAAACGCATTTTAAATAAGCCAGTTCTGCCATAGACTTTACTGGCAATTTTACGATTCTCTTTTTTGAGCAATTCGTCTTTTAATTTTGACGACTCAATAGGTTTTCCATCGTTTAATCCTTCCACCTTCCAGTGTGTTGGGCTTTTTTCTGGATAACCAGTTCTCTTTAGTTTCATTTCATTGCCGTCAGCATCGACTGGAATAATTCCCGATTTCTTGAACTTCGTTAGTGCTTTATAGGACAACTTTCCTGTTCTACATCTTATCTTCTTACTACTATTAGCGCAGACTCCTGGACTATCTTTAGAATCCAGGAATCCGTTCATAACCTGTTTACTTCTGGATATTTTAGAGGGTGTAGCGGAGTCGTTTTTCCAGGTAAAATTCTCCATAATATTTTGTAACATTGTCGCTGGGCTAAGAAATATTCCCATAATTCCACCGCCCAGTCCCAATATTCCAGCAATAGCTGCAATTGGTCCACGTTTTTTCAATAAGGATTTAAGTGTAACTGGACTTTTCTTTTTACTTTTACCAGACGGTTGATAAAAACCATTATTAGGTACGGAAGATTCTTGCCCATTGACTGCTTCACTGGCGGAGTCGTTTCTACTAGGATCCAACTCAGAATCCTTATTATCAAATTGAGACTCAAGGTCGTTTAAGATATCCTTTTCGCGATCACTTAATTCCGAACCGCTATCGAGTCCAGCCGAGATTTGATCGAACCTAGCCTGCTCGGCAGGATTTAATCTACTGTCAGTCTCGGAATCTGTCGTATAGTCAACTCGCGCCATATTTTATACTTCTCCGTAACCGCCAATTGGTGTATCAGACGGCTTTACTTGTTGAGCTACGGGATTGGTGTTAATCAGATTATACTCAGTGTCGCTAGCTTGAATTTGTATATGAACGTGATTTTGCCCAGCAAAGAATAAGCCTTGACCGACTGGAAAATTAGATAGTCGTTTTTGTTCTTCGTCGGTCAATTTAAATACCTGAGCGAGGACATCAACAGCGCTGGTAGACTGTTTTAATAATAATTGCATTGATGAGTTGGAGACTATGGCGCGACCCATCTTACTGCCAACGAAATCTTCCACGTCCTGAGTGATGGTAGTTAATCCTAATTGATACTTACGAGCGCGCTTTGCTAGAGAGAATAAGAAATTGGCGGAATCGTCATATTTCATTAATTGCCAAGCTTCGTCCACGATTAGCATGCGTTTTTTCTGGTCGGTGCGTGTTATATTCCAGATGTGGTTCAGTACTATATACATCGCGGTTGGTCTAAGTTCATCTTCGAGGTCACGAATATTAAACACCACCATATTATTGTTGATATCAATATTACTTTGCTGTGAGAAAATACCAGCAAATGTTCCAGAGGTAAATTTGCGTAGACGCTGTGCCAGGCTTGGTCCAGTGCCGCCCATGTGAAGCAAGGTGTCATATAAGTCAGAAATAGTTGGAGGAGTAGAGTTGTGAGTCAGTGGATCAGATGTAATGCCAACTCGCGCATAGGTATCAATGAGCGCTTGATCGATATCTGCTTCTTCCGCCGGCGTTAATCCCGCTACAACTTGCCCGCCAGCTGTTGTTTGCGCCCCACCTAGCATTTGTCGCAATAATCCATGCAGCGTTACTAGGTTTGCTCTTAAAGCGTCGTCCGCCTCGTCGGTATCGATGACTCGCGGTAAGTCAAAAGGATTAATCCTTGTATCACTATTTAGACTTAGTCGAATATAACTACCGCCAACTGCGTCACAAAGTTTTTGATACTCATTTTCTGGGTCAATAATCACAATGTCTGACCCAACCATCATACTTCTTAGAGCCTCTAATTTAACAGTAAATGATTTACCGGCACCAGACTTAGCAAATACCACCATATTGGCATTTTCCAGGCTAAACCTATCAAAAATCACCAGACCGTTATTGTGCATATTAATCCCATACAGGACGCCCTTATTATCTGTTAGGTCGGCTGAAGTGAATGGGAAGCTGGTAGAAATTGCGCCTGTATTCATATTGCGGCGAATTTGTAACTCATCGGTTAACTGTGGAACTGTGCTATTGAGCCCCTGCTCTTGTTGACTAGAAGCTACTTTAGAGAAGACTAATTGTTGTCCAAATATTGTTTCAATCTTATGCTGCACGAAGTTTAGCTCATCCATACTATCGGCATAAATTGTAATATATAGACCATAGCGGAAGAATTTTTCCGCCCCAATCTGTAGCTGATCGCGTAATTCCTCAGCATCTTGTAAGGCGGCTTCTAGCCCTGGATCACGCACACGCCCTTTTTCTGAATTGATATTCATGCTAGCTTCCAGCTGAGTAACTTTTTTACGCAGGTTATTCAACACAATTTGTGTATCAACTGGGTAAATAAACATACTAATATCCAACACCTCGTCGATATTAATCACCGAACTGAGCCAGCCGGTGTAGATCTGTCGCGGATAGCCGTAAACATACATGGTGCGACCGTATTTTGAACCTAGTCGGAAATGATCGGAATGAAGTTCAATGCTGCTTGGTGCGATAAAATCACGCAACGTACGGACACCGGTTAAAAAGGCCTGCTCAACTTCAGCTTGTTCGCGCGCTCGTTGTTGTGCGGCAATATCAACAGCGTCTAATTTCTTCTTTGCCATTATAGTCTTTCTCCTGTTGGTGCTTGTCCTGTGCCTTTAGTGACGTAGGTAGTGGTGAGTTCGCTTGGATCAATTTCTGATAGTGATTCGCGTGATGACGTATCGGGATTATATGAGGTGTAGAATAACTCGCCTAGCTGACGGGTGTTTAATTGCCAGCTTTTTACTCCAATTTGGAACAAGCCGCTCATTACCGAATCGATACGATTTTTTATCTCATCCTTTGCCTTCGTATATGTAACCTGATCAATTTTTGTTACAGTCGCTTCTTTTTTTCCGCTGAAGAAACTACTGAATAGTCCTTTTGTTTGCTGTTTGAAAGCATTTTCTTCACCGGCAGGATAATACGGTACAACTACGTAAAAACTTTTATCCATAATATTTGCTTCTTGCGCTAAAACATCGATAAAATCCATATAATCATCCATCAGAACATTGAGCAGCATATTATCTTGATTACGTCGGATATCAGCCAGTCTGTCTAGATAAGGCCCAATATCCACCCGGCGTGAACGGACTAGAATTTGAATTGGAAAATACAGAGAATTGATAAAATTTTGATAGCTGAACTCTATTCCTTCTCTTTCACGTGAGCTCATCAGGTCAAAGTTAATGGATTCACACTCAATTACTGCTCGGAAACTGCCATCACTCATAATAATCATATTTTCACGCATTTCAGAAAACAGGAGAGTATTTTGAGTGCTGATTGGTCCACTCTGTTTTTTATTTTCTGGTGATTTATCTGGGGTTGGTGTAGTAGCAGATCCTGCTATGGTTGTATTTACGGCGGATTGCTGAGGAATATTAGGAATAGCCGCATTGGTTTGCGGTAATTGCTGATTCAATTGCTGATTTTGTAACTCTGGTTGCATAAACCCCACCTAACGTAATGAAATCACCACTTCCTCTTCTGCTAATTTATTTTCTTGCTGAATTCGATTCGCCTCACGCGAAATCGTTTCAACCGAAAGGTCGCTGTGATTATTTGCCAAATCTATTATAGCAGGTGATACGTCGTTTAAGCTAGTTTGCGGCGTGGCAGTCGGTTGGCTACTGATAGGTTTATTGTCTGACAGCGGATTGATTGTTGACTGGCGCATTGTTGGGTATGGATTGACTATAAGTTGCGCTGTTGGAGTAGAGTTTGTCAATTGAGAAGTTGCTACCGTTGTCGTTTGTGCTGTTTGCATCTTTTGAATTACTTCTTCTCTTCTGCGTATATCCGATTGTCTCATTAAATTATTAATGTTTTGTGCCGTAGTGCTATTTTCATCTAGGATATCATTAGCTGCCCGACCCTCATTGAACAGATCCGCTTGCATCGAACTATTCGGGTTATTAACTCCACGAATTGACCAACCTTGGCTATCTACCAGGTTTGCTAGGTATGACAATCGCCGCTGAACCTCGGCTTGATCGTATTTATTGCCATATATCTTCTCCTCAGTTTTTGGTGCGACAACTTCTACTAACGTTTCAATACCGTCAGGTTGCCATAGGCGTTTTTTCGGTTTTAACATAAAAGAAATAACTGCCGCAAGGTACACTTCCATTGGCTGATCTTTTTTAAGAGGTAAAGCTAAAGCCCCAAAAAACAAAACAACCGGCATTGGAATTAAAAATAAGGGTAGCAACAATTGGCTCAAAGCGTACGCAATACCAATTCCAGCAACTGCGATAATTAAAAATACAAACTGCCGGAAACTAAATGGTCCAAGTAGCTTATCCTCCGCCTCAACATCCTGAGGAACTTTATATATAGACATACTGCTTATATTATACCAAAAATACGATGATTATAGCATGTTGCGAAGGTTTTTGAACTGATCTTTAGCTGCATCAATTACACTCGCTGACAATCTTTCGTCGCTGAGGATTGTATCAATAGTTTCCTTAATGGATGCGCGTTTTTCTTTGCTAATTATAGAGGTATTATTAACAGCTTCTATTAATAACTTAACACCATCAGCATCAGTGTTAGCTAAAGCTTCCGGTTTATATTTACCGCCCTGTAGCCATTCAGCACAATAATTGAGCAAATCTTGACGGTTATTAATAGCACCCTTAACCATATCGTCAATTAATTTACCACCCATAAAGGAAGCTTTGTTTTTCACGCCAGATGATGCTAATGCTGCCGCCACAGAAGAATAGAATTCTGGCGGTAATTCGCTAACAAGCTGAGCCACTTCTGTAACGGTACCATTTTTAATCTGTTCTTCAATTGCGGCTTCCCGTACAAATATGTTATTACTATCCAGTACTGTTCCATCTGAAAGCGTCACGGAATTGCCTAAAGATATCTTTTGTCTTTGTCCAGAGCTCAGCTTATAATGCTTCATAATCTGATGAGCTTCATCAACAGACTTGGAGAATTCGCTGCGGTTGGTTGATATGGCAGAGGCTAAGGCGGCATCCGCGCCAAGTAAATTACCTTTATCGTCCATTAAGACATGGCCTCCAGCCCTCTCTCGAAGTTCCTTGCTGTTTATCAATTGCTCTGCAAATTCACTATGCTGTTGGCGTTGAGCATTATTCTTAATTAGTCCAGATACTGCAATTTCGGTTTCTAAGTCTTTAGTGTCTGACATAAATTGAGCTTGTTGCGCGTCTCGCCAATTTGAGTATTTAGTGAACTTAGCTCGTAGAGCACGATCGTACTTTCCATACGTATCAGTTGGTGCGTGACCCAGCGCAGCTTCGGTGTAGCGATTGTCATCTTGTGTGGATAACAGATCTGCACGCCTGGAAGCCTGTCTGGCGTCTAAGTCTAACTTCTTATACCTGGCTGTATCTCTAAATGAATTCTCGGCATTTTTCTGTGAAGTTTCCAGATCTTTTTTGAGTGCTCTACCTTTATGATCTGCCCAACGGCGTAAACGATTTGGGTTGAATCGCGCCATATTGGGGTTAGCTAACTTCTTGTTTTTAATGGTCTCACGACGATCTTTAGACCAGTTCTTAGACCTGTCGTATAAGCCCTTATTCTTATCATTAACAAACCCAGCGAATTTACCCAATACTCCGCCACTGAGCTTCATAATTAGAGGAGTTATAGCCAAAGGTATTATTTGAACCAACATGCCTAGTATGTGCATTATTGCACCATTTGGACCAGAGGCATTTTGTATAATTATTATTCCCGCCAGTTGAGCTCCACCGAATACTACAGCGAATGCTGGGAAAAATACTAGCATTGTTAAGAATAAATCTCGCCATTTTTTAAACCACTTTTCTGTTCCAGGCAGTAAGTAGCAAACAAATGCTAGTGGTGAAACTATAATTAGTATAATAATAAGTGCTTGACGAGCCGCCATAATTAGGAGTATGAAGAGTAAAGTTAAGCCAGCTAATGTCGCGGCAGGTACTAACATCGGTAATAGTTCAGTAGTAAGTACTAGCGATACGGCGTATCCTGCTCCTACCGCCAGCGCTCCATTCGACAGTGCTGTACTGATAACTTCCGACCACGTCCATGTGCTTGTATTTTCTCCTACGGTGGATATGGTATTTTTAATTCCCATGAAAGCGTCTTGGAAAGCGTAGCCGGCTATGTTTGATAAGTCTAGTAATATAGCACAAAATGTAAATGACAAGTTAACTAACACTGCCGCAATTATTAGCCTAGGAATCATTTTTTTAACGCCGTAATTACTAATTCCTACGGAGGTCAGTTGTGAGTAGATAATCACCAAAAACGCCACGATAAACGCCACATTGCTAATATTGCGCATAATGACCCACGCCAGATAAATTCCACTGTTTTGGTTGGTTATTTCTAATGGCTTAGTTTTTAAGAATTCCTGAAGTGCACTGTACATATAATCTATGCCATCAGCTAACCAATTGGAGAGTGGACAGATAATCCAACCTATTCCCTGTACATCACAGGAAGTGCTGGTTGAATTTTCAGATGGCGATTCAATTGAAATAGTTGAAGTGCTGGTTTGCTCGTAGGTGTTTGGTGGCGTAAATGAATAAACCGCGTAGGTTGCCGAGCTTAGTGAAGATATTTCGCTTGATGGGAAATAAATAACCTTGGTTTCTTTTTTATTCTTATCTTCATTAATATAAACAAGCGAATTATCTGGTAGGTTAAATTGTTTGATTTTCTTATCATCGCTTATTTTTGTATATTTTTCTTTATTATAGGTTAAATTGTGACCGCTCCATTCTGCGTCTACGGCGTAAACAGAGGTTGAGTGTGTTAAGGTACTAAGAAAAATGCCCACCAGCATCCCTGCTATCAGCAACACAAACCACTGCAGCCACTTATTAAGAAGCTGCTTACGGGAAATTAACCACTCCATCTGAGGTTATATTAGCATTTTTGATGGAAAAAGTCAAGAGAAGAAGCTAAGCGCCAACTTTTTTGAATGCAGTATCTATTGTTCCGTTTATATTCTTTGAGGTGTTTGGATTTGCCCTAGCTTTTATCGCTGCATCCTTAATTCCATGTCTGGCAGCAGAAGCCTTAGGGTTATTTTTTCCGTAAGCATCAATTGAAGCCTGAGCCAGCCATTTGGTAGCTCCTGCGTTTTGTACTAAGTGTTCTGGTTGTAAATTGCCATCTGCAGCGTTATTTATGGCCATATTTTCTAAGTCATCCATACTACCAACTTTATCTTCGAGGATAGCATCTCCGAATTTGTTTCCTATGATATTATTATCTCCCTTTGCAAATGAAGCTTTAATCGCCCGTTGTTTTATAGAAGTGTCTGTGCCTTTTAGATTACTCAATACATTCATACGTTCTTCAAAACCTCCATTAGCCATAGTATGATCAATGGCAGCTGCGCGCATAGCTTTTGAGGCTACTTTTGTACCATTGGCTATATCGGCTATCTCTTTCGATGTCATGCCTTGTAGCATTGTGGATGCGTTTTCAACGTCGCTCTCGAATGCCTTAGCTACAGTTGCGCGGGCGCGCGCTCCACCTTTATCCCAACCCATGAATTGACCGAGTGGACTATTATCCCTCCACGTCGCAAATTTACCCGTTCGCCTGCTTGCGCGTTTTCTGTCCATGAAGTCTGAATATTTTCTTTTCGTATCGCCAATAACAGAATTGTCAGTACGTCCTTTTGCTGTGCCTTTTATATTTCCGGCTAATCTACTATGAGCGCCGGCGCTCATTTTCCCTATTTTTGCACCAATACTACCTAGTGAACTTAAGGAGCTTTGCAATACAAAAGGTGTGGCGATGAGTGGCATAGTGGTGGCTGCTAAAGCAACTAGCTGCATGGTTTCGTCTGGATTATTCGGATCAACTGTCGCACTTGATGTCAATACTGCACCAGCTAATTTTCCCGCGCCGTACAACAAAGATATTATAGGAAATACTAATAGCAGTCCCCGGAACATTTTCATCCATTTTTTAAATAAATCTTCTGTATTAGGCAGTAACCAGGCTGCAAATGCTAATGGGGAGATGGCAATTAATAATATAATTCCCGCCTGTCGAACTATTAGAATAATAAACACTGTCATAATTGCCAAAAATCCAGCAGCAAGAGTAGGTAATCCGACTGCTAAGGCGATGAATAGGGCTGCTCCGGTTAAGCCTAATATGCCAGTAATTAAATTGCTACCTACTCCTGTAGCCTCAGAATTGGTACCTATTCCTCCCGCTCCAGATTCTAAGGCGTCCTTTAATGTATGCCCTAATATATTAGATAAGTCTACAAAAATCTGACAAAGATAATAAGATAAATTAACTAGTAAAGCTCCTATTATTAAGCGAGGCAGGATTTTCTTAATTCCATAATTACTAACGCCAACATTAGAGATTTGAGAAAATATAATCCATAAGAATATTACGGCGAATATAGCGTTGGCTATATTGCGGAAAAAATCCCAACCTTGCTTTGCTCCAGAATTATCTCCACTGGAGAGTATAGCTGGCTTTATGTCTAAAAATCCAGAAATAGCACCGTAGGCTGCGTCATTAATAGTAGCTACGAATGTCATTACGGGACAGATTAGCCACCCTATTCCATCAATACCACAGGAATTTTTTGGTTCGTCACCTTCCTCTTCTTCTGGGGCTTCAATTTTGGCAGACTGACCTTGCTTACAGGCGTTTATTTCGTCGGGGTTATTATAGTTTTTTTCACAGTATGCGGTATCACCCTTATGGCTTGCTCCGTCTTTGCAGGCTTTGAGTTTGTCTCCTGCTAGTCCTGCGCAGGCAGTATCTACTGCATTTGCTTTTAGAACATTTAAATATTTTTTAGCTGCAATTGCCAGTTCACTTTCAACTGATTTGCATGAAAATTCAGGCTTGTTTTTATAAGGAGTATCGTATGTTTTATCATCCTTTCCGGCATACAAGTATTCAGTTTTGCCTTTTGGCTTGTATATCGTATCAACCTTTTTAGTGTCTGTGTTAACGACAGAAACCTTCCATGTGTTGTCAGACTTACTGGTTGCTTCACCATCCACACAACCCTTAATCCAGTCTGAATATTTTCTATATTTTATGTAAGCGTTTTTTTCTGCTACATTGCGATCATATCCTGTTAATGTCGTAAGCGCGTTTAAAAAATTCTCTTCGCCATTCTCAGGTGTACTACTATAGGTGAAATCGTTAGTTAATCCTAAGGCAACACATTCTTCATGTTTTGTATTACTATCATTCTTTCCTTTTAAACCGTTCTTTGGGTAGCCCATATAGCACAGTAGCTCATTTGGTGAAATCCCAAATGTATTAAAAGCCTCTTGCTGAAATCCTGTATCATTACATTTTATTCCACCCTTATTAAACCCCTTTACTTCCGGATATGTACCTATATAAGTATAAACACCCCCCCACGTACGGAATACTACATTATCATTCAACATCTGGTCATCAACGTCAGTGTGCACCGCTAGAGATTTGTAGCTGAAGCAGCGTGCCATAGCAGAGGCGTACGTGAAGAACTTGTATTGTTCATTCTCTTTTAGATTACTGAACCTGCTCGGGTCTTTTGAAGCTAACGCGGGATGGGCTGATAAAATATTTGTTATCGGTAATATAAAGAGCGCAAACGCACATAAAATTATAATAGGCTTCTTGAGTCGCCCCACCTTTTTAATCACCTGCTTCCCAATAAACATAAACACCTTCATTTAATCACATATGAAGGTGTTTATGCAAGGCTTTTTAACTTATTGAGGGGGTGTTTATTTGTTAGCTAGAACTTCTTCTCTTTCAGCTAGAGCTTCTTTTACTGCAGGAACTTCCCCTAGAGTTGTACTTACGCCATTATGTAATGTTGGAATTTGGCTGTCTGGGTTAACGGCTCTATCAGTCAGAATAGTCCAGGATGCGAATCGGGGTTCATTATTCGTTATGTCACCAGGTGATAAAGAAGGGTTTATCATTTTAGTTGCTTGTTCGCCTGTACTTAGTTCATCAACAGAATCTTCATTAGAGGCTACATTCACTATGGTTAAGTGTTCAGTAATAAGCGATTTGTCCTTAGTTTGGCAGACTATCTGCGAGACATATAGGGAGCCTTCCAAACTTGTATCTCGAAGTGGATCCATTTTTTCTACACCTTTTGATGCATTTGCATTATTTCTTGTGACGAAAGTTGGCTGTTCTACCCCTTCTTTTTCTGGACCTTTGGCGGTATGAATTATTTCGCAGCTAACGCTGTTCTTTATTTTTTTTATTGTTTCGTCATCCTTAGAAAACTCAATAGCGTTATCAAAGACGTGACTTAAACTCATAGTGGCTTGGCCTAATGTCGCAGAACTTAGGAAGGAATCAGATATAAACTTTTTGTCATCATTGTTAAAACATCCGTCAGCAACTAAATTGAGGGATGATTCTAGGGTGGTCACGGAATCTCGTCCAAGTTGGTTTATGGTACCAACAAGATTGGCTTGAGAAGTGACCGTTGTGCCCATCGAGTTTGTTTCTGCCATAGGTTCATTTGTTTGCTTTCTTGCAAATTCAACAAAAGCATTTCTTTTCTCTCCGTCAGTTTTCGCTAACTTCAGGTCTGTTAAAAGTTCTTGGTCTCCTTCAAATTTTGTACAGCTAGGAGTAGACACTTCTGGACTAGGTTCGGGGGACGGACTCTCGCTTTCCTGCGCTGTAGATGTTGTTGTGTCTGGAGTTGGTTCACTGTGAGTCTCGCCGCAGGCTGACAGTGGGGCTACTGCAGCTAACAGTGCTGCTGCTGTAGCGATGCCCTTTAAGGCCTTTTCTTTAAGTAAAGTCGAAAGACTTGTTTCTGGTGAACCGCTTGGGTCATTGAGTTTATTAGGGTTATAAACCATAACGCTTGGGATCCTTCCTCTGACATTGTCAGATATTTTATTATAAAAAACTCCTTAGACTTTTTAGTCCAATTGCCTATACCATAACATAAACTATACAAAAATGCAATAAATATGGCATATTTTTTTCATAAAAAAACACCCTGTTAGGGTGAAAATATCTGTGGCGCGCCCGACCGGATTCGAACCGGCGATCTCCTCCGTGACAGGGAGGCGTGATAGGCCAACTTCACTACGGGCGCACATTGCAGTTTATATACTAACAGACTACCTACATCTTTTCAAGGAAAATATTTGCTTTTTTCGCTTGACTATTTTACAATTTAGGTATAAGAGAAAATTTATGACAAAAAGAAATATTGTAATTAGCATATTTATAGCAACGGTAATCACAGGGGTGATTTTTACACCTAGAATGGTCATGGCTGCTAATAATAGTTGTGGTGGCGCGGAAACCTCTGTTATTTCTTGTGATGGCACGGGTAGCACGGCAATTATCAACATAATCAAGCAAGTTATCAAGATCTTAACTGCTGGTATTGGTGTTGCTGCTTTTGGAGCTGTTGTATATGGTGCATTTTTATATACTACATCTGAAGGAAGTCCGGATAAAGTAAAAAAAGCCCGAGAAGTTTGGACGAATACGGTGATTGGCCTATTAATGTTCGCTTTTATGGTGGCTATTACCAACTTTATCATTCCGGGGGGAGTCTTTAACTAATGAAAAATATCATACTTACAATATCTTTAATTGTTGTTGGTGCTTTTGGTGCTAATATTGTTATCTCTGAGACTTCTGCTGCGGCCTGCCCTGACGGTAAGATTATGACTTTAAAACCGTGGTATGATGGCCTATTAGACGTAGACGGCAATTGCGCAGTTAGAAGTCCTGGCGATGACGCTAACGCACAAGCCAATTTTATTTGGAAGATCGTCCTGAATATAATAGAAGATCTCTTGCAGGTTGTTGGTTATGCTACAACTGGGTATATCATGTATGGCGGCTTTCTTATAATGACCAGTAATGGCTCTTCTGATAAGGTAGCTCACGGACGAAAAACAATCATGAATGCAGCGATTGGGTTGGTTGTAGCCTTATCATCAGTGGCCGTTGTTAGCTTTATATCATCAAATATAGGAATATTATGAAATATTTAGAATTTTTTGCTGGATTATTAGGTAGCGCTAGCGAAGTCGGAGTGCCAGATAATCAAGTTGATATCATGGTCATTATTAACCTGGTGCTAAAGATAGCTGGTATCGTAGCGGTTATTGTTATAGTTATTGCCGGCATAAACTATTCCCTGTCTTCTGGTGACCCGGCAAAGACTGCTAGTGCAAAAAATACAATTTTATATGCCGTTATTGGCCTGGTGATTATCTCTAGTGCTATTGCTATAACAGGTTATATAATAGGAAAGATTTAGTATGAGAAATATTATAAAAACTTTGACTGTCTGCGTGGTGATGATTGGAATGTTTAGCGCATTCGCTCCTGTAGTTTCTGCTGGTAACGGTATTGATATTTGTGCAGGTGATGGTTCTGGGTCAGTTTACTGTAATAATAAATCTGATGGTGAAGGTAAAGTTAATGGCATCATAGGTAGTATAGTGCAAGTTTTATTGACGGCAGTTGGTATAATTTCAGTCATTATGATTGTTATCGGTGGTATTATGTTCGCAACTTCTAGTGGTGATGCTCAGAAAACCGCAAAAGCCAGAAATACTATCTTATATGCTGTCATTGGTTTGGTTGTTTCAATATTTGCTGCAGCAATTGTTAACTTTGCGTTTAGTAACTTTAAGTAGGAGAGAACATGAAAAAAACAGTATTATCGATAGCATTAATGATTTGTATGGTCTTTGGAGCGTCAGCCCTGCTGACTACTTCCCTTTCTGGCAATGTCTCTGCTAAGTCATCTGATGGTATAGCTGATGGTATAGAAATAGCTACCACTCCAGAAATGAAGGGCAAGCAAATTGAAGGTAAGGGTGGCTTAATACAAACTATCGTTAATGTTTTATTGTGGGTTGTGGGCGCCTTATCTGTTATCATGATTATTTTTAGCGGTATTCGCTATGTTACTTCAGCTGGTGACGCTGCAAAAACTAAAGCTGCACAGAATTCACTTATTTATGCAGTAGTTGGTCTGATCGTGGCTATTTTCGCTTGGGCTATCGTTAATATGGTTATCGATAAATTCGTCTAAAACCATAATAGTTTTGCAAATAACAGAGAAAAATGTATAATAATAACATCACTAAAGAAGGAGAAATAACATGAATAAATTAAAAATGATTCTAGCTGGACTGTTGATTGTGCCGACAATCGCTTTGGCGGTAGCTCCAGCTGCAAATGCTGCTGATTTTACATTAAGGGGTGGAATTGACAGTGCACAAGGAGAGGGTGTAGATAAGGTTAATTCTAGTCCCGAGAGCCTAGTTAAGCAGTTTGTTAATATATTCCTATTTGCAGTCGGTGCCTTAAGCGTTATTATGCTTATTTGGGGTGGTATTCGTTATACTACTTCATCTGGTGATAGTAATAAGGTTCAGGCTGCTAAGAATACGGTTCTATACGCTATTGTTGGTCTAGTCGTCTCTATTTTGGCTTGGGCTATCGTTAATATGGTCATCGATAAATTTACTTCAGGATCGTAATAAGTTTTGCAGTTGGAAAAAGAACCTCGTCAGTGAGGTTCTTTTTTATAATCAAAAAATACCGCCAACCTGTGGCGGTATTTTTAGCTAAATAATTTTACAGGACCTGAATCTTCTTTGCTTTTTCTTGCTTTATCTTTTCAAAGGTAATTGTCAAAACGCCATCTTTTAACTCCGCCTTTACGCCCTCTTCATTAACGGCTGTAGGCAATGCTAATGTGCGACTAAATTCGCCCCAGTAACACTCCTGAATGTGCCATTGGCGTACGTCGGCTTCATCACCACTAGACAGTGTGCCGCTAATAGTTAAGATTCCGTCAGAGATACTGACATCTAAATCATTGCGGTCTACACCGGCAGTACGAGCTTTAATGATTAAGTCGTTCTCTGTTTCAAAAACGTCAACAGCTAATTGACCCATTAGATCGTCAGCTTCATCCTCCCAGTTGTCTTCAGCTGGTGCTGCTGGAGCTGGACTATTGTTGCTGTCATCGTTAAGATTAGGCAGTAGCTGATCTGTATCGTCAATAAACGCTGCAGCCAACTCATCTTCTGTTAGTAATATATTATCATCTTGTTTTCGGGCCATAATTTCCTCCACTTTTATAATAGGCTCATTGACAAAGTCCTTATTAGTATAACTATAATATGCGGTATAATCAACAGTGAAAGGTGTAAAACGTAAAAATTACAATGTTTGATACACTATTATCTATTATTGCCCCACACTACTGTTATAGATGTCATAAAATAGGGGGTATTTTATGCATAGATTGTAAAAAATACAGCATAAGTCAGAAGTATGAAATATGTGTATTGTGTGGTCAGTCCTTAAAAAACGGAAACTTGTGCAAAAAGCATAAAATCCCCTGTGATATGATCTGGTGTTTTACGAAAAGAACTGGCGTGGCGGCTAAGATAATTGATGATTATAAATTTAACCGGGTACAAGCTGCTGCTGATCTGTTGAGTGAATTTTTGAATAATACTCTGCCCCCTCTCCCGAAAGAGACGGTTATTGTGCCAATACCTACAATCTCCCAAAATATCCGTCGCCGTGGATTTGGTCATATTGAAAAGATAGCTAATAAGCTAGCTAGGAATAGAAAAATAGAGTGCCAACCCCTGCTTCGACGAAGAAATAATGTCACCCAACACTTTACTAAGTCTTCACGCCAGAGAAAGCGTCAAGCAAAGGACTTCTTTGAGCTAAGTGGTTCGGTAGATAAAAATCGTCGATATATAATTATTGATGATATTTTTACAACTGGTTCAACCGTGTTGGCGGCAGCTGAATGCTTAAGAAAAAACGGCGCTGAGCATGTAGAGATTGCTGTCATTGCCAGGCATGGTCGTCCAAAATTATGAGTGGTGATATTGGCTGCCGCGATAGATTTCCTGAGCACGGTACAGTTGTTCAGCTAAGATTAGCCGAACTAACTGATGTGGAAATACCAGATTTGATAGAGACCAGACGACGTTAGACCTTTGGCGTAAATCATCGTTAACCCCATAAGCCCCTCCAATAATAAAAACAATGTGGCTGTTGGTATGGCTAGTGATTAAATTTGATAATTCCGGTGATGATAAATTTTTACCGCGCTCGTCAAGCAGAATGATGAAATCGTCTGGATCAAGACGTGTAAGTATACGCTCGGACTCTTCCTGACGTGCTCTGTCGCCTTCAAAACTTGAATGTGGTAGAATCACCATCTCAGTGGCAAATGGTGGCCTGAGGCGCTCTAAAAAACGAAAAATGCCTGGCTGAATCCAGGCTTCATGTTTCTTCCCGATTGTTATAACGGTTATTTTCATAAATATTTATGGCGGAGAGAGAGGGATTCGAACCCTCGATGAGTTGCCCCATACCGCTTTTCGAGAGCGGCCAGTTCAACCACTCCTGCATCTCTCCGTATCTAACTAATTAAGGATATTATTTCTTCTTGGCGTCCTTAGCGACTATAGTACCAATAATACTCATGACAATGCTTAATAGCAGGCCAACTCCGGCTAATTCAGCGGCCTTGATAATCCACTTACCAGCCTCATCCCAGGTTGTTACCTCAATGAATACTGCTGCCGATATAAACGCAATAAATGTTGTAAAAATTGCAATAATTGCTAGACCTGTGTATTTTACGTATTTAACAAAATTCATATCCCCTCCTTAGGTTAAATGGTACACCCGGCAAGATTCGAACTTACGACCTCTGGCTCCGCAAGCCAGCGCTCTATCCAGCTGAGCTACGGGTGCATACAGCCTTTCGGAAATCCGATTGGCCATAACAAAAATATAAAGAGCTTTCTCCGCCTGGAAGCGGTGAACTTCTGTATTCTACCACATAAAATATGGCCAATCAAGCTATAGCTTTATTAAGCGAATGAGCTTTTCTAGAGCGTCTGGTTTAATTTCTTGCATTGGTAGGCGTGCACCTAACATATCGACTATCTTCTCACCTTCTGCTTCAGAAAAATAGATAGTTAGTCCTGGGGAAAAACGCTTAACTGGTAATAATATGATGGAGTGCTGGTTGTTCTCATTTGACAATCCAAATGCACGAAATTCACTGAAATCATGTAAAACGTCAGCAATATAAACACCCTTTGGGCTAATTGCATAATTAATAATTTGAGGACTTTTGTTTGATAGGGTGAATAAAGCCACTGCCATAATAGGCAGCAAGGCGGCAAAGGTCCAGTTCTTAAATACTAGAATAGCTAAGGCCATTAGCCCAACTAGGATAATCGCAAATATTACGTACCAAATTTTTCCATGCTGAACTTGCACTCCCTCTGGGGCGTTCCAGGCGATTGGCTCAGTTAGATCAAGTCTATCTGATGAGTTTGGCTCGAATCCCTGTTGTTCTGGATTATCATTCATGCTGTTAGTATATCACGGCGAGAATAGCTGGACAATTAAACGTTAGTGGTTGAACCGCCGCTTAATGCTGCGCCAAGGATAAAGTTAATGATAGCATAAGCAAAAACTGCGACTAACAGACCAACGATTGCATATAAAATGGTGTTTTTAGCGTTTGTGACTGATTCTTTCTTGCCGCCAGAGATGACATAACGAAAACCGCCAAAAATTAGCATAACAACACTTAATACGCCGACTGCAAATAGCATAATATTTATGGCACGTTTTATGATTGATGAATCGCCATTAACTAGGTTAGATGGGGTATTATCTCCCCGGGCTGCACCAATACCAGCCGAAGCGCCACCTTCACCAAGAGCAGATACCGGTGTGGCTACTAGGGCTATTCCTAGTCCAATCGTAAGTAATGCAGTGACAATCTTAGAAATATATCCTCGTATCATAATTACATTATACCTCATTTATCATAAAGCTGTTAATTATTACACTTATATGATACACTAAATAGTGAATTTGGAGGAGTACCCAAGTGGCTGAAGGGGACGGTTTGCTAAATCGTTAGTACGGAGAGATCTGTAGCGGGAGTTCGAATCTCCCCTCCTCCGCCAAGAATTCAGAAAATAATTGGAAGGGTGACCGAGTGGTTGAAGGTACCGGTCTTGAAAACCGGCGTGCGGTAAAACGTACCGAGGGTTCGAATCCCTCCCCTTCCGCCAAGATGGCAAGATGAAATGTTCGCCAAAACGAGGCGAATATTTTTATGTAGCGAAATATACTTGACAAAAAACAAAGCTTATGCTAACATAATAATCAGTATTCTAAAAAATAGATACAAAAAAGAAAGAATGAAATGAATTTAGTGCAACAGTTTTTTACTGCTACAGCTATGCTAGTGAGCTTAAACGTAGCGTTTAGTATATTTATCCATGATACTAACATTGATAAGGCATTTTTATCATCTTGGAAAATGTATAGTGCTCATGGTGAGGTTGAGAGTGACGGAAAAATGCCGGAAACTAATTCACATACCCATCCAGAACACTCAGAGCTATCTAATGTATTGAAGGAGAGCTCGGCGCGTCCACGAACCACGCCTCGTAACAACGATAAAAAGCGACTGCGTCAAAAATATGCTGCTCGTGGGCAACATACTTTTGATGGATATCACCTTGATCTTGACGCTGCAAGCTAGACTATTTCAAGCTAATTACTTCTAATTCTGAAACCAGCCGAGTAATGATTTTTTCCTGCTCGGCTAATTGTTCGCGAGTCTCCTCAACAAGGTGCGCTGGGGCTTTCTCAATGTAAGTTGGGTTATCTAGTCGCTTCTGTAATCCTGACATTTTTTGGCGTGCTTCCGCTAATCTAACCTCAAGATTTTCCTGATGCTGATATAGGGTTTCGCTATCAATATCCAGCCACGCTTCCCTGTTGGCGGCTGCCAGTCTGAGGCCACGCGGTTGATCTGTATGTTCGACTGACTCGAGGCGCATCAGATGCTTAATAGTGTCCTGATTATCAGAAATTAGACTGTCATTGCCATATAACAATCGATATTTTTTATTACCTGGCAATTCAGCAATCACCCAGCGACCCTCGGTGACTAGTGTCTTTAACTGTTCGAATTGCTCAGCGGCAATTGGGTCAAATTTTTCTGGAGTCGGCCAAGTTTCGCGCATTAAGATTCCGTCGGTATAGTTAAGGGTTTGCCAAATTGTTTCCGTAACAAACGGCGCAAACGGGTGTGCAATTTTTAGAGAAGTCGCCAGTACCCATGATAACAACGGGCGGTTAATTGAAGTCTTAGATGATTCGATGTACCAGTCGGCTACGTCGTCCCAAATGGTATGGTAAACCGTTTCTGATGCTTCAGAAAAACGATATTGCTCTAGTCGAACAGCCACGTTATTAGCAGCGTCATTTAATTGACGAATAATCCAGTGGTCGGCCAGAGTTTGTGGCTCCAGCTCAACAATTTGATGATTATCGCCAATTTGCGCCTCAACAAATCGGGCGATATTCCAGAGCTTATTACAGAAATTGCGCGCAGCAATAACCGAACCTTTATTAAAGGCCTGATGCTGGGCTGGGGCGCGACCAGCGATAATTCCCATGCGTGTGGCGTCTGAACCGAATTCAGCCACCAACTCCATTGGGTTAATAACGTTGCCTTTGGACTTGGACATTTTTTGGTTATGCCCATCATTAACCATGCCGTGTAGATAAACCTCTTTGAAAGGTAGTTTACCTGTACGATATAGACTCAACATAATCATTCGTGCCACCCAAGCGCGCATAATGTCCATACCGGTCTCCATCAGGCTGGTTGGGAAATATTTGGCTAATTCCCCGCCGCTTAAATAGTCGGTTACTACATATGGCCATTGACCGGATGAGAACCAGGTGTCGAAGGTGTCTTCTTCTCTAATGTATGTTGTGTTATTCACAACAATCTTCTGTTCATTAGTACGAGTGTCGAATATCCAATCTTTAGGATTGTTTTCATTAACAAATGCTGGAATTGGAATTCCCCACGGTATTTGACGCGAGATATTCCAGTCTTTTAGCTGCTTGAGATATGAGATAAGCTCGCGGCATTTAGAGGTGGGGTAAAAAGTGACTTCTCCCCTTTCAAGCGCGTCAACTGCTGGTTTGGCCAAAGGTTCCATCTTAATAAACCACTGTTCCTTAACTATTGGTTCAATAACGCTACCACATTTATAACAATGACCGACAGCATGCTCAATATTGCTTTCGCCGCGGCGTAATTCCAGTGCGTCTAGGGCTTCTAAAACTCGAGTGCGGGCCTCTTCTGGGGTTAACCCTAAGAATTGGGCAGGAACGTTTATCATCTTGCCTGCTTGGCTAATGATTGACTCTAAAGGTAAATCGTGTCGTTTGGCAATTTCAAAATCGTTCGGATCGTGAGCTGGAGTAATTTTAACGGCGCCAGTACCGTAGCTCATATCAACGTATTCGTCTGCAATAATTGGAATTTCCTTATCAACAATCGGTAGTAAAATGCGCGTACCAACGAGATGTTTATATCTTTCGTCATCTGGGTGAACTGCTACTGCTACGTCGCCAAGCATAGTTTCGGGGCGAGTGGTAGCCACGATAATCTCGCCAATTTTATCCAATGTTGGGTAAGCTATTTGCCATAACTTCCCCTTTTCATTCTTATGTTCTACTTCAATATCAGCGAAACTGGTTTGGTGTTTAGTACAGTAATTAACGATGCGCTCACCTCTGTAGATTAGATCGTCATCCCACATCTTTTTGAAGGTGTCATATACAGTGCTAATAACTTTATCATCCAAGGTAAAAGTTAGATGCTTCCAGGAAGCACTAATACCTAGCGCGCGCAGTTGTAATTCCATATTACCGCGCTTCTCTTGGACGAAATTCCAGACTTGGCTATAGAGCTGATCTCGAGAAAAATCAAACCGGCTCTTCCCTTGCTTGGTCAATTCCCTCTCATACACTACCCAAGTCTCGAAGCCAGCGTGATCGGCACCCGGAATAAATATCGCATCATCACCCTTCATTCGGTGATAACGGATAAGGATGTCCTTTAGGTTCATGTCTAGAGCGTGTCCGATATGTAGATTGCCATTAGCGTTAGGCGGCGGCATAACTATAGAATATGGCTTACCTACCCTTGTCGGCTCTAGAGCGCCACTAGTTTCCCACATGGCATAAATGTTTGGTTCGTAGTCATTTGGTATGTATTGTTTGGCTAGCTGCATAAGTAATTCCTGACTTTTTCACGCGAAAAAAACAAATTAAAAATAACCCATACTTTTCACACGAAAAGAAGTGCCATTAAATATAACTCTTTTTTCGCGTGTTTGTTTCAGCTCCAATTATAGCACAAATCAAAGGGCGGGTGTTAGGAATGGTGGCGAATTGTTTGATAAATTTTTTGATAGAGATGATAAAGATTATAGGTGATAGGACGCAGTGGTAATTCCCAAGTGCCAGGAAATTCCGTTGGCTGACCACCAAAACTCTTTTTGAATTGCGTAAAGCCGTACCATGGATTAGTTTTTGGTGCATCTTCTGGTGCGATACCGTAAAAATCGAAAAACTTATGACCTGTTTGATGTGCATAACGAAGCATTTCTAAACCAAGAGCGGTGGCTGGACTTAATTTGCGGTATTCTGAATAAGATCCAGCATGACCGTAATACATCGTTTCGCCATTGCTGAAAAATAAAATACTAGCGACTGGTTTATTTTCGTAGATAGCATAAAAAATACCAGCCTGCTTGGTAGGAAATAGGGAAGACGCCATCTGGCGGAAATAAGTGTCACTGTGCGGTACCATACCTGTACGTTTAGCCACATCGTGGATCATATTGATAAAAATTTCGATATCCTGAGGGTTATAACTAGCTTGAAAGGTAACGCCCGCTTTAAGATTTTTGCGCCACATACGACGGACAGTCTGACTAGTAAGAGATTGTATAGTTTCGTCGTCTGTTAAGGTGTTAATAATAGTATGAGACGGCTGAACATCCTTGACTTTCCGATAGCCAGCTTTTTTGAGGATGGCGGTATCGATGTTACCTAATGGCTCAATGCGAATAAAGTCGACTGTTTGTTGTTTGGCGGATTGTTTAATGACTTCTAAGAGTTTTATCAGGTTGTCAACCGACTGGATTTGTGGTCCGTAGGGAATATAGAGGCGGGAATTGAAGCGACCTCGTTCGACGATACCGAAAAAATCTCCGTAGCTAGTGTGTTTACGGACTACTTTTCGCTTGAGGTCGGTTTGAAACTTTTCCCAAGCCTCAGATTGTAAGAAATGTTGATTCATGTTGTAATCTCCACAACGTTAAATTGATGTTATTGATAAACTTGGCTGCACTTCCAGGTCGTACGGGTTAGCGGGCTGGCCAATTTGGGCGCGGTAGTAGCCAAGTGCAGCGATCATGGCGGCGTTATCGGTGCAGAGCTGAATAGGGGTGTATTCGATTTCAATTGGTAGAGATTCGCGTAGCTGGCGACGTAGTTCTTGATTAGCGGCAACACCACCAGCAATGACGACGGAAGCTGGCTGAAAATTGTCAAAAGCTTTTTTGGTTTTGTCTACGAGAGTTTTGATGGCGGTGTGCTGGAAGCTGGCTGCCATATTATGCCTTAATTCATCATCTACAAGCCTTGGAAGCTCGTGTGAAGGAAAAGTAAAGTCTTTTCCAACTTCTCGCTGAACTGCTCTTAAAACGGCCGTCTTAAGTCCAGAGAAGGAAAAGTCGTATTCGCCGGATAATTTTGCAATAGGTAGCTGAAAAGCATATGGATCTCCGAGTTCGGCCGCTTGAGCGATAGCTGGACCACCAGGATAAGGTAAACCAATGATTTTAGCGACTTTATCGAATGCTTCACCGACAGCGTCGTCTTGAGTTTGACCGATGAGTTGATAATCGCCATGATTCTTAAAGAGAACAAGTTGCGAATGCCCGCCAGAGACAATCAATGAGAGCAGGGGGAATAACGGTTGTTTTTTTGGTAATGATAGGGATAAGTCTCCAGATTGTTGATTGATAAAATTAGCGTATACATGAGCCTCAACGTGGTGTATTTTATAAAGCGGTTTATGGTGGATAATAGCGAGAGTGCGGGCAGCGAGCGTGCCGATCAGTAACGAACCAATGAGCCCCGGTGCATAAGTAACAGCGATGGCGTCAATATCATCCCAGGTGCAATTTGCATCAGATAGGGCCTTTTTAATGACCGGGTTGATGACTTCCAAGTGGCTACGGGCGGCAATTTCCGGAATTACTCCGCCGTATTCGGCATGGATATCGATTTGGGAATTGACGACATTTGAAAGTAAACGTTCGCCATCTTCAACGATTGACGCCGCCGTTTCGTCGCAACTGGACTCGATTCCCAAAATCCTCATTTGCTTTTATTATAACAAATATAAGTGGTAAAATAAGTATTATGAAAAACGAGTTGGTAAAAATTGCTAGAAAGACGCTGCCTAAAGGGGCTCTGGAGAAAACTGAAAATGCCTATCGGATTGCGCGGACGAAGATGATTAGCCTGAGATATGGCAATCCAGCTCGTGGCCTGAGAATTATTGCGGTAACGGGGACGAATGGCAAAACGACAACTGCTTGTTACATTAATGAAATTTTGAAAGAGGCTGGCTTTAAGACGGCATTGTTTACGACGGCAGTGATTGAAATTGCTGGCAAAGAGAAGATAAACGATTTGAATGCAACTGTCCCAACTGTAGCCAGGCTGTTTAGTTTTTTCCAGACAGCTCAGCGTGAAGGTGTCGAATACGTGATTTTAGAGGCGACTAGCCATGCATTATCTCAGCATAAGTTTGATGGCGTGCCAATTGAGGCGGCGGTGATGACTAACTTGACTCAAGATCACCTGGATTACCATAAAACAATGGAAGAGTATGCAGAGGCAAAGGCTAAATTATTTGAAAAGCAGCCAAAATACATCGTGTTAAATCGCGACGATAAGTGGTTTGAATATTTCAATAATTTTAATGCTTCTGGCGAAAAGATGACGTACGGCGTGAGTCCAGAGGCTGAGGCTCGGATAACACACATTAAGCTTTATAAAAAGGGCACAGAAGCAAGTTTGCTCATTGACCATCAGACCCATTTGGAGTTGGCAACTAATCTACCTGGTGAATTTAATGTACTTAATATGTCAGCAGCAGTGTCTTTGGCGTATTTGCTCGGTATAAAGCTAGAAGATATTCAAGAAGGCGTGGCAAATCTGGAGACGATTCCAGGGCGTTTTGAACGAGTGGACAATAAGCGCGGAATCGATATTATCGTGGATTATGCGCACACGCCAGATGCATTGGAGAAATTGTTAAAAACGACACGGAGAATCACTAAAGGGAGGCTATTCTTAGTCTTCGGCGCGTGTGGTGACCGAGATAAAACAAAGCGACCAATCATGGGAGAGCTGGCGGCTAATTTGGCGGATAGAATTTTTCTAACAGACGAAGAGAGCTATAGTGAGAATCCAGATGATATTCGGGCAATGATTCGACAGGGAATTGAGCGAACAAAGAAGTCTCATAAGATGACGGAAATTGCTGATCGAAAACAAGCGATTTATCAGGCACTAAAATCAGCCGTACGTGGCGATACGGTTCTAATTACCGGTATGGGTCATGAGCAGTACCGAATTGTTAACGGTAAACGAATTCCGTGGAATGATAAGACGGTCGTAAAAGAAATTCTCGGGCTAGAGAAAAATAAATAGTTCGCCCAGCTATTTATCAAACTTTTACGAGCAGTTAATGATATCTGTCGGTCTATCGATTGGATAGTGAATCAATTAAAATTAATAAGGCTGATTGAAAAATTGTTGTTTCTTTTTAAGCCAGGTTTCTGATTGGCGGACAAGCTTTTGGCTGTCGGCCGGGTTTTTGAGTAGCGGTTTAATAGTTTCTTCGAGATAAATGCCACCCTGTGAACCCTTGAAAAGGATTGTCGCTTCTTTAATTCCTTTACTCTTTAAGAACTCTCCAGCTTCTGGTGATTTGTCAAATGACAAAAGCTTGCAACCATTTTTTTCGGCAATTGGTGCAAGGTGCTTTTTCGCTAATTTACCGACGGTAATTAGTAGGTCTAATTGCTCGGGGTCACACAGTCTACCAATTTTTTCATGCTCCAACTTAGAGGAATCGCCAAGCTCATTCATGTCGCCTAAAACCGCAATTTTACAACTTGCTTCCAGAGAGTAAAGTGTTTTTAGGGAATTTTCCATAGCAACGGGACTGGCGTTATAGGTGTCGTCTAGTAGGGTGCATCCTTGCGTGCCGCGTAGAATATTCATCCTACCGGAGACAGGTTTGATTTTCGTTAAGGCTGCTGCGACTTCATCAATATTCATGCCGCAAGCTAGACCTGCTGCTGCCGCACCAGTTATAGAGCGGATGTTGTGCTTGCCCAATACGGAAATATTGATGTTGGGTGACTCTTTTTGATTGTGTTTTAGGGTTACAATATAGCCGTCATTGGTAGTTTCTTTAATTTGCAAGAGAACGTCGGCAGATTCATCGCCGTAGCTTATTTTTTCGCCAATTATAAGTGAGTGATATTTTTTATCAATATCGTGAAAATTGAAGATGGTTTTTTTAGCAACTTGGCTAATGGACAATTCTTCGCGCGCCACCACGTCAATTGTTTTAAAAAACTCCATATGTTCTGGTGCGACAGAGGTAATTATAGCGATATCAGGCTGAACGTAGCGCATAAATGTTGCCATTTCACCCGGACAATCAATACCACATTCTTGGATAATGATGTCAGGCGATTGCGGATTTTTAATGCTAGAACGGGCAGCGGAGAACACTTTTAGCCAATCTAGGGGAGATTTGACGTTTTTTGGTCCGTCAATACCAAGGATTTCCAGAGGTGCGCTTAAGGTGGTGTTCAAATTGCCGCGGCTGTGACGAACAGTAAACTTTTCTGCTAAAACGGTGGCGGTTGCTGATTTGACGCTGGTTTTACCGACACTACCGACCACAGCGATTAATTTAACATTGGAATGAGATTTAAAATATTTTTTAACGTAAGATCCAAGAATTTTTTCCAAGAGATGTTTGAATAATTGCATGAGTATATTATATCAGACTGATAGTAATTAAAATTAGCACTCAAGCTTGACGAGTGCCAATTTGGTGCGTTACAATAGGTTTGTTGTTAACGAAATGGAGGATATTGTGAGCGTACCTATTCAGCCTCTTGGCGACCGTGTGGTAGCGGTGCGGGAAGAAGCAAAAACGCAGACGGCGAGTGGAATTTACTTGCCTGATAATGCTAAAGAAAAGCCGGTAATTGCTGAAATTAAAGCAGTTGGTGGCAATGTTAAGAATGTTAAGATTGGTGATCGAATTATCTACAAGGAATATTCGACCACGGATCTAAAGATTGACGGCACGGAATATTTGATCGTCCGCGAGGAAGATATTTTAGCAACGGTTGTTTGAGAAAAGGGGAGTTTTTATTATGGCAAAAAAAGTTTTTTACGATGATGATGCACGTGCTCGCGTATTGGGCGGTGCCGAGGCGCTGTATAACGCAGTTAAGGTAACTTACGGGCCAAAGGGCCGCAACGTGGTGATCGCCAAGGGCTTTGGCGGGCCAACGGTGACGCATGATGGTGTAACGGTGGCGGAAGGTATCGAGCTACCAGAGAATGACGATGAGACGCTGGGCTACAAGGTTGGTGCGGATTTGATCAAACAGGCGGCCAAGAATTTGAATAAGCAGGCTGGTGACGGTACCACAACCGTGACGGTGCTGACCTATTCGATTTTGAAGGAAGCCAATCGGTTGATCGCAGCGGGCCATAACCCGATGGAACTGCGAAAAGGCATCGAGCAGGCTGGCGCAGAAATCGTCAAAGAGCTGAATAAATTAGCTGAGCCAATTGAGGGCAAGTCTGAGCGTGTGGCAGAAGTGGCAACCATTTCGGCGGGTGATGCGGAGATTGGTAAATTGATCGCTAGCGTCATCGAGAAAGTTGGCCAAGACGGCGTCGTGACGGTCGAAGCTGGCCAAGGCTTGGAATTGGAGGCCGAGGTCGTTGAAGGCTTTAGTTTGGACAAGGGTTGGGTCAGTCCGTTCTTCGTCACCGACACTGGTCGGCAAGAGGCGGTTTACGAAAAGCCGGCGATTTTGATCACCGATAAGAAAATTTCCAGCGTGCAAGAATTCCTACCAATGCTGGAGAAATTGGCGCAAAGCGGCAAGAAGGACGTGGTGCTGATCGCTGATGAGGTTGAAGGCGAGGCACTGAGCATTTTGGTACTGAACAAGCTCAAGGGTGTATTTAACACCGTGGCAGTCAAGGCGCCAAGCTTTGGCGACCGCCGCAAGGAGATTTTGCGCGACATCGCGGTGCTGACCGGCGCAACGGTGATTTCTGAAGATCATGGGTTGACGTTTGAGAATGCTGGCCTGGAGGTGTTGGGTTCAGCGCGCAAGGTGATTGTCGGCAAAGACGAGACCACTATCGTTGAGGGCGCGGGCAAGCCGTCAGCCGTGAAGGAGCAAATTGCTCAGATCAAGGCACTGTCCGACAACGCCTCCAGCGAATACGAGAAAGAGCAATTCGATAAGCGAGCAGCTGCCTTGAGCGGCAAGGTGGCCGTCATTAAAGTCGGCGGCGCGACCGAGACCGAAATTGACGAAAAGAAGTTCCGCGTGGATGACGCCGTGGCAGCGACTAAGGCAGCCTTGGCTGAAGGCATCGTTGCTGGTGGTGGTGTGACGCTGGTAAACTTGGCTGGCGGCCTGAAGGTGAGCGGTGCAGACAGCATCGCGGCTGGTCGGCAGATTCTAAAGGACGCCTTGAAGCAGCCGTTCCTACAGATCATGCGTAACGCTGGCTTGAATGCCGATGCGCTTTTGGCACAAGTCGAGGCGGGTAAAGCAGGCTTTGGCGTTAATGTTATGAAGCCTGCGAATGAATTGGTGGATGTTAAAAAAGCTGGCGTTATCGACCCGGCGCGCGTCACCAAGGAAGCGGTGCAGAACGCGGTATCTATCGCTTCGACCGCAGCAACCATGGGTGCGCTGGTCGTCGATGTGCCAGAGCCAGAAGCTCCAGCTGCGCCTGGCGGTATGCCGGGTATGGGGATGATGTAAGGTCATTCTGTTAGTAACAAAAATCCCGCCAGAAGCAGCGGGATTTTTTATTGGAGGAATTAACTAGCGAGGGTTTGAAAGATAATCAATCTCTTTAATGATATCCAGCAAGGCCTGAGCGCGACGAGCTTCGTCGGCAATAGCTATAGCCGCATCGTGCGCTGGTGCAATAAGGCTTTTATCATCAGTAGAGCGCAACAATAATAGGTAAGTGTCAAACTTTTCTTCTGGTGAAACATCAAGCTTATCAACTAACGGACGAAGTTCATTTAAAGCAGTCTGCTTAATACTGTCAAGCGTATGGTCTGTAGTTGGGTGTGATGAATCCGTGGATATCGTTGGTGTTGGATTTACGACCGCTGGATTTACAGAAGACTCAACTACAGGCTGGCTATTGTCTTCATCTGTAGTAACAGGGCCTGGTGAAATAGTTGCAGGATTAACCGTTGGAGCAACTATATTATTTGTTTCTTCAAATTGTAAATTATTATCTGTATCTTGTGATACGCCAGCTAGTACCTTAGCCAATTCCTGGTCGTCACTGATTGATTGATTAGCTCGAGAATCCATTTATAACCCACCTTATATGTTAAATTGTTTAAGCTTATTATGTTATACTATAGCATGAGTGAATTGAGGAGTGCAAGATGTTAGATGATATAAATGTAATAAAACAGTATGATCCAGGAGATGTGCTTAATGGTGTTTTGAATATTCCGGAACAAGCACGCTACGAAGTAGTAGTTCACGAGGGGTCAAATCAGCGACGTGATTTTAAGAATATTGTAATTGCCGGAATGGGTGGGTCAGCGCTGGCAGCAGATATGGTTCGAGTATTAACTGCAGGTTGGCTACATCTTCCACTAGAAGTAGTAAAGGGCTATGATTTGCCGGGTTTTGTTGGTGAAGAAACACTGGTTATTGCGGTTAGCCACTCGGGTAATACCGAAGAGACATTGAGTTGTTATCAGCAAGCATTGGATAAGAAGGCTTGCTTAGCAGTAATGTCAACTGGCGGAGAATTGATTAAGCGAGCAAATAACGACAATATTACGTACGCTCAGATTCCAGCGGGCACTCAGCCACGCATGTCGACTGTTTATCATTTGCGAGGGCTATTGAAATTATTACAGCATTTTTGGGTGATTGACGGCGATTTATATAATCAGGTGGCGGATAGTGCTGACTGGCTGGAAGGTGAAATTTCTCATTGGACGCCTGCAGTGCCAGAGGCAAATAATTTAGCTAAGCAGATTGCTAAAATGACAATTGGTAAAACATTAGTTATTTTTGGTGGTGAATTAACTTGGCCACTAGCCTACAAGTGGAAAATTAGCTGGAATGAATCAGCAAAGAATCTGGCGTTCTCTAATCAGTATCCAGAGTTTAACCATAACGAGTTTATTGGCTGGTCGTCACATCCAGTAGAAAAACCGTTTACCATTTTTGATATTCGTAGTAATTTGGAGCGAGATAGGATCCGCGAGCGGATGGAATTAAGCGACCGCTTACTAAGTGGCAAGCGACCAAAAGCGCACGTACTGGAACTCCAGGGAAGGACACTGATGCAACAATTATTGTGGGGATTAGTATTGGCTGATGCAGCTAGTATTTATACAGCAATTATCAACGGCGTTAATCCGGGGCCAGTCCATCTAATTGAAAAGTTAAAGGCTGAGTTAAGTTAGTATCTTAGTGATTCAATTGGGTCTCGTTTGGTGGCGCGGGCTGCTGGATAGACGCCAGAAATTACACCAATAATCAACGAAAGTCCAATTGATAAGATGGCTGTTTGCCAATATATGTATGGCGTGAGAGGAAGATATAAGCTTACTAAATAAACTCCGGCAATTCCTAATCCGTAGCCAAATATACCGCCCAGTAGTCCAATGATGGCTGCTTCGATTAAGAATTGGTTGATAATGTCCCAGCCTGTAGCGCCAACAGCTCGTCTGACACCGACTTCTCGCTGACGTTCGGCAACGTTGACTAACATTACGTTCATAATACCAACCCCGCCGATTAATAGAGAGATGATACCGATAACTGTGAGGATTATTGAGATAAACTTTGCTAGGTTAGATTTCTTTTCATTGATTTCATCGCCAGAAACAATTCGATAATTTTTGTCGCTATCGTGGTTTTTCTTCAGGATATTATCGGCAGATGCTATGGCTGATCCAAGATGTTGGTGGCTATTGGTGGTCATGACAATTTGCTGAATTTGCGGCGTTCCTTGTGTGAATTTTTTAACCACTGAAAGAGGTGCAATGGCGGCATTATTAAAATCTATATCCAGGTAACTAACTGGATTTTCGATATTTTTTAATACGCCGACAACCGTTAGGGGTTGATTGCGAATAAAAATAACATTGCCAATAGATTTCTCGGTGCCGAATAAATTAATTGATAGCTGTTGACCAACTACAACTCCGCCTACTTCGTTGATAAATTCTCCATGAGCAATTTGCAGATTAGCAACATCTTTAAGAGACTCTGTACTGCCAATTAGCGTGGCGTTTTGAGTGTCAATTTTACCGTCACGAGCGCGTAGTTCAGTGTGTAAAAAGGCAATAGGTGCGGCTTTTGTATTGGCTATTTTACTAATATCCTTAGAATCTTTCTCGGTCAGAGTATTAACGGTGGTTGCGTTATCTGACTCTGTTAGCAGATTAGTGACATCTTTTTTATTGCCAGACTTAACTATAGCAACAGGCTCACTGGAATGTTTAGTGGTATCACCGAATAGTTGATTAATGCCACCAGTTAAGGACAGAACCATAGTAATACTGGCAATACCAATCGTCACGCCCATGACTGTTAAAAAGGTACGTCCACGATTAGCCTTCAGTGCTTGAGTGGCGCTCTCAAAATGATTTCTTATTAATATTTTCATGATTTTTTTGCCTTCTTTTTAGTCGAAGATTTTTTATTCCTAGGTTTAACTTCTTTTTCGTCGTCTTCAATAAGTTTTTTGGTAAATTTACGCTTTTCTTTATGCTCGTCAGTGTCAATTTTACCGTCCAACATAGTGATAACGCGGCTGGCGTAATGGATCAGTTCTGGGTTATGAGTAACCATAATTATGGTGTTACCACGACGATGCAGGTCTGATAGCTCTTCCATGATAAGGTGACTTGATTTACTATCAAGGTTGCCTGTTGGCTCGTCGGCAAGGATAATTGATGGGCTATTAACTAGTGCTCTGGCAATTGCCACACGCTGGACTTGACCGCCGGATAATTGATGTGGCATGTAGTATTCACGTTGGCCTAGGTGAAAGGTTTTTAGAATACGACTAGCCTCCTGTAGACGTTTAACTTTTCCTAGCCCCTTGTAAGTTAAGGGTAGTGCTACGTTTTCGATGACAGTTAATCGAGGGATTAGGTTAAAATTTTGAAAAACAAAGCCAATGTGTTTGGAGCGAATTTTAGCGCGTCGTCGTGAATTTAGGTTATCTACGGCAACGTCATCTAGGTAGTATTCTCCTTCGGATGGCTGATCTAATAGACCGAGGGTATTTAAGAGGGTAGTCTTGCCACAGCCGCTTGGGCCCATAATAGCAATAAACTCACCTTTTTTAACGGTTAAATTAACGTTATCTAAGGCGCGAATTTCAGCATCGCCAAAGCCAAATTTTTTGGTGACATTAACAAGCCTAATGCGTGGTGGAATTGCTTCTTTCATCTTTTCTTTATTATAAGAATAGGTATTGATAAGTGCAACCATAAGTGATAATAAAATTGTGGTATAATTATCAACAAGGAAGGATGCAGGAGTGGTTGAACTGGCACGCCTGGAAAGTGTGTAGGCCCTTCACGGGGTCTCCGGGGTTCGAATCCCCGTCCTTCCGCCACGGAGATATTTTTACCGACAGAATACATGAAACTGTCGGTTTTTAATTTGTTAAAAAATGATAGCATCTATTTTATGCCGATTTATTAGTTGGCTGCTATATCTGTTTGCGGTTAAAATAGGTTGTAAAATTTACCAAATGTCTTGAAAAACACTATATATAGCGGCTATAGTTAGTGTTGTACGCTATATGTATAGCGAGCCCATAAATAAACAAAAACACAAGCTATTAAGACGAGCTACCAGATGAGGTGCTGGTGGTTTGTTTTGGCGGGGTAAATTAAGGAGGGTATGTGAAAGAAATTAACGTGATTAAGCGTGATGGCACAAAAGAGCCATTTGATGCTAATAAAATTAACGCAGCTATTTTGAAAGCTTGTGATGGTTTGCCGGATCAAATTTCTAAAGTTGTTCAGGTGGCGACCGAATTGCAATTGACCTTATTTGACGGGATTACCACTGAACAGTTAGATGAGGCGGTGATTCAGACGGTCTTACAGAATGTTAAGGATGATCCAGATTATGATAAGATTGCGGCACGTTTACTGCTTAAAACGGTCTACAAGCAGATTCTAGGCGATTATGAAACAGCGGCAGAATTGAAGAAGCTTCATGCTCGTGAATTTCCTAAGTTTATTAAAGCTGCGGTTAAAGACGGACTGCTAGATAAGCGAATGGCAGATGGCCGGTTTGACTTGAAAAAGCTGGCCGCGGAACTTGATCCAGCACGTGATGATTTGAGTAAATATTTGGGTGTGGTGACCAATAAAAATCGCTACGCTCTTCGCAAGCAAAACGGTTCACCAATTGAAACACCTCAGTTTACGCATATGCGTATTGCTATGGGGCTTAGTTACAACGAGGCTGATCCGACTACTGCGGCGATTGAGTTTTATAACCACATGAGCAATTTGGAGTATGTCCCAGGAGGCTCAACGCGAGTTAATGCTGGCGGTTCGTTCCCGCAGCTCAGTAATTGTTTCTTGCTTAATGTCGATGATGATATGGAATCAATTGCTAAGGCTGTTCGCGACACAATGTGGATTGCTAAAGGTACGGGCGGAATTGGCATTGGCTTTACAAAGTTACGCGCAGCTGGCAGTCCAGTTAAAACCACCAACACTGAATCGACTGGACCGATTCCATTTATGAAGATGATTGATACAGCGCTTTTTGCGGTTTCTCGTAAGGGTAAAAAAGCCGGTGCAGCTGCAATTTACATGGAAAACTGGCACCTGAATTTTGATCAATTTGTTGATCTTCGCCAAAACTCTGGTGACCCATATCTAAGAACCAGATTTGCGAATACCGCGGTATTTATCTCTGATGAATTCATGAAGCGAGTAGAAAAAGATCAAGATTGGTATTTGTTTGATCCAGCAGAAACTCCAGATTTGACAGAACTATATGGCGAGGCGTTTTCGGCGCGATATAAAGAATATATCAAGATGGCGGAAGCTGGAAAATTGCGTACGTTTGATAAGGTTTCAGCACGCCAGCAATTTAAGCGCATTTTGACCAGCCTACAGGCAACATCACATCCGTGGTTGACCTGGAAGGATACGATTAATGTGCGAGCATTGAACAATAACACTGGTACGATTCATCTCAGTAACTTGTGTACAGAGATTACCTTGCCGCAAGATAAGAATAATATTGCAACCTGTAATTTGATCAGTATCAATTTATCGGCATTTCTGAGTGAGGACAAAACTTGGGATTGGGATCGATTGAAAGAGGCTTCACGGGCGGCGATTCGGCAATTGGACAATTTATGTGATATTACTCAAACGCCAATTCCAGAAGCAATGCACTCTAACCAGCAAACTCGAGCAATTGGTTTGGGCATGATGGGCTTTTCTGACGTGCTGGAAAAATTGGGCTATTGTTATGAATCAAAAGAGGCTTACGATTTAATTGATCAATTGACGGAATTTATTAGCTATCATGCGATTGACCAGTCGGCTGATTTGGCGGCGAAGTTAGGTAGTTATCCAACATTTGCCGGCAGTGGCTGGAGTAAGGGGTTGTTGCCGATTGATACGGTCGATAAGCTGTCTAAAGATCGTGGCGTTAAGGTAAAAATAGACCAAAAGATGCGACTTGACTGGGACGGTTTGCGCAAGAAGGTAAAGAAGGGTATGCGCAACGCGACGTTGATGGCGATTGCGCCGACTGCTAATATTGGGCATGTGGCGGGAACGACTCCTGGAATTGACCCACAATTTGCCCAGATCTTCAGTCGCTCAACTTTGAACGGTAAGTTTTTGGAAGTGAATCATAATTTGGTCCGCGATTTGAAGAAGCTTGATTTGTGGGATAGCTTGAAAGATGAAATTTTTGCAGCACAAGGCGATATTCAGGATATTGATGGCATTCCGCAAAATATCAAGGATGTCTATAAGACAAGTTTTCAGCTTAGTCCGTACGCGTTTATTGAGGTGGCGGCTAGGGCTCAGAAGTGGGTTGACCAGGCGATTAGTCGTAATATGTATCTGGAGACGCGTGATATTGATGAATATGTGAAGATTTATTCGGAGGCTTGGAAACGTGGCTTGAAGACAACTTATTATCTGCACGTTAAGCCACGTCATCAATCAGAGCAGACAACGGTTTCAGTTGATAAAATTGCCGAACAAAAAGTTCGTACAAACAGTAAAGTTCGTGGATTTGGATTTGCGAAAATTAATAAATAAGGAGGAAATTAAGATGGGAATTTTAGGTTCAGGATTACGTGATGGATTGTCACTTCACCCGATTCGTTACCCTTGGGCGTACGACCTTTATAATCAAGCAGTGGCCAATACGTGGTTTCCAAATGAAGTCCAATTAGTTCAAGATTTGGCGGACTTTGAAAAATTGTCAGATGATGAAAAACATGCTTTAAAAACGGTCATTAGTTATTTGAATCCAAATGAATTGTTGATCAATAAGTCATTGGCGTTCGGTATCTATCCATATGTCAACGCGGCGGAGGCTCAATTATATCTATCAAAACAGATGTGGGAAGAGGCTAACCACTTCATGACCTTTGAGTATATCATTGAAACTTTTCCGTTTGATCGTGAGGAAATTTATGCGGCAGGCTTTGGTAAAAAATCGTTGGCTGACAAGGCAGATTTCCAGAACAAGCACCTGGATGTGATGCTCGATCCAAACTTGGATATTTATTCGCTGGAAGGAAAAAAAGATTTTGTCAGGTCATTGGTGGCGTATAACATCGTCCTGGAGGGTATCTGGTTTTACTCAGGCTTTATGGTCGGTATGAGTTTCCGCCAGCGTAATCTGCTACGTAATGTTGGTTCGCTCCTTGACTGGATTACCCGCGACGAAAATCTTCACCTGACATTTGGTATTAATTTACTTCTAACCATTTTGGATGAAAACCCAGAGCTGCAAACACAGGAATTTGCTGAAGAGATTCGTGGCTTGATTTTGCAGGCGGTGGAGCTTGAAAAAGCTTATAACAAAGATATGCTACCAAAGGGCATTTTGGGCTTGAACGCTGATTATGTCAATCAATATGTCATGCATATGACGGATCGTCGTTTGCAAGAATTGGGCTTTGAGCCAGAGTATAATGTACCAAATCCAGCTAAATGGATGGCAGCCGCTAATGACACGTTGGAATTGGTAAACTTCTTTGAAAGTACAAATACTAGCTACGAAGTTAATACCACGAAGTAATAAGGATATAATTTTATGAACGAACTGGCAAAAGAAATATTAGATACTGTTGAAGTTGGCGCCCTGGCTACTGTTAATGCTGATAGGACGCCACTGGTGACGCCACTACATTTTGCGCGACTAGACGATTCAATAATTTGGATATCAGAACCGACTTCGCGACATTCAGTAAACGCATTTCGCAGCGGCGAGGCAGAATTTGTGGTTTGGGATGATAAAAAGCGAGCGGTTTTCTTAAAAACTAATGTAACTGAAGTGTCAGAATCTGAAAAAGAAGCGGCTATGGCGGCCTATAAGAAGAAATTGCCTAGCTTTATGCCACGCTGTCAGAATCCGCAATTATATGTTGCACCAATCGGCAAACTTGATGAAAAAACCACAACAGGAAATTGGCTACATTTTATTGCATAAGCACTATATCTAGCGTACAATTAGTTAAGTAACTACTAAATATAGGGGAAAATGAAAATGAACGCAAGTCAAATTATTACTGACGATATGACATTGGAAGAGAAGTTGAGTGCTATTGATGCTGCATTGAAAGCTGCTCAAGATATAGCCGACGATCAAGCAAAGGTAAATGGTACTGTTGCTGCGCCAATTGATCCGGCAAGTTTGACTATCTGCGACGGCTGCGAGTAAGAAACTCTCGGAAGCTTTTCATTGACAAATTAAAAATAATGTGATATCATTTTACTATATAAAAATTAAAACAAAAAGGAATAAAATGGCTGAAGAAAAAGACGTTCATGGGCTCACGGAAAGTGTATTAAGCCGAGATGATATGTCGGCGCTAGCATACGTGCTACAACATGTGAAAGGTGCCAGTCCAAGTTCGGCGACGAAGCTGAGTTTGGAGTTGGAAGAACTTGACGAAGCGGTGTAAGTAGTTACTTTAGCTAGATAATAAACCACCTCTGTTGTATACTGTAGGTTATGGAACAGATTATTTATCAGGCGGTGAAGCAACTTTTTGATCAAGAAGTATCAGTGCAGTTGACGCGTCCTGATCCAAAGTTTGGTGACTTTGCGACGAATGTGGCGCTGCAGCTAGCGAAGCCGCTGGGTAAGAATCCGCACGAGATTGCCGAGGCAATCGCGGAAGAGTTGCGCGGTCATGAGGAACTGGGCGAGGTGAGCGTGGCTGGACCAGGCTTTATCAACGTGACGTTAAGCGATCAAGCGGTGCTTGAGTCATTGAAAGTGCGACCGGCCACCAATCGCTCAGGGCAAACAGTGGTCATTGAAACCAATTGCCCAAATCCGTTTAAGGCCATGCACATTGGCCATGCGCTGAATGCGATTTTGGCAGACACTATGGCGAATTTACTGGCGGTGGATGGTGCATCGGTACACCGAGTGAGTTATCACGGCGACGTCGGCACGCATGTCGGCAAGAGTATGTGGGCGATTCTGCGCGAGATTGACGGTGATGTTGGTAAATTAGAGGCTATTCCGGCTGATAAGCGCAATGAGTTTATGAGCCGTATGTATGTTGAAGGTGCACGGGCAGCCAAGGAATCGCCAGAGGCACGGGCGGAAATTGATGAGCTAGCCAAGCAATCATTTGTGTTGGACGACCCGCTGTACAAGCAAGTGTATGAGATTTGTAAAGCCTGGAGTTTTGATGAAATTGATACCAATGTGGCACGGCTGGGTAATGTGCCGATTGAGCGGCGCTACGTTGAGAGCGAGACTGAAGTGCCAGGCAAGGCCTTGATCAAAGCAAAAACCCCGGAGGTCTTTACTAAATCAGACGGTGCGTATATCTTCAAGGGCAGCCAGTACGGTGCGTTTGATAATGTGTTCATCGGTTCGCACGGCAACGGTCTGTACGGCGCACACGATATGGGGCTAATTCAGTTGAAACACCAAGATTACCCGAACCTGGACTTGTCGATTACGGTCAATGGCGAGGAACAGGCGGCATATTTCCGCGGGGTGATCGCCGCTAGTGAGTTAGCGATTCCAGAATTGAAAGGTAAATTGTTTAATTATGCGACTGGTCTGGTTAAATTGACAACTGGAAAAATGAGCTCGCGAACGGGTGAGGTTGTTACAATTGGCTGGCTGTTTGACGAGTTTAAGAAGGCAATTGAAAATGCTGGCGGTGAACCAACTGACGACGTGATTGCTGGCGCGCTTCGTTATCAATTCTTGAAGGTGAAGATTGGTGGCGACGTCATATTTGATATAAATGAAGCTGTAAGCCTGACGGGTAACACCGGTAGCTATCTGCAATACGCGCACGCTCGAGCGCGGGGGATTTTGGCAAAGTCTAAACAAGCAGCCACGTTCCCGAAGGAATTGTTCGACGAAGATCGGCTACTAGTCAGAAAAATGAGCGAATATACGGAGGCGGTTAACCGTGCTACCGAGAGCTTGGAACCGCATCATATCTGCGCCTATTTGTTTGAGTTGTCGCAGGAGTTCAATCGTTACTACGAGAAAAATCAAGTTGTCGGCAGCGATAAAGCAGTGCACCGCATAGGAATAGTGTCAGTTTACGCTGATATCCTTAAGGCTGGACTAGCTATTTTAGGAATTGTAGCGCCAGAACGATTGTAATATATTTATGGATGAGCGATATTTATCATCTCAGTTATTAACGCCAAAAAGTAGTATGGCAGAAAAAGAGGGGTCTAGTAGAGAATTCTTATTAGAATCTAGGGAATTTTGCAACGTAAAAAGTATGTACGAAAGTTCATCAAAAACGTTTGATGATATAGCAAAAGTAGCTGAGTGTGTTGTAGAGATTGTTCGTAATACTATTGATTTTAGGGCTACAAGTCACTCTTCAAGTCCGCTTAATGCTGATAATATTGCTAAAGATGAAGTTGCTAATTGCTATGGACATACAATTGTGGCATCAGAATGTCTAGAAGAATTAGGAATTGAACACTTCATTAGTTATGCTAACCAGCATACGTTTGTCACACTGTTTGATCGTGACAGCAATAGGTCATTTATGGTAGATATTCTAACGAAAGAGTTGTGCTGTGAGATAACTGATGCTATTGGATTTGGCAATAGAGGTCCAGTCGAGCAGTTAAATTGTGGTGAACTAAGAGCTAAAAGCACTTTATATACAGACGTATTATTACAGAAATTACCTCCATCTATTAATAAAAGTGATTTTGTAGCTCAACGTGAATGGCTAATGTTTTCTGATGGTTGGGATTATAGAGATGGATTTGGTACGAAGGCCATGTTGCAAATGCTTACTTTGCCATCAGTGCCTGGTAGATTATTGCTGCTAGATGAGTATAATGCCCGAATCGATCAATTGAATGGGCGATATGAAGAGGCTGCTGGCAGGATAGGTGATTTGTCTGGCATATATCTCGATATTGATCCGCGAAATAATTTGGCAGAAGTCAGTAAATTGTGTAAATCGCTAATAAATCAAGGTAGTACTGACTTAGCTATTGAGGTTGCTATTGTTGTGAATGATAGTTTATTGCCAGAAGACTATTCAAAGAACAGGCTATTTTTACCAGACATTATGCGTAAGGTTGCTCGACAGAAAAATGATAAAAGCATTCTGGAGGAGGCAATTCACTTGTATGAAGAAATTATTAACAGCAAGCCTAGATATGACAGTTTGGCTACGGGAAAATTAATAGCTGCCAATAAATTGTTGAAATCGATGAAAGACGCCACGCCTTTTTAGGTATGACGTGTGATAAAATTAGTGAATATATTTAATTTGCAGGAGTTATATAGGCATGAAGTCTACTGAATCAAAAAAACTAACAACTAAAAGTGCAAAAATTGCGAAGATGTCAGCTAATAAATTAGTTTCTAAAGCCTCTTTTATTAAAGAAAAGAAGATCCCCTACAGTGCCATAAAAGAAACTCACATGGGTGGTTTTATTGCTTTTATTCGTGAACAAGGTGTTGTTGGGCTGGCTGTTGGTTTGGCAATTGGTACTGCGGCTGGTGATACGGTGAAAAAGTTGGTGACGGCGTTTATTGACCCGCTTGTACAGCTGATCGTTGGTTCGCAACAAGGTCTTCAGGCGGCATCATTTACCGTTGAAATTGCTGGGCGTCGCGGCGAATTTTTGTACGGGGCGTTTATCAGCTCGTTGATTACCCTATTAGCAGTTGCCTTTGTGGTATACGCAATTGTCCACTTATTAAAGCTGGATAAATTAGACAAGAAAAAATAAGCCTTTAGTTAATAATAGTACCAACCGCTTCTCCGCGGGCAGCGCGGGCAATGTTACTATCTATTAACAAGTCGCAAATAATCACAGGAATATGCTCTTCCATGGCCAAACCAATGGCGGCCTTATCCATGACGGTAATATCGGGATTGGTTAAAACATCGTGGTAAGATATCTGGTCGAATTTAGTAGCATTGGAAAACTTGGTAGGATCTTTGTCATAAACTCCGTCAACTTTCGTTGTTTTAATGACAGCGTTGCACTGCATTTCCAGGGCTAGATTCAAAGCGGCAGTGTCAGTAGTAAGGAAAGGCCGACCAGTGCCACAGGCGACGATGACAACACGGCCTTTTTGAATATGACTGATTGCCCGGCGGAAAGTATATTGATCGATAAATTGATTAATCTCAACCGTAGATAATGCACGAGTTGGCAGATTAGAGTCGTTAAATACGTCAGTCAGAGCGATGGCGTTCATTAATGTCGAGAGCATGCCAATATTATGGGCGGATACGGGCTGGATGCCATGGCCAATGATTTGGTTGCCGCGGACGTAATTGCCACCACCAACCATAATGACAATTTCAGCTCCATCTTCAATGGCTGGTCTAATTTGCTCGGTAATCCATTTGGCGCGCTTGGGGTCAAACCCGCTAGAAAAATCGCCTTGTAGTTGTTCGCCTGATAGTTTGAGGAGAATACGTTTAGTCATGACACCAGTGTATCATAGCACGCCCGAAAAATAACATTAAGATAAATAATGATTTGTTGCATCGATTAAATAAATTAGACAAGAAAAAAGACTAAACGCTTACGTTTGCTATTTTACACTCTCCTATCTACAATGTGAGTATAAAGGAGAGTGTAGCGTGAAAGATGGAGTCCGGAGGGCGGGTTATTTACATAGGTCAAAAGAACCGAGTAGTAGCCATCTATTGAGTCGAAATATTCAAAGACCCAGTCAGCCGTCGTATAGTTATGGCGAACCGCCCGAGCAGAGAAGGCAGCGTTTAAAAGAATTGCGGGAACGGTACATTAAACTACCAGAAACTCCTTTTGCTGACTATGATCTTGGTGACAAAAAATTGCCCGCGTACAAACACAAAGCAGAGATATTAGATACATTATCGGAGAATAAGATATCTTGGCTATGTGGACCGACGGGTAGTGGCAAAACGACACAAACCGCTCAGTATGCACTCGAGCGGTTTGATCGTGTTGTGGTGTTGATGCCGCGGCGGGTTATCGTCGATAATGTTACTGAGTATGTCGAGCAGAGTTTGCGTGAGCAGCTGGGCAAACAATATCCTGATCACTTGGTGGGAAAAATTCATGGACGCGCCACGGAGGCAACGTCAGATACTAGACTTTGTTTCATGACGCCAGCAACGTTTACGAAAAAGCTGGAACAATTTTCTAGCGACTGGCAGGACGAGAAGGCACTTATCCTGGTTGATGAAATACATGAAGCCAATTTGGAGATGGAATTTGCTACGGCCCTGGCGGCAAAATCGATAGAGAATACCGACAAATGGCATATGGCTTTTTCCAGTGCGACGCCTGACACGGAAGTTTCTCAGGCGATGTACGAAGATATTAATGGATCAGCATTGCTAGTCGTAACTATCGAGGGTCGGCCGCATGATATCGACATTACAGAAGATAACGTGGGTACTGTATCCGAATCGTATCTCGAATATGGTAAGGACTCGAAAAAAGCACTGGTCTTTGTTGAAGGGGTGAGAAGTATTGAGGAAACCATTGCGTCAATCAAACGCCACACCCGCCATCAGCCCGGGAGAATACGATTTTTCAAATTACACTCTGGCATATCAGAGGCTGCGCGCCGAGAGATTTTTACTGCTGAACCAGCAGAAGACGAGTCGTTTGTCATCGTTTCAACCTCGGCTGGACAGTCTGGCATCACTATCCCCGAGGTTGATTTGGTGCTGTCAAATGGACTGACGAAGAGTAAAGAAATTGGTGAAGAGGGCACGGAGGGGCTGCCACCTCGATTGTGTACTCAAGCAGAGCTGATGCAGCAGGCGGGGCGGGGCGGTCGTGATATTGATGGTGCTAAGTTTGTATTGGCTCGTCCGATATCTTACGATAAGATTTATTTGCCAGATGAGCTGAAAGGATTTTATGATATTGCGTCCCGTGAACAGCATATTCCACCGGAGATATATCACACGAATATTGTGCGCAACGTTTTGTCGGCTATCCATCTGAATGGTGATTTTGAGGATCTGAACCGATACCTGATGCATCCTGTTGCTAGTAAAAAAGTTATTCAAGAGTCGTACGATTTGCTGGAAACCCTGGAGGCAATTGATGGAGAGGGGCAGATCACAAAAATTGGTGAGTTTATGGATAGTTTACCATTGTCGCCAGAACTTTCTCGGGCATTAGCAGAAATGATTAAGAGTGGAGGAAGTTTGCGGGAAGTGTTGGCGCTGTCAGCGATGGCGGCTTCCGTTTCTGGCGGTGGCTTTGCCGCCTGGCATCAACCAAAGGAATTGTTCCAGGAATTTGTCAGCCCCGATACAACAGATGACTTTTTTGCCGAATACGATGCTTTTTTGAAAACCAGAGAGATTTATGACGGCTGTCGTACTGACAATGACGTCTACCTGACTAATGGTATTGATCCCAATAAGGCGGATAATATTCACTATCAATTTAGTAAAATATGTCGGCGCCTGTCGGTTAATCCAAACGATATCGACATGGGTGAACTAAACAGCGAGGAAAAACACAATATATCGGTGGCTTTGGTACGCGGGTTTCAGGAATTATTGTATGCCAAAGCTGGTAGTCGGCGCATTGGACGAACAACGGTAAATCAATACACGAATATTCATACTGGCGAACGTGGTATTTCTGAGTACGAAATTAGTTCACACAGCTTAGTGCGGCGTATGGGCTCGGAGGCGTTGACGTTAGTGCTGGCTTTGCCGTGGTGGTATGATGCGCATGACGGTCGTCGATACACGCTTAATACGGTTTTATCAGTAACCAAGGATCAAATTGCTGAAGCCTTGAATGGCAGCGCTATTCCCGAACTTCTTGGTGACCGGGTGGCGCCGAATGGCGATTTGGTTCATGTGGCGCAGCCGAAAATTGGCTCACTGATACTCGGTCCAGAACAGCAACAAAAAATCCCCGCCATAACAGATGAGCAAATCACGCTGATAGTGGACGCAATGAAGAACAAGGCTAATAAACAAGTAAGAGTATTGTTTGATTTACAACATCAGCGAGTTATCACCAAGGGTCAATTGCATCAGGTCCTAGACGGGTCTGCGGTAAATAGTCATAATGTCCATGAAGCGGAGGCTAAGGTTTGGTCTGTGGTGCAAGAGGTATTAACGAGCGAACAGCAAGAAGCTTTTTATGGTCAGATAAATAGATGACGAGTGTACAATAGGTAATATGAGTAAAGCGAAAAATATTATGGATCGATCTGAAGATGACTGGACTAGATCCAGTGCGTATCGATTGGCTTCTTTGTTTGACTTTTTAAATGATTTATGCTAAAATATAATACGTGGAAAAAGTAAGCCCGAACCCGAGCGATATAGAGGCGAAGATGCATCAGCCTCGCGCTTTGCAAGTACTTGATAGCGGCGAGCGCCGCGTAGAATTTGGAGGAATTAGCTGCCAGCTGAAATATTATGATTGCGAGCAGCCTGGCAACCCGGAAGCTCGCTGCAATGAAATATATGAATATAAGTTGTCTGCCGATGCTATTGAGCGGGCTAATTTAGGTTTTGATTTAGATGAATTGCCGTCATTTATTGGCGTGAAGGGCGGGGCGGCTCGCCAGGTTTTGGAGGCACTAGTACACAGTGACCGTCAGTTACTACCTCCTCGCGATGTCGATTTGGTAATTTTAGAAGAAGTTATTGCTAGTGGCGATTATGATCCAGATGAGATTCGGGCGGTAGCGAGCGATCTTTCAATGCGTTTTTCGCCACGTGATGCAATGAATGGCTATGGCGCGGAGTCTGTACAATCTACTGCCGAGTTTATGAGGCAGCATGATTTTACAATCAATCAAGTGCTCATACACAAGAACAACGGTGCTTGGAGGCTATTGGCTAGCACTTAAGCAGTGTTGGATACTGCTGAGCATATTATTAGACCGACAGTTTTTGAACACGACATTGATTATGACTATCGAATTGGCAATAAATTAGCCCTCAAGGCAGTGAGGCTTCTGTCTGATATGCAAGTTCAGGGGATTGACTACGCAACCATCAAGAGTATTCAATTGCCAGATGATATTTATGGTGATCCAAGGGATGATTATTTCATGCAAGCGCTACAGCTAGATAAGGCGTTAGAAGTCAGCGACGAATTGGCCGAACGCTATGTGGAAAATCTAAAGTTTTATGGAATGATACCGTATGGTTGTGAAGATATGAGTGCTATTGAGATGTATTATTATCTAGTGAATGAGACGGATTTTGTCCCGTCTGATGGCGTGCTTGAATCCCTTCGGATTGAAAGAGAAAATCGCCTGAAGCTTGGTGGTGCGGCAAAGTTTGATGACGTTGTTGAAAGGCTATTAAGACAGGTGCCAGAGTGGTTTTCTCGAGATTACTACGATGCCAAAAAGTAGTATAATAAAGATATGAAAGCCAGTTTTAAGCCAAAGAAGATTTTGTGGATGGATCTAGAGATGACCGGGTTGGATCCGGTGCGTGATGAGATTTTGGAAGTGGCGGCGATTGCTACGGATTGGGATTTTACGGAAATTGCCACATATGAGGGTGTGGTGCAACATGACCCAGCAAAATTGGGTAAACTGCTGGATCGAAACGCCAGTTTTTGGAATGAGCATCCAGAAGCACGGCGTGGTTTGGAGAAACAGAATGAAGCTGGTAAGCCGTTGGCGGCGGTTGAACAAGAATTATTGGCATTTTGTGATGAGCATTTTGCGGATGAACCACGGATTTTGCTTGGTGGTAACTCAATCCACCAGGATCGGCGATTTATCGACCAATGGTGGCCTATGTTGTCAAAAAGACTACATTATCGGATGCTGGATGTCAGTGCTTGGAAAGTGGTGTTTGAGGGTAAATATGGTAAGAAATTTGCCAAGCCAGAGGATCATCGGGCGCTGGAGGATATTCGCGGCAGTATCATGGAACTTAAGTATTATTTAAAGAAGGTGAAACCATGACCCATAAACAATTTGAAGCATTTATCTTGAGCTTGCCGGGTGTGTGGTTGGACTATCCGTTTGGCGAGGATATCGCGGTGTATAAATTTGGCAAGAGCAATGATGGCGCGGGGAAAATGGTGGCATTGGTAGCGGAGGGCTCAAAACCGCTCAGAGTGAGTTTGAAATGTGATCCACTGTTGGCGCAGAATTTGCGGGAAAAATATGAAACAGTGCTGCCGGGCTATCATTTGAATAAGAAACATTGGAATACAGTGATTTGTTCAGGCCAATTGACGGATGACGAAATTTTTGATCTTGCGCGATTAAGCTACCAATTAGTTGCAGAAGCTTAGCTTGATTTAATTATCTGGTTAATTTGCTTTTGGATATTTTCCAAATCTGTAGCGGTTTTTTCCAGCCATTGACGCATAGTTTTTGATTTGGTCGATTTATATACTTTCGACATCATGGCAATTGTGTCTGTTATTTGGACATTCATTTCGTGTGCATAAGTAACGTCCAGCTGCGTATTCAGGTTAGCTTCATCTAGTTTTTCCTCCAGTTTATCCGAAGGATCTAGAGCGAGAATATCTTTCTTCTTCTCTTTGTAACTAATGCCTGCTGCTTGAAGTGGATCGCTCATTGATGCTTCAGCGGTAGTTAGGACGGAAATTAAAGAACTATTAGTGGTTTGAAGTTCGGTTGATCGGAATTTGTTATTGTATTTTTGAGAAATAGTCAGTAGTTTATTAACCCGTGCGGCAACTTGGGCTGGAGTGGTTTTTGGCATGGAATTTTGCGAAAAAACAAAAATTGCAATGAGAGTTAATATTCCGATTAGACTGAGAACAGCCATGATTATTTTGGTTTTTTTATCAAAACCTTCCGCTGGTGGAGGCGTGGCAATTTGATTTAGGTAATCGATACCTCGTGATTGGTTGTCCAAATTGTCAGGATACATGTTTCTATTTAAGCACAAACAATAACAGAGGTAAAGGGTGATATAATAAAAACATGAATGATGCCAAAGAAGAAGTGCGAGCGCGGCTGAACATTGAGGATGTAATTGGTGAGTATGTTCATTTGAAGCGGGCAGGCCGCAATCTAAAGGGTCTTAGTCCGTTTACAGACGAGCGGACTCCTAGCTTTATGGTAAGTCCAGAGAAGCAGATTTGGCATGATTTTTCTTCTGGCAAGGGCGGTGATATTTTCACCTTTGTGATGATGGTTGAGGGGCTGGATTTTCGGCAAGCGCTGGAGCATTTGGCGCGTAAAGCAGGTGTGGATTTGACATTGTTTTCTAATGGCGATGGGCGAACTTCCAAGCGACGGGCCAGGGCTAGGGAAGCGCTTAAATTGGCAGCTAATTTCTATCAGCAGAATTTGGTGAAAAATTCGGGAGCACTGGACTATGTAGTTAAAAAACGACGATTAAATCGACAGACAATTGGTGATTTTCTGATTGGCTATGCACCGGATAAGAGTGATGCGCTAACAAAAGCGCTAGAGAAAAAAGGGTTTTCAAAACGTGAATTATCTGATGCTGGACTGACAAATCGTTTTGGTGGAGATTTATTCCGCGGACGGATGATGGTGGCACTGAGTGAGGGTAGTGGTGAAGTGGTTGGTTTTACTGGTCGGATTATTCGGGAAGATCCGCGCGCGCCAAAGTACCTAAACACACCGCAGACTTTATTGTTTGATAAGTCGCGTTATATTTTTGGATTGTCGCAGGCTAAAGAAGCGATTCGTAAGAATGATGCGGCGGTTATTGTCGAGGGAAATCTGGATGTGATTAGTAGTCATCAGGCGGGCATAAAAAACGTGGTGGCAACTTCCGGTACGGCGATGACGATTCAGCATTTGAAGTCGTTAAGTCGGCTGGCGGGGCGGATTCGCTTGGCGTTTGATGGCGATCGGGCAGGGATGAATGCAACGGAGCGGGCGATTAATCTGGCGCAGGAAGTTGGCGTGGAATTGGAGGTGGTGAGTTTACCTGATGGTGTTAAAGATCCAGACGAGTTAATCCAAAAAGATCCAAACTTGTGGCAGATGGCAATTGATAAATCCCAGCCGGCGGTGGACTGGGTAATTGCCAGATATGCGGAAATGGAAAATTTGAAATCAGCAGAAGGTAAGCGCCGCTTCTCAACGATTGCTTTGAGAATTGTCAGAAGTCTGAAAGACCCAGTAGAGCAGGAGCATTATTTGTCGGTGATTTCTGAGAAAACTGGCGCGTCAATTACTGCTTTGAAGGCAAAATTGTCGAATGAAAAAGTTGCCGAGCACCAATTGAAAAAGACTAAAGTTGATAAAGAAAAACCACAGCCAGTTCAAGATGAGACCGAGGATATATTGGCAGGGTTGGCAGCGAATGAAAAGTCTGTGCGACGTTGGCTGGCGGCGATTTCTGGTGAGATGTTGGACGGCGACAGTGCGCGGCAATTGATTGGCTATCTGCGAAAAAACCCAGACTTAGACCTAGGCGAAGTTCCGCTGGACTTGCAAAAAATCGAACAGTATGTGAAAATAGTACAGTTGAAAAGTGAAAGTCGTTACGCCAATTGGGAGCAAAAAAGCTTAGACGAAGAAATGGCTCGGCTAGTCGAACGGATAACAATTAAACATCGTAAAAACAAAGAGAAGCAACTATTAGCGCAGTTTAGGGAGGCCGAGGCGGCGGGCGATGAGGTTTTGTCTCAGAGTTTGCTCCAGAGTTTAAATAAGCTGATTAAGGAGAAAATGTGAGCGACGAAAATACGACAAAGCCGACAAATTTAAATGATGATGATTTTGATCCAACACTTATAGACGAAGAAGAATCAGAAGATTTGGATTCGTTGACGACTGGGCAATACTTGGATGACGTGTCAGATGACTCGGTGCGGTTATATTTAAGGGAAATAGGTAAAATTCCACTACTGAGCGCTGAAGAGGAAATGGATTTGGCGCGCCGGATTATTGAAGGGGATAAGAAGGCTAAAGATAAGATGGCTGAGGCAAACATGCGCCTAGTGGTGTCAATTGCCAAGCGATATTCGGGCCGTGGTTTGGACTTTTTAGATTTGATTCAAGAGGGAAATACTGGACTCTTGCGCGCGGTGGAGAAGTTTGATCCAGATAAGGGATTTAAGTTCTCAACTTATGCGACTTGGTGGATTCGTCAGGCGATTACGCGGGCGATTGCTGATCAGGCGCGGACCATTCGTATCCCAGTTCACATGGTGGAAACTATCAATAAATTGCTGCGTACGCAGCGACGGATGACACAGGAATTGAACCGTGAGCCGACCATTGACGAGCTGGCCAAAGAGCTGGATATGGAGCCAGAGAAGATCGAGTACGTCATTAAGATTAAGCAGGATATTTCTTCTTTGGATGCTGGTGTGGGTCGTGACGGTGAGGATGACGACTCAGTGTTGCAAGATTTTATCGTTGATGAAGATACGGTTTCGCCAGAAGATTCAGCGTCAAACCAGCTTCTAAAAGAACAGGTTCAGGATATATTATCAAGCCTGAGCGACCGTGAGCAGAAAATTGTTCGAATGCGCTTTGGTCTGGACAATGGTAAAAACCATACTTTGGAAGAAGTTGGTCAGGAATTTGCCGTGACACGTGAACGTATCCGCCAGATTGAAGCTAAGGCACTAGCAAAACTTCGCAAGCACAAAGATGCGAAAAAGCTCTACGAGTACTTGGATTAATTAGCACTGCTCGGGTGATTTACAGAAATGGGCGTCGTGAGTTACGGCGTCTATTTTTTGGTGTAATTTATCGAGATTTCCGTCATTTATAACAAAGTAATCAGCAATGGCAATTGGTCCACCTTTTTCCAGATTTTCAATTTCCGACCAATCCCGCTGATCAACTTCGTGCGGTTGCATTGGGCGTTCGGGGCGTTTTACCATACGTTGATAACGGAGGTGTTTTGGCGTGACAATAGCGATAACAACGACCTGACCGGGAAATTCATGTTTGAGAATTTTATATTCACTCCAAGTGTATAATCCGTCCAAAACGATTTTATTTTGCCCAGAGTTAATTAAATCACGAACATTTTTTATAACGCGCTTAATTACAAAGTCTTTACCTTCGCTTTGGCGGATTTCTTCACGGAATTTTTGTTGATTGTCCCAAGTTTTTTCAATTCCTGCCTCGTCCATGGCCTTATAAATAACGCCGCCAAAATAAACTTTTGGAAATCCTTTTTCTGTCAAATACTCGACAGCCGAACTCTTACCGCTACCCGCTAGTCCAACCAGGGCGATAATTCTTGCATGTGGTTGTGTCATAGACCAATTTTAGCAACTCGTTGACATTCTTCCAAATAGAGCGTATGTTTAGAGTAAGTATTATGGAAACAGCCCCTCATGTCTCCGATAAGTCAGCTCAGAATTCATTTTCTGATCTTGATATTTGGGGTCGTTTAATAGAATATCGTAAAGAAAAAGTTCAATGGGACGATATATTAGAACAAGTTGAAGAGCTGGAATCAAAATTTGATCGTAGTAAGGCATGGGAAAAATTTGTTAGCAAACCGGTTATTGATCAGTATGGTCAAGTATGGATGATTTGGAAGTCTGGGGATTGTTATCAGATATATAAGATGCCAGACGATAAAGATGAGTTTGATTATGTTTTTATAGATGATCTTGAGGTTACTCCCACCCTAGGTGAGCCGATCTATAAATTTTCTGTCGGATTTGATAATTTTGATGATGCAGAAATCTTAAATATACAGATGAGCGACAAGATAAATGAATACTGTCTCCTCTCCAACGACGAAAGGGATCGGTGGGAGACTTATAGGCGTTGGACGAAACACGATAATGACTCCTACAGTGCTATGGAAGACCTTAGAAAAAACTATGAGAGATACGAGAAAATGCAGAGAAAACTGGGCAATGATTCTTTCAGCGCTGAAGAAAGGTTTGGGGAGATTTATGATAAGTATAGGAGAATACAACAAAAACTTGGCTCTGTGTCAATCGAAAATCTGATAATAGCGGCTTAAATGCTACAATAGAAATATGAAGCGTCTAGTTGTTATTGACGGTAAGTCGGTGTTTTACCGCGGGTATTATGCCATGCCTGGATTGTCGATGGCGGACGGTACGCCGACCGGCGGGGTGTATGGATTTGTGAGTTTGGCGATTGAGCTGATCAAGAAATTGGAGCCGGATTATGTGGCGGTGGCGTGGGACAAGCGCGGTACCAACATCCGTAAGCGGCGGGAATTATATCCAGAATACAAGGCCGGTCGCAAGCCGGCGCCTGATGATTTTTATCAGCAAATTCCGATTTTACATGAACTACTAGATGCGTTTGGCTGGCCACTGTATGAGCTGGATGATTATGAGGCGGACGACATCATGGGCGCGTTTGCCAGGCAGGCGGAAGCGCGCGGTGTGCAGACGTGTTTGCTGACATCGGATTTGGATGCGCTGCAATTGGTATCGCCTCTCACTAAAGTCTACGCCATGAAAAACGGCCTGAGGAACATCGAGGAATTTACGGCGGAATATTTTGAACAAAAATATGGCATTCGGACGGACCAGTTTTTGGATTTGAAGGCGCTGAAGGGCGATTCTAGCGATAATTTGCCAGGCGTGCCGGGCGTTGGTGAAAAAACTGCGGTGAAATTATTGCAAGCATATGACACGCTGGACGGCGTGTACGCGCATGTGGATGAGCAAAAAGGCGCTCTACGGACAAAGCTGGAAGCGGGCTGCGAGTCGGCATATTTGACTAAGCAGGTGGCGGAGATTTGGACGGACGCGCCGGTGGAGCTGGACTGGGAAGTAGCCGATGTTAATGACTGCGATTTTGCTAGAGTGGCGGAGATTTTGCGGAAATTGGAGTTTCATTCGCTGATTGGTCGGTTGCCAAAGACAATGCAGGCGGTGGATGAGGCAGTAGAGACGGTGGAGTTGGAATTGCCACGCGTTGAAAATCTGCCAGCTGAGCCTCTGTTTGAAACAGAAAACATTATTTATATTGATTCATCGGATCCGGACAAGGTCTATATTAATTCCAAGCCTGGCGTGGCGTGGCGCGCAAAGATCAGTGAGGTTGGTCAACATGTTTGGCAATTGTTGGCGCAGGGCGTAGTGATCGCGGCGGACGTTAAGCAGCTGTATCATGCGCTGGATGCTTGCGGTGTGACGGTGCGTTTTCATGAGGTCTGGGATGTTGGGCAGGCGGCGTTCTTGATCGATCCATTGAGGCGCGACCGCAGTGTGGCGGCGCTGGCTGGCGATTTTTCTGAGGATAATTCGCCAGAGCGGCAGCTGGCGCGACTACGCCAGATTTACCGCCAGCAGCAGGATTATATGGCGACCCATCAGCAGATTAACAGGGTGCTTCGCGAGTTTGATTTTCCGGTGATTTGGCCGCTGTTTCAGATGGAAAAGCGTGGTATGAAGCTGGACACGGTGCTGCTTGAGCAGATGGGCGAGGAGCTGAGGGCGGAGGTGAGCCAGCTTGAACAACAAATGTATGCGATGGCCGGGCGCGAGTTCAATGCCGCTAGTCCAGCGCAACTGTCCGAAGTGTTGTTTACTAAACTGCAGCTGCCAACGACTGGCATTAAAAAGGGCAAAACCGGCTATTCGACAGGACAGAAAGAGCTGGATAAACTGCGCGGACAGCACCCAATCATTGAGCTAATTGAGCGGTACCGGGAGCTGACTAAATTGATCAGCACCTACATTGAGGCGCTGCCAAAGTTGGTGGCTAGGGACGGGCGGATTCACACGACGTTTAATCAAGACGTGACCAGCACCGGGCGGCTGAGCAGTACAAATCCCAACCTGCAGAACATCCCAGTGCGCACAGAACTGGGTCGGAAAATTCGCCAGGCGTTTGTGCCGAGTAAGGGCAAGGTATTTGTTGGCGCGGATTATTCGCAATTTGAGCTGCGGCTGGCGGCGGTGCTGGCGGGCGATGAGCAGCTGATTAACGATTTTAATAGCGACGTCGATATCCATACCAAGACGGCGACCGAAACTTATGGCGTGCCGATGACCGAGGTGACAAAATTACAGCGCCGCGCGGCCAAGGTGATCAACTTTGGTGTGCTGTATGGCATGAGTCCACATGGCTTGGCGGCAGCCACCGGCATGACGTTTACCGAGGCAAAAAAGTTTATTGAACACTATTTTGCGGTGCGCCAACCAATCCGCCAGTATTTGGATACAATTTTAGTTCAAGCGCGCGAACAAGGTTTTGTTGAGACGTATTTTGGTCGGCGCCGACCAACGCCCGATGTTAAGTCGAGCAATTTTATGGTGCGTTCGGCGGCCGAGCGAGCAGCCATGAATATGCCAATTCAGGGCACGGAAGCTGATTTGATGAAGCTGGCAATGATTCGGCTGGAGGACAAGTTGGCCGGGTTGGCTGAGCCGGTCTTACAGGTTCACGACTCAATTTTGGTGGAATGTGCGCCGGAAGACGCCGAGCAAGTCGGCGAAATCATGCGTGCGGAAATGGAAGGAATTTGCCCGGAGTTGCCAATTAAATTAAAAGTTGATATCGGTATGGGTGCGCACTGGGACGAAGTATAAAAAATATGGTATAATTACGCCATGAAATATACCCAGCGACGCAATTCATTTTCTCGATTTGTACCAATCTTGCTAGTTATTGTTATTACTATTGTGGCAGTGGCGGCGGTTATTGCGATTGGCCGAGCTTTATTTGGTAAAAATGATTCAGGACAAATAGATCAGAATGTTAACACGGGTCAAGTTGCGCTGTTGTCAACAGAGGAAGGCAGGGCGGTGCGGTTAACAGTTCGTGGCCCAATTGTAGCTAATGAGAATTTTCGATCGTATAGCGTTATTATCTCGCCAAGTTCTCGTGATATGACAACGTACGAAGGTTATCTGGATAAAGAAATTAATCAGAAAAAATTAGACAACAATGTGAAGGCTTATACGGAGTTGGTCTATGCGCTTGATAAGCGGAAAATGATGAACGGTACGCAACTTACTGAGCAGCAAAACGATTTACGTGGTATCTGTGCTAGTGGCAAAGTGTATAAATTTGAGACACTGAAGGATAATTCAGTCGTGAAGAGTTTATGGACATCGGATTGTAGTGGTTCTAAGGGTTCGGCTCAGGCAAATGTTAATGAAATCTTAGATATGTTTTTGAAGCAAATTCCTGACGGGAAGAAGATGGCGGCTGGTATTGGCCTGAGTCAGGAAGAGGCTCTGTTTAAGTTATAGGATTGATATATGCCGGAACTACCTGAAGTTGAGACAGTGCGCCGCGGTTTGGCAGATTTACTGCCTGGCCAATCTATAGTGCGAGCAAGAGTCTTTGACTCGCCTAAGAGTTTTCCAAATTCGCCTGCTGACGTTGAGCATTTTTTACACGGTGCGCGTGTAAAGGCGGTACGGCGGCGAGCAAAAGTATTAATGATTGATTTAGACACTAACTACTCACTGGTGATTCATTTGAAGATGACAGGGCAACTTATTTTTCGTCAAGGCTCTCGTCGTATTGCTCGGATATCCTCAAAAATATCTCGGGACCCGCGTAAAGTTGCCCAAGATTTTTCTGCGGATACCACTCGTAATATTGGAGAGTTTGCTGGTGGTCATCCAAATGATAGTTTGATTGGCGAGTTACCTGATAGATCAACGCGAGTGCAGATTGATTTTGTGGACGGGTCGCGACTATTTTTTAACGATCAGCGCAAATTTGGTTGGATGAAACTGCTGCCGACTGACGAGATAAAGAATCTGCCATTTATGAAAAAAGTGGGGCCGGAACCGCTTGATCCACAGACTCATGCCGAAGATTTTATTAAGCGGATTCGTCGTCGCCAAAACTCAATGATTAAGCCGGCATTTCTTGATCAGGCGGTAATTGCTGGGGTGGGTAATATTTACGCCGATGAGGCTTTGTGGGCGGCAAAAATTCACCCTCAAACTCGAGTGAGAAATGTTGGTGATGAGAAGCTGGCAACTTTATTTAACGAGTTGCGCCAGATTTTGCAATTAAGCATTGATCAGGGCGGCTCAACGGATAAGAATTATGTTGATGCTGAAGGTCGGAAGGGTAATTATCTGACGTTTGCTCATGTATTTCGTCGGGAAGGCCAGCCGTGCCATCTTCATCCTGACCAGGAAATTGTGAAATTAAAAGTTTCTGGCCGTGGGACCCATGTTTGTCCGGTGTGTCAGGTAGAGGCAGAATGATCTATCTTTTTTATGGTGAAAATGAGTTTGAAAAGCGAGCAGCGCTAACGGAGCTGATTGGCGGTGAGAATGTGGAGCGTCACGATGGTGAGAGTCTGTCGCTAAATAGTATGCAGGAAATAGCAATTGGTCAAACATTATTTATGGATTCCTCAAGATATTTGATTTCAAAATTGAGTGAAAATTCTGAGATTTTGTCGCAACTACCAGATATGAAGTTTGACGAAGATAGGACAATTATTCTGGTAGAAGATAAAATTGATAAGCGAACAAAGACTTACAAATGGCTTCAAAAAAATGCTCAGGTTCGAGAGTTTTTGCCGTTAAGCGAGCGCCAAAAGCCGCAACTTTTAAAGTGGTGCCAGGCAGAGGCAAAAAATCGTGGATATGATTTAACGAACCAGCAGGCAGAGGTAATTGTTGGCCGCTTAGGGTTTGATCAGTTACGATTGAGCAATTTTCTGGACCAGCTAGCGTTAGCGGAGAACGTTACAGATGAATTGATTGATGATTTTATTCCGCTGGCGCGATCAGAAAACGTATTCGATTTGTTCGTTTCGGCGTTAGCGGGAGACCGTGATAAGGTTCACGCCATAATTGGCTATCTGGAGTCGGAAAGTGGCATTGATGGTGCTTATCAGACGATGGGATTATTAGCCTCTCAGTCAACCAATTTAACGGCATTAATTTTAGCGGATGGTGATAGTGGTGTGGTGGCATCAGATTTTTCTGTTAATCCGTATGTTTTACGGCGATTGGCCTCATTGTCAAAAGGTATTGATAAAAAGCGGTTGAGGCGAATTAACGAGGCTTTATTTAGGGCGGATTTACAGATGAAAACAACCTTGGTCAATCCGTGGCTTCTTATAGAGGCGGCTTTGGCTGACATCGGCTAGCATAAAAACACCCCAGATAGACTGGAGTGTTATAAGAAAAATAACTAATGAATTACTTTGCAGTTTTCTTAGTAGTCGGCTTCTTTGCTGGAGCCTTTTTAGCTGTAGTTTTCTTAGCGGCTGCTGGTTTTTTAGTTGCAGCTGGCTTGGTTGCTGGCTTTTTGGCAGCTTCTAAAGTAACGCCTGCTTTTTTAGCAATTTTGCTCAACGCGCTTTTTCGGCGAGCAGCGGTATTCTTCTTAATCAAACCTTTTTTAACAGCGGTGTCGATTTCACTTTGAGCTGCAGAAAGTGTCTTGGCGCTTGGGGCTGCAGAGAAAGCCTTAACGGCAGTCTTGATATCTTTTTTAATGCCGATATTGCGTTCACGGCGTTTTAGGGTTTGTTTAGCGCGCTTGATGGCGGATTTGATTATTGGCATGTTACTCCTTTACCTCTATAGATTTGTATCGCTAATCAGGAAGAATTATACAGAAAACAGTGCAAATTGTAAAGAGGCGGTACAGATATTGACTTTATGGTAGTGCTTATGGTATAGTGATGCCAAGTGTAATTACAAAAAACAAACATAGGAAAAGTCATGTCAAACGGATCAGCAAAACAAAAAGTAGTCCAGAGCATCAAGGATGTAACTAATATTTTGGTGACGGTCAGCTCCAGTCCGTCAGTCGATGAATTATCGGCAGCATTAGGATTGACGATTTTCCTGAACAAACTTGGTAAACACGCTACGGCGGTGTTTAGCGGTGATATTCCGCCAGCCATTACTTTTCTTAATCCCGATAAAACGTTTGAGCAGACAACAGATTCTTTACGTGATTTTATTATTGCCTTAGATAAGGAAAAGGCTGACCATTTGCGCTATAAACTTGTTGATGATGCAGTGAAGATTTTTATTACGCCATACCGAACGACGATTTCTGACAAAGACTTGGAATTCTCGCAGGGTGATTATAATGTTGAGTTAGTTTTGGCGTTGAATGTTGAGAATAGCGAAAGTATTGATACAGCGTTAACGGCACACGGTAAGATTTTGCATGATGCTACGGTCATTTCGATAACAGCGGGCGACGTAAAGAGTGGCTTGGGGTCGATTGATTGGCATGAGGGTAGTACTAGTGGTGTAAGTGAGATGATTGTTGAGCTGATTAATGACTTGAAGACGCCGAAGGTAACTTTGGATGAACAGATGGCCACCGCACTGTTGACGGGAATTGTGGCGGTTACTGAGCGCTTTAGTAACGACAATACTTCATCAAAGGTGATGACTACTGCGGCAGAACTGATGGCGGCAGGGGCAAATCAGCAATTGGTGGTATCAAAGATTGCTGAGAGCGAGACAGAAGATAAGCCTAAGGAAATTGAACAAGTTAAAAAAGAAGTTCCAGCCAAAGACAAAGACGATTCATCCGAAGATAAGACAGATGAAGTAGAGGAGGATAAAGAGCCAGAGCAGGCAGACGGAACGTTGTCAATTAGTCACGAAAAGAAGGGTGACGTTGATGACGTAGCTGAGCAGACAGTAAAAGAAAAGCAGGAAGAGTCTGCTAGGGTCGCTGAAGAAAAACTAGCTAATATCGAGCCGATTAAGGAAGAAATTCAAGTAGAGGAAGAGGAGCCTAGCGAAAAAATAGTCTCTAAGGAGCTTTCCTTTGAGGAAACTCCATTGATGGGCGGCACGTTAAATGCGACTACCACGCAGGCTGCCGAGGATAAGATAAGGGCGCTAGCTAGTGATCAGAATAAGACTATCTTAACTCATAGTAAGTATGTGGGTGACAGTACGCCATCATTTGGCGACAATCCGTTGAATGCGGCTATGGGGGCTTCTGACGAACCGCCAAAAATTGACCCATTTGCTACAACTAACGCTGAACAAAGATTGTCGGCAATACCCGTTGCTCCTCAATCTGATGAGTCAATTATTGCGGCAATTACCAATGATACAAACCAACTAAGCGCGCCGGTAGCCGTAGAGCCAAATCAAGGTAGTGTCTCTCCAGAGCCTGCTCTAGCTGCTCCGCTACAGCCTGAGAGTACAGCTAATGAGATTGCTTTACCGATGCCACCAGCAATTCCAGATTTTGGTGCACTGCCACCGATGCCGCCAGCGCCGACCGGTGTTGATACCGCTGGATTGCCGCAACTTTCGCCACTGGGCGTAGCGCCTGAACCGGTAGCTGCTGAAGTAGCTCCAGCGCCAGCGTTGCCGACTCAACCAATTCAAAATACCGGGGAATTTAATCCAGGTCAATTCCAGATTCCAGGGCAAAAATAGTTGATGGACGAAGTCATTCTTATCGATAAGCCGCAGGGTTTGACTAGCTTTGGGGTGGTGGCGCGCTTACGGCGAGTTTTATCTAATCAGGCGGGTAAAAAAGTGAAAGTTGGACATACGGGTACGCTTGATCCGTTTGCGACGGGATTAATGATTATTGTGACAGGAAAGAAATGTCGGGAAGCCGGGACGTTTACCAAACTAGATAAATGGTATGAGGCGGAGATTATCTTAGGAAAGAAAAGCTCGACGGGTGATCCTGAGGGTGAAATTGCCGAAGTATCTGATTATAAGCCGAGTTTAGAGGAAGTCCAACAGGTAATTGGTCAGTTTGTGGGGAAAATTGAGCAGACCCCGCCGATTTTTAGCGCAATAAAGATTAACGGTCAGCGAGCTTATAAATTGGCGCGCGAAGGGAAGCAGGTGGAGATTCCGAAGCGCACTGTGGAGATTTATTCGTTGGAGTTGTTATCCTACGAATATCCTAAAGAATTAGAACTCATGTTTCCAGTGGAACTTATATCCGAACATTAGCGGTGGATATTGGTAATAAATTGAGTACGGGTGCGTATTGCGAGAATTTGCGTCGCACACAGATAGCCAATTATTCTGTTAAGGAAGCGAAGACCTTGGCGGATTTTGGAATTACTAGCTAATTGCAAAAAGCTGAGTAACTTGGTATAATTACAGGGCTATGATTAGCAAAGAAAATAAAGCGAAAGCAATTGCTTTGACTCAGGTCAATAAAAACGACGTCGGTAGTCCGCAGGCTCAGGTGTCGGTTTTAACGGCTCGTATCAAAGAGGTCACGGAGCATTTGAAGGCGAATAAGCACGACTTCATGGCGCGCCGCGGCTTGATCCAAATGGTTGGTAAGCGCAAGCGCTTGCTGAAATATTTGGAGCGAACTGATTTTGAGAGCTACAAAGCAGTTGTTGCCAAGTTAGGTTTGCGTAAATAACTTTACGCCAGAAAACTGCTTAAATCCCCTTTGAAGAGAGGGGGATTTTTGTTGTGGTGATTATTTCTTCAATTTGGCGATAAGTACGTCGCGACCGTCGTTGGCGCCGCCTAAAGTACAGGAATAGAGGGTTAATTGTGACTGAGTGGTTCGTTGCTCGATTTCTGTTGCTTCTGGTTTAACGCTGAGCTTTTCCCTGATGGTGTAGGCGTAGCGTACGCCTTCATAATCAATGATAATTTCATCACCAACCGCCAGCTTATCGATATTGTAAAACGGTGATTTTCTAAGTGTTTGCTGAGGAGTCAATCCCATGATAAAACGGTGCGCGGATAAAACAAAATTACCGCCGTCCTTCGGGTTGCCGTTCTCTGGCTTGCGCCACCAAGCACCGTGTTCCATAACTTCTGGGCCGCCAACTGCGTAGGGCAGATTTATGTCGATTTTTGGAATATAAAGTCGATTTTTAGTAATCTTATTTTCTGTTTTGCTGATAAGTTGGGTGGTGGAGTTATTCTTTTGATCAATAGTTTGTGACAACATAAACGGTGTTATGGTAATAGCAAGTGTATACAGTCCACCAATAATCAGTATAGTCGCAATTATAGAAGGAAGGCGAACTTTCCAGTTTTTTGACTGTCTTGTTGACGACTTCAATTGTAGTGACATGACTCAATTATAGCACTATACTCATACGGTATAACCGTGGGCGGGGATAGGAGTGGTGTGCTACATGAGGTAATGGGGGTTGAATTATTATGATTTTTATGCTATAATTTACTATTATGAATAAAGAACCTACACTCCCTAATAAGCCACTCTGGGTGCCGGAAAGAGAATTTCTTGATGAAGAAAATCGGCAGTCTATAATCAAAATCTTAGGCGTTATCGCAACAGATCGTTCTAACCAGCAATTTGCTGAAGCCGCGCGGGCAGCTGCCAATGATATTGAAAGTGGTGATTTGGCGTCAGGTTCGCGAGATTTCATGTGGGCGCGCTTTATGGGTGTCCAGCATGGCACTATGGAAGGTGGCGACGGTAAAGTGCGGGTTAATGAGGAAAACTATCCTAGGTTGCGGCCGTTGGCTGAACAGCTGCATTATGGTGATATGCGTTTTCTAGAGTCAAATCCGGCTGATAGTACCGTAGAGTATGGTAGTAGTATTGTTCTAGGTGGATCAGCAGAAGAGATGCCAAAACGTCTACAGGCTGCGCGAGGTAAAAATCCACGAGATATTGCTGTTCGGGATACATATTTACTAGTCGGACAGCGTCAGCGCTGGAATGGTATACCAACCGAAAAAGATCCTGACGCCATTTTGGCGGCAGTATCGAGATCGCTTGGTGGTGCTGACATGGACAAGCTCAAGGAAAAATCACCTTGGCTGCGGGATGAGCTACGCAAAAAGGTTGAGGCTGGTAGTTGGGATGAGGCATTCGCTACGGAGATGGCGATTGGGCGGCTGGGTCTTGAGGCTTACTTTGACAGGCATGGCTTAATTGACTGGGAGAATGGTATTGAGGAGACTGCACCTAGCGACAACCAGCCAAGTATACCGGGTGTTCCGGATCGAGAAAATGTCTTAGTAACGTATCACTTGCTCGATGGAACTCGTGCAACATTGCTAAATGCTGCTGCGGTGCCGAGAAAGCGCGGTGTTCCACGGCCAACGAGTGATAGTCAGATCAAAGAACTACTAGATTTAGGTGTCCTAGAGCGCAATAAAGGGTATCCTCTCAGTATCGTTGCAAATTCACCGCACTCTCTTCGAGCCGCTACTGATGTCGCTATTCGGATATTGGCGCACCCCGAGACAAGGGATATAGTTATTGCTCCCCCCGTCTCGCCGTATAGGCCGTCAAGCCCAGAGAATGTCCTAAAAGCACTAGGAGAGATCCCGGCAACCTATAAGGCTGATAAGCGTGTTCACGCCGTATTGCGTGGCGAAGATCCGGACGCTAGAGAGCTGGCTGATTTGTAGGAAATACGAAGCAGTAAACAGAGTTAAACAGTTAGGCCAGGCGCCATAGGAGCAAATATAACGTGTATTGTATGGTGAGTTACCGTTCATCAAAGGAGATTGATTTTCAGAGTGGATTGTGTCTAGTTTTGGCTTTCTATAAAGCCTATAAAGCGCACACTGCTGTGATATAATAAAAGACGCGAATATAACCCGCAGACGGTGATGGATGTGTGGTGTGTTGACCGGTAAACCAGCACGCATGCACCTGTTACTGTCTTTGCGAGAAAGAGAGGACCTATGGCAATTATTAACCCGAGTGGCAAGGAGATTTTTTCGGTTACTACGGAATTGTGTGGTCGGCCGCTGACGCTGGAGGTTAACCGAGTTGGTTTTCGGACGACGGGCAGCGTGCTGGTGCGCTACGGCGATACGGTGGTTTTGGGCAGTGCCCAGGTGGGCAGCCGGCCGGTGCAGCTGGATTATTTCCCGCTGTCGATTGATTATGAAGAGCGGTTTTATGCTGCCGGTAAAATTTCTGGTAGTCGATTTATTAAGCGTGAAGGTCGTCCAAGTGACGAGGCTGTGCTGATTGGTCGGTTGATTGATCGTCCAATTCGTCCGCTATTTCCGAAGGGCTACCGTCAAGAAGTGCAGGTTGTAGCAACAGTACTAAGCATGGATCCTGATTTCCGCCCAGATGTTATTGCGATGATTGCGGCGTCGAGCGCTCTGATGCTGACCGGTACGCCTTTTGACGGTCCAGTGGCTGGTTTGCGTGTCGGCCGGGTCAGCGGAGAATTTAAGGCCTTCTTAACACCGGAAGAGCGTGAGAAGTCGGATCTTGATTTGGTGGTGGCTGGTATTGAAAGTGGTATCACTATGGTTGAGGCTGGAGCTAAAGAAGTCTCAGAAGATGTTATTGTTGATGCTATGGCATGGGCGCATCAGATGATGCAGCCAGCAATTGCCTTGCAGCGGGAATTGGCGGAAAAAGTTGCGCCAGCTACGCAGGAATATACTTTAATCTTACCAGACGAATCAATTCAGCAGACTGTTGATGAGTGGGCTATTGGTAAGTTCGGTGAAAAACTCCGTCGCCCATATCCAGAACGTAATGAAATGATTAGTCAGATTCGTGATGAATTCCACGCGACGATGGCGGAAAAACTTGGCATGGACGAGGAAGAATATAATGAGGTGCGTGGTGATTACGATGAGGCGTTTACTTTGGCGCTTCATAAAGATGTACGTCAGGGAATTGTTGCAGAACAAGTCCGTCCTGATGGTCGCGGGTTGACAGAAATTCGTCCGCTCAGTTCGGAAGTTGGTTTCTTGCCGCGTGCTCACGGCTCCAGTCTGTTTACTCGCGGTGTGACGCAGGGTATGAACATTGTTACTTTGGCACCGCTAAGCTATTCACAACTAGTTGACACAATGGAAATTAATGATGGCGAGCGACGTTATATGCACCATTACAATGCGCCAGGCTATACAGTCGGTGAGGTTAAGCGAATGGGTAGTCCGGGTCGACGTGAAATTGGGCACGGTTATTTGGCGGAACGAGCATTGTTGCCAGTGTTGCCAACCGAAGAAGACTTTCCTTATGCTATTCGTTCGGTGACAGAAATAATGAGTCAGAACGGCTCAACATCGATGGCAGCAACTTGTTCAAGCTGTTTGGCGTTGATGGATGCGGGCGTGCCATTGTCGGCTCCAGTTTCTGGTATTGCTATGGGTCTGATGATGGATGGCGATACGCCGTATGTACTGAGCGATATTGCTGATGCTGAAGACTTCGCTGGCGATATGGACTTTAAGGTGACGGGTACGGCAAAGGGAATTACCGCTCTCCAGATGGATATGAAGGTGCACGGCTTACCGGTGGCGGTGCTGCGTCAGGCGATTGAGCAGAGTAAGGCTGGTCGAGCGCACATCTTGCAGCATATGCTGAGCGTACTAGCTACTCCACGTGATCAGCTTAGTCCGTATGCGCCACGAATTGAGAAGATTAAGATTGATCCAGATAAGATTGGCGCGGTGATTGGTAAGGGTGGAGAGACTATCAATAAGATTACCTCAGAAACTGGCGCTGAAGTTGATATTAAGGAAGACGGCTTGATCACAATAGCTAGCCCGAATGGTGAATCAATTGAAAAGGCACTGAATTGGATTAAGAGCTTGGTCGAGGAGCCAGAAGTTGGCAAGGTCTATGATGGTAAGGTCGTCAGTATTAAGGATTTTGGTGCTTTTGTAAATATCTTGCCGGGCGTTGACGGTATGGTGCACATTTCAAAGTTGGCTGAAGGCCGAGTTAATAAAGTGACTGATGTAGTTAAAGAGGGCCAGCTGGTTCGCGTAAAAATTACTGGAATTGATGAGCGCGGTAAGATCAATTTGACGATGATCGGTCTGTAAATGTATAATAATGAAAAAGCATAATTTCAGGAGATTAAATTTCTAATGGATAATAGCAATAATAATAAGAAGCAGCAAATACCACCACAGCCACAACTTCAACAAGCTACGCCTCAACAGCCTCAATTCCAACAGGCTCCACAACAACCACCACAATTCCAACAAGTCCCACAGCAGCCAGTCATGGAATCTCCATACCAAATGCCTCCAAAGAAGAAAATGAGTAAAGGTGTTTTATGGGGAATTATTGGCGGAGTAATTGGTCTAATAATCATCATCGTTGGTGTAGTCCTGGCTATTATATTCTTGAGTGGTCCAAGTAAGAGTGATTATAAAGACGCAGCAAGCTTAGTGCCGCAAATGAAACTGTCTGAGCCTAAGGATCTATTTAAGGATGTGAAAAAAAGTGATGATTACGAAGAGGTTATAAATAAAATTATAAACTCAGTTGACGAAGCTCATGCTAAGTTTGTCGCTAATAAGGCCTTTAAGGACAAAGATGTTAAGGAAGCTTACGACAAGTATCTGAACGTGTGGAATGACGAGATGAAGCCTTACTTAAAATATATTGCAATTTTTCATAAAGAAAAGGCTTACTTTAATTGTAGAGTTCCTCGGGCAAATAAATATTTTGAGAAATCTAAAGATGAAATCGAACAAGATTTTGACTCTGTCATGAAAAATTGTATAAACGCCCTGGACAACATGATTAAGTCTGATAATGATATTGCTAAGAAATATGGTGAAGACTTGAAAAAGCATTATGCGGAGATGAAGCAATATTACGTAGCAGCAGCAGCCTATAGGCAGGACTATGTAAGAACAAATGGCCAAACATCTTTGTCGTCACCTGAAGTTCCAACGACTCCAAGACCTAATTACAAAAAGGATATTGCTAAGAGATTGAAAGATAATCTTGATAATTTACAAAAAGTATTAGAAGATAAAGCCAATAAATAGATTTTTGTAGGTCATGAGCGCCTCGTTTTTACGGGGCGTTTTTTTGTTAGAGTAAAGTTATACCTATTATCTACTTCAATAATTGGAGATATAGTTGACTCCAAGTTGCTTGTAAAATCTGCCTAAGGGTAGTATAGTAGATAGTCGATATCCATTATATCTAATTTGAGAAAGGACCTATATGAGATTATCAGGGGCTGTCGAACAAGCGTGTTGTATCATGGCAATTTTAGCCGATCCGAAACAAAAAACGCCGATAACTAATGATGCTTTGTCGGAAAAAATGTTAGTTTCGCCAACGTATTTGAAAAAAATTAGTCGTAAGTTAGTAGTGGCAAAATTAATCACCTCGACACAGGGCGCCGGAGGTGGGTTTATCTTGGCAAGAGACATGAATGAGGTAACACTGCATGACGTGGTCTTGGCAATTGAGGGTAATGCGCCATTTTTCCAGCCTCAAGGAGTTATTGAGCAGGTATTTGCGTCGCGCCGTCGTCAAGTGAAAATTGGCATGAACATGATTGAAAAAGTTTTTTCTGAAGCTCAAGAAAAGTGGAGTGAATATTTAAAAACTGTGACGCTAGAAGACGTTACTCGGGAAGTTTCGCATGAGTAAAAATAATATGGCACGAGCCGAGTGGAGACATTTATTTAAAAACAAAATACTCCTTATATCTATGTTGGTGATCTCGTTTATTCCGATTATGTATAGCGGATTTTTCTTAGGTTCAATTTGGGATCCATACGGTCAAACAAAAAATCTACCGGTAGCATTTGTTAACGAAGACGAGGGTGCTGTCTTAAACGGTCAAACATTGAATGTTGGTCAGACGGTGCAGCAAAAATTGAAAGATAATCATGATTTGGGATGGGAATTTGTTAGCAAAAAACAGGCATCCAGCGGCGTAGAAAGCGGACATTTATATGCCGTAGTGGAAATTCCATCTGACTTTTCGGAGAAGGTGGCGTCAATCACTGGTAGTCAGCCTCAGCAAGCGGTTATCAATTTTACCACTACACCGGCCAAGAACTATATTGGTTCATTGGTGAGTAATCAGGCGGCCGAGAGAGTGAAGTCTTCAGTCTCTGAGCAAGTCACTAAGGCATACGCTAAAGGGGTGTTGGAGAGTATAGATAAACTGGGGGTAGGTTTAGAGTCGGCTGCCAACGGGACGGCGCAGCTGCACAGTGGCTTGGCTCAATTCCACGGTGGCGTTCAAGCGTATACTGGCGGAGTCAATCAACTAGCGGTAGGTCAGCAGAGTTTGGCTGATGGCTTAGTGCAATTAAACGGTGGGGCACAGCAATTGCAGACGGCTCTTAGGAAGATGTCAAATGGTCTACCTAGTGAATCTCAAGTTGCGCAACTAACAAGTGGGGTGAAGCAATTGCAAACCGGCATTAATCAACTAAATTATAATGTGCATCACCCATCTCCAGCGATCCTCGCTCAGCAAAATAAAGTGCAGACTGAGGCTCAAGCTTTGGCACAAACTGTGCAAGCGTCGGTGGTAGACCTATCTGCGGCGGGGGCAGTAGTCAAAGATTTGAGCATCCAGGCTGTGGCGTCTGGCGTTGGTTCAACAACCATAACCTTGCCGCAAATAGGTAAAATCTCTCAGGCGCTTGGTAAGACGCAAACAATTACTGCTCAGGTGGCTACATTACTTCAGGATTTACAAACGCTTACTCGCCAATTGTCGGAGCAACAATCACAACTACAGACAGGAGTCGCTGCGCTTAACAGTGGTGTGAGCCAACTCACGCCAAATATAAATACTGTGCTTAATGGCTATAACACCCTCAGGGTCGCAAATGGCCAATTGCTATCCGGGGTAACGTCGTTAAGTGGTAGCTTAGCTAAGGCGCAAGCTGGTAGTCAGAAATTAGCTAACGGCGCTGGCGTGTTGAGTAATCGTTCAGGAACGTTGGTTGGCAGTAGTGCTCGACTAGCTAATGGTGTAGATGTGCTGTCCGTTAAGTTAGCAGATGCTTCTAATAAGCTTAAAACTCAGCCGACGGGATCAGCGACTCAGGAGCATATCGCTAATCCAGTTAAGTCGGAGACAACAGCAAAGGGTGATGTTCCAAATTACGGCTATGCTCTGGCGCCATACGTATTGTCGCTGAGCTTGTTTGTCGGAGCAATTGTCCTGAATGTCATTTACCCAATTCGTAAGACTTTTGCCGAGCAGGAAAGTGCTTTTCGTTGGTGGTTGGCTAAGGTATCGGTCGTTGGCCTGGCGGCTTTCGCTCAAGCAACGATTCTAATGCTAGTTATGGTCTACTGCTTAGGTTTGACTCCAGAACACCCAGTGCGCTTTATCGGGGTAATTTATATGACGTCATTTGTCTATATGTCTATTGTGTCGTTTATGGTGATTACGCTGGATAACCCGGGCCGATTTTTGGCAATGGTGCTATTGGTATTGCAATTAGGTTCAAGTGAGGGAACATTCCCGATTCAAACAGCTAATGGATTTTTCCAGGCAATTAATCCGCTGGTACCAATGACTTATTCCATCCGAGCGTTGCGCCAGTCTATATCAGGTGGGTTAGACAATGCGTTTTATGACAGTAGTATGTGGGTACTTGCTGGATTTTTATTAGTAGCTAATTTGCTGATGATAAGTTTCTTTATTTATCGTGGTAAGCGTAAATTTGCTCACACCTCCGTAGATGGTGATGATTAGTCCTGCCTGACGATAACATTTTAAAATACCAGCGCCTCTTTACGTGGTGTTGGTATTTTGCTTATTGTGCGGCGCTATTTTTGACAAAATACAGTCAGTTTGTTATTATAGATAGTACTGATTAGAGGAATTTATTGTTAGATTAACGCCTCTATACTTGGGTTTTGAATTATATTGTAATAAAAAAGGAGTATAACAATATGGGTCAGCGGCGACTAGCAACACCGCAAAAGGACGACGCCAAAAAGCGTCCACAGTCGAAAAAAAGCAATAACGCAGTATTAAATAACACTACCACTCGTAAGGGTGAGGTTTTTCGCGCGCAACGACGAACAAGTGAGAATGTTAACCTTAGGGCATCACAGCACTTGATTGATATTCCGGTCAATAAGTCGGTTTACAATGGTTATGGTGGTGAGCAGTTTAGCATGAAAATGCAGCCAAAACGTACTCGTGGTGGCCAGCCAAAGCTGCGGATTATCCCAATCGGTGGTGTTGGTGAAATGGGTATTGGTAAAAACATGAACGCCATTGAGTATGATGATGAAATTATCATCGTGGACATGGGCTTCCTGTTTCCGGGTAGCGACTATCCAGGAATCAACTACATCACCCCGGACATCACCTGGCTGGAGGAAAATAAGCACAAGATTAAGGCGCACGTGTTCACTCACGGACACCTGGATCACATCGGGTCATTCCGGCACTTTATTCACCGAATTCCAGCGCCAGTTTACGGTTCGAAGTTTACCATTGGCATGCTGGACAAGTCGATGGCTGATGCGGACACCGATTTTCAGCCAGACTTTCGGGTAATGGATCCATTGAGTCATGAAATTGTTCAAGTGTCGAAGCACTTTTCAGTGGAATTGGTGCGAGTGAATCACTCGATCCCTGACTCGACAGCGGTGATCATTCGGACGCCGCTGGGTGTGATTATTGACTCTGGCGACTGGCGATTTGAGGAAAGTCCAGTTGATGGTCAGAAGTTTGACCTTGAGCGGATGACTGAAGTAGCGTCTAAAGAGGGCGTTCTGATGTTCATGAACGAATCGACCAACTGTGAGTCGGCTGGTACGCACACTCACACTGAGTTTGATATTCAATATTCTATCGGCCAGGTGATGGATAAATTCAGTAACAGCCGAGTGATTTTAAGCTGTTTCTCGTCGCAGGTGCATCGTTTGCAATTGATTTTGGAAGAAGCACATAAGCATGGACGCAAGGTGGCGTTCGCTGGATTTTCGATGATTCAGAACTTGGAAGTGGCGCTGCGTTCAGGCACTATCAAGATCCCGAAAGACACCGTTATGAAGATGGAGGATATCATCAAGCTGCCGGATAGCCAAGTCACGGTGGTCTGTACCGGTTCGCAGGGTGAATTTAATGCAGTGCTGAGCCGTATGGCGACTGGCGCGCATAAATACATGAAGATTAAAGGTTCTGACGTGGTGGTATTTAGCTCCAATCCAATTCCGGGCAACGAGAAGAACGTGGTACGAACAGTTGATGGCTTGATGCGCGAAGGCTCTAGTGTTATTCAGAACGGTAAGACGCATCTGACGGGAATTGGACCGCTTCACCTGTCGGGTCATGGCTATTATGATGACCACGTTAAGTTGATTAACGCTCTAAATCCAACTTATTACATGCCAATTCACGGTGAATTCCACATGTTGGTGTATAATGCTCGGTTGGCGGAAGAAGAGTGTGGTATTCCACGAAAGAATATCTTTGTGTGTGACGCTGGCGATGTTATTGAAATTGACGTTGAACGGCAAGCTAAGAAAGCTGGTCGAATTCAGGCTGGCGGCGTGATGTACGATGATACCGGCGCTATTGTTTCTGAGGTGGTGTTGAAAGATCGTATTCATATGTCTCAAGAGGGAATGTTTGTAGTGGTATTGACGGTGCAGCGCGGCACGGGGCGGCTGTTGACTAGTCCGGATATTATTTCCCGCGGCTTCATTTATCTGCGTGATTCTGAGGAATTGATGAATATGATTCGTCAGTACTTGAAACAGAAGGCGGCACGTAGTTTTTCTGGCAAGTATGACCTTGACGTTATCAAGAAGGAAATTAAGGACGAAGTCACGCATATTTTGTATGACCAGACGCGCCGAACACCAATTGTTATTCCGGTGATTAATGAAGTTGGCGGCTTAAAGACGGTAAAATCGACGACTGCTTCAGCTTCTCCGACTGCAAAATCCGCGCCTCGCAACAAAAAATCTATTGCTTCGGTGGAGGAGCCAAGGATGACTTTGCCAACCACGCCACGCCGTCGTTTTCCGCAGCGCCAAGTGCCTGACACTGAGGCGAATGACACGAAGGCTCGGGAACGACAAGATTTCCGTCCTTACTAACTCCTTAGATTGATTTTACTGATAAATTATGCTATAATACAACACGTATTAAATTGATGTTTATATCTGTTAAGAAGTATAAAATCAGTGTATAATAAAAACGATTATGGCAAAAAAGCGAAAGAGCACGAAAAAGTCTACTCCTACCAAACCGCAACATAGTTTGCCGGTGGGTTTTTGGTCACAAGTAGGCGCGGTCTTATTGATTCTTTTGTCATTGCTGTTGGTGGTTTCGTGGTTTGGTGTTGGCGGTCCAGTTCTTCAGTGGATTGATATGGCAACTATAAAGACGGTCGGCTACACTGCTTACACCTTACCGATACTATTAATTTATTTGGCGGTAGAAACTTTCCGGGCAGAAGAGAATCGCTTACCTGCGGCGGTGAAGTTTGCGGCAGTTTTAGAGATTGTGTGGTTTTCAGGATTATTTGGGCTATTAAAGACGTCTTTGCGACCAGATGCCGGTGGATTTGTAGGCGATATATTAAATACAGCCACACTTAAAATGGTAGATTCGGCCATTGCTGCAATATTTTACCTGGTGTTGGCATTTATTACGGTTTTATTTATCACCCAAACATCACCATTTACTGTGTTTAGCAAATTGTGGCAAGCAATTAAAAGTAATAGCTCAGAGGACGATAAAAATCGTTCTATCATGAAGCAAGCGGCAAAGTCTCAGCCTACAGACGAAGATAAAAAGGTGAGTTTGGGGGATATTAAGCTAAATGCTGGCGTACCGATTATTGATACCACCAAGGAGAAGAAGGGTTTATTAAAGCGTACTGAAAAGCCAGAAAAGGCTGCTGAAGAGCAGGCGCTGGTGGCGACACGTGATCCAAATTGGCAAGCCCCAAGCCTGGATTTGTTAGAGAAGAACGAAGGCGGTGCGGACGCTGGCGATACGAGACAAAATGCTCAGATTATTCACGATACACTATCCGAATTTAACATTGATGCGGCAATGGGTGATATAAACGTTGGACCAAAGGTGACTCAGTACACCCTAAGGCCACCAAGTGGTGTGAAATTGACGCGAATTACCGCGCTAGAGACAAATATTGCACTTAATTTGGCGGCCCAAAGTCTGAGGATTGAAGCGCCAATTCCTGGCCAGAAAGCGGTGGGAATTGAGGTGCCAAACCGCAAGGCAGCTGAGGTGCGGCTGTATAGCACATTAGTTTCAAAGCAGTGGACGGCGTCGCGCGATCCGCTCAGCTTTACAATTGGTAAGGATATTTCTGGGCAAGTCGTGGTTGGTGAGCTAGGGAAGATGCCGCACTTGTTGATTGCCGGACAGACTGGTTCAGGTAAGTCGGTGATGATTAATACTTTGCTGACGAGCTTATTGTACCGCAATAGTCCGAGTGACATGAAGCTGATTTTGGTTGACCCGAAACAGGTGGAAATGGCGCCATATGAGGATATTCCACACTTGCTGACCCCGGTGATTACTGAGCCAGAAAAGACTATTTCAGCTTTGAAATGGGCAGTTAATGAAATGGAGCGGCGCTATAAATTATTAGCGACAGAGAAGATCCGCAACATTAAGGATTACAATAAGAGGCTGCAATCACGAGCAAAAAAGATTGCTATTGCTGATGAAAACGGTAATGTGCAGGAACATGAAGATGGTTCGATGCCGTACATTGTGATTGTGGTGGACGAAATGGCGGACTTGATGATGATTGCTAAGAAAGATGTTGAGGCGTTAATTGTTCGTTTGGCGCAGAAGGCACGAGCAGTTGGTATTCATCTGGTGTTGGCAACGCAGCGCCCAAGCGTTGATGTCATTACTGGTTTGATTAAGGCGAATGTGCCGGCGCGTATTTCTTTTACGGTAGCTAGCCAGGTGGACAGTATGACTATTTTAGACCAAGCGGGCGCGGAAAAATTGCTGGGTCAGGGTGATATGCTATTTTATACGCCAAGCATGAGCAAACCGAAGCGTATCCAGGGTGCTTGGGTGACTGATGACGAAGTGAATAAAATTACCGATCATTTGCGAATTCAGATGGCGCCGCAGTACAACGATGAAGTAGTGGCTCAGCCGGTACAGTTGAATGGTAAGGGCGGCGTCGTGATGGATTTGTCAGAAGGTGGTGATGATAAATTTAAGGACGCTGTGAGGGTGGTAGTTGAGCGACGAAAGGCCTCAACGAGCATGCTACAGACACGTCTAGGCATTGGATATCAGCGGGCGGCGCGCATTATTGAAGAAATGGAAGAGCGGGGTATTATCGGTCCGCAGAATGGTTCAAAGCCGCGTGATGTATTGATATCTAGTCCGGAAGAGCTAGAAGAGCTACTAGCAGAATAGTTTAGTCATCAATTTTTTACCTGTATATCTGGTAATATGAGGTGATTAGTGTTATAATAATGGGTGAATATTAACCTAAGCTTATGTGAGACAGCATAAGCATCCGTAAATGGATTCCAAAGGAGGAAGCATGAACGAATACGAACTAACTGTTCTTATTCACCCGGATTTAGAGTCTAATCTAGATTCCGCGTTGGATAAGGTACGTGGTTTAATCACCATCAACGGCGGTGAAATCACTAAAGAAGATAACTGGGGCAAGAAAAAATTGGCCTACACCATCAAGCGTGAAGACTTTGCAATTTACGTTTGTTTTGAGGTAAAACTGCCAGCGCCAGCTTTATTGAAGATTTCCAACACGCTTAACATTACCGATGAAGTGCTGCGCTACCTATTGGTAAAAACTGATGAAAAAACTCGTCAGGCATTAAGCGAGCAAAAAGCACGCAACGAAGAAGCTGATTCAAGCGAATCAAATAAATAAGCCTAACTGCCGCAAGGTAAAAGAGGGGATAGAATATGGCACGAAGCATCAATCAAGTAATTTTACTGGGTAGATTGACACGAGATCCAGAGCAGCGAACAACAGCTTCTGGAAAGAACGTAGTTAGTTTTAGTATCGCGGTTGATCGACCAACCCAAGATGATCAGGCGGACTTTTTCAATATTACTGCTTGGGATAAACTTGGTGATTTGGTGATGCAATATTTAAGTAAGGGTCGTCGAGTTCTAGTCCAAGGGCGACTGCGGCAAGATAGTTGGGAAGATAAGGAAACTGGCAAAAGACAGAGTCGAATTGAAGTTACTGCTTCAGACGTAACATTCTTAGACGGTCCGAATAATGACAATTCTGGCTCTGCTGCGCCAAAAACTACTAAAAAAGAGGAAGTTGTGACGGAAATTGACGATAAGCCAATTGACCTGAGCGAAATTCCATTCTAATAAGGAGATAACAATGGCACAATTGAAGAAAAATCCACCGATTATTTTTGACTACAAAGACGTAAAGACTTTGCAGCGCTACATCAATGTTTATGGTCAAATCGAGCCAATCAGCAAGACTGGCTTAAGCGAAAAGCAGCAGAGAAGTTTGGCAGTGGCAATTAAGCGCGCTCGTCATTTGGCGCTATTACCTTTTGTGGCTAGCAACTAGCAATATTTAAACAGCATATCTCGTTGCTACTACATATTTGGCGGCGAGATATTTTATTGGAAAGGAATATGTATGTATCAGCCAACTGATTTGAAAAAGGGAGCAGTTTGTCAGATTGACGGTAAGCCGTATCGGGTTGTGGAATACGGGCAGAAGGTTATGGGTCGGGGTGGTTCAATTGTCAATGTGAAGCTGAAGAATTTAATTGACGGTAGTGTTATTCCGAAGACATTTAAAGGGCAGGAGCGAATCGAAGCTGCTGAGGTTAATAATAAGACTGCGCAATATTTATATAACGATGGCGATAAATTCTACTTTATGGATCCGGTTAGTTTTGAGCAGTTTGAATTGGCGGCGGAAATTGTTGATGATGCTAGCAAATACTTGAAGGAAGGCGACGAGTTAAATCTGCAATTCTTTGATGGGCGAGTAATTAACGTTGAGCTACCAAAGAATAAATATTTGGAAGTTACTTATACTGAGGATGTAGTGAAGGGTGACACAACCTCGTCTGTCTTAAAAGACGCAACGCTAGAAACTGGTTTGGTAGTGAAGGTTCCATCGTTTATTAAGCAGGGTGATATTATTAGTGTCGATACATCAACTGGCGAGTATCGCGAACGAAAGAAGTAGTAATTCTTTTAATGAAACAGCGATTAGATAAAACTCTGGTCGAGCGTGGTTTGGCGACAACAAGGTCTCAGGCGGATAATTTTATTCGCTTGGGTTACGTTTATTTGAATAAAAAAGTTGCTCAAAAATCAGGGGCAATGGTATCTGATACTGATACGATAACGCTGAAAAAGACGGAGACTTATGTATCACGAGCGGGCTTAAAGCTGGCTAGTGTAGCCAAATATTTTAAGCTTAATTTTCAAGATAAAACAGTATTAGATATTGGTTCAAGTACCGGTGGTTTTACCGACTATTCACTGCGTCATGGTGCTAAGAAAGTTTTTGCCGTTGACGTTGGTACTGACCAACTTCATCCAAGCTTGCGGACGAACCCAAAGATTATCCTCCACGAAAAAACCGACATTCGTGATTTTTATACAAGTGAAGTCATTGACCTTATCGTAGGAGATGTGTCGTTTATATCGCTACGGGAAATTTTGCCACATGTAGCTAAAGAACTAATGAATGAAAATACCATACTTATTGCTATGGTAAAGCCGCAATTTGAAGCAGGGCGACATCAGGTTAATAAGGGTATTATTAAAAACGATAAAGTTCGTCGACAGATTTTATCCGATTTTGAAGATTGGGCAAAAAAATATTTTGTGATTTTAGATAAAAAGGATAGCGAAGTTGCTGGCAGCAAGGGAAATCTTGAGCGATTTTATAAATTGAAATTAGCTAAACGTTAAACCTAAATTCAACAACATCATTTGGTTGCATAGTGTAGGTTTTACCTTCGGTGCGAATCTTACCAGCCTCGCGAGCTTTTACCTCTGACCCGGCAGTAATCAAATCATTAAAATCGACAATTTGCGCCGCAATGAATCCCCGTTCAAAGTCTGAATGGATAACTCCAGCAGCTTGTGGCGCCGTCCAACCCTTACGGATTGTCCAGGCACGCACTTCTTTTTCACCGGCGGTCAAGTAGCTTTGTAATCCCAGCGTGTCGTAGGCTGCGTGGATAAGTTTGGCAAGTCCAGTTTCCTGAACGCCATAGCTTTCCAGAAGCTCTTTGGCGTCACCTTCTGATAGGCCTTTTAATTCTTCTTCTAATTTTGCGCAGACAAAGACGGTTTTTGAGGGGTGGACCAGTTCTTTTAATTTTTCTTGCAGGGCAGAATCGTTCAGCCCTTCTTCATCAACGTTGAAGGCGTAAATAACTGGCTTGGCGGTGAGCAGATGTAGATCATCAATCGCCTCAAAGTCCACATCAGTTAGAGCAGAAATTGGCGTTCCTGACTGTAGATTATCTGCTAGTGATTGTAAGTAAGCTACTTTCTGGCGGGCCTCTGGGCTAGCCTTAGCCTCTTTTTGTAGCTGCGGCAGACGTTTCTCGATTGTTTGTAGGTCAGCTAGGATTAGCTCGGTATTGATAATATCGATATCTTTTTTAGGGTCAATCGGCGCTTCATCATGGCGCAGAATCTTTGAATTTTCAAATGCACGAACAACATGAATAATTGCGTCGCATTCTCTGATGTTGTGAAGAAACTTATTGCCCAAACCTTCACCTTTGGAGGCGCCAGCAACCAGTCCGGCAATATCAACGAAAGTAACGGTAGCTGGTATGATTTTTTGCGCATGATAAAGATCTGCCAGGGCTTGTAGGCGGCTGTCTGGCACGGGAACAATTCCTGTGTTCGGCTCGATAGTCGCAAACGGATAATTAGCAGCCAAAATATCATTGTTTGTTAAAGCATTAAAAAGTGTCGATTTGCCGACATTAGGTAGGCCAACGATTCCAATAGATAAACTCATAACTTTATTATATCATCTGCGCAATCTTTGATATAATTATAAGCATGAGAAGAAAATACTCATTGCCTCGGGTGGGCATGCTGGCAATAGTAGTAGCTTTAGTTATTTCGGTAACGGCGTTTTTTGTCTACACATACGCAATTCCAAGTTCACCAGCTTGGACGATAACCGGTAAATCCTGGGTTACGAAACATTTTAAGCTGTCAGACACTAACAACTATGGATCTGGTTGGGTGGCTGCACCAGGTAGATTAAAAGACGTAAAGCCGGGAGATACGGTTGACTGGTGGCATAGCCTCTTTGTGAGTGGTGGGACCACGAGTCAAGTTGTAACGGGTGTACAGCAGGACGTATTTGACATCACTTCAAATCAACCGATAGATAATGATTTTAGCCTGGGTAGCAGAGGTGCTTGGCATAACGAAGATCCGCAGCAACACGGCATTATTACCGACTGGAAGGGGTATGCCTGGAAGCGAATAAACAACCCCACCACGGATTATCAAAACACTACAATGGAGGCGTTGAACGGTAAAACTCGCCTAGAGGATCTTCATGGTGAGCTTGGAAGAAATAAATTTATGTTTACGCGAGTTATTCGAAAAGAAGACATGGGTAAGCGTATCTGCCAGAGAATCTACTGGAGTAAACAGAACTCTTCACCGACTGCAGGCTGGGGATATTCACCTTACGCTTGTGTCGAGGTGCCGTATAATTATGATATCGAGCCGTCGGTTGGCATTAGTTCTGATTATATTGACACAAAAAACGTTACAAGCATTGAGGGCATAAATGCTGGACTGAACAATAAGGGAACAGAGAAGTCTCAGGGGTCTTCGTATGCGTTGGCTCGGTTTGTGGCTAGAGGAACAGAAGTATCCAGTATGGCTGGCGTTAATGCTGTTTCGTTGCCAGGTGGGACTGTTCATGACTGGTCCTGTGCGATTGTACGATTGATTAAGGAAAAGCATAGAGAACTTAATATTGACAACGGAACGTGTAAGGAAATTGTTGCTAATGGCGGCAAGAACCAGATTCCTACCGGCCAGACATCAATTGCCACAAACGCAACTGATAGTTTGAGCGGCGTAAACCTAAATGCGAATGATAGCTTATGTTATGTGGCAATGGTGAGTAATTATAATGGCTCGGTACCATCTACAGATTTTAGATACGCAATTAAATGTATTAGGGCCTCAAATAAGCCAAAAGTTCAGGTTTGGGGTGGTGATGTTAAAACTGACAAGGAAGTGATTACTAGTAAGACGTCCAATACCATACTTCAAGCAGATAGCCATAGCATATTGGATAAGTCAGCTATACAGGCAAGGGGTCTTTGGGGCACAGGCTTGGATGACAATGGTAATATCCTTGGTGGTACAGTTAATTTTAGCCCCGGTGAATATAAGTATAAGGGAGGAGATGAGACTGATACTCACTGGTCATTAATCTGTTCGCAGGATTCTTTTGGGGGCAATGGTAATCAACGTGCCTATAAAAAGAATTCAGGCGAAATTGATGATTTACCAAATTGTCATAATGATGCAAGTAATTTGACGAATGAGTACCAAACTAGGACGGCGGTGACAACACAGTGGCAGCTGCCCGGATCGGGAGATCAGATAAGTGATGGTTGGATTCCTTGTTCTGATATATCAAATAAAGATTTGGTTGGAGATACACGTATTATTACGTATTCTCCTTATTGTCGTAGGGGTGTTTGGCGCTCTTCGTCTAAAGCGAAGTGGATCAGCATGAATAATTTTGGCCGCCATACCCATTCAGCCTCAAAGCCGGATCCAAGTGTTACCTCTGGTTGTTTAAATGCTACAGGAGACTCAATCTTAAACTGCGGGAACATATATGTATTCAGACTGAAAAATGTGAAATTGGACGACTTAAAGAATGCTAAAAAATTGCAATTTAAGTTCTCGGGTTCAGCAGATAACTTTGTTCGAGTGAAAATTAATGGTCACGAAATGGACGTTAAAGGAAATGAAAATGGCGCCAGACCCGAGGGGACGCAGCACGCAGGATGGGGACTTCCAGGTTTTAGCGAGAACTCAGTGTTTACTGCTGATATCAAACCAGGTACTGTTCTGTATAGTGATGGAAATTTTATTGATGTCTATATAAAATCTAGCCCGTCGCATGTAGGTCTGTTGATTGAGGATATATCGGTGTCTTATACGATGGATCGGGCCTATCAGAATATATATGGATCTTGGGTGGAATATGGAGTTATTGCTGGAGGAAAGGTAGATTCTGCTTCGGGTGCTGGCTTGTCATCATCTTTCAATGGCCGCGACAACTTAACAATGCGAGATTACAATAAATTGACCTTTGCTAATACGCCAAAGTTTGGTAACTTTAGCAGCGCTAGTTTAGTTCCAGATAACTTCACCCTGCCGTCTGTTGGTGGCGTAAAAGGTAGCGTCTCAGGTAATGTGAATATTAACAGTTTAGCTACGGGTGAATACACTGCCGGTAATATTAATTTAGTTGGTACTAAATTGGATGTGGGTAAGAGTATCGTTATAAAATCTACTGGTACGGTTAGGATTTCAGGAGATTTGCTGTATAGCGATTCGGGAAATGTTCGTTCATTGCCACAATTGGTAATTTATGCGAAGAATATTGTGATAGACCCTTCAGTTGGGGAGGTGAATGCTTGGCTAATTACTCCGAAAGATGGATATGTTAGCACTTGTGGCGCTGTATTTAATATGACCAATTGGCTAAGTAATGTTTCCGAAGCTTTATGTGGTAAGAAGCTGAGAATTAACGGTCCGATTAAGGCTGGCCACTTATTCTTACGCCGAACGTACGGAGGAAGACATGCCTCATCGGCTAAGAATGACCCGAATATGCACCCAGGAACTCCGGCCGAAATTATCAACTTGCGGGCTGATGCTTATCTTTGGTCTTACAATAACTACCGCAATACCGGTGCAATTAGCACTATGAATGTTCGTGAATTGCCACCAAGGTATTAAAAGTTTGCAAATTAAAACGCTAATGTATATAATTATTATTAGTTATGAAATTAGCAAAAGGGTTGGGCGACTTCTTCGGACTAGACATCGACACAAATGCTGTGCGAGTGGTTCAGCTGTCTCGTGCTGTCACGGGATGGAGTTTGTCTCATTACGGTTATACGCCAGTTGATTCTAAGATATCAAGTGGTGATTCTCCCGAGGCGCGGCGACGTCTAGGGGAGGCAATTATGACTGCCGTCGGTCAGGCTGGTATTAAGACGTCCAATGTGGCTGTTGGACTGCCGTCAAATAAAACGTTTTCGACTGTGATTGACGTGCCAAAAGTTTCTGAGCAGGAACTAAAGGCGATGATGAAATATCAGGTTGACCAGTACATACCGATGCCGTTAGACGAAGCAGAAGTTGACTGGGTGATGTTGGGTGATAGTCTTCATGCTCAGAATCAATATGAAATTTTGCTGACAAGTACAGCAAAGACTTACGCAGAAGAAAGGCTGGAATTGGTTGAGGGTCTTGGCTTTAATGTGATAGCCGAGGAGCCAAACGCTATTGCTATGGTTCGTTCTCTGCTGGTTTCTGATTCTCAGGATGCTCGCTTAATTATTAACATGGGTGAAAATTCGACAGATTTAGCGGTAGTATATAATGGTGCGCCAAGGTTGATTCGTATGATTCCAACTGGACTCTCATCATTGGTCCGCGCAGCTGTTCAGAATTTGAACGTACAAGAAGATCAGGCTCGTCAGTTTATTCTTAAATTTGGTTTGGCGCCAGATAAATTAGATGGTCAAGTATTAAGGGCAATTGATTCGACTTTGGACAGTTTTTCCTCAGAGCTGGTTAAATCTATTAAGTTTTTCCAGACTAGATATCCTAATGTAGCGGTTTCTGGTATTTTACTGTCAGGCTTTGGCTCGGCTATTCCGCAGATGGATAGCTATGTAATGAATAAAGCTGGCATCCAGTCAATTGCCGCCGACCCTTGGCAGCGCGTTCAGGTATCTCAGACGGATCAGCAACAATTAGCACCAATTGCTTCAGAATTTGCTATTGCTGTTGGTTTAGCACAGAGGAGTAATATGTCATGATTGAAATAAACCTTATTCCGAATGTTAAGCGAGAGTTATTAAAAACTCGAGCAATGCGTAATCGTGTTATCTCTGTATCGTTTTTGATAGGTGGGGCTTCAATTGCGGCGGTAATTGTTTTGGCGGTAATTTTGGGTGGCCAAATCGCAGCCGAAGCGGTGCAGAATAGTGGTATTAAAGATCGAAACAATAAACTTATGTCTGTAGAGGATCTTAATAAGGTTGTAACAATTCAAAATCAGCTTTCAAAGATTAATGAGCAGCACGCTGGTAAGAAAATCAATTCAAGGGTATTTGATGTAGTCTCAGCTGTAAATCCAGTAGCGCCTAATAATGTTAGCTTTTCAAATATAAAGGTTAATCCAGAGTCTAAGACTATCACCTTAGAAGGTAGCGCTGTTAATGGTTATAGTGCCTTGGAGACCTTAAAGAAGACTATTCTAAGCACTAAAATCCGAACAACTGATGGAGATAAAACTTTTGAAGTAGAATTAACCAAAGATATAAAAGATGGTGATACTAGTTTTGGTGAAAACTCAGAAGGTAAGAAAGTTTTGCAGTTCTCGTTCTCATTTGAGTACGCTGAACAACTATTAGCGCCAGCGCCAAATGGTACAGTTTCGGTGATAACACCAACAACTAAAATTGATATGACTGATTCACGTCAAGGTATTCCGGATAGTTTGTTTAAGAGTAATTCGGTAAAACAGGAGAAAAATAATGGTAGCCGATAATAAAGGGGTCGCAATTCGCAAACGCCAGCAGATTGATTCTTCAAAAAAGACAATGTTTATTTTTGTGGCAAGTGCAGCTTTCTTGGCGGGAATTGCGCTGGTTGTCAGTATTTTTCTGATTCAGCAAATTATTTTTCATTCAAAGATTATTATTGAAAAACAGAGTACAATTTCCCGGCTAGATAAGAATTTGACAACTATTGACGAGCTAAAGAAAAATATTAGAGTTTTAGATACGAATACAGCCCTTAACTCTATAAAATCAAGTGACGAGAGTAATACGTTGCAGACTATTCTTGACGCCCTTCCAGATAATCCTAATGCTGATGCCTTTGGCGCTTCTTTGAAGAATAAGTTTATCGATACGACAACTGGTGTGACAATTCAGAGTCTGTCGGTGTCGCAAGCTGGTTCTGGTGGCGAGGGTTCTGAGTCAGCCCCAGCTAACACGGTATCGTTTACGATGGAAGTTAGCGGACCAGCTGATAGACTAAAGGAGCTACTAACTAAATTCGAGTCATCAATTCGTGTGATTGATCTAAAGGCGTTGGAGATCCAGCGTAATGAAGATAAATTAAGCTTAGTAGTGCGGGGTGTTGCTTATTATGAGCCAGCGCAAACAGTACAATTAGAAAATAAGGTGGTAAAGCCATGAAGAAAACAGACATAGCTATGGTGATATTGATTGCGGGTGTGGGTGTGGCCATCGGCTATATTGTTGCCTCCAATATATCATTTTTAAAGGTTCCAAAATCTGGGGCAAAGGTCCAAACCATTAGAGAGATATCATCTGATGTTGAAAAACCAAACCCAGCAATTTTCAATAAGAATGCAATAAATCCAACTGTTGAGGTGTTTGTGGGTCAAAGTGCGGCCAAATAGAGAAAGGACGTAGGATGGCTTTACTGACGGACGATATTCAGGACAAGTTGATTGAGCTGCTAATAAACGAAGGACTTATTGAGAAGTCTGTCATTGATGATGCTTTAAAACGTGCCTCTGAGAATAATAAGCCACTATTTAGCTTGCTGAGCGAAGAGGGATTGCTTGATAATGAGCTTTTAGTCCATGGCGTGGCTCAGGTTTCGGGTGTGCCATATGTTAACTTATCAAATAGTGTTATTAGCCAGGATATTTTATCCCTGTTGTCTTCTGATGTTGCTGAACGTTTTATGGCGGTGCCTCTAGCGGAAGTTCAAAACCGCCTAGCAGTGGCGATGATTGACGCCAATAATGTCCAGGCGGTTGATTATCTGTCTAATCGTATTCAGCGACCAATTAAAGTCTTTATGGCCTCAGAAGAGAGTGTCCGTCACGTCCTTGATCAATATAAAACTGATTTATCATCCGTTAATGTGGCAGCTGAAGCGTCCCAAGAAGAATCTCTGTCGGAAGCTGGCAATATTAAAACTATTGTTCAGGATTCGCCCATTTCACGGGCATTATCGACTATTTTGGAATATGCCGTAAAAAGCCATGCTTCGGATGTTCATATTGAGCCATTAGAAAAAGCCTTGAAAATTCGTTGTCGGGTTGATGGTGTGTTGCGCGAGATTATGCAACTACCAAAAAGTATTGAGCCGGCTTTGGTTAGTCGTATTAAAATTCTTTCCAATCTAAAAATTGACGAACATCGCATTCCACAAGATGGTCAATTTGCAGTTAATGTTGCAGGCAAGGAAGTTGACCTGCGTATTGCTATTTCTCCGGTTGTTTGGGGTGAACAGGTGGTTGTTCGTTTGCTAGACAAGAGTGGGAGCTCTTTTAACTTGGAGGACATGGGTTATGCTGGGCGCGCTCTACGGACAATTCGCAAGGGAATTAAGCGTCCTAATGGTATGATTCTAACGTCTGGTCCAACTGGCTCCGGTAAGTCCACCAGCTTATATGCGTTAATTAAAGAAATTAAGAACGATACTGTTAATATTGTGACGCTTGAGGATCCGGTTGAGTATAAGATGGACGGAGTGAACCAGATCCAAGTTAACGCAGAAGTTGGACTGACATTTGCTTCTGGACTTCGTTCAATTTTGCGTCAAGATCCAGACATCGTGATGGTAGGTGAGATTCGCGACAATGAGACGGCTAATCTGGCGATTCAAGCAGCGTTAACGGGGCATTTGGTGTTCTCGACGCTTCATACCAATTCCGCAGCCGGCGTGTTGCCGCGACTGCTCGACATGGGGATTGAGCCGTTTCTTATTGCCAGTACAGTCAATACGATTATTGGGCAGCGTTTAGTTAGGCGAGTGGCGCGTCGGCGTGACATATATCAATCGTCACCTCTGGAAACACAGGCAATTCGGGAGGCTGTTGGTGGATTATTGCCTCAGACAAAAGAGCAGGTTGCTCAGTTTGCACAAGATTTGGGATATGAAAGTTTACCACTGGCAACGCAGACCTCATTTGCCTTAGCAAGGGGCAAGGATACACCTCAAACTCCGCGCGGCTACTCTGGCCGGGCTGGCCTATATGAAGTGATGGACATTACTGAGGAAATTCAGAATTTAATCGTTAAGCGTGCTACGTCAGCTGAAATTCAGCGAATGGCAATTCAGCAGGGCATGATTACGATGCGCCAGGACGGATATCTGAAGGCGTTAAACGGAATAACGACAATAGAAGAAGTTAATAGAGTAGCGGCGGATACCGCGTAAAAAGGAGGAAATATGAATAATCAAGAATTGCGAATTGAGATTTTACTAGAAGAGGTTGTTAAAAAACGCGCTTCTGACCTTCATATTCAAGTTGGGCTTCCGCCGATGCTTAGGATTGATGGCGCATTGGTGCCGGCGGCTGGGACCCAGCCACTTGATGAGCCAGCGGTTGAGCGACTGGTGTTTCAGATACTTGATGAAGATCAGCGACAAATTTTACTGAAAGATAAAGAATTCGACTTTTCGTTTGCGTTTGGCACACTGGGTCGATTCCGGGTAAATGCCTTTCATGAACGCGGCAACTTGGCTGCGGCTCTGCGTTTGATTCCGAACGAGATTAAGTCGGCATCTGAGCTTGGTATGCCACCGGTTGTAAACTCGTTTGCTGATTTTCCGCGCGGTTTAGTGTTGGTGACTGGTCCAACTGGCTCCGGTAAGTCAACGACCCTGGCGGCATTGGTTGATAAAATCAACTCTGAGCGCTCGCAGCATATCATTACCATTGAGGATCCGATTGAGTTTACCCACAAATCAAAGAAGTCGGTGGTGGTTCAACGTGAAGTTCACTATGATACCTATTCATTTTCGGCGGCGTTACGATCCAGCTTACGTCAAGACCCAGACGTCGTGCTGATCGGTGAGATGCGTGACCTGGAGACTATTTCAGCAGCCATTACTATCGCTGAAACTGGACACTTGGTTTTCGCAACCTTACACACCAACTCGGCAGCACAGTCAATTGACCGTATGATTGATGTGTTTCCGCCGCATCAGCAGCCACAAATTCGGGCTCAGCTATCAAACATTTTGATGGCTATTTGTTCGCAGCGTTTGGTGCCGGCTATCGGGGGTGGTCGTGTAGTTGCGGCAGAAGTTTTGATTGCCAATCCAGCGGTGCGTAATATTATTCGCGAAGGTAAATCACATCAGTTAGACGCAGTGATTCAGACCGGTGCCGATCAAGGAATGCAGACAATGGATCGAACGCTGGTCAACCTGGTGCAGAACGGTACGATTACGTATGATAATGCGCGTGAGTTTGCGGTTGACTTGACGGAATTTGAGAGGCTAATGAGGGGGTAGTAGATGAAGAAGTACAATTACGAAGCCAGAGATAGTGCTAGTAATAAAATTGTTAAATCTGTAGTTCAGGCTGAAAGTGAAAATGCTGCTGCAAAGTTATTGACGACTCAGGGTTTTGTACCCTTAAAAATTGAACTACAAGATGATAAAACGGGTTTCTTTGCAAAGTTATCTGGTAGAATCACCACTAAAGATAAAGTGGTGTTCACTCGTCAGCTAGCGACACTTATTGGGGCGGGCTTGCCATTATCCCAGAGTCTTAGGACTGTTCAGGAGCAGACTACTAATAAGCGGATGCAAGAAATCGTTCAAGAGATTATCTCTGATGTGGAGGGTGGTAAATCATTGTCCGACTCATTTGCTAAGCATCCGGAGGCTTTCAATAAGGTGTACGTGGCGCTGGTTGCAGCTGGTGAAACTTCAGGTACAATGGACGAATCTCTGAAAAGGCTAGCCGCTCAGCAGGAAAAAGATGCTGCCATGATGAGTAAAATTCGTGGTGCTATGATGTATCCGTCAATTGTCTTGGCGGTAATTATCTTAGTGGTTGGTTTTATGTTGTTTACAGTGGTGCCGCAGGTCGAGGGATTATATCGCGACTTAAATAAAGGCTTGCCGTTCATAACTTTAATCATGCTTAATGTGGCCAATTTTTTTATTCACTTTTGGTGGCTCGCATTGTTGATAATGATTATTGGTGGCTATTTTTTGGTGCAATACCTAAAAACCGAGCAGGGTATTAGAACTAAAGACACATTTAAACTTAATGTTCCACTATTTAAGGGGATGTTCCGAAAAATGTATATGGCGCGGTTTTCCAGAACAGGCCAAGTTCTGCTAAGTACTGGTGTGCCGATGCTTGATATGCTTCGTATTTCGTCGGATGCAGTCAATAACGTGATTATTAGCGAAGGTATTATCCGAGCAGCGGATAAGGTAAAGGGCGGAAAAGCCCTCTCGGCATCTTTGTCGAATGAGGAATATTTCTTAACGATGGTGCCACAAATGATTAAAATCGGCGAGCAGTCAGGTAAGATTGACGAGATGATGGGAAAAACTGCTCAGGTGTATGAAGATGAACTTGATGAAGAAATCCGCGCTTTATCGACCGCTATAGAGCCAGTTCTGATGGTATTTCTAGCATTAGTTGCCGGTACAATGGTTGCTGCAATACTATTCCCAATTTATAGTTTGGTCGGCAATATAAATATTCACTAGACGACCAGGTGATTTTGGTGTATTATAAGCGTAAGCATTTTTTGCACAAATATAAGTATAAGCCATAGAAAGGTGGAAATTTCAATGGTAAACAAAGATAACAAAAAAGGATTTACAATCATCGAGGTAGTTTTAGTCCTGGCTATTGCTGGGCTTATATTTGCGATGGTATTTATCGCATTACCAGCTTTGCAGCGCAGCCAGCATGACCAGTCAAGAAAGAATGACGCCTCAACAGTTGCTGCCGCTATTACTAACTGGAATTCTGCTAACCGTAACGGCGGAACGTTCAACGAGGAATCTTTACGCAAATATGTTGATAAACTTGATCAATATGATAAGAATTCAGAGCTGAAGGTGGTCGCTACCGGTTCATCAATGTCAGTTGCTGGTAATGAGATTAAGGTGATGCGCGGACGTAAGTGTCCGTCCAGTACGCCGGCTCCATCTGCAGACGACCCAGCAAACATTACCTTAGAGAATGGCTCTTCGCGTAATGCTGCCGTCGTGGTGTTGTTGGAAAATAATGGCTCGCAGAAACAATTGTACTGTCAGGACGTATAGATAAGGAATATTTACATAATGTCAGCCCCTTAATGGGGCTGATTTTTTTATGTTTTTTTGTTACCATAATAAGTATGATGAAATTTGTAATAGCAGGTTTTTTAGGTGCCATATTGGGTAGCTTTGTAGGGGCTCAGGTTTGGCGCTTGCGTGCTCGCCAGCTAACTGAGGATAAAAAAGCCGGGGAGAAGGTTGACCAGAAAGAACTAAAGAAGCTATCTCCACTAATAAAGAAAGTCTCTAAGGACCGTTCTCGTTGTCTATCTTGTGGTCACGAATTGTCATTTTGTGATCTCATACCGGTTTTCAGTTGGGTGATTAGACTAGGAAAGTGCCGATATTGTAAGAATTTTATTGGTTGGACGGAAATTCTACTAGAAGTAGTCATGGCTGGATTATTTGTCTTGTCTATAGTATTCTGGCCAGGATCATTGATGGATTTTTGGCAGGTTTTGTTACTGGCTTTGTGGTTAAGCGGTCTAGTTTTACTGGCAATTTTATTTGTTTATGATCTCAAGTGGCTGCTTCTGCCCGATGTTATAAATATCCCTTTTATCATTCTAGGCTTTATTTTTTCAATAATAAACTTGGCGCTAGCTAATAATTTTACAAAGAGCCTGATGTCTCTTTTAGGGTCGGTTGTAATTTTAAGTGGCATTTATTTGCTACTTTATCTTTTCTCAAAATACCGCTATGGAGAGGAAAAAACTTGGGTTGGTTTTGGTGATGTTAAGCTCGGTTTGGGGTTGGCTTTATTCCTGGGTAATTGGCTGTTGGCTTTTGCGGCTTTATTCGCAGCTAATTTAATCGGTACGTTGCTAGTCCTGCCTTCAATGTTAAAGGGTAAATTACAGGCAACTTCAAGAATTTGCTTTGGTCCGTTATTGATTGTAGGGTTTTTATTGGCATGGTTTTTTAGTCAACAAATTTTAGCATGGGGCTTTCTTATCGTCTAAGTAAAATTTGCTTATGCTATAATGGAGAAGTGATGGGCAATAAACAAAAAGGTTTTACTATAATTGAAGTTATTTTGTTTGTGGCTATTTCTGGCTTGCTCACTTCTATGCTCATGGTGGGCGTTAGTATGTCAATTAATCGTCAGCAATATCGCGACTCAGTTCAGTCTTATGCTGGCTTTTTGCGTAATGAGTATTCAAAAGTCGTTAATGTTGAAAATGATAGATCCAAAAGTGTCTGTCCAATTGACGGGGCAGATGGTAGGCTGGAGACTGTGCGCGGTCAGTCGGATTGTGTGATTGTCGGTCGTTACATTACGACAGTTGGTTTACTGGGTTCAACGGACGGTAATTCCTATAGAGCATACCCTGTTTATGCGTACCAATCAGATAAGGGTAGTGCTTGGGTATATCGGCGTGGTGCTGAATCTGACAAATATACCGTGAATTGGCAGGCAAAGACTAGATTTTCTAGCCAGCCTAAAAATAGCGCTTATATATCCATCTTAATGTATCGACATCCAGAAACAGGGCAATTAGACATCAGGACGGACACTAGTAGATTTGGCGATAATTTAACGGGTTTTGTTAATAATAAGAATAGTGCAGGCATAGTACAGTCCGCTGGCGAGCAGCGCCAACAGCGGGAAATTTGTATTTATGATGATGGTTGGTTGCCGAATGAGCGGCTTTCTATCTTTTTGCGTTCATATGCAGGCTCTGCTGATGCGATTGTCGTGGGGAACGCTACCGGAGGGTGTGCTGATGCGTAAATTTAACAGGGGCGATACTATCGTAGAAGTGCTGCTTGGTGTAACGATTTTTAGTATGGTTGCTGTTATTACGTTAGAAACTATGAATCGGGGAATGGCTATTTCCCAGTATGCCTTAGAGACGACGTTGGTGCGTCAGCAGGTTGATGCGCAGGCAGAGATGTTAAGATATGCTCACGACACAAAGAGTGATATTTGGAAAAAGTTGGTTGATAATAACGCCGTAAGTGTTTCCTCGGTTAATGATAATGAGGGTGGCTTGGGTGTAGAAAGTTGTCCTGATAACTTTTCTAACAAAGAGTTCGCCTTGGCTGCGACACCTTCACTCGGCTCTAAGATCAGTATTTTAAATAATCCAGGCGATTATAAACCGGCAGAAACTTATGCGCGAGTTGATAGTAATACTAAAAAAACATATGGAATAGCAGTTAGGCTTGTTAAGCCAAGTACGGCCGTAGGCAGTAGGGATAGCAATAAATATGATGCGTACATAAAAGCTTGCTGGATGCCAGTTGGCAGTAAAATGCCAGCAACAATTGGTACGATTGTGAGGTTGTATGACTCGGGTCGATAAACAGGGATTCACGCTTGTTGAGCTAATGCTTGCGATGGCATTTATCTCGATTCTTCTATTGTCCATTACTATGGTGGGCATTCAGGCGGGCAGAATGTATAGCCGGGGTGTGGTGCTGCGTGATATTAATCAGGCAGGGCGAGATATCTCCGACACAATTCGACGAGATTTTTTGCAGGCAAACGCCAATAAGATTGATAGTTCTGGACTGCGGGTGCCGAACAATAGCAGTTGGGCAACTGGTCGGCTCTGTCTGGGGTCTCATTCGTATGTTTGGAATAATCCGAGGTATTTGGACGATCCGAGCTTGCTGGGTGCAAATAGACTATTTAAGGTTGACGGTAATCCGATAAACTTGGTGCGGGTAGTTGACGCTGACGGTGGCTTGTGTAAGAAAGATGGGTCTGGTAAATATCCAGAGATGGTTGATTTAGCAAAATCATCCAACTTACTTAGGTCTATAAGTAGCGGTGATGGATCGATTGGCGTGCATGACGTTACATTGGATAAAATCACATCGGACGATTCCAGGGAAGCCCTTTACAAGTTGACCTTTACTTTAGGGACAAGTAAGATGAGTGAAATTAGAAATTCTTCTTGTAAAGATCCGAGCGAGACAGATAATAATTTTGATTTCTGTTCTATAAATAAATTTGAAATGATTGTGAGGACAAATGGGTAGAGGTATACGACAATCGGGTGCTGTATCGCTTTTTGCGGTTATTTTTGGGGCGATGCTGCTAACCATTGTCACAATTGGATTTATGCGATTGATGATTATGGACCAGAGACAATCTTCTAATAATGATTTATCGCAGAGTGCTTATGATGCTGCTCTGGCTGGGGTTGAAGATGCCAAGCGAGTAGTTCGTGCTGCACAAACAGGAAATATTCAGGCTGCAGGAGTGCTTAATGGTCCGATTAACTGTAATATGGTTGCCGCCTCTGGCGTTGTCGGCGGTAGTACATCTGGTGATACTATTATTCAGACTGGCACCGGCGCTGGTAAGAGGTTTGATCAAGCTTATACTTGCGTAAAGATTACTATGAAGTCTCAGGATTTTATATATAAATCTATTGAAGATAAGTCTCAGCTTATACCGCTACGTGCAACCAGCTCATTTAATAAGATATCAATTGAGTGGTATCGCCGCGATGATGAAAGCAACCTTGGTGGCGCAAACGCAGTTAATACAGAGATATCTACTACAGGAGAATTGCCGGTAAGGAATAGCTGGCATAGTAACACTCCTCAATTGATGAGGGCACAGCTAATTAATCCAGGGTCAACATTTAACTTATCAACATTGGATACGACTGGCGTCACCTCCTTTTTCCGACCAAATGTATTGAGGTCAGATGTAGCAGGGCAAGATGGAACTGCAGTTTCTGGCAAGACGTCAGATCGACCAAGGGCAACTGACGGAAATGAGCATAATAATGGAACGAATATAGTATCTTGTAGCAAGACCTTTAAATTTTCTGGCGAATATTCGTGCAAGGCGGTGATTGAAGTTGATGAAATTGCTGCAGGCAGCGAAACGGCTTTTTTGAGACTAACTTCCATATACAAGGGTGGCAGCGTAAAAGTTTCACTTCAAAAAACGGATGGCACTATCGTAAATTTCGATGGAGTTCAGCCTATAGTTGACTCAACGGGACGAGCGAGTAATTTATTTAGACGAGTCGAGGCGCGTCTGCAAATTGGCGATGATTTTGCTTATCCAGATAACGCGATTGAGCTAAAGAATAGCCTCTGTAAAGATTTCTCCGTATCTGGTAGAGGATCTGCCGTTGCTGGTCGATGCAAACCTTAAAGATAATTTATGTATCGCTATGAAAGCGTTCATGAATATCTTTTAGATGTTGATCTGTAACATGGGTGTATACCTGAGTTGTTGATATATTGCTATGTCCTAGCATAGATTGGACCGAGCGTAGATCGGCACCATTCATTAGAAGGTCGGTTGCAAAACTATGCCTCATGGTGTGTGGGCTTACGTGTTTGGTAATGCCAGCTAGGCGTGCATATTGGCTAACCATTCGTTGAATGCTACGAGCGCTTAGGCGTCGGTAATCGCCAGAAGTGCTGGGTGTGATGGTTCGTTTACTGTAACTTAGGAATAGTGCAGGTAGGCTATCTGTTCTTGAGTTCAGATATGTGGATACATGTTCGGCGGCACCTTTTGATATAAAGACTGGTCGGTCTTTTTGTCCTTTTCCTCGCACCATGAACTCGCGCCTTTTTAGGTTTATATGACCCCGATTTAAGTTGACTAATTCAGAGACGCGGAGGCCGCTGGAAAACAGTAGCTCAACAATTGCCCTATCTCTCAGCCCCGACTCGGTGTCGGTTGGTATTTGCTCAATCATTCGTAGCACCTCGTCATATTGTAGAAAAGTTACTTGTTTCCGGACAGTCTTGGGTAGGATAATTTTATCCGCAGCCAAACTTTTGATATCGCGTCGAGAAAGGTATGTGAGTAGCCCTCGAAGTGCAATTAGATGATAGCTTTGTGTGATTAAAGATAAGCTTTCGCCTGTGTTGTCATTTTTATAACGGTTTAGCCAGAGACGATATTGCCTAATTAGCTCTGATGTAATTTTATCAACATGTATATCGCCAGCAAAATCGATAAATCTCTCTAGATAGAGCTGATAATTTATAATAGTTTTTTGACTGCGTCCACTCTCAACTTCCAGGTGTTCTAGAAAATCAGTTAGGGCTTCTGATATAAACATATACTTATTTTACAGTTAGAGGGCTGGTTTATCAAATCATCTATTTTTGGTACTATAATAAAAATAATAATGAGCAAAGGAGCAACCTATGTCAGATAGTGAAAAAAAATATTGTGGCGTTGAAAGAACGCTGATTGTTTTTAAGCCTGATGCTGTTCAGCGAGGAATAGTTGGGGAAATTTTACAACGTTTTGAACGAGTCGGCTTGAAGATAGTTGGTGTAAAAATGACATCACCATCTAGAGACCATTACTATGCGCACTATGAGGACATAGGTAAGTTAGCTACGCGTCGGGGCGAGGGTACACTAAACATAACGTTAGATATGATGATGGACGGTCCGGTCATAGCAATGGTATTAGAGGGAGTTGAAGCTGTAGCTGTCGTTAGGAAGATCGTTGGTCCAACTGAGCCAAAGTCAGCAGATATGGGAACCATTCGTGGCGACTATTCTCATATTAGCTTTGGCTATGCTGATGAGTGCCAAAAGGGTGTACCAAACCTAATCCACGCTTCAGGTGACCCAGAGGAGGCCGTTAGCGAGATTAACCACTGGTTTAAGCCGGAGGAGCTAGTTAGCTATCATACACTAAGTGAGAAGTTTACACGTTAGGCTGGTCTACCTGAGAGCTACTCGTGGTATAATTAGGTTATGCCTCGGTAGCTCAACTGGATAGAGCAGATCCGTCCTAAGGATAAGGTTGCAGGTTCGACTCCTGCCCGGGGTACCAGATATATGACAGGACAGCTAAAAGATAAGCAGTTTGATGGACAGCGTGACGGGGAGCAGCTATTGTTTGTATTTCGTCGTCATATTATTGCTATGCGTAAAGGGTTTTACCTACTTCTCGGGTCAATGACGCTTGGGTCGTTGCCGTTTCTTATCTGGCAAGATAACTTGAATTTATTGTGGCTATTTCTTGGTAGTTTTGTTTTTGGTCTGGTGTTGTTTTCTTACCATTTTCTGATGTGGTTTTATACTTATTACATTGTTACAGATCAGAGAATCCGCCAAATTACGCAGCACGGTTTTTTTGGTAAGGATGTAGTTGAGTTGAAATTATCAAAAATTCAAAATATTAGCTATAATATTCCAGGATTTAGTGGGGAGATGTTTAAGTTTGGCACAATTATTATTCAGACGTTTGTTGGTGATCTTGTTATAAAAAATGTAGAGCATCCGGACGATATCTATAATAAACTACAGGATGCGGTAGAGCTTTCGGCGAAAAAGGAGGGTGATAATGAAAAATCTATTGAATCGTAAAGATAAAAAACAACCAAAGAAGCTACCTACGAGAATTACAAATGATACTGTAGCTCAGCATCGCGAAAAGGTCTTAGCGGCTGGTCGTAAGCATAAATATCCCATCCAGTATACTAAGCGTCGATTGGTATGGATAACAATGTTTGTCAGCGTGGCAATTTTAGCTATTTTCGTTGGTCTTGGTTGGGCTCAGCTGTACTTGTGGAAAGATACTAGTGATATTGCCTATAGAATTACTAAAATTTTGCCTCTTCCAGTGGCAAATATAGATGGAGAAAATGCGAATTATAGTGATTATTTGCTGTACCATCGAAGCTCGCTGGCTGTTCTGCAGGCCCAAGGGCAATCCGATCAAAAAGATAAAGTTAAGTTTTATCAAAATCAGTCAATAAATAAAGCCCTAGAGGTCGCATACGCTAAAAGGCTTGCAAGAGAAAATAATATTACAGTTGACGACAACAAGGTTCAGGATCTAATTAAAAAGCAACAAGAATCCAGCAAACTTTCACAGTCTGCTTATGAATCTGTAGTAAAAGATAATCTGCACTGGTCTATGGATGAGCTAAAGATAGCAATGAAATACACCTTATTAAAGCAGGAGGTGTCGTTTAAGATTGATAAGACAGCTGACGATTTAGTGTCTACTATCCAAAATAAGGTGAAGAGTGGAAAATCTTTAAAAGATATTGCTGATGAGATGGGCAATAAAGTCCAGTCTGTATTTAATCTGTCTGTTTCTGTGGACAACTCTGATGGTGGATTGACAAAATCTGCTACATTGCTAGCAAAAGGTAAAATATCAGAACCACTAAAAACCTTAGCTGGCGACGGCTACTATTTTGTGACGCTTAACAGTCTTGAGGATAATGCGGTAAATTATTCTTACGTTAAAGTGCCGCTAACAGAATTTAATAATCGGTTTAATTATCTTAAGAACAATAATAAGGTAAAATATTTTATATCCATTGATAAATAATCTTTTTGGTTTGAAAAACCCTCTATTTTTGTTATAATTTTCTAGGGAGTTTGCCGTTGTAGCTCAGCTGGTAGAGCAGCTCATTCGTAACGAGCAGGTCGCTGGTTCAAGCCCAGTCAACGGCTCCATTTTATGAAAGATACTGTCAATAAATCGATAAAAACCGTTTTGAGCGATCGTGGAATATCTATCCTTTTGATTATTAATATCATAGTTTTTATTGCTATCTCCATATTCTTGATAGCATCTATTAAGCATAGCGAGGCGCAGGTTATTACTCGTTACACTGCGTATGGAGTTGCAAACTTTTATAGAAACCATTGGTACAGTTTGTTCGGATATATTGCTCTAGCTTTTATGATTGTATTTGGACATTCTATATTAAGCATTAAGTTGGTTTCGTTAGAAAAGCGCAGTATGGCTGTATTTTTTCTGTGGTTGACTTTGGGTATCTTGATTTTTTTGACTGTATTGGCATATTCAATCATTAAAATTGCATCGTTAGGATAAATGTATGGATATTGAAATTCCACTCGGCAAACGAACAAAAAAATATCGATTTTTTGAAATGTTACCGGGATTGTTAAGCTACGGAGCTATCATTCTCCTCATTATTCTATCAATAGTTAATCCTGTTCTGGCGTCAATATATCTTCTGACTATTATTTTAGTTGCTTTTGTGAAGACGATTGCCATTAGCTATAGGGTGGTTAGTGGTCACAGAAATATGGAAAGAGCATCTAGGGTTGATTGGAGCGGGCGTTTATTGGACTTAGAGAGTCCAAAAGAATCGTATTCTAGGCTGAGAGATATCCCCTCTGGAGCGTTGCTTTATAAACAACACTTAGAGAATCTGAGGTTTATGTCAGCTGCAGAGGAAGGGCATTTCCCAAAGCCTAGTAATATTTACAACGCCCTCATAATGCCGGCATACAATGAAAGTATTGAGGTGATAGAGCCTGCGCTAAAGTCAGTCTTAGAGACGACTTACGACAAGACGCGTTTGATTGTTGTTTTTGCCTACGAAGAACGTGGTGGCGCTGAAATTGATAGGACAGCTCATATTTTAAAGGAAAAGTACGGTAAGAATTTTCACTCTTTCCAAATAGTAAAGCATCCAAAAGATCTACCAAATGAAGTTGTTGGTAAGGGAGGAAATATTACCTATGCTGGTAAATGGCTGCAGCAGTATTTACAACATGAAGGAATAGCCTTTTCTGATGTGATAGTTACAACAATGGACTGCGATAATAAACCGCACAAGCACTACTTTGACTATTTAACATATGAATATATTACGCATGAAGACAGGAAGCATTTATCGTTCCAGCCAATATGCTTGTTTACTAATAATATATGGGACGTACCTGCGCCGATGAGAGTGGTAGCGACGGGTAATTCGTTTTGGAATATCATTAGTTCTATGAGGCCTTACTCTTTGCGCAATTTTGCATCTCATGCACAACCTATGAGTGCGCTTGTGGAGATGAACTTCTGGAGTACTCGTACAATTGTCGAAGACGGACATCAATATTGGCGTAGCTATTTTTATTTCAATGGCAATTATGAGGTCGTGCCAATGTTCGTTCCAATCTATCAGGATGCGGTATTGTCTAATGGCTATGTAAAAACTTTACGCGCTCAGTTTATTCAATTACGCCGTTGGAGTTATGGTGCTTCAGATGTGGCATATGTCGGTAACAATGTATTCAATAAGGACAGGAAGGTAAGATTTTTACCGAGCTTAGCAAGGTTTATAAGATTATTAGATGGACATGTTACACAGGCCTGTATTGCGCTAATAGTTGCGTTTGGTGGATGGGCGCCGCTTGTATTAAACGGTGAGGCTGCTCGTAGTGTTGCTGCTCATCAATTACCCGATACAGTAAGTCTGATACAGCAGGTGGCAATGGTGGGTATACTGGTGTTAATTTTTGTATCATTTAAGCTTCTGCCTCCACGCCCAGAAAGATATAAGAAGCGTAGGAATATACTTATGGTTATGCAGTGGGCTTTGATGCCAGTAACCGCTATTGTATACAGTTCAATGGCTTCGTACAATGCTCAGACGCATCTTTTACTGGGTAAGTATCTTGATAAATTTGATGTAACGGAAAAAACTACTGTTGAGATGAATGACCAGGGTCGTTCTCGGGGTAATAAAAAGAGGGGCGACCGCGTCTCTTCCGCTGACTAGTGATTAGATTATGCTGGGCGGCGTACTGTAGGGCTGCTATTTGATCAAAACTCTGTAGAGTAGAGTGGGTGATTTTGGCTATGTCTTGTGTCGATATTGTATGTTTGTTTTGTAGAAGTAATAGCTTATCCTGTACTGTATTTGCTAAATCGTAGCTATAAAAATCAGCTGCTTTTTTATCATGATTAAAACTTCGTGCAATACTGATGATTAACTTGCCTATAGAGAAGTTATTAATATTGTTTTCTTTCGATAGGACTGGAAGGTGAATTACCGGCTTCTCGTAGGTTGTAAAAGAGTGTCCGCATCGTTTACACACATGTCTTCTCCATGTTGTCGGATATTTTTTATTTTGACGAGAGTTAACTATGCGGGTTTTGTCGTGAAAACATTTTAAACATATCATATCAATATATTGTCATATAACTATAAAAAAATCTAGTGGAAAAGCACTGTGTAAAATAAAAAGCCCCATTTACAGAGGCTTTCAGTGCTACTGTGCATTAAGTAGAGGTCTAACGATTGCGCGGATTAGCAGACAGCGCAGATCTCTCCTCGTTAATCTTCCTGTTGTATTCGTAATGAAGTTGCGCTTTGCTCAACAAGGAGCATGATTGTTTGATTTTTGTGTCTAATTGCGGTGAGCTATGTTTACTCATACTATGGATATTAACATATTTACTCTATAATGTCAATGCTTACATCGATAAAATTAAATACCCTTTATTGGTAAATAATAAAGGGTATGCTCTTTTTGTCGTATCTGGTGGGCAATAGAGGATTCGAACCTCTCACCTCTTCAACGTCAATGAAGCGCTCTAGCCAAATGAGCTAATCGCCCAGATGTAATAATACTATCACAACAGATATCTGTTCGCAAGGAGCATGCTATAATATTGATATGAGTGAAGATGAACTAAAATCTATGAGACACAGTTTGGCGCATATTATGGCTCAGGCCGTTCAGCGTTTATGGCCTCAGGCAAAATTTGGTGTAGGCCCAGCTATCGACAATGGCTTCTATTATGATATATATCTTGATGGTGCGACAATTTCTGAAGATAGTCTGCCAAAGATAGAAAAAGAGATGCGAAAAATAGTATCTGCCAATTATCCGTTCGAAAGACGAGATGTGGCAATAGATGAGGCTATTGATTGGGCTAAGGAAAATCAGCAGAACTTTAAGATTGAGCTATTAAACGACCTTAAGCGGTCTGGTACTACCGTTGCTAGTGAATTGTCTGGCGAGGATATTGGCTCTGCAAATGAAGCTCCTAGTAAGGTCAAGACTGTGTCTTTGTACTCGCAAGGTGACTATGTCGATTTATGTAGGGGTGGACATGTTGATAGTACAGGTAAGGTCGGTGCGTTTAAGCTGACTAAGGTTGCTGGCGCATATTGGCGTGGTAATGAAAATAACCTACAAATGCAGCGTATATACGGCGTGGCATTTGCCACCCAGGAAGAGCTAGATAAATATTTGGAAAAGATAGAGATCGCAAAGCAGCGCGATCATCGAAAGTTAGGTAGGGACCTTGATCTATACACGACCTCGCCACTAGTGGGTGTTGGTTTGCCACTATTTACACCTAGAGGAACTATTTTGCGTGAGGTGGTGTCTCAATATTCGAATCAGTTGCGGCAGAAATTCGGTTTTGAGAAAGTGTGGACTCCCCATATCACAAAAAAAGATTTGTATGAAAAGTCGGGTCACTGGGCAAAGTTTGGTGAAGAATTGTTCCTAGTAAAGAGCCAAGAGACTAGTGATGAAATGGCCCTCAAGCCTATGAACTGCCCACACCATACACAGATTTTTGCCTCACGTCCACGAAGTTATCGAGATATGCCAGTAAGATATCTAGAGACGACAACTGATTATCGTGATGAAAAGACTGGAGAGCTAGGTGGATTAAATCGTGTCCGTTCATTGACGCAAGACGACAGCCATGTCTTCTGTCGGTCAGACCAGATTGAGGAGGAGATTAATAACTTATTATCGGCAGCTCGTGAGCTGTATGAGTCAATCGACATGAAGCTAAGAGTTCGCCTGAGTTATCGTGACGGTTCTGATTCATACTTAGGTGATATTGATCTATGGAACTCTGCGCAAGGTCAATTAAAGTCAGCCGTTGAGAGAGTGGGCCTAGATTACTTTGAGCAGGAGGGCGAAGCGGCCTTTTACGGTCCAAAAATTGACTTCATGGCGACTGATGCAATTGGTCGTGAACATCAGGTGGCAACTGTGCAGTTAGATTTCGTACAACCTCAGAGGTTCGGGCTGGAGTATGTGGACATTAATGGCAATTCTACAACACCTGTTATGATCCACTGTGCTTTACTAGGTTCGATTGAGCGATTTTTGAGTGTGTTTATTGAGCATACAGGCGGCTGGTTCCCATTCTGGGCAGCTCCAGAGCAGGTGCGTATTTTGACCATTAATGATTCTGTATTAGGCTATGTTGATAAAATAACAACTATTTTGTCAGAAACTACCCTAACTAAGCCCGTTAAGTATAATGATGTAAGATTTACATCAGATATAAGAAACGAATCTTTGGGTAAAAAGATTAGAGAGGCGACGTCTATGAAGATACCAGTTCAGCTTATAGTGGGGCCAAAGGATATGGAAGCGGGCGAGGTTAGTATTCGAACTCAGGCTGGCGAGGAAAAAATTCCTCTAGAGAACCTCTCTGGATATTTAAAATCTTTATAAGGAGAGTTTTTGGAAAATATAAAAGTTGATAATCTCCGGGATAGAGTATATGTGCTGATGACTCTATTGCCGTCCGATAAGGTGACTACTTATGGAGATATAGCGGCTATGGCTGGACATCCCTATGCAGCCAGACGGGTTGGAGAGATTGCTCATGGCGGACCGAGTAATTTGCCGTGGCATAGGCTTGTTAATTCAAGAGGGGGTTTGGCTGTTGGTTTTCCTGGAGGGCAGTGTGCACAACGGTTGATGCTGGAGCAGGATGGTATTTTGTGCGATGATCGTTATAGGGTAGCTAATTTTAAGGAGCGAAGATGGCGTCAGAATTGATAGGCAGTAGTTCTAAGTTGCCGTTAATTGTAATTGTTGGTCCAACTGGTAGCGGGAAAACGTCATTGGCGGTACGTTTAGCCAAGAAGTATGGTGGCGAAATAATCTGTGCCGACAGTAGAACTGTCTATAGGGGTATGGATATCGGCACTGCAAAGCCTTCGCTTCATGAACAGCGTATTGTACCTCACTGGGGTATTGATTTGGTGGATCCAGGAGTTTCTTTCAGCGCTGCACAGTTTAAAGATTATACTAATCGTAAAATTGAAGAAATTAGGAGCAGAGGCAATGTGCCTTTTCTTGTGGGCGGTACCGGTTTGTATGTTGATGCAGTTGTTTTTGACTTTGAATTTGGTAATGATTATGACAAAGACAGGCGTAATAAGCTGCAGAAAATGACTGTAGAGCAGCTTCAGGATTATTGTATTAAACAGGACATCTCTTTGCCAGAAAATAATAAGAATAAAAGATATCTGATTAGGTCAATTGAATTGGCCGGACAGAAAGTATCTAGACAACCCACTCCGTCGGAAAGTACTATTATTGTTGGAATTACAACAAAAAAAGAATCACTAAACCAACGAATCACAGATAGAGCAAAAGAAATGTTCAATGATGGCGTTGTCAAAGAAACAATAATATTGGGATGTCAGTATGGCTGGACTAACGAAGCGATGACTGGTAATGTTTATCCGATTATTAAAAAGGTAGTAGATGGAAATATAAATCAGTCGCAAGCGGTCCAAGAGTTTGTAAAAAGTGACATAGGTCTTGTAAAGCGTCAGCTAACATGGCTTAGGCGTAATCCATTTATTGAGTGGGGAGATATAGATTCATGTGAACACTATTTGTCACGATTATTAGATGACAAGTAAAAAATATGTTACAATTATAGTGCAATGATTGATTCATTATTTGGTTCAAAAACAAGAGTAAAACTACTGTATTTATTTCTTAATAATCCGGAAAAATCGTTCTACGTAAGAGAAATTACTAGAATGATTGATGAGCAAATAAATTCTGTTCGTCGTGAATTGGCGAATATGGTTTCTGTGGGCATTGTGAAGCAGGATGCTATAGATAACAAGCTATATTACAGTGTGAATGAGGATTATCCTTATGTGAAGCCTCTTATGGTGATTTTCTCTGATAAAAATAATGACGATAAAAAGCCGGCAAGTGCTTCATGGGAAGATTCAATAAAGAGAATACGAGGCCTAAAAATAGCTATAACTGCTGGAAAACTGGATATTGGCTCTATCGCCTCTGTTGATTTGCTCCTGGTTGGTGATAACATGTCTGCGGTAGCAATAAAGAACTTGATAAAAAGAATTGAGAAGGCTAAGAAGAGTGAAATAAATTATGCCATAATGACGTATGATGACTTTTATTATAGGATGAGTGTCAAGGATAGGTTTATAATGGATATAATTAGGAACAAACATTCAGTATTGGTAGATACAGAAGGCATAATGAGAAAGGAGTAGGGATGTTTGAGGTAGAATATAAGGGCGCTAACGCTGTTGTCATTAATACAAGAAAGCTTCGTGTTGTCTTTGATCCAAATTTAGAGATTGCTGGCGGTAAAAATGTGCCCGTCGATAATGATATAGAGGTGGTCACTGAAGATAGGCTCTCCAATATGGAATCATCGCCAAAGTTGCTTTTTAATGGACCTGGTGAATATGAGGTTGGGGATATATCTATATTAGGTATCCCTGCGCGTAGGCATATTGATGTTGGTAGTGATGTAAGAAAAACTACAATTTACAGAATTACAGTCGGCGACGTTAAGGGCGTGGTTATCGGTAATGTGGAAAATAGACTTTCTGACGATCAGCTAGAGAATATTGGCGTTGTAGATTTTGCAATATTGCCCGTAGGAGGCGGTGGCTATACACTGGATGCCGTAGGTGCAACTAAGGTGGCTCGCCAACTAGACGCTAAGGTGGTTATTCCAGTGCATTATAGAGATTCAAATTTGAATTATGAGGTTCCGCAAGCTGACTTGGATGAGTTCGTGAAGGCCTTGGGGGCTCCGGTTATTGAGGCTGGGCAGAAGTGGAAATTAAAGAAGTCTGCCGATTTGCCTGGCAGCTTAACGATTGTAAAAATATCTAGAAGCTAGTCTTTGCAATAAATTAAAATTGTCCCAGGATTTAGCTGGGACAATTTTAATTTTTAGAAGTTTTTAGATAGATATTTACTTGCCAGGCGTACTTAAAATGCCTTTTTTCTTCAAAGTACGAATCGCTTGTGTGCTTAAGGTCATGGTGATTTTCTGACCATCAACAACAAAAGTTTTCTTTTGAAGATTTGGCTTGAAGACACGCTTGGTGCGGCGCAAGGAGAAGCTGACATTATTGCCATACTGCTTGCCTTTGCCTGTTAAATCACATCGTGATGCCATTTCCACTCTCTTTACTTTATTATTGATAACAATCTTTATTATTGTAGCGACATTTGCGTAATTAGTCAAGATGGGCAGTTGGTGCTATAATAACACCTATGGTTTTAGAGATAATAATAGTTATAGTCGTTATACTACTATCTATGACTATCCATGAGGCTATGCATGCATTTATGGGTTATGCTTTGGGTGATGACACAGCCAGACAGGAGGGCAGGTTAACGTTAAATCCAATAAGACACATTGACCCTTTTATGACTATATTACTGCCGTTAATGATGGTGCTGTTGCACGGGCCAATTTTTGGTGGTGCTAAGCCGGTTCCATTTAACCTAAATAGGGTACGCTTTGGTGAGTGGGGGGCCGCGCTGGTGGCTCTTTCTGGCCCAATTACTAATCTACTAATTGCTTTTATTGTATTTGGTTTGGGGGTGATTTGCGGCATTATTACTTCTGGGGGAGTGATACAGCCAACTATATATGGGATGGTTATCTCCACTGCTGTATCTGTAAATTTAGGATTTTTTATTTTTAATATGCTACCAATCCCACCGCTAGACGGATCGAGAATTTTGTATGCTGTAGCGCCAGAGGGGGTTAGGGTTATTATGCAAAAAATTGAGCAGCAGGGCGCTCTTTTGGTGCTTGTTTTTGTTTTGCTGTTTTCTGGCGCGGTGGGTCAGGTAATGTTTAGCTGTACTCGGGCTATATTGCATATATTTATGATGATTTTTGGTGTATAATGTTAGTAGACCCTAGGTTTTTCCGTGGGCGCGTATGATTTTCCTAACATCATATGATAGGGAGCTCTAATGATTTATTACTGTGGTAATACTTTGCGGGCACCCACCTTGCATCTACGCGGGGAATATCGAGCGCTCACGGAAAAGCTTGGGGTTTTAATGGTATAATGGATAGGTAGCCTGTTGGGTAATCGCTTGAGTTAATCTTAAGAGGAAAGTCCGGGCAGTGAAGGACGACGGCAGTCGCTAACGGCGACCAGGGGAAACCCTAGGGAAAGTGCCACAGAAACGAAACTACCTCTATTTTATATAGAGGAAAAGGTGAAACGAGTGAGGTAAAAGCTCACAGTCATCTACGGTGACGTAGGTGGGAGGTAAACCCTGCCGACTGCAAGGAGGTCTGCATATAAAGAGGAGTCCACTCGCAGGCCGATAACCGCTTGATTTGTTTGGCAACAAGCAAACTAGATAGATGATTACCCTAGACAGAACCCGGCTTATAGACAGGCTATAAGAAAACACCCTGATATGACACAGGGTGTTTTCCGTTATGACTAAGGGATTATGTTATAGGCTGGCTTTTACTATCTCGGCAAAAGCTTTTGGCTCGCTAACTGCCAGTTCAGCCAGAATCTTTCTGTCAATCTCAATATTTTTGGACTTCATAGAAGCTATTAGCTTGCCATAAGTTGTGCCTTCCTGGCGAGCGGCTGCGTTAATGCGGGTGATCCATAGTCCACGCAAATCGCGTTTTTTATTGCGGCGATCACGATAAGCGTATTGTAGGGCACGAATTACCCCTTGTTTTGCTAAACGAAAACTGCGTGTGCGGTTATGCTGCATCCCTACAGATGCTTTTAAAATCTTCTTATGTTTGGCGTGTGCGGTAACTCCTCGCTTTACTCGCATAATTATACTCCCATTGCTCGACGAGCATTCTTAGCCATCGAACCAGTTACGGTTGCTGTTGTATTTATTGCGCGCTTACGGCTTTTTGACTTCTTAGCCAAAAAGTGACCGCCAAATGCGCGCTGGCGTGTCAATTTGCCGGTACTGGTCAGCTTAATTCTCTTCGCAGTGCCTTTATGGGTCTTTAGCTTTGGCATTACTTACTCCTTATTACTACGCTCAGATTGCGACCAGCCATCTGAGGCTTTTGCTCTAATATTGCATCGTCACTAAGTTGATCCATGACTTTGTCAATCAATTCGTAGCCAATTTCTTTGTGGGCCATTTCGCGCCCCTTGTAAACTACTTGTATGCGAACTTTGTGTCCGTTTTCCAAGAATTTACGGATTTTTTTCAGCTTTACCTCAAGATCTCCAGCTCCTATCTTTAGACCAAAGCGCATTTGCTTTAAGTCCCCAGACTTTGCTTGCCGTCGGTTTTTTTGCTGATCTTTCATCTTCTGGTACTGATATTTGCCCCAGTCAATGATTTTTGCAACTGGCGGTTTGGCTCCTGGCGATATTTCAACTAAATCAAGATTCATGTCCTCGGCCTTTTTCAAGGCTTCTCGAAGTGGCATGATTCCCAGCTGCTCGCCGTCAGGACCAATTATCCGCAGTTCCTTTGCACGGATTGCTCCGTTGATACGGATTGACTTATTAATCTCTGGCTCTCCTTTTGAAGCAATTTTAGATTAACTCAGTTGCTATTGTAACAGAGATGTTTATTATTTTCAAGGATGTAATTAGTTAATGTTAATTTGTCTATATTGTAGACTTTCGGCAATATGTGAAATTTCTATCGAGGTTGAATTTTCTAGGTCGGCTATTGTGCGGGCAACTTTAATGACTTTGAAATAGCTGCGCGTGCTTAAGTCTAATTTCTTAGCTGCGTTAATCAAGAAGGCCTTTGTAGTGGCTGAAATAGATGTAATTTTGTCAACGTCACTGCTTGAAAGGTCGTTGTTGTATTTATAGCTACATCTATACCTAGTTTTCTGAATGGCACGAGCTTGAGAAATTTCAGACAAAAATAATGAATGCTGTGATTTTATCAACGAGCTATTACTGATTAGCTTTTCATGGGGAATTCTTGAAACTGATACGGTTAAGTCTATGCGATCAAGTAGCGGTCCTGATAACTTTTTTTGATAGTTAAGGATTTGATTTTGTGAGCAGATGCAGGTTTTGTCTGAGTCGCCAAGAAATCCACAGGGGCAGGGATTCATAGTGGCAACCAATAAAAAATTGGCAGGAAAGTTGAACTTACCGTTAGCACGACTCACTGTGATCTCGTGGTCTTCTAGGGGTTGGCGTAGCGACTCTAAGATATTTCTGGGATATTCTAATAGCTCATCTAGGAATAGAACGCCTCGATGCGCCAGACTGATTTCTCCGGGTTGTATCCTTGACCCACCGCCGATGATGGAAGCTCTACTGGCGGTGTGATGGGGTGATCTGAATGGGCGCTCTCTAATGGTACTGCTAATGGTGTTGGTATTGCCCAGGTTGTGTAGTTTTGTAACTTCAACGATTTCAATTTTTGACAGTGGGGGTAATAGGTTTTTTAGAGATTTTGCTAGCATAGTTTTTCCTGATCCTGGAGGGCCAGATAGCAAAATGTTATGTCTTCCTGCTACGGCAATCTGAATGGCTCTTTTAGCCTGTTCCTGCCCATAGATGTCGTCAATTGTTATCTTGTCTTCTGTTGTGGAAGTCCCTATTTTATTTTTAGTTCTACCTATTGATTTGATGAACTTCTCCTTTTTTAAGTGTAGGAAGAGAGATTTGAGATTATCTACTGGGAATATTTCAACACCGGGAACTAGAGATGCTTGCTCTGCGTTCTGGGCTGGTACGAATACTGATTTAATTTTGTGGTTTTTAGCAACCTCAGCTGTGACAATTGCTGATCGTATTGGTCGCAGGCTGCCATCTAGGGCTAGTTCGCCTGCAAAAATTGCACCTTCTATGTCATTTTGAGTTAGCATGCCTCCTATACACAAGATGGCTAGTGCTATTGGTAGATCAAACTGTGATCCGTCTTTTGGCAGTTCCGCTGGAGCTAAATTAACAATTAATTTGCCCTTTGGAAAATCTAGGGATGAATTTTTTATTGCACTGCGTACTCTATCTCGAGATTCATCAATAGCCTTGTTGCCCATACCTACGATTTGTAGGCTAGGTAACCCCTTTGACATGTCGCCTTCAACCTCAATAATCTTTCCAGTGAAACCATAGGGTGTGGCCGAGACAACTCTGCTTACCATAAGTCTATTAAAACATAAGTGTATAGATTTTTAAATGAGGTAGTGGTATAATCATTATTGATGTGCGGGGCTGATATAGCTTTCGACAATTGGACTTTATCAGGATATTTTGCGAGCCGACGATACGCGTAACGTATGATTTTAGATGCAAGAACATCTTTGAAAGATCGTGTTGCTGCATTCTTTGATTCGTTCAAAGTTGCTCAGCCGGTCGCTATCGCTGCTTAGTTTTTAGCGATCATCCTAGCATCGTGGCAACAGCCGATGTGTAGGGTGTCATATATATGTTGCTAGCTACACGCTCGGAAGCGGCGGGCATGCGGGACTTTTTCCGCGTAACGAAACTTGGTTTTTTCGACTCATTTTTTAGCCAGGTGACGTTATAAAATTTTTAAATGAGCCTATGTTCGTAGACGAGTATCATGATACCAGTTGGACCCGGGGGCAGTACCCGGCAGCTCCACCATGTATATTTGATTCGGCCGAGAGGCCGGTTTTTTATTTGGTAAGTAATGTAGGCTGCAAAAAAAACAACCACCTGCGAGTAGTGGTTGTTTTTAAAAAGTGGAGTTTTACAAGTTCTTTTTATTTTTGGCTTCTGTATAACTTTTTTATTCAGAAGCTACCCCCATAATAAGTCATAAAAATGCTTATGTCAACAGTATTTTTACAAAAAACCTAAGTAAAAAATACTACACTCACTATCATCATTATTTATGACCGTCTATGTTGGCGAGGTGCTGTGGAAGGTTGATTTGTAGCTGATCGTTTGTATCAACCGAGAGTTTTGCCTGAGGACGGTTTGTGTCATAGTTTGCTGGGAATAAAGACGTTATTTATATGGTCGGGTCTGTAGCTTATGTCTTAATATATTTTGAGCTGGCTTGTAATGTCCATGGCGATTGTATAATTTTTGGAATAATCACTATTTGATATGACGCAATAATTATTTAAAAAGTATGCACGATAGTCGTGTCCGTGGCGATGAAAAGAAGAAAAAAAAGGGGGCGATATGATTGTAAATATTTAATATATTCTGATTGACAAAAATACTTAGTTTATTTTGTGAATTATCTAAAGATTTGTACTATAGATTTATATAGGTAAAAAATAAATGAACCAATGTTATCGAGTTCGTACGTGTTGGCGAAAATTTAAATTGCACCTTCTGTAATGACTTTAGCTACCTTGGCATGGGTATCATTATGGGACTGCAATAGGGCAGTATTCGTAATATTGTTGTAAAAAACACTTAAGTAGACAAAATTATATTTACCACTTTAACAGATGATAATTTTAACAACAGCTAATAATAAGTAAATATTACAATAATTTTTAATAATGTTTTGGTTGACATAATAAATTGGTTGTGCTAGTATAAACGTAAGCTTTTATTGGAAACTAAAAAGCAAAAAAACACATTAATAATTCATAAATAAAGACCCAACATTTAAGAGTAAGTACTTGACGGACAATTGGCTGCATGATTTTTATAATGACGCAGCCAATGCTCCGCCTTTACGATAACACAAATTGTAAAAGCGTTGAGCGCGCGGCTAGTACCGCATGCATCCAGTTAATCCTCGTTAATATGTTAGCGATTATAATACTGGGTGTATGCAGAGGAACGCTGCAGGGATGCTCCTTAATTAAGGAGCGGTCAATCGCCTCGAGCGGTAGCTAAAAGCAGCTATAGACACCCGCGCCTAATAGTTATTTTTTATCGGCGGATGGTTGTGTTTATTTCTGATAATACTATCGCTCAGGCTTCTTGTTTATAGTATTATGTGAGTATGGGGATAAGAATAGTTAGTCTCATTGCATTGGTTGCCACGATCTTTATTGCTGTTTTGTTGAATGCGACTAATCCAAGTAGTGCGGGTCCGTTTGGAATTTTGGCATTTTTTACGTGCTTGTATATATTGTTTATCTGTATAGTCTATGTGATATTTTTAGTTTCGGAGCGAATAGCTGCGAACTTTTTTGATTTTAATAAAATCTCTGAGAAGTCTAAGTATAAAATATATTATTATTCTACTATGATATCTCTTGCTCCGACTATTTATGTTGGGATGCAGTCAATGGGCGGTGTTGGGTTTTTCGAAGTAATGCTGCTGGCGATTTTTGAGCTTTTGGTGTGCTTTTTTATACATAAAAGATACTAATATCTCGGAACGCCTAAACGTATGCTTTTAAGTGGTGACGTGATACAATGTATATGTATGAATCCGGAATTACCACAAGTCAGCAGGAATACTGAGGCACAACCCCAGATATTTATGGGTGGCGATAATGTTGTAGAAAGTACAACAGAAAGTCCTGAACTGATATCTGATACAGAGCGTAGACAGTCTTCTACTGTTGAGCGATACAATAATATACCAGTGGCATTGCCCGTCGATGACACCGATGACTCAGCCGCTCTTCTGAATGATGATAAAAATACAACATCAGTAAATGCGGGTTCGACTTCGGTCCCTAGCGACGATACGCCATTAGTTGCAGCAGACGAGGATCTAATTGAAAAAGAGTGGGTAGATAAAGTAAAAAAAATTATAATTTTAACGAAAGATGACCCTTATGAGAGAAGTAGGGTTATTACCCAGCTGCAAATTGATTATTTGAAAAAAAGGTATAATAAAACGTTGGGTAAAGATTATAATAGTGGTGAATAGGTTTTTATATGGGTGCGGGTCCTCTGATTGTTAGTTTTATAGTAATAGTTATTATTGCGGCTGGTATTACGGTGGCTTTTCTTCAGTATCGTAATATGCTTAGGGAGGCTAAAAATTACGAACGTGGGCTGAAAATGGTGCCACTACTTATTCATTTACCGCCAACTAGCGAAGATGTTAATGGTTCCAATAGAGACGAGAGAGACCTTACGGAAGAGGTCTTGTCTCAAGCTCAGGTGATGTACAATATTATCTCAAGTACGGCTACGAAAGGGTTTAAAAGTAAGGTTTATGGACAGCGTCATATGTCATTCGAGATTGTTGCGCGTGGTGGGCTTGTCCATTATTATGCTGTAGTTCCGTTAGTGCTGGTGGATGTTATTCGTCAGGCTGTGGCGGCGGCTTATCCATCTGCTCGACTAGAAGAAGTCACTGACGCTAATATATTTAGTAAAGTGGGAAAAATGAGCGGTACTATAGGTGGTGAATTTACTTTAAAGAAGTCATTTGTATATCCGATATCCACTTACCAAGAGTCAAAAAGGGACGCTTCTAGGGCACTTTTAAATGCATTATCTTCTGCTTCTAGAGAGGATGGCATAGGTGTTCAGTTCTTATTGAGACCAGCTTATGATGGGTGGTCAAAAGCCTCAGAGTCTCATATTGATGGTATGAAAAAGAATAAAGGTAAGAAAAAGGGGCTGGCTGGTGTTGCTCCCCTTGATATTATGGAGGCATTATGGAAGCCACCAGAGGGTGGAGATAAGGACGAAGCAAAGAGTCCAGAAGATAAGCAATTGACCTCTTTAGAGCAGGCCGAAGTCGATGCCATTAGTGAGAAGACTAGATATCCTGCCTACGAAGTTCTTATACGTGTTGTAATTTCCTCAAATACCGCAGCTCGTTCGCAGGTATTGCTAAAAAATATTATTGCTGCTTTTTCGCTATTTGATTCCCCTCGTAATAACGGTTTTAAGTTTTCTTTAACGAGAAATGTTGAGGAAATGACAACGGCTTATATCATGCGGTTCTTTCCTCAAGAAGCTCGTAGTAATATTCTCAACAGTGTTGAAATGGCAACATTATTCCACCTGCCAGGATCTAGCGCAATCCCGACTTCACAGGTTAAGCGTCAAATGTCAAAGCAGGTTGATGGACCAACTGACATTCTAGACGAGGGCCTTCTAATCGGCTATAACGAGTTTCGGGGAGTAAAGAAGCCAATCCGTATAGGCACAAAAGATCGCCGTCGCCATGTTTACATTATTGGTCAGACTGGTGTCGGTAAGTCGGTGCTTCAGGAGAATATGGCATACCAAGACATGATGGATGGTCGTGGGTTTGCTTTTATTGATCCGCATGGCGATTTGGTAGAATCATTGCTAGGAAAAGTGCCAAAAGAGCGAGTTGAGGACATCATATACTTTAACCCATCAGATATGGCTAATCCAATTGGGCTCAATATGTTTGAATTTGATACGCCGGATCAGAAAGATTTTTTGGTTCAAGAGGCAATTAATATGCTATACGGCTTATACGACCCAGGACATACAGGTATTGTTGGTCCTCGTTTGGAACATATTTTTAGAAACTGTGCATTACTACTAATGGCAGATCCCGCAGGTGGAACATTTATTGATGTGCCAAAGTGTCTTATGGATCCAGAATTTGTTAAGGGTAAACTGAAATACGTAAAGGATCAGCAGGTTATTGATTTTTGGACAAAGGAATTTCCGGCATCTCAGCGCTCAAATGAAGCTGGTGAAGTTGTCTCATGGGTTGTGGCAAAGTTTGGCCCATTTATCTCTAATGATGCTATGCGTAATATTATTGGTCAAACAAAATCTGGCTTTAATCTGCGTGAAATTATGGATAATAATAAGATTTTACTAGTTAACTTGTCGAAGGGTAAAATGGGGGAGCTAAACTCAAAGTTGTTGGGTATTATCTTTGTGATGAAATTTCAGGCGGCGGCAATGTCGCGGGCCGATATTCCAGAGGATCAGCGAGTTGATTTCTCATTATATGTCGATGAGTTCCAGAACTTTGCTACAGACAGCTTTGAGTCTATTCTATCGGAGGCTCGTAAATATAAATTAAGCCTTATTATGGGTAACCAATTTATGACCCAATTAACTGATAAGATACGTGAAGCTATCATTGGTAACGTTGGTACGGTTATCTCTGGGCGTATTGGTGTGACGGATGCAGAATTGATGGTTAAGAAGTTCCAGCCGACTTTTGATGTTGACGATTTGGCTAAATTGCCAAATTTCCAGTCCATAACCTCTGTAATGATTAATAACGTGCCGTCAGCTCCATTCAGTATGAACTGGATTCCTCCGATGGGGCAGGCCAATAATCAATTGAGAGATGCTCTAGTAAGGCTGTCTGCGGCTAAGTACGGCAAGCCGCGCGCGGTTGTTGAGAAGGAGATTTTTGATAGACTTAGGAGTAGCCAGGTGCCAAAACCGAATTCTACGCAGGGCATTTCATCTGCTGGTCAGAAACCATCAGCCGGAGGTTCGTCTTTCTTGGATGAATGGTTGGCAAAAAGACAGCAGCTAGGCGGAAAGCCTGCGGTAAATCCGGTCACTAAACCTAGTGGTACAAAAAGTCCCTTGCCGGTACAACAGAACCTAAATGATATTGAGGTAGTAAGTAATACTTCTTCAGCCGCTGTCTTGGCGGACAGCCACGCCTCTCAGCAGCATGAAGATTCTGAGCGGGGCATAGCTACGATTAATGCCGATGGATTGTCCAAAGCCGCAGAACCTAGTCGTCCTGTGGCCAAAAATCGACTTGATTTACGTGGCAGTGATGATGATAATGAAGTGACAATTAATTTACGATAATATCGGATGATTAATTAGCGACTTTTTCTATTATTTATGAAGCCTATCCGGGCGTATTCAATGACTGCGCCGATAGACCAACCCGCTACAAATAACACAATCACCTCTGATCCTGATAATAAATAGCCGTATCTTTTAGCAATAAAGTACACAAAAACAGAGGCTATTGCACCCAGCGCTCCAGAAATAATTAAATTAGGGCGGGCAATAGTATTGCCAATGGCGTCACTAGTTTTTTCAACAACTGGATTATGGATAACCTTACTAAATGCCCTGGATGGGGCTGATAATTGATTTTGGACGTTGGCCAGAGTCTTTCTGTATGAGTTATCAATATCTTTTTTAGTGAGAGGTTTATCTTCTTTGGTCTCCTTAGGCTGACGCTTTTCTGTTTGCTCATTTTCGTGGCGGGTAGCTAGTTCGATAGCCTCGTGCTTGATATTATTCTCATTTTCGGCATTAGATTTTTCTTTTTCTATGGCTTTTTCTAGAGATTTGGCAATTTCAGTAGATTTTTCGTTATTGACGTTATGCCACGCTTCGTTGTCAATAGAATTTTCTGAGGTAGATTTTAATTTTTCACTCATTTTAACCTCCTATAGTGTTCCTGCGGACATATCTCGCCGGACTATTCTAACTTCTTTGTTTAATTGACGTGACCGAGCGTAGAAGAACACTACTACAGCTGAGACAATTCCGGCAAATAGCATATTTTTACTAGCGCCAGTTTTTGGCAGCTGAGAAGTTGTTTGCTCGATAACTTTTGGCGCAGGGCAATCTATCTTCGTGCTGACGGTGTTGCCGAAGGTGTTGTCAATTCGACAATCATAAGACGTTGGATTACTCTTGCCGCTAGCCATAGCTGGTATGTTATTTTTTATCTGGATAGTAAAGCTGCGCTGTTGGGTTTCACCGGGCTTAATCTTAACTGGGTTCCATACTAGAGTTTTTGCATTACCACTACCAGCGCTGGCGCCTTTATCGTCTGTTAGGGTGCCGCCACCAGGATCGAATATATCGGCATATTCCAGTAAATCGCTAACTTGATCTTTAAAAACAAACTCCTCTTCTTTTAGACCTTTATTCTTTACTGATAGGGTGTAGGTAATACGATCTCCAGATTTAGCAACTGTTGTCGTTGCGTTGGCGTTATTCTGGGTAAGATTAGTTGCGGTTTTTGTTTGAACAAATGAAGCTGAGCATCGGCTATCGTTAATCCATATTGTAGAGTCACCGGGGCATGGTTGGCATTGAGGATCGTCTTTTAGTAGTTTAGGATTTTGCGGACACCTTTCTGGTTCTGGTATAGTGAACGTCTTCACGCAGGTATCCGAAGTTTTGTCGCCTAGTGAGCTTTTAACGGTTAGAACTACTTTATAGGAGCCAGGAGTTTTTTCTGTGTAGGTGACGATTTTATCATTACTGGTGATAGTTTTTATCAGCGTGTTATTTCTATATATATTGTATACATACTGTTGAATAGTTGCGCCATTGGCTGCACTTGCATCAGCAGTGAACTGATAGGTGTCACCATTCTTTTTTATATCTAGAGCGTTACAGGTTGCTACTGGTTTTGGTGGAGTTGAACAGTTTGGGTATGTTCCAACCTGTCCGGTTGGGCAGTGGTGGTTAGGTGGTGCAAATTTTAAGATTAGGTTGCCGCAGTTTAGCATAATTGCAAACCAGCCGGTTCCAGCTGAATAGCCGACGAATGCCCTATAGGTAAAATTCCCCCATAGGTTGTGTGGTCGATAGTAAAAAGTTCGAGCGCCGCCTTGTGAGGTGCGAACAACGTAAGATCCTTCGCCTCTTGAGGCGCCAAAATGAGGAGTGAGGCCCCATGAATAAGTCCCCATATTACTATTTAATGTCTTTAAGTTTCCTGTGGCGGCCTCTAGGTCGGAGCGACTAATTCCCAGGTGGTTATAGAGATCGTGGATGTTGTTGGTGTTAGCATCATAGTGCGCTAATAGTTGGGAGCCGCTGGAGATTCCACCATAAATCAGGTCGCTAGAATCCGCGGCATTGGCGGATTCCGGCGGAGAGAATACTGTAAAAGACTGCACGATAAGGGCTAGGGCGGTCAAAATAAGTCCGATTTTTCGTGTAGCTTCCTCTTTGCGAAGGCGTTTTGCGTAAAAGCCCAGGCTGTGAATCATCGAAGGACTGTACGGTAGGCGCGAGATAATTTTTTTGAACATTTTGACCTCTTTTGTTTTTATTATAGAACTTTAATTCAACTTTAGCATAAGCATACTAGAAAAGTAAATAGTTTGATAATGTATCTATTTTTATGTATAATAAATGTGTTGAAAAGAGCTGATAATTCAGATAATAGTGAGGGAGATATGGCTAAACAAACAAATGAACAATCTTATGATGGCTCGCAAATTCAGGTCCTGGAAGGGCTTGAGCCGGTTCGCAAGCGTCCAGGTATGTACATCGGTAGCACTGGCTATGATGGTGTGCATCACTTAATTAAGGAAATTGCCGATAACTCTATTGACGAAGCAATAGCCGGCTATGCTACAAAGGTTGAAGTGACGCTACTGGAAGATGGTGGGGTACGTATTTCTGATGACGGACGCGGAATCCCTGTTGATAAGCACCCAAAGACAGGTAAAAGTACCCTGGAGACAGTTTTAACTATATTGCACGCTGGTGGTAAGTTCGGCGGCGGCGGCTACAAGGTTTCATCTGGTCTTCACGGTGTTGGTTCGAGTGTCGTGAACGCGTTGTCTACGCGAATGATTGCCGAGGTTCGGAAAAATGGTAAAGTCTATCGTCAGGAATATGCGACTGGCGTGCCACAAACTGATCTAGAGGTTGTTGGTAAGTCTGACACCTCTGGAACCACCATTACGTTTTATCCAGACCCAACTATTTTTAAAGAAACCGTTAACTTTGACTATAAATGGGTTGTTAATTATCTTCGACATCAGGCGTATCTAACGAAGGGCGTTTACACATCAGTTGTTGATGAGCGAACCGGTGAGAGAAAAGCTTTCTACTTTGAGGGTGGCATTAAGAGTTATGTGAAGAACTTGAATATCGGTAAAGAAGTCTTGTCAGAAGATATATTTTATGTTGAGAAGCAGGTTGAGGATTGTATGGTGGAGATCGCTGTACAGTATAACGATACTTATGTTGAGGTGGTAAAGCCATTTGCTAATAACGTCTTAACTCCTGATGGCGGTACTCATTTGGTTGGTTTTCGAACGGCACTAACGCGAGTTATTAATGATTACGCCCGTAAAAATAATCTACTAAAAGAAAAAGAAGATAACCTGACTGGTGATGATATTCGCGAAGGTCTGACGGCAGTAATATTAGTGAAGTTACCCGACCCGCAGTTTGAAGGCCAGACAAAGAATAAGCTTGGTAATCCTGAGATGCGTCGCTATGTAGATCAGGTGATGAGCGAGTATTTTGCGTACTACTTAGAAGAGAATCCGGCTACAGCTAAGAAGGTTGTTGGCAAGGCGACCTTGGCAGCGCGAGCGCGTAAGGCAGCTCGGGCGGCTCGCGATAACGTTATCCGTAAGGGTGCGTTTGAGGGGCTGAATTTACCTTCTAAATTAACTGACTGTTCGTCGCGTAATCGAAAAGATTGTGAGTTATTTATCGTTGAGGGTAACTCGGCGGCTGGTTCGGCCAAAGACGGTCGTGATTCGACTATTCAAGCTATTCTTCCTCTGCGTGGTAAGGTATTGAACACTGAGCGAGCAAGGTTTGATAAGATGTTTGCTAATGCTGAGATTGTTTCATTAATTAAGGCTATGGGTGTTGGTATTGGTGACCAGTTTGATATTAGTGGAATCCGTTACGATAAGATAATCTTTATGACGGATGCTGATGTTGACGGCGCTCACATCTCAACTCTTCTTATGACCTTCTTCTTCCGCTATATGTCTGAAGTTATTGAGGCGGGACATGTGTACTTAGCGAAGCCACCTCTGTTTGGCTTGATTAAGGGTACAGGTAGTAATCGTAAAATTGAATACGTTTATGATGAGGCAGCTCTTGAGGAAAAATTGACAGAAAAGATTAATGAGCGTAAGGCGGCTGGTGTAAAAATTGATGAGAATGCTGAAAGGTTCAAGCAGGCTGGCTACACCGCCCAGCAACGATTTAAGGGTCTTGGTGAGATGGACGCGTCTCAGTTGTGGGAAACAACGATGAATCCAGAGAATCGAACTTTGGTGAAGGTGAATATAGAGGACGCAGAGCGGGCGGATGCGATATTTACGAAGCTGATGGGCGACAGTGTAGAATTGAGGAAAAATTTTATTCAAACAAATGCCGCTAAGGTTAACGTGGAAGATTTGGACTTTTAAGGAGGAGATATGGCGGATAACGATAATAAAAATATAGTAGAACCAGAAATTCTGAACGAAGAGCCAGAAATTCGCGGTATTGAGAAGTCGACAGTTGAAAGTGTCATGGAGGACTCCTTCTTAAAGTACTCCATGTCGGTTATTATTGATCGAGCTTTGCCTGATGTGCGCGATGGACTGAAGCCTGTGAATCGTCGTATTTTATACGCAATGAATAAAAATGGTTGGCGCGCTCCTCATGCTACTGTGAAGTCGGCGAAGATCGTCGGTGAAGTTATGGGTAATTATCATCCGCACGGTGATTCTTCGATTTATGACGCTATGGTGAACTTGGCTCAGCCATGGAAAATGCGCTACACGCTGGTTGAAGGTCAGGGTAACTTTGGCTCTATGGACGGAGATGAGCCGGCGGCTTCTCGTTATACTGAAGCGCGAATGGATAAGGTTGGTGGCGAGCTGCTTGCTGATATTGATAAAGAAACAGTTGATTTTCGTGATAACTTTGACGGAACGGAGAAGGAGCCAGTAGTTCTGCCGTCTGCTGTACCGAATATTCTGCTGAATGGGCAGATGGGTATTGCTGTTGGTATGGCGACAAATATTCCACCGCACAACCTCGGCGAGGTTATCGATGCAGCTGTAGCGCAGATAGACAATCCCGAAATTACGCTTGACGAACTTCTAACCCATATTAAGGGACCTGATTTTCCAACGGGCGCAGAGGTGTATGGCGGTGCGCCAATGCGACAAGCCTATGAGACTGGCCGTGGATCAGTAACGATTAGGGCGGTGGCGACTATTGAAGAGCGCAAAAATGGTCGTTACAGTATTATTATTACCGAAGTACCTTATGGCATGAGTAAGGAAGGTTTTGTTGATAAAGTCCGGGAATTGGTTTTGGCAAAGAAAATAACCCACATCGCTGATGCCCGAGACGAAAGTGCCCGTGGTAAGGTTAGGGTTGTTGTTGAGTTAAAGAAGGATGCTTATCCAAAGAAGATTCTTAATCAGCTGTATAAATTAACTGGACTACAAACATCATTCCATTATAACGTCTTAGCCTTGGTTAATGGTATCCAGCCTAAGGTAATGGGCCTAAAAGAGATTTTGGCGGAGTTTATTAAGCACCGTCAAGGGGTTATTCGTCGTAGGACTGAGTTTGAACTTCGCAAGGCTAAAGAGCGAGCTCATATTCTTGAAGGTCTAAAAATTGCACTTGATCATATCGATGAGGTTATTAAGACTATTCGTGAAAGCTATGACGATGCTGATAAGCGTTTGATGGAGCGATTTGGTCTCTCTGAAATTCAAGCAGCAGCAATCTTGGCAATGCAGCTACGACGTTTGCAGGGTTTGGAGCGCGATAAAATTGAAGATGAATTGAAGCAGCTTCATGAATTGATTAAGAAATTAGAAGCAATTTTGGCAAGTGAACAGGAAATCCTCAATGTGGTGAAGGCTGAGCTGTTAGCTATGAAAGACAAATATGGTGATGAGCGGCGCAGTAAAATTATCAATCATGAGTTAGGTAAGTTCTCTGACGAGGAGCTGATTCCAGAAGAGGAGTCGGTTATTTTGCTGACTAGCGAGAATTATATTAAGCGAACCTTGGTTAGCGACTATCGTAGGCAGAATCGTGGCGGTAAGGGCAAGCGTGGCATGACAACCAAGGAAGAGGATGTTATTGACCAGGTGGTTCAGGCAAGTACTCATGACTATCTACTGTTCTTCACTAATATGGGTAGAATTTTCCGATTGAAGGCTTACGAGGTTCCGGCCGCCAGTTTGAGCGCTAAGGGTGTTGCTGCGGTAAACCTCTTGCAGCTTCAGCCAGAAGAGAAAATAACGGCAATCATCAAGCATGAAAAGAACGCTAACGATGATGGCTATCTCTTCATGGCAACACAGAAAGGTACAGTAAAGAAAACTCCTGTGAAAGATTATGCTAATGTTCGCACAAATGGATTAATTGCCATTAAGCTTGATGGGGGCGATGAACTTCGCTGGATAAAGAGAACGAGTGGCGATAATGACGTAATCATATCTACGTCTGCAGGACAGGCTATCCGATTTAACGAAAAAGATACGCGACCTATGGGACGATCAGCGCGTGGCGTTCGTGGTGTGAGACTGCGTCCGAATGACTCTGTTGTCGGTATGGATATTGTTACTGGTGATGATCAGACTTTACTGGTTGTTAGTGAGAAGGGATTTGGTAAGCGCACTAAGGTCTCCAATTTCCCAAGTCATAAACGTGGCGGAGTTGGCATAAAGGCTGCGGTGGTAACTGCCAAGACCGGTCCAATAATTTCCGTTCAGACGATTGACCCAGAAGTGACTGAGGCGTTGTTGGTCTCTCAGAATGGTCAGACGATTCGTCTAAGTCTGAGCGACATAAAGCTGCTTGGCAGGACTACTCAGGGAGTGACAATTATGCGATTGTCTGATGGTGATGCTGTATCGTCAATTGGCTTAATGTCGGATCGTCCGCAGGATGAAGGCAAGTAGCAATGAAAGTTCTGGTAGTTTCGGCAATTGCGTGGGTAATATCTCAGGGGCTGAAGCAGGTTTTTTACCTTATGGGACGTAATCGTCGAATATTTACCGGTGATACCAATCCAAAAATACTGCTGTCTGGCGGTATGCCGAGTGCGCATAGCGCGATTGTTGTGTCGATGGCGGTATTCTTGGGGTTGCAGGATGGGTTGAATAGCTCAGTTTTTGGGTTATCTGTTTGTCTAGCTACTATTGTAATGTATGATGCCATGATGGTCCGTTATTCTTCTGGAATGCAGGGTGAAGCGTTGAATAAGTTAATTATGGAGCAGGGTAGTAAGATAAAAAAACTGCGTGTCGCTCATGGTCATAACCCTGTAGAAGTGCTTGCTGGAGCACTCATAGGCGCCGTTGTAGCTATTGTTGTATTTTTCGCAACAAAATAATTAATAAAACCTATTGACCTATCTAATTAGATAAGGTAAGATTGGTATTAAGTCTGGTTGCTGGAGTGCGAGTTAAGCAACGTTTTACAATCTGTAAAGTGGAGTAATTAATACTTCAGGCCGGCTTAAAATGAACCTTAACAATTTGATTGTGCAATATCATCGTCAGTTTATATTTTTGTAGAGCCTTAATACTTTGATACAAAGTAGATTTTTAACGGAGAGTTTGATCCTGGCTCAGGATGAACGCTGGCGGCGTGCCTAACACATGCAAGTCGAGCGGCAGCGAGTTCTGCACTATCAACTTGAAGCCTGGACGCGGGGATTTCCAAAGGAAATAAGCCGTATCATTTCGAAAGGAGTGAGTGTCTAGGGTGACTTCGAACTGATAGTGCAGAATGTCGGCGAGCGGCGAACGGCTGAGTAACGCGTAGGAATTTGCCCCAAAGTGAGGAATAACTGCCCGAAAGGGTAGCTAATGCCGCATATGGTCTTCGGATTAAAGGATTTATCCGCTTTGGGAGAAGCCTGCGTTGGATTAGGTTGTTGGTAGGGTAATGGCCTACCAAGCCGACGATCCATAGCTGGTCTGAGAGGATGATCAGCCAGACTGGAACTGAGACACGGTCCAGACTCCTACGGGAGGCAGCAGTGAGGAATCTTCCACAATGGGCGAAAGCCTGATGGAGCAACGCCGCGTGAAGGATGAAGGCCTTCGGGTTGTAAACTTCTTTTATGAGTGAAGAATATGACGGTAACTCATGAATAAGCACCGGCTAACTACGTGCCAGCAGCCGCGGTCATACGTAGGGTGCAAGCATTATCCGGAGTGACTGGGCGTAAAGAGTTGCGTAGGCGGTTTAATAAGTGAATAGTGAAACCTGGTGGCTCAACCATACAGACTATTATTCAAACTGTTAAACTCGAGAATGGTAGAGGTAACTGGAATTTCTTGTGTAGGAGTGAAATCCGTAGATATAAGAAGGAACACCAATGGCGTAGGCAGGTTACTGGGCCATTTCTGACGCTAAGGCACGAAAGCGTGGGGAGCGAACCGGATTAGATACCCG
>ERZ772927.21-NODE-21-length-159540-cov-18.0959_pt1 | contig 159540 bp, 174 predicted proteins | sample MGYA00512115_ERZ772927 | MGnify/ENA primary metagenome ERZ772927 (study PRJEB29015, sample SAMEA2737924) | human oral metagenome | biome: human oral; feature: human-associated habitat; material: dental | place: China | collected 2013 ... | reverse complement strand
TTCCAAAAGAAAAACGCGCCCAAACCTAGACACGAAAGTACAATACGCTTCTTTTAATTGATACGTTTTGTCCTCGGTAGGATTTTTATGAGTCGAGCTCCCCTACTGTCTTAGGCAGTTTTTTCAAACCGTAGACTAGTTTATCACATATAAAAAAAGAATGCAAGTACTTTTGCAAACTTTTTTATATTTTTTAGTCGTTGTAAAGACTCTTGATATTATTCAACCAATCATAGGCTAGTCCCATTAGGACTCCTCCTCCTACCCAGTTGGCAAAGAAGGTAACACCATAGTGACGTAAAATATTTAAAAATTCAAAATGTGGCAATTGGCTAGATACTGAATTAAAGCTTAATAATGAGAAAGAAGCAAAATTAGCCGCCAAGTGTTCATTGGTCATAAAGACAAACATATAAATAGCAGATAGGGCTAAGAGCACCTTCGCTGTTTCATCCTTGAAATATAGATAAGAAAGAATAGCAATATTTACAAAGATATTGGCAATAACCCCTTCAAAGAAAACCACTTGATTGCTCCGTTGGAGTTTATTTTCTGCCACCGTGGCTAGGAATCCTTTTGGATCGATATGTGCAAAGGCAGTTGTTTGATTGAAAAGAAAAGCTACAATTAAAGCACCAATTAAATTAAAGAAGGTACAATAAAGTAGAATCTCCAAAGCTTTCTTCCAATGAATTTTCTTTAGATAGGTTCCCGCCGTCAAATACATCATATTTGAGGTGGTTAATTCCGCATTTAAGAATAAGAGGTAAACCAACCCCCAGGCAAAGATGAATGGAAATAGGAAACGACCCGTTCCAGGTACAAAGGTATTTAATAAGTCAGCTGCAACTGCTCCGACCGCCGTACTTAAAGTAAGAAATCCTCCAGCAAAAATAGAGCGAACTGCATAACGCGTTTTAGATTTCTGATAGAGATCTTCCTTCTTATTACACGCCGCTCCAACTTTTTGAATAAAATTAGATTCAGACATACTATTCTCCTTATATAATGTTTGTGAATAAAATCATTATATCATAGACAAAACAGTTTGAAAAGGTTTTCAGGAAGAATTCTTAAATTCAAAATATATACGTTTTAAATCATATTCCTGGAAATAATAAAAAACAGGCATTTGCCTGCTTTTCTTTTTTAATAGTTTAAACGGTTTGCCCAAGCGATATCCAAATTCAAGATTTCTTGTGAAGTGAACTGTTGACGATATGGATTGTATACCGAACCAGTGATGCCACCCTGAACATTTGGTGAATCATATTGAGTCAAATTATAGGTTTCAATGATATTATTGAGCTTTGCGTAGTAGCTAGTATCTGTTGCATAAACACCTGTCAAAGCTGCTGTTGCGTCTTGATAACTTGATGTGTTACTCTTCCAAGCACCTGCAAAATGTCCCTGTTTCAAAACTACTACATAGTCTTGCAATGATTCATAGTAAGATGGGTATGAACGGAAAGCATCATTAATGGTATAGGCATTTCCAGCCCCGTCATCTTCCCAAGTTTGCATCACTGCAGATTGGCCAGCATAACTTCCTTTAATCCCGAAAAGGTTGTAATGCGGATAAGAAGACAAGCCAGACTGACCTGATCCACTTTCAAGGATGGCTTGTGCGATCATAACGGAAGCATAAAGGTCATTCTCTTGACCGAGCTGACGAGCTGACTCACCAATTTGTGAGATGAAAGCTTCAGTAGGGTCTGAATAAGCTTGGTAAGTTCCATCATTAGCACCAACTGATGTGACGTGCTCGCTCATAGCAGCAGCAAATGTCCCCACTGCTAATACAGAAACGAACAAACCAAATAATTTCGTTTTATTCCGTATTTTCTTTTTCATAATACAATTTATCTCCAATTAAATTTTTATCATCTTTTATCTTTATAGAAATTATACCATATAGATAGAAGAAAACAAAGCAACTTATATTACACTTGTATTACAATTGCGAGATAAATCCAAAACAAAAATGACATTTTCATGTCATTTCAATTTATTTCGTAAAACGCATTTTCTAAAATAGCATCCCATGACTTCTCTAGTCCTTCCCTGGTTACAGAAGAAAAGACAATAAAGGTGTCAGCTGGATCAAAATCTAGTTTTTTCTTGATGATCGATTCATGTTTATTCCATTTTCCACGCGGAATCTTATCTGCCTTGGTAGCAACTAAGATTACAGGAATTTCATAATATTTTAAGAACTCATACATTTGGACATCATCTGCAGAAGGTTCGTGACGAAAATCAACCAGGCTAACGACTGCTTTTAAGTTCTCACGACTAGTGAGGTATTCTTCGATCATCCGCCCCCACTTCTCTCGCTCTTTTTTAGAGACACGGGCATAGCCATAACCAGGTACGTCTACCAACCGAAGTTTATCATCAATATTGAAGAAATTGAGCAATTGAGTTTTTCCTGGTTTTCCAGATGTTCTGGCCAGGTTTTTTCGATTTAAGAGAGTATTAATAAAAGAAGACTTGCCGACATTGGATCGACCGGCAAGTGCAACTTCTGGAATCTCATCTTGAGGATAATGACTCTTATTTGCAGCGCTTAAGAGGATATCCGCATTATGTGTGTTAATTTCCATATTTTATCTTTCTAGGCTGTTTCGAGAATTGGTTTTTCAGTTCCATCTACAGCTTCTTTTGTAATTCGAACAAGTTTGACATTTTCTTGACTTGGAATTTCAAACATGACATCCATCATCGTTTCTTCGATAATCGAACGAAGTCCACGAGCTCCTGTTTTTCTTTCGATGGCTTTATTGGCAATCTCTTGAAGGGCTTCATCATCGAATTCCAATTCAACATTATCATAAGAGAGCAAGGTTTGATATTGTTTTACCAAGGCATTGCGTGGCTCTTTCAAGATACGGACAAGGTCGTCAACTGTCAATTGCTCAAGAGCAGCAAAGACTGGAAGACGTCCGATCAATTCTGGGATAATCCCGAATTTTTGAATATCTTCTGCCACGATTTCTTGCATGTAAGAGCTTGATTCATCAATAGCTTTATTGTTCTTACCGAAACCGATGACTTTTTCACCGAGACGTTGTTTGACAATTTCTTCGATCCCGTCAAAAGCCCCACCCACGATGAAGAGAATATTCTTGGTATCCACTTGGATCATCTCTTGTTGTGGGTGTTTGCGTCCACCTTGTGGTGGGACACTAGCGACAGTTCCTTCGATAATCTTCAAGAGGGCTTGTTGTACCCCTTCACCAGAAACGTCACGTGTGATAGAAACATTTTCACTCTTCTTAGCGATCTTATCGATTTCATCGACATAGATAATTCCTCGTTCAGCACGTTCGATGTTGAAATCAGCCGCTTGAAGAAGTTTCAAAAGAATATTTTCAACGTCTTCACCCACATAACCAGCTTCTGTCAAGGCTGTTGCATCTGCAATGGCAAATGGGACATTCAAGCTACGTGCTAAGGTTTGGGCTAAGAAAGTCTTACCTGAACCAGTAGGACCAATCATGAGGATGTTTGATTTTTGCAATTCAACATCTGTCTCGTCTTCGCGCGTATCGTGGAAGTTGATGCGTTTGTAGTGGTTGTATACTGCTACAGCAAGAGCACGTTTGGCACGATCTTGACCGATCACATAGTGGTTCAAAATATTGAGCAATTCGATTGGTTTTGGAACTTCGCTAAGGTCTGCAAGAACTTCTTCTGCTAGCTCCTCACGAATAATTTCTTGGGCTAACTCGACACATTCATTACAGATAAACGCGTTGTTTCCTGCAATGATTTTTTGGACTTCATCTTGACTCTTTCCGCAAAATGAACAATAAACCATCATATCATTATTTTGATTCGTTGGCATGTATTTCCTCTTTCTGTCATTTTCTGTTTCTATTTAGTTTAAAATAAGGTCATGTAAAAAGCGTGAATAGAATTCACAAGATTGGTAAAAGCATTTAGTAAGAATAAAATAGCGAGGCCAAACCGTTTTTTACGAAAGGTTTGTAAGGCGCAAATCAAACAGATGACACATAGGACAGCTGTAAAAAAACCAAAGACACTTCGCTCCATTAGTCTAAATCCTTTCTCTTATAATAGTTGACCGTAAAATCATATGGGTTCTTCTCATCTTTCGGATGATGGACTTGACGGACTCTTTCATAGCGGTTCTCTTCAAATTTTGGTGCCAATGTATCTCCATCAATCGTTGCATGAATCATGGTCTGGATCAATTCTTCTAACTGGTCAGAGAAGAGCTTTAAAATCTGACTACCTCCAATAATGTAAAGATTCTTCTCTTGGTTCTGATACCAGTCCAAGACTTCTTCCTTGCTGTGCATGACGAGTACAGCATCATTTTCAGGATCGTAGGCTTGGTCTTGCGTTAAGATAATGCTAGTCCGACCTGGTAGAACCCTTTTATTCATTCCATCAAAGGTTACTCTTCCCATGAGAATCACCTGCCCCATGGTTGTTTCTTTGAAATGCTGAAGCTCCGCTGGCAGATGCCAAGGCATGACTTGGTCCTTTCCAATAATGCCATTTTCAGTCTGAGCCCAGATACCAATTATCTTTTTCATTCTCTCATCCTTTACACTGATACTTCTATTTTATCAAATTTTCTTATAAAAGACTGATTTCAACTATCTAGTTTGTAGGATATTTTTTTAAATACAAACAGAAAAAACCGCGAGATTTTCGCGGTTTTTCTTAGCCACAAGTTAGCTTAGTCTTCTTTTTTGCGTTTTGCAAATCCGAATAATGAGAGACCTGCTAAAGCACTAAAGATTGCAAGACCAGCAGTAGAAGATTCTTTTGTTCCTGTGTTTGGAAGTTGTGCAGTAGGATTTTGTGGATCAATATACTTCACTTCTTCTTTCGTTTCTGGAACGACAGGAATCGTTGGTTCTTCTGGTTTTGGTTGTGGAGTAGGTTGTGGTTCTGGTATTGGTTGCGGTTGTGGAGTAGGCTGTGGCTGTGGCTGTGGCTCTGGTGTCGGAGTTGGATCCGGCATTGGAGTTGGTGTCACAGTCTTCTTGTAGATATGTTGAGTGTTTCCATCTTTATCTACAACAGTCTTCACGAAGTCATAACCTGGGATATCCTTCTTCGGTTGTTCCCCATCTTCTGTTGGGTTACCTGGGATTGGGTCCCCATTTTCGTCTACATATGATGTCGTAACTTTTTCATAGACGTGTTCAGTATCCCCATTAGGCAATTTCTTGGTCTCCACAAAGCGGTAACCTGGAATTTCAGCTTTTGGCTCTTCACCATCAACTGTAGGATATCCTGGGATTTCCTTACCTTCTTTATCAACAAACTTAGTGATTGGAAGGACAGTTGGTGTGTAAGTCGCAGAAGCTTTTGTTCCGTTCACATCTTCGCGAACCACTGTTACAGCTGGTGCAGTTCCAGTGAATTCAGGTTCTGGTGTGAAGGTTACTGTTCCGTCTGCTGCTACAGTGTATGTACCAACGCCTGGAATTGTCTTCGTAGTTGAACCATCTTCAAAGGTTGCTGGAACTTTGTCATTCATTGGTACACGGCTATCACCTTCTGTGAAGGTTGGTTTGCCTGTTTGGGTTTGACCCTTCTTACCAATTGAAGTAACTGGTTCTGCAGTTGGTGTAACTGGTGTTACAGTTGGTGTGTAAGTTGCGGTAATTGGTGTACCGTTCTTATCAACACGTTTCACTGTTACGCCTGTAGCAGTTCCTGTGAATGATTTTTCTGGTACGAAGGTTACTGTTCCGTCTGAAGCAACTGTGTAAGTTCCTTCACCTGGAATAACTTTCGTAGTTGAACCATCTTCAAAGGTTGCTGGAACTTCATCATCCATTGGCACACTTGGGTTACCAGGCGTGAAGCTTGGTTTACCAGATTGTGTTTGCCCTTGAATGTCTGTAGAAGTTGCTGGCTCAGCTGTTGGAGTCACAGGAGTTACAGTTGGTGTGTAGGTCGCAGAAGCTTTTGTACCGTTCACATCTTCACGAACCACTGTCACTGCTGGTGCAGTTCCAACAAATGATTTCTCTGGTACGAAGGTTACTGTTCCATCTGGAGCAACTGTGTAAGTACCAACTCCTTCAACTGTCTTCGTAGTTGAACCATCGTCAAATGTTGCTGGAACTTCATCGTTCAATGGTACACGGCTGTCACCTTCTGTGAAGCTTGGTTTACCTGTTTGTGTAGCACCTTGTACATCAGTAGATACTGCTGGAGTACCTGTTGGTGTTACCGGTGTTACTGTTGGTGTGTACATTGCTTTCACAACTGTACCATTCTTATCTTGACGTTGAACCACGATACCTGATGCCGTTCCGACAAATGATTTCTCTGGTACGAAGGTTACTGTTCCGTCTGGAGCAACTGTGTAAGTTCCTTCACCTGGAACAACCTTAGTCGTTGAACCATCAACGAATGTTGCAGGTACATCATCGTCCATAGGTACTGCAGGATTTCCTTCTGTGAAGCTTGGTTTACCTGTTTGTGTAGCACCTTGGATATCAGTTGATGTAGCTGGTTCTGCTGTTGGAACTACTGGAGTGATGAATGGTGTGTAAGTTGTACGTGCAAAGGTACCATTTGCATCTTCCATTGAAACGCCCACAGGAAGAACTTCACCTGAGTAAGCTTTGTTAGTTGGAGTGAAGATCACTTCGCCCTTCTCTTTATCAACTGTGAAGATACCGATGATATCTCCTGCAGGTGAGAAGGCATCCAATTGATCAGTTGGGTTACCAGAATCATCGTAAAGTTTCAAGGTTGAAGGGTTCATTGGGGCAATTGGGTCCCCTTCTGTGAAGGTTGGTTTGCCAGTTTGAACAATTCCTTGAGGTGCTTCTGATGTAGCTGGTTCTGCTGTTGGAGTGATTGGAGTTACAGTTGGTGTGTAAGTTGCAGAAGCTTTTGTTCCGTTCATATCTTCACGGACAACTGTGACTGCAGGTGCTTCGCCAACAAAGCGTGGGTCTGGTGTGAAGGTTACAGTACCATCAGCTGCTACTGTGTAGATACCAACACCAAGAACTTCTTTGGTTGTTGAACCATCTTCAAAGGTTGCAGGAACTTGGTCGTTCATAGGAACATTTTCATGACCTGCTGTGAAGGTTGGTTTACCTGTTTGGGTTTGACCTTGCTTGTCAGTTGAAGTTGCTGGCTCAGCAGTTGGGGTAACTGGTGTTACAGTTGGTGTGTAAGTTGCAGTAACTGGAGTACCGTTCTTATCAACACGTTTCACTGTTACGCCTGTACCTGTTCCTGTGAATGATTTCTCTGGTACAAAGGTTACAGTTCCGTCTGGAGCAACTGTGTAAGTTCCTTCTCCTGGAATTGTCTTCGTAGTTGATCCATCTTCAAAGGTTGCTGGAACATCATCATCCATTGGGATTGCAGGGTTACCAGGTGTGAAGCTTGGTGTACCTGTTTGAGTTTTACCTTGGATATCTGTAGATGTTGCAGGGTCAGCAGTTGGTACAACCGGAGTAATCTTAGGTGTGTAGGTTGTTTCAGCAACAGTTCCGTTTGTGTCTTTGGCTTGAACTTTAACTGGAACGACTTCACCTGAGTATGATTTATCAGTTGGTGTGAAGGTTACAACACCAGTTTCTTTATCAACTGTGAAAGTACCGATTTCTTTACCTTCTGGTGACTTAGCAACTACTGACTCAGCTGGTTGACCATTTTCATCTAGAAGAGTAATGGTATCCTTGTCGATTGGTGCAACTGGGTCACCTTCGGTGAAGGTTACAGTTCCAGTTTGAACCACACCTTGAGGTCCTTCTGATTCAGCTGGTGTTGCTTCTGGTGTTACAGGAGTTACAGTTGGAGTGTATTTCGCTGTAACTGGTGTACCATTCTTATCAACACGCTTAACAGTTACGCCTGTACCTGTTCCTGTGAATGATTTTTCTGGAACAAAAGTAACAGTTCCATCTGGGGCTACTGTATATGTTCCTTCACCTGGAATAGTCTTGGTTGTTGAACCATCTTCAAAGGTTGCAGGTGTATCATCATCCATTGGAACATTTGGATTTCCTGGTGTGAAGGTTGGTTGACCAGATTGTTCTTGACCTTGTTTATTAGTTGAAGTTGCATCTTCAGCTGTTGGGGTTACTGGTGTTACTGTTGGTGTGTAGGTTGCAGAAGCTTTTGTTCCGTTCTTATCTTCGCGAACAACGGTTACCGCTGGAGCAGTTCCAACGAATGATTTTTCTGGAACAAATGTAACTGTACCATCAGCTGCTACTGTGTAAGTACCAACACCTTCTACTGTCTTAGTTGTTGATCCATCGTCAAAGGTTGCTGGAACATCATCATTCATTGGTACACGGCTATCGCCTTCAGTAAATACTGGTTTACCTTTTTGAGTTGCACCTTGAATGTCTGTTGTTTCTGCTGGAGTTGCAGTTGGAGTCACAGGTAATACTGTTGGTGTGTAGGTCGCAGAAGCTTTCATTCCGTTCTTATCTTCACGGACAACTGTCACTGCTGGAGCAGTTCCAACGAATGATTTTTCTGGTACAAAGGTTACAGTTCCGTCTGCTGCTACTGTGAAAGTACCAACGCCTTCTACTGTCTTAGTTGTTGATCCATCGTCAAATGTTGCTGGAACATCTTCGTTGATTTCAACAGTTTTCTCAACGCCATCAACCGTTACGGTTCCACCCTTGAATTCAGGTTTACCTGTTTGAGTAGCACCTTGAATATCTGTTGTTTCTGCTGGTGTTGCAGTTGGGGTTACTGGAACAATTTCTGGAGTGTAAGTTGTATCTACCTTGATACCGTTTGAGCTTTCAGCTTGAACCTTAACTGGAGTCACTTTACCTGTATAAGATTTATCAGTTGGAGTGAAAGTTACAGTACCAGTTGCTGGGTCGATAGAGAATGTACCAATTGGTGTTGTTCCATCTTCAGCAAAGGCTGGTGTGCTTGAAACTTCATTACCATCATTATCCAAAAGTGTGTAGCTATTGTCTTTGATTGTGATCGCTTTATCTTGACCATTTACTTTAACAGTTGCACCTTCAAAAGTTGGTGTTCCTGTTTGAGTAGCACCTTGGATATCTTTAGATGTAGCTGGGTTAGCTGTTGGAACAGCTGCTACAACTGTTGGTGTGTAACTTGCATCTGAAGTGATGGTTGTTGTCTTACCATCTTCATTTGTAATCGTCGCTGTCGCTTGGACTTTCACTCCAGTTGCAGTTCCAACAAAGTCTTTTTCAGGTGTGAAAGTCACTGCTCCTGTAGTCGGATCGATTGTATAAGTTCCTTCACCTTCAACAGTTACTGTTGTTTCATCGGTTGGTTGACCTGTTGCTGGGTCAATCAACTTCTTACTTGTAATTTGAGCAGTCTCATCATCACTTAAAGCGAATGTAGGCGTTTCTGTTTGAGGTACATTTTGAATGTCTTCAGAAACTTTATTGGTTGGAGTAAGAGTGACTGGATTTACAGTTGGTGTATAAGTTGCTGATGCTTTTGTTCCGTTCTTATCTTCACGAACAACGGTTACCGCTGGAGCAGTACCAGTAAAGTTTGGTTCTGGAACAAAAGTTACAGTTCCATCTGCTGCTACTGTGTAAGTACCAACGCCTTCCACTGTCTTAGTTGTTGATCCATCGTCAAATGTTGCTGGAACGTCATCGTTCAATGGTACACGGCTGTCACCTTCTGTGAAGGTTGGTTTGCCTGATTGAGTAGCACCTTGAACGCCTGATGTTTCAGCTGGTGTCGCAGTTGGAGTAACTGCAGTAACAGTCGGTGTATAAGTTGCAGAAGCTTTCGTTCCATTCTTATCTTCACGAACAACGGTTACCGCTGGAGCAGTTCCAACGAATGATTTTTCTGGAACAAATGTAACTGTACCATCAGCTGCTACTGTGTAAGTACCAACACCTTCTACTGTCTTAGTTGTTGATCCATCGTCAAAGGTTGCTGGAACATCATCATTCATTGGTACACGGCTATCGCCTTCAGTAAATACTGGTTTACCTGTTTGAGTGGCACCTTGAATATCTTTTGTTTCTGCTGGTGTTGCAGTTGGAGTCACTGGAACGATTTCTGGAGTGTAAGTTGTATCAACCTTGATTCCGTTTGAACTTTCAGCTTGCACCTTAACAGGCGTTACTTTACCTGTATAAGATTTATCTGTTGGTGTGAAAGTTACTCGACCTGTTGCTGGATCAATAGAGAATGTACCGATTGGTGTTGTTCCATCTTCAGCGTAAGCTGTAGTACTTGAAACTTCATTCCCATCATTATCCAAGAGTGTGTAGCTGTTATCTTTAATAGTGATTTCTTTATCTTCACCATTTACTTGAACAGTTGTTCCTGCAAAGGTTGGTGTACCAGTTTGAGTTGCACCTTGGACATCTTTAGAAGTTGCAGGACTTGCAGTTGGAACAGCTGGCACTACAGTTGGAGTGTAGGTTGCATCTGAAGTGATGGTTGCAGTCTTACCGTTGGCATTTGTAATCGTAGCAGTTGCCTGAACGGTTACTCCTTTAGCAGTACCAACAAAGTCTTTTTCAGGAGTGAAAGTTACCGCTCCAGTTGTTGGATCGATTGTATAGCTACCTTCACCTGCTACAGTCACAGTTGTCTCATCTGTAGGTTGACCAGTCGCTGGATCTACCAATTTCTTACTTGTGATTTTCGCAGTCTTGTCGTTACTCAAATCAAAGGTTGGTGTTTGTGTTTGAGGAACGTTTTGAACATCCGCAGAAACCTTGTCTGTAGGAGTTACTGTGATTGGTGTGACAGTTGGAGTGTACTTAGCTGTAGCTGTCTTGATGTACTCCTTTTGAACCTTACCGTCTTTATTACGTCCAACTGGCGCTGATAATGTAACATCCACACCTTTGGCTGTACCAGTAAAGCTTGGTTCTGGAGTGAAGGTTACTTCACCTGTTGAAGGGTTGATCGTGTAGGTTCCTTCCCCTTCAACTGTTACAGATGGCGCATCAGTAGTAAGACCTGTGGCAGGATCCACCAACTTAGCAGGATATTCGGCACTTGGAGTGACGGCAATCTTGTCACCATTTGAGTTAGTCTCAGTTGTGTTGAAGGTTGGTGTTTCTTTTTGAGTTGCTCCTTGAACATCAGTCGATGTCTTGTCAACTCCTTCGATTTCAATTGGAGTGACTGTTGGAACGTATTGACCATCCATGGTATTCAACTGACCATTAATGTTTGCTTCTTGATCTGGGAATTTTGTTGACCAACCAGTATCGTAACCGTTGTTATCTGAACGACGGATAGAAATACCATCAGCTGTTCCAAGGAAGTTATCTTCTGGGATAAATTCAACGTCTACGTCCTTACCGTTGGCAGTAATCTTGTACTTACCTTGTCCTGGAACGACATAGTAACCGTCCGCATCAAGAGTTGCACGGTTGCCATCTTTATCAACGATGTATGGTTCTACCGTTTCGTCAATAACGGCACTAGAATTAAGCTCATACTTGTGTTCTCCACGTGCTGTAAAGGTTACAGTTGCAGTTTGCTTCGCCCCTTGAGGACCACTTGTTTCCTTGAATTCCCCTTTTGGTGGGTGCGTAATTTGAGTTCTGAAGTCTTCCACTTCCCCTGAGAAGGCCATACCAGTTGGGCTCTCAATCTCGGTAGCTTTCTTGGCAATACGAACACGAGCACCTAGTTCTTTAACGCTAGGGTCGATATAAGTCTTGCTATTTGCAAAGGTCAACTCAACAGTGCCATCTTGTGTGATTGTAGCGAGATTTGAGCGTTCATCCTCATCGAATTTACCATTTTGGTTAAAGTCTACCCAACCATAGATATGTGCTTCTGAAGCTCCATCTGTATGAGCTTGAACTGACAGCTTGTAGTTACCTGGGCGTGTACGGTCCATCTTGATCATCTCATTGGTTGTACCTTTAAGCTCATCTGGAAGCAATTGGTTAATTCCTTCATCGGCCGTAGTTGCCTTATCATCACCGAACCAGTCGAGAGTCGTATTCTCATCCATATCAGGACTCACGTTACCAAGATACGGTTGATTTACTTTAGCTCCAGTAACGCCATCTACAGTTGCAATGGTATGCATAGCTTTTCCGTATGACTCAGGAGCGTCCCCTTCATCAATTGGGAAGAATCCCAGCATGGCTGACTGTTTACCACCTGAAGCGACATAAAGCCCCACTTCAGAGGCACCACGCGTCATAACGATTGGAACAGTATAATTACCTGCAGAAATGTTTGGTCCAAAGATACCGGTTCCTAGACCACCTGTAACTTGGTCAGGATTTCCAAAATACTTCCAAGCTACTGGTTTCTTTTCTGGTCCAACTTCAGTAGATCTACGAAGTTGGTTTAAGTTGGTATTATTAAATTTAGGATTAGGTCCAAAAAGATTTTCAGTATCTTGTGGTGAATATGTTTCAGAAGTACTTGGTCTGGTATACTTTTTCCATTCTCCAATATGCTGCCAACCTTCTCCATTGGTAGTAAACATAACTAATTCACCTGGGTTAGCAGACTCCCCATCAGCCATAACAATAGCTGGCTTAACTGTCTTGCCACGGAAGGTTGCAGAGATTTCAAACTGAACTCCAATATTTCCACCATTCAAAGCTGAACTTATGGTAGTCTTCTTGGTTTTCGTATCAATATTCTCAAATCTGATTTCAGTCCAATAATTTTGGGCATCAGCGACGATTTTGGCTTCTTCACCATTGTTAAAAGCTTGCTTAACAGCATTTGAAGTGACTCCACTTACATAACCATTTTTTGCATTTGGATCATAGGTTGCTTTTTCAGCTTCTGTAGCCCCTTGATTTTCCATCCGTTTCTTATAGATTTCAGTCGCTTGGAAAGGTTTCAAGGATTTGACTTTTACAGTAACTACATAACCAGGCATGATTTCCTTGGTATAGGCAGACCCAACTTGAAGAGCCAATTTTTCTTCTAAGTTCTCAGTTGGTTTAACTTCACTTTTAGGAACTAATACTGTAGTAGTTCCTGTCCAGTTAGCTACATCTCCAAAGTCCAACCATGAGATTTGGCTAGCCATAGATTTGGCATCAACATTTGTTGTAAAGCCAGGTTTTTCAACTTTTGGAGTTGAAGTTGCATCTTCAACATCATCCCCAATCAAGCTTTCGTCATTAGGATCACCGATCGCACGGCGAGTACGACGTTTACCACCAGATGTTTCTGCCGTCACAGCAGGAGTTTCAGTTGCAGGTGCTTCCACGCCTGCCGCAATTTCTTCCTTCTTATTTGTAGTGGTTGAAGCTGCTTCTGCTGCCTTGTTTGCTGGTGGAGCAACTTCTAAGCTTGGTTTTTCCGAAGTTGTTGATGTTGCAGGAGCAGATGATGTTGCAGATGCAGCTGTGCTTGTACTTGAAGCGGCACTTGTAGACGCTGCGGCAGTTGATGTAGCTGGTGCAGTGATTGCTGCGTTTGCATCATAAGTCGATGTCGTTGCAGCAGTTGATGCTGCTGAAGTTGCTGTGGCTGTTGAAGTTTCGGGCGCTTCTGACGCTGTTGCAACTGCTGCTGCACTTTCACTTGTCGTATCTGTATTTTCTTCTGCGGCTGCACTTGCTGCTGTACCAACCATAACAAGTGTTCCCAATAGTACTGAGCAAACACCCACATTCAGTTTACGAATTGAGAATCTGCTAATACGATCATTAAATAAGTCTTTCCCCATCTAATGGACCTCCATTTTTTTCTATAGTTTAACTTTCTTTTTTTATTGAATAGTTTTTTTCCAAATCTTATCTATTTTAACAAAACCCGAACGGTTTTCAAAACATTTTGACTCAAAAATGAGTAAAAATTTATAGCTTTATTCGTTTTAAATTCAAAACTATTTTCCTATTAAATAAAGGGCTGGAAAAACCTTTATTTTATCACTAAATCGCAAGATCGAACTTTAATTGTGGCTTCACTGGATTGTAATCGACCAGTTCAAAATCTTCTGGTTTGATGTCAAAGAAATTGGTTCCATCTGGCACATTCAAGACCAGGTGCGGTTGACAATCAGAAGGCTCGCGACGGAGCAATTCTTCTGCCTGTTCAAATTGATTATCATAAATATGAAGATTATTAATAAAGTAAAAGAATTTTCCGACCTTCCAGCCAAAGTGTTTGGCAATCATCATCTGTAGCGCTACATACTGCATAGCATTAATATGGTGAGCCACCAACATATCGTTGGAACGTTGGGTCAAGGTCGCATCTAGATAGATTTCTCCATCCACGCGCCTCACGTCAAACATGGTTTGAAAAGCACATGGCAGAAGACCTTCTGTCTCTTCAAAGGCATCATAATCCCAAAGCGAGATAATATTGCGGCGATTCCAGGGATTGGCTTCTAATTGCTTGAGAATTTTATTGGTAATATCATGCTTTTTGACCACCGCACCATAGCGCTGACCGATAGTCCGACTATCCCCCACTTCCCAGTCCTTCCAATAATGGACATTGTACTTTTCTTCTAAAACATCTAAACGATTGGATTGGTCTTGGTAAATCCAGAGCATCTCTTTGATAGCTGATTTAATAGCGATAGGACGAAGGGTCGTAATGGGAAACTCGCCTTTTGCAAGATCAAACTCCATAAAGGCACCTGTGATGTATTTGGAGTTGGCAGTTCTACCATCCTTGTATTTAGGTCGGGCCTGTTCCGACCAGACTCCTTCTTCCATGATTTTTCGAATGTTTTCTTTAAAAATTGTATCTGCTTTTGTCATATATCCTCCTTGAATCTACTATTGCATTCATTATATCATAGGACATAGAAAAAAGGAGAGGCAAATCTCCTTTTAATCTTATTGTAATACAAGAGATGCGGCACCAATGACACCAGCATCATTTCCCAATGTAGCAAGCGCCAATTGAGTTGATTCACGCACTTGTGGGAATGAGTTTTCCTCAAAGACCTTGCGAACACCATCCAAGAGGAAGTCACCTGCAGCGGATACTCCACCACCAATAACGATTTTAGATGGGTTCAAGGTTGAACCGATGTTGGCAGCAGCAAGTCCAAGGTAACGTGAGAAGTTCTTGTAAACAATCAAAGCAAGAGCATCGCCTTCTTTTGCTAGATCAAAGACAGTCTTAGCTGTTACTTCTTCACCATTGTCGATCAAGACTTTCAATTGAGCGTCCCCTTCGTACTCATCTGCGTAGCGACGAGTCAAGTTGACGATACCAGTTGCTGAGGCAACCGTTTCAAGACAGCCTTTTTTACCACAAGTACATTGGATTGGATCATCAAAGTCAACCGTGATGTGACCAAGTTCACCAGCAGCTCCACGGACACCGTGCAAGAGACGGCCTTCAGCAACAATTCCACCGCCGACGCCAGTACCAAGGGTCATGAAGACTACATCCGGTTGGTTTTCACCAGCCCCTTTCCAACGTTCACCCAAAGCAGCAACGTTGGCATCATTATCGATAAAGAATGGAATATGAAGGGCAGTTTCGATCTTTTCTTTGACTGGTTGAAGGGTCTTCCAGTTCAAGTTGTAGGCACCGATAACGGTTCCCTTCTCACGATCAACCACACCAGGCGATCCCATTCCAATTCCTTGGAATTCAGAAGCATCAAGCCCAAGCATTTTCAAACGATGAGCGATTGATTCGATCATATCATCTACGATATGGCTACCTTCATCCAAGATATTTGTTTTAATAGACCATTTTTCTTGAACTTCCCCATCCAAAGTGAGGATGGCAAACTTAATTGAAGTTCCCCCAAGGTCAATCCCAATAATTTTTTTAGACATCTGTAACTCCTTTCAAACTTGTAAACACTTACAGATCTATTATATCAGACTTTTTATCAAACGCAAAGGTTTGCACGTAACTTTTCTTAACTTTTTAACAAGAGACCGAAGGATTGAAATCCTAGAATGAGGAAAATCAAACCAATAATATTTAATAGAAAGACGCTAATCGAGAGCGGACTAACGATTAGGAATAAACCGATGAAAAGCTGTAGCAAGGCAAAGAAAATATAACGCTTGGACAGTTCTTCAACCTTCCTCGAGTAGAAATTGGCTTTTCGGAAGTTTAATATCGAACGGTAAATGAGCCAAATTCCTAAGGTAACTGGAAAGACAATCGGCAAGGTCTTGTAGCCATATAATAGCAAGTAAACTGCAAACACTAAGGCTACCATACTATGAAAGAGTTGTTGCTGCTGAATGCTACCAGCTTGTCGCAATCGGTAATAGCGTGAAAAACGCGAAAAGGAAATTAAAAAGAAGCCACAGGAGATCAACCAGCTAAAAGAGCCGATGTGCTCAATCGGATTGATAAATAAGACAATACCGATAATGGTAAAAATAGTGGCTGAAATCCCAAGGGATATCCGGTTCAATTGATTCATAGGGCCTCCTTATTCATCTAATTCGCTCAGGTATTCATAGCGATCGTACTTCTCAAGCAATCGCTCATTTTCCTGATCCAATTCCTTCTGAAGGGCTGACAATTTGCCAAAGTCAGAGCCGTTTTCATTCATCTCCACTTCAATCTCTGCGATCCGATTTTCAATGGCTTCGATATCTGCTTCAATACTCGCCCACTCTTGCTTCTCCATGTAGCTCATGCGCTTCTTCTCTTCTTTTGGCTTGACAGGTTTCTCTTTTTCAACCTTGTGACTGGCCGTTACTTGAGCTGCCTCAAAGGCTTTTTCATCCAGGTAATCCGTATAATTGCCAAAGAACTCACGAATACCCCCATTTTCAAAAGCCAAGATCTTGCTTGCGACCTTATCAAGGAAATAGCGGTCGTGGCTGACGGTAATGACTGGCCCACCAAAGTTTTGAAGGAAGTTTTCCAAAACTGTCAGGGTAGCGATATCCAAGTCATTGGTCGGCTCGTCCAGGAGAAGCACATTGGGTTTTTCAATCAAGAGTTTTAAGAGAAAGAGACGCTTCTTCTCCCCACCGGAGAGTTTTTCGATCAAGGTTCCATGCATAGAGCGTGGGAAGAGAAATTGCTCCAAGAGATCTGCGATCGAAGTTGTTCCAACAGTCGTCTTCACTTCCTCAGCAACTTCCTGGAGGAAATTAATCACGCGCTTGCTCTCATCCAAGCCATCAATCTGTTGAGAGAAATAAGCCACTCGCACAGTTTCTCCGATGATGACTTGCCCTGACTGAGGCTTGAGGTGCTCAGCGATCAGATTGAGCAGGGTCGATTTGCCGACGCCATTATCCCCGACGATCCCGATGCGGTCCTTATTTTGCACCAAGAGGTTAAAGTCCTGTAAAATTGGCTTGTTTTCAAAAGCAAAACTCACATCTTTAAACTCAATGACTTTCTTTCCGATCCGGCTGGTCTCAAATTTCATCTCCAAATCCGTCTGGTTGCTTTGACCAGACAAGTCTTGCTTGAGATCATGGAAACGATTGATCCGAGCCTGTTGCTTGGTCGCACGCGCCTGGGGTTGCCGCTGCATCCAGGTCAACTCCTGCTTATAGAGTTGCTGCTTCTTATGAAGAAGAGCTGCATCACGCTCGTCTTGCTCGGCCTTTAAGCGGACATAATCCTGGTAATTGCCTTGATACTCAATCAAACTAGCCCGATCCAACTCAAAGATCCGTGTTGAGATATTATCCAAGAAATAACGATCGTGGGTAATGAAGAGCACGGTTTTCTTAGAATTCTTCAAAAAATTGGTCAACCATTCGATGGTATCAATATCTAGGTGGTTGGTCGGCTCATCGAGTAAGAGCAGGTCGTGGTGAGAGAGCAACACTTGTGCCAGTTGCACCCGACGGCGCAAGCCTCCAGATAGATCCCCAACCTTGGCATTCAAGTCTTCAATCCCAAGTTTTGAAAGGACGGTCTTGACCTGACTCTCGATTTCCCAAGCATTAAGTGAATCCATCTCCGCCATGACCTTTTCAAGACGTGCTTGGTTCTCTTCTCGGTAATCCGCCATCAAGTACTCATAGTCGCGAATGAGCTGCATTTCGCGCAAATCACTGGATAGTACCGTATCCAAAACCGTTTTTTGATCATCAAAGTCAGGTTCCTGCGTCAAGTAACCAATCGTATAATCACTCTTTGCAGAAAAAGGACTCACATCTCCATCAAAGCCAGAGCGACCTGACAATACATCTAACAGCGTGGTTTTTCCAGTCCCATTGACCCCGATCAATCCGATCCGATCCAAGTCGTGAATGATAAAGGAAATCTCACGAAAGACGGTCTTATCTCCGACAGATTTGGTTAATTTATCGACAATAAAATCGCTCATTTTTCCTCCTCTTTTGCTTGCTGGATATAGGCGATGATGGCCTCTTTCTCATTGGCCAGTTCCCCATCGACAATGGCATATTCAATTTTTGTCAAAATCTCTCCCAAGGCTGGACCTGGTTGAAAGCCGTAGTCTTTGATCAGCATACCGCCATTGACCACCACTTCATGTTTATCATGAATGGTCAAGCTATCATAAACTCGCTCGATGGCCAAATAATCCACACTCAAGGCATAGGCTTCCCGGAGCTCTTCAGCAACCAGTAACAAACGTTTCTCATACTTGTAGCAGGCACGCTTGTCTAGGCTTCCATTTTCTCGGAGCTTTAGAATCTCCACGATCTGCTCCACCGTCTTAGCAAAGTCTCTAGAGGTCTTCCATTTCTTAAAGAATTTTGGAATGTCTTGAATCTCTAGTGCTAAGACCAAAGCAGCCCAGGCTTGCTCAGAAGTTGAAAAAGTATATTCCAACTCTATGTCAAACAAACGCTCGATCGCTTCTTTACGATCCTTCATCTCTGGCAGATAGTGATAGGCTCCACTTGCTAGCATAGCCTCCAAGCCCTGTCTCCAGTATGGAGAAATCAAGAGTTTATCAAACTCGATGAAGGTGCGCTCTACGGAAATCTTCTCAAGTAATGGCGCACACTCCTTCATAGCGTCAAAAGTTGCCTCTTCTAATTCAAAGCCGAGACTGGCTTGAAAGCGAAAGCCTCGCATGATCCGGAGTGCATCTTCGTTAAACCGTTCGTGAGGAAGGCCAACCGCACGAAGGACCTTGTTTTCTAAATCTTCTAGTCCATGAAAGAGGTCAACAATTTCTCCTTTTTCATTTAAGGCAAAGGCATTGACGGTGAAATCACGGCGCTTGAGGTCTTCTTCTAGTGAGCGTACAAAAGACACGGAGCTCGGACGACGATAATCGACATAGACATCCTCCGTCCGGAAGGTCGTAATTTCATATTCTTGACCATTTTCAAGAACTAAGACAGTCCCATGTTCGATACCGACGTCCACTGTTCGATCAAAAATGGCCTTGGTCTCTTCTGGGTATGAGGAGGAAGCGATATCGACATCGTGAATTGGACGATCCAAGAGGGCATCACGGACAGATCCCCCTACAAAATAGGCCTCAAAACCAGCTGCTTTAATCTTCTCTAATATTGGTAAAGCCTCCTGAAACTCAGAAGGCATCTTTTCTAATCTCATAGTAAGTGTTCCAAACCATAAACAAGCTCATGACGCTTGACAACTTCTTTAATCCCTAGATTTACTCCTGTCATGAAGGAAACACGATCATAGGAATCATGACGGAGAGTCAACCCTTCGCCTTGGCTACCAAAAATCACCTCTTGGTGAGCGACTAGGCCAGGCAATCGAACTGAATGGATGCGCATCCCTTCAAACTCTGCCCCTCTTGCACCAGGCATCAACTCTTCTTCATCTGCTGCACCTTGCTGGATCTTCTCGCGCTTCTCAGAGATCAACTCAGCGGTCTTAATTGCTGTTCCACTCGGTGCATCTTTTTTCTTATCGTGGTGCAATTCGATAATTTCTACATTCGGGAAATACTTGGCTGCTTGCGCTGCAAATTGCATCAAGAGCACAGCTCCAATGGCAAAGTTCGGCGCGATCAAGCCACCCAAATCCTTTTCACGTGAAAGGTCTGTCAATTCTTGGATCTGCTCAGGAGTGAATCCAGTCGTTCCCACAACAGGCGCAAAGCCATTTTCAATTGCAAAGCGAGTATTCTCGTAAGCGACCTTGGGCATGGTAAAGTCCACCCAAACATCTGCCTCTAGACCCACAAGATCTTCTTTGCGGTTAAAGACAGGGACTCCTGCAACCTCTGTCTCATCAGTAAATGGATCGATCAAGCCGGCTAATTCTAGCTCAGGATCTTCTGAAACCATCTTGTAGGCTGCTTGTCCCATTCTTCCCTTGAAACCCGCGATAATGACTTTAATTGACATAGAATTCTCCTTAAACGATGGGGATATACCCGACTGCTAAGCTATGGTCACCTAAGTGCGTCCCAATCACCCCTCCAAAGGTAGCAAAAGGAATATCACCTTCCACTCCTTCTTCAATGAGCAGTTGGCGAAGTGCTTCTGCTTTTTCAGGGACATTGGCATGGATGACAAAGACTTGGTAATGACCATCTGCGATATCTGATACAACAATCTCTACCAAGCGTTTCATGGCTTTCTTTTCCGTCCGGACTTTCTCAAAGACCTCAATCACGCCTTCATCATTAAAATAAAGAATAGGCTTGATGCTTAAGAGGTTCCCAAGAATAGCAGCCCCATTTGACAGACGACCACCTTTAACCAAGTGGTTTAAATCATCCACCATGATATAGGCAGAGGTACCATCAATCTGGTGTTGGACATTGGCCACAATCTCGTCGAAGGAACGGCCTTCACCAGCCCATTTCAAGCAGTCTTCTGTCATCATTCCTAGAGGAGCACTGGTAATTTTTGAGTCCGGAAATTCGACGGTCAAGCCTTCAAATTCGTCCTTCAAATATTGGATATTTTGGTAGAAACCAGAAATACCAGATGACAAGAAAAGACCGATAGCATGCGTATAGCCCTTAGCTGTCAAACCAGATAGGACTTCTTCTAACTCTGCTACACTCGGCTGGCTAGTCTTTGGCAATTCCTTAGACGCAGCCATCTTTTGGTAGAACTCATCGTGTGTCAGGTTCTTCCCTTCAACATAAGACTCCCCATCTATATAGATCGGGATCTCTAAAATAAATAAGTCGTCGTGATGGAGCACGTCTTGCGGTAAATAGGCAGACGAATCCGTGATCACTGCTAATTTCATTGATTAAAACTCCAAATTAATACCCGGTAAATCGAGGGCAATTTCTGTGACTTCATAAGTCAAACGGTTGAGCATATTCAAGCAAGGGCGAGCCAATTCTTCCACTTCGTCTTTGCTGAATTCACTTGGTTCATTGACATAACGACCAAACAAGTGGTTGATTTGAGTGATGGTTCCGCTGATCACAAAACCGTCAAAAACGATCATGTAGCTCAAGATGACAATCAAAGAAGTTGTGTTTTGTTCTTGATCACGATTGATTAATTGAAAGTTTACATCTACTTTTGTTTCAGGGATGCCATTTTCTTTTTCCCACTCAAAATTACGAGCATCATAGTGGTATTGGCTGACAAATTCTTTTTCACGTTGAATATCCATTTTTATTCTCCTAAAAATATGCGATAGGCTTATTATATCATAATTCAGCTCAAGATACCAACGCCGAAGGAGGTGATTTTTTCACTTGTACAAGAAGAAAAGGCCAGGGTTTCCGGACCTTTCTTTAAACTACTACTGCTCTACTAAAACTCTACGTTGCTTAGTTAGTTCATTATCTTTGTCCACATCATAATATCTCTCAAACTCTTCTTTGGTATTCACTTGATGGACCTGTCCATCTTTACTCAATTCTGCCGGAATTGTAATACCTTCATAAAGATTTGTATTAGCTGGAACAAATAGTTGGTATAAATCAATAAACTGTTGAACATTACCATAGACTCTATCATAATTCAATTTAGCACAAGCAGAATATATAATTGAGAATTCTTTTTACGGAGTAATTGGTAAGCTTTTGGATCAGACTTTTCTAGTACACTTCCCTTTAAATTATTAGGAAAGAATGTTAGTTGATTCTGATATGAGTCATCATATGCATTAGTGGTTCGATATATTTTTGTGGTATTTTTTAGAGTAACTTTTAATTGTCCTAAATCAACAGAAGGAGTTTCCGGATGTCTTTGTTCTTTTGAATCCTCCCACTCAATTTTCTTCGTTTCGAGATTTAGCCAAAGTTGTCTAGTCCCTGAATTCCTCGAGTCTAATTTATATACTTTTATCGTTAAATAATCTTTACCATTAATTTCTTCAATACCCCCTGTTTTTTCTGGAACATAATTCGAATTATAGTCTTCCACCAATTTATAGAGATCTACCTGACTTCCTTCTAACTTTTGATCTCTAATTCGATAAATAGATAGAGCAAAATAAACATCTGGGTCCTCTTTAGGTAACTTCTGTGTCCATCTATAGGTTGAATTATGGAAATAAGTACGAATAATATAACGCTTATTAGATGCTCCATGAGCTCCTAATAAATTTTCTTCTTCATCTGGATGGTACTTTGCAAATAACCTATCTTCATCAGGAGTCAGTGACTTCCAATGAACTGCAACCCCCTGATTATCCTCCAAAAATTTATAGGAGTCGATTTCCCATATACCGGTGTAGTAGTCATATTTTTCATGTTCTTGTTTGGCTTTTTCTTGATTTTGCTGATGTTGATAGGTAAATAGGCAAAAAATAGAGACTGCAATTGCTAGAACTAACGAAGTAGCAATAATTATTTTCTTTTTCATTTATCTTTTTTCCATTTCTATTATAAATCTAATAAATTGCTAAAAATTTTTAAAAGGCTACTCGTCAAAAAGTTTTCCTTCTACACGAAGTGGACTACCGCTACCAAAACCTTCGATTAAATCTTTCTCGCCATTTTTACCTTCTTTTAAATAGACCAAAACACTCCAACTTGAATTTTGGATATGATTAAATCCTCCATAGACCATAAGAATTTTGCCACCTCCTTGTGGCGTACCATTTCCTATCTCATCCCATTGCATTTCATCCCAAGCAATCTGGACAGATTCAACTTTAGGACTTAACGATTTTACAAAATCTTCAATTTCTTTCGCATGCTTCTTTACATCTTCTAACTGTTGTTCCTTAGGACTGACTTGATTCGCTTGATGACTACTAATTGAAAACAAGTTTGGATGTTGAGAACCGATAATTACCACTCCTGATAACGCAATTGCTGTAAATCCCAATATGAGAATTTTCTTCTTTTTTCTCATTGATCCTCCAAGAAAAATGCTTTCTACTATCATATCGAAATCTATAGAGATAAGCAACTTCATCACTAGTTGGTGTTTTTGCGTAATAAAAAAGGTTGGGCATTCCCAACCTTTTAATCATATTTAGTTTTTAGGTTTGCGAAGCAATCCGAACAAGATACCACTTACGACTGCACCGATCAATACGAACAAGATGTAAAGAAGTGGATTTGAAGTAAGGGCGATAACGAAGATACCTCCGTGAGGAGCCATGAGTTTCAAGCCTGCAAGACCAACAAGGGCACCTGTCAAAGCTGAACCTACGATGAAGCTTGGAATCGCACGCGCTGGGTCAGCTGCACCGAATGGAATGGCACCTTCTGTGATGAAGGAAAGACCCATAACAATGTTAGTCAAACCAGAATCGCGTTCTTCTTTAGTAAATTTGTCTTTGAACAAAACTGTAGCTACAAAGACTGCCAATGGAGGAACCATACCAGCTGCCATAACAGCTGCCATAACAATAGAACCACCTGAAGCAACAGATTCAGCAAGTGTACCTGTAGCGAAGACATAAGCGGCTTTGTTAACTGGTCCACCCATATCGACAGCCATCATACCGCCGACGAGAAGTCCAAGAAGGACAGCTGAGCTACCTGACAAGCTTGAAAGGAAGTTGTTAAGACCAGTATTGATAGCAGCCATTGGAATATTGATGAGGAACATCAAGAATCCTGTCAAACCAACACCAAGTAATGGCAAGAGAAGGATAGAGCGGATACCATCGAGTGAACGTGGAAGACCTGCAAGGGCTTTGCGAAGTAAGAGAACAACTCCACCTGCAAGGAAACCACCTACCAAAGCTCCAAGGAAACCTGATGATACGGCTGCTGGTAATTCACCTTTAGCAGCACCGTAGGCGATATTTCCAAATGCTGAACCTGAGCTAGCAATAGATCCAGCGATAAACCCTGCTACAAAACCAGGTTTTTCAGCGATTGAGAATCCAATGTAACCTGCAAGTACAGGAAGCATGAAGCCAAAGGCTACTCCACCAATTGTTTTAAATTGTGCTGCTAATACATGATAAGAACCAAGACTAGACAATTGATCTTGAGGTACACCCATAACTTGGTCAATCAAGAAGGCAAGGGCGATCAAGATACCACCACCGATAACGAATGGAAGCATTTGAGAAACCCCACTCATCAAGTGTTTGTAGAAGGCTCCACCCAAGCTCAATTTCTCTTGGCTAGCGCTAGCTTGTGCAGCATTTTCAGCGTGGAAGACATCTGCTTTGCCATCCAAGATGGTTTGGATCAATTCTTCTGTCTGACGGATACCGGCTGCAACAGGTTTAGAGATCAATTTTTTGCCATCGAAACGAGCTGTTTCAACTGCCTTATCAGCTGCAATGATCACTCCTTCAGCTTTGGCGATTTCTTCAGCTGTCAAGCGGTTGCCGACACCGGATGCACCGTTTGTTTCAACGCGGACCGTAACACCCATTTCTTCACCTTTTTTGATGAGGGCTTCTTCTGCCATGTAAGTGTGGGCGATACCAGTTGTACATGCTGTAACAGCAACAATGAGAGGTTTGTCAGATGAAGCTGCTTCTTTGACTGCTTCTGCTTTTTTCGCTTCTTCTGCTGCAGCTACTTGCTCTTCCGCATCAAAGGCTGCGATCACTTGCTCAGGTGTGCTTGCTTGGCGAAGTTTATCCGCAAATCCTGGTTTCATCAAGTACTTAGACAGTTCAGCAAGGGCCGCCAAGTGAGTGTCGTTTGCGCCTTCTGGAGCTGCGATCATGAAGAACAAATCAGTCGGTTGCCCATCCAGTGAGGCGTAATCCACACCCTTGTTTGATTTTGCAAACAAGACCGTTGCTTCTTTGACAGCTTCATTTTTGCTGTGGGGCATAGCAATTCCGTCACCCAAACCAGTTGAAGTTTGTGCTTCACGGTTCATGATTCCAGCCTTGAAGGTGTCAAAATCTGTCACCACACCATTGTCAACGAGCGATCGGACCATTTCATTGATCACGCCCTCTTTATCTGTTGCCTGAAGGTCAAACAACATCACGTTTTTATTTAAAACGTCTTGAATTTTCATAGTTTTTCTACCTCTACTTTTTCATAAGTTTCTTTTATATAGTCAGCTGTCGCCAAATCATCTGAGAAGGTGGTCGCTGTTCCACAAGCCACGCCCCATTTGAAGGCTTCGATGACATCTCCTGTTGTTGCGAGCTTCCCGGTGAAGCCTGCTACCATGGAATCTCCAGCCCCGACAGAGTTCTTCACTTGACCCTTGATTGGTTTTGCGAAGTAAGTTCCGCTTGGACTGACGAGGAGAGCACCATCACCCGCCATGGAAATAATGACGTTTTGTGCTCCTTTGGCTAAAATTTCTTTAGCATAGCGTTCAATTTCTGGCAATTCCGTCAAGGTAACGCCAAAAATAGCTCCCAACTCATGGTTGTTTGGCTTGACCAATTGGGGATTGAACTCTAAGGAATCAATCAAGGTTTGCCCTTCAAAGTCACAAACCACTTGCGCACCTGTCACACGAGTTGCTGCGATCAATTGTTTGTAAATGGCATTTCCAAGTGAAGATGGGGCAGATCCTGCAAAGACTACCACATCATCTGCTGTTAAGCTCGATAAGATGTTGAGCAATTCTTGCAACTGAGCTTCCGTCACTTCTGGGCCATTCCCATTGATCTCTGTTTCCTCATCAGCTTTGATCTTGACATTGATCCGTGTATCTTGGTCCACTGTCACAAAGTTGGTTGAAATGGCTTCGCTAGTCAGTACGTCTTCAATGAAGCGTCCAGTGAAGCCACCGATAAATCCAGTCGCTGTGTTCTCGATATCGAGACGCTTCAAGACACGACTGACATTGATTCCCTTACCACCGGCGAATTTATCTTCCGAAGCCATCCGATTGACCGCTCCGGTCTCTACATGATCGAGACGGACAATATAGTCAATTGCTGGATTCAGTGTAACTGTATAAATCAAACCTCTATAACCTCCGTTTTTTCTTTTAAAACCTTTAATCGTTGCGGTTCACTTTGATTGGTGATAATCATGGCTCGCTTAATAGGAGCCACTTTGACAAAGGATGTCACCCCAATTTTCGAATCATCCGCTAGGATGTAGGTTTTTTTCGCATTTTCGATAATCGCACGCTTGACAGATCCTTCTTCCAGGTCTGGAGTGCTGTAAAATTCATCATCGATTCCATTCATTCCAAGAAAGGCCTTGTCAAAATTCAACTGACCGATCTGATTGAGGGCGATCCCTCCGATACTAGCATCTGTAGAAGATTTTACCTTCCCACCGATGATGACCGTTGGAACATTTCGCTCGACCAACTTGGTCGCATGGTGAATCGAGTTGGTCACCACGGTTACTGTTGGATTGACAATTTCTTGTACTAAAAGTTCATTGGTCGTCCCGGCATCGATAAAGATCACATCATGATCTTTGATCAATTCCGCCGCTTTTACAGCGATCTTTGACTTAACTTGAATGTTTTTGATAGATTTTTCTTTATTGCTTTCTTCCTCTTGAAGAAAATGCAGGCTTTCCGCACCGCCGTGAACCCGGCGAAGTTTACTTTCAGCTTCTAATTCATCCAAGTCACGTCTAACCGTTGATTCAGACGTCCCTAGCTCTTGTACAAGGGTTTCTAAGGAAACAAATTTTTCCTTCAGTACCTTCTCGAGGATGAATTGTTTTCGTTCAGACTTAAGCATTTCTCCTCCTTTTGCAATCGATTACAAAGACTATTATACTCCATCTCCAAAAAATGTCAACACTTTTTATCAATTTCTATCATTTTCTTTCAAAAATTCTAAAAGTGTACAAAAAAAGAGTAGGAAAGAACTCATTTTGTTAAAAGAGTTCTTTTCCCACCCTCATATATCTTCTTTGAAGATTTTAAGCAATAAAGTGTCTAAGCATCTATTCTATCTTCGGTATGTCTTAATCATTTTTTGAAGATTGTTTCTTTTTCTTGAAACCAAACAATCCAGCAAGTAACCCAACGGCAACACCTGTTGTTGCTACTGCATATTTGGAGGAATCAGATCCAGCCACAGCTTGGCTGTTTTCTTTTTTCGGTTTGATTTCTTCTACTTTAGCTTCTTGTTTTGGAGCTGGAGTAGCTTTTGGTGCTTGCACTTTCGGACTATTGGTAGTTGTTGGTAGAACTGTTGGTCTATCTGAGAAAGTTGTTGGATTGCTTGAGCGGATATCCATTGGCATATCTGCTGCTTCTAAAATAGCTGGATCTATCCGTGAGGCTAGATCTTCATATTGGGAATTCAACAGTTCCACGACACTTTGATAAGATTGAAGGGTTGTGAATTCTGTTTCTAATTTTTCTTTTTTATTCTCTAAATTAGCCACCGCAGCTGATAAAACGGATTGGGCTTTGACCAATAATTCTGGAGCATTTTTAAAGTCAGAAAGACGTTTTTCAGCTGCAACTAGTCGCTCTTGCGCCGCCTTCAAGCCCTCATGCGCTTCTTGAACGACTTGGGCTTTTTCTGCTTCTTCTGCTTTTAATAGATCTAATTTCTCACGCGCAGCCGCTAACAAATCCTTCGCTTTTTGAAGGGCCGCTTCTTTTGGTTGGATAGTTGCTTCAATCCGACCTCGAGATACATCAAGAGTCGCCTTCGCCTTTTCAACCGCATGGTCCTTGCTAACGAGAAGAATCTTGTAATTTTGGATGGTCTTTTGGACATTGGCCATCTCTACTGCCACATTCGAATTAGCATGGCGGGCATCTTCTAACTTGCCTTGCAAGATAATGATTTGCGACTCTTGATTAGCCTTGTCCAGCTTGAGATTAGCGACTTCATCAGATTTTGCTTTCACGTCAGACCTTGTGGTCGTTGCGCCAGCTCCCTGCCGCAATTGGTAAGCGAGTGCACTGGTTGACACTGCTGAATTGACCGGACTGTGTAAGAAAGCTGCTTCTGACATGGCATTGCTTGGGTCATAAGCTACTGATAAAGCAGTCGCTTTGTTGTCTACCATTTGGAGGTAGTGACCAACCTTAGCAAAGGCCTCAGCCCCAATCTTCATATAGATATCGTTGGCATCGATTTGAGTTTCGTCTGTTGGTAGACCATATTGAGCTGCTACTTCTTGATAAGCTGCTTTTTCATTGTACCAAAAATCAACCGCACCAGCAGGTGAGAAGCCATATGCAATGTTCTCGTTTGGCAAATACTTAAACATATGCCAGTTGGCTTTCTTGAAGTATTCCAACTGTACTTGGCTGGCAGGAAGGGAATAAGGATCCAGCTCCAATTCAGGCAAGCCGGCATTGCGACGATAGCTATTGATGGCATCCGCAATTTCAAGAGCTCGAAGGTTGGCTTGCAAAGATCCAGACTCTCCAACTGTCAAGCCGTCTTCTTCCCGACCACGCTTGTAGAGGGCTAAAGCACTCGCTGCAGCTTCATTGCCATTGTCAGCTAAGTGTTGCAAATAACCTTCATAAGTCGCTTGACTCAACTGAACTGGACTATTGGCCGCTGCTTGTTCTAAAGCTGCCAATTCTGCTTCCTTGGTTGCGATGACCGCTTTCAAATCTGTCAGACGCGTTTGAGCCAGTTGAATGTCGTTCTCAATTTGAGCCACTGTATCTGAGCCAGTTTGCTGACTCGCTTGCAAGGTTGCAAGGTAATTCTGAGATTCTCGAATACTTTGCTCGACTTGACTTTGCTCCAACAAAGCTTGGTTGAGCACATTCTCATCATTTGAAATCGGTGCCTTGGCTTGGTTCAATTCATTTTGTGCTACATCGACCAAAGATTCTTGAGCTGTGACTTGATTTTCCTGTTGACGAACAGCTTCTACGACTTGGTCATGGGTAGCTTCTGCTTCTCGAACCTTATTTTCTTCGATGGTCACATAGGCTTGAGCTACCTTGACGTCATTTTCTGCATTTTGAACTTGGGCATCCGAAGTCGTTGCGATGAGGTTTTCCGCATCCGTCACTTCTGCTTTCTTTTCTTCCAATTCTTGTCCAGCAGCCTTGACTTCTGTTTGAGCATCGATCACTTTTTGCTCTTGGTAGTGGACATCTTTCACCACTTGGCCTTTTTGAGCAGTAATTTGCTTCAACTCATCAACTGTAATTGGTTTTTCAACTACTTCTGTGCTGTTGGTTTCTGGATTTTCATTTTGCTTGACCTCTTCGGCATTTGCCTTGTGATGAAACATACCAGATAGGACTGTTGTTGCAGCAATCCCTGTCGTGAAAACCGATTTTCCTAATTTCTTTCCCATTAAACTCACCCCCAAAACTGAATCATTTTCTTGAAGTTTCTCTACCCCTTAGCATACCACATTTTGTTACCAATAACTAGTAGGTTTAAAAAGTTTTTTTTCATAAATTTTTGAGGCAAAAGAAAAACAGCTGACGCTGTTAGTCTTCTTGTTTAATTTGTTCCAACATCTTCTCTTCTTCTGCTGTCAACTCATAGTTTTCTAGCAAGTCTGGCCGACGTTCTAAGGTCTTTTTCAAACTCTGATAGAGGCGCCATTGACGGATATTTTCATGGTGACCACTCATGAGAACATCTGGAACCGTCATCCCTCTGTATTCATAAGGCCGTGTGTATTGAGGATATTCTAGTAGACCAGAGGAGAAACTGTCATCCTGGTGGCTCGACTCTTTTCCGATCACTTCTGGAATCAAGCGAACCGTCGCATCAATCATGGTCATGGCTGCTAGCTCGCCACCCGTCAGGACATAATCGCCAAGAGAAATCTCATCTGTCACCAAGGTCTTGATCCGCTCGTCGTAGCCCTCATAGTGACCACAGATAAAGATTAATTCATCTTCTTGAGCCAACTCTTCTGCGTAACTTTGGTCAAAAGTCCGACCAGCAGGATCCAACAAAATCACGCGCGGGTTCTTTTTCTCAATGGCATCAAAGGCGTCAAAGATGGGCTGAGCGCGTAAGAGCATGCCTTGGCCGCCACCATAGGGTTCATCGTCAACATGACGAGCTTTCTCTGCGTTTTCACGGAAATTATGGTAGTTGATCTCGAGAAGTCCCTTTTCACGTGCCTTTCCCACGATAGAGTGCTCAAGAGGTGAAAACATTTCTGGAAAGAGGGTTAAAATATCAATCTTCATCGTCTAACCCTTCTAAGATGTCTACATCCACCCGGTTTCCTGGGATATCGATATTGAGCACCACTGGTGGGATATAAGGCAAGAGAAGGTCGCGTTTGCCTTTGCGTTTCACGACCCAAACGTCATTGGCACCTGGTTGCAGGATTTCCTTGATCTGACCGATTAGCTGGTCATTTTCATAAACATCAAGGCCGATGATCTCATGGTAATAAAACTCGCCATCCTCCAAATCTGTCAAGTCTTCTTCCGCAACCTTGAGGCTAAAGCCTTTGAATTTTTCGATGGCATTGATATGGTACATATCCTTAAACTTGATGATGTCGAAGTTCTTGTGCTTGCGATGACTGGCAATGGTCACTGTTTGGACAAAACGATCCTTCTCATCAAAAAGAGCCAACTCAGCTCCTTTTTTAAAGCGTTCATCTGCAAAGTCTGTCACAGACAAGATCCGCATTTCTCCTTGTAAGCCTTGGGTATTGACAATTTTCCCGACATTAAAGTAATTCATGATTTCTCCAGTGTAGTTTATTCACTCTATTTTATCACGTTCAGCAACAATTCTCAACGTTGCTCACTGAATGGTCCAATAAAAAAACGGGACCAAGTCCCGCCTTTTTATTTTTCGTCAATAACGATTCTTACTTTTTTATCTTCAGTTGGGACAGAGTAGACAATCGTTCTTATCGCAGAAATGGTGCGACCTTTTCGACCGATTACACGACCAACATCGCTAGGATCAAGGTCGAGATGGTACTCCAAGAATTCAGGAGTATCTTCGATCTTGATGGTTAAAGCATCCGGTTGTGAAATCAAGGGTTTCACAATTGCAATAATGAGATTTTCAATCGTATCCATACATCAACCTACTTTATGATTATTTTGAGAATTTAGAATCGTGGAATTTCTTCAATACACCTTCTTTTGAAAGGATGTTGCGAACTGTATCTGAAGGTTGAGCTCCATCAGCCAACCATGCAAGAACGCGATCTTCTTTCAAAGTTACTTGGTTTTCTTCAACAAGTGGATTGTAAGTTCCAACTGTTTCGATGAAACGTCCATCACGTGGTGAACGTGAATCTGCTACGTTGATACGGTAGTAAGGTTTTTTCTTAGAACCCATACGAGTCAAACGAATTTTAACTGCCATTTTTATAAGTCTCTTTTCTATATTTTAATTTTCGGTGAAATAGACAAGCTATTTAGCACATGATCTATTATAACACATTTTATAGACCTGTCAAGAAAAAAACTTGACAGTATTTAAAATTTTTTATTTTATCAGTAAATCGGCGATTTCTTGATAGTTGCTAACGGAATAAGTCGGCACTACTTGGCTGGTATTTGCCTTGTGATAAGGATTATACCAGACGGTATCAATCCCCGCAGCATTTCCCCCTGCGATATCCGCCGTCAAGGAATCACCGATCATGAGGGTCTTTTCCTTGCTAAAACCTGGAATCAGTTAGCCGACCTTGTCAAAAAATGCAGGTTCTGGTTTCTGAGTATGAAGCTGCTCAGAGATAAAAACCTCTTTGAAATAAGAAGCAATTTTAGAATGAGCCAAGCGTCCTTCTTGAATGGCGGTCACTCCATTCGTTGCACCATAGAGCTGGTAACCCGCTTTTTCAAGTCGGGCCAGTAAGTCCTCCGCACCTGGGAAAGACTGCCCTTGAAGACTGATGTAATCTTGGTAGCGAAGAGCCATCTCAGCCCCATCAACCGTGATCCCAAAGTGGGCAAACCCAATCGCAAACCGACTATCCACGAGCTCTTGCTTGGTTAATTTCTTTTGCTCCAAATCCTTCCAGAGTCCTTGGTTCATGGGTTTGTAGTAATCCTTAAAGGCCTGTACATCTGGAAAATTCATGTCTTCTAACATCTGCGTCAAGGCTGTTTCTTCAGCAGATTCAAAGTCCAACAAAGTATGGTCCAAATCAAAAAGTAAAAATCTATATGCCATTACAAACGATCCTTCAATTTTTCTACAAATAAATAAGCTGCTGGGCAAGTGAGGGTATTCTTGATGGTCAGATGGTTGATCTGATAAATCTTCTTGCGATCGGTGTGAGGGAATTCCCGACAAGCTTTTGGACGAACATCATAGATGGAACAGAGATTGTCCCCACCAAGAAAGGGGCAAGGCATGGATTTAAAAACCTTGTCCCCATCTTCGTCAACTTGAAGAAATTCTGCCTCAAAGGCAGGAAGTTTCATCTTGAAATACTTGGCAATCCGCGTGATATCCGCTTCCTTAAAATCGGGCCCTAAGGTCTTACAGCAATTGGCACAAGCGGTACAATCGATTTCTTGGAAAACTTCATCGTGGATTTCTTGCGCTATTTTATCTAAATTCTTAGGCGGCTTCTTCTTGAGATTCGCCAATACCTTGCGGTGCTCCTTTTGCTTTTGGAGAGCTAACTGATGGTATTTTTCAATATCAATTTCCTGTGTCATCCTCTATTTCCTCTTCTAAACAATAGAAGCATTATACCACAAAGACTCTAAAAAAAGATAGATCCTGAGATCTATCTCACTTGATTAATCCGTTACAGCACCTGTTCCGTCTAGGCTCCAAGTGTTTTCGATGTATGGGATTAAGGTTTTCAAGGTTTCTGCATCCCCTTCAAAAGAAATGGTATAAACTTTTTCACCCTTCTGGAAAATCCAAGTAATCAAGTATTGACCGGATTTCATGACAATTTGAAGCTGGTAGGCGTCCAGACCTGAGACTTTAGTACGAGCTCCCGTCATCTTCCCAACATCCTGGTTATCTTGCCACATTACAGCCAGTTTCTTGGCTAGAAATTCAGCATTAAACTCGATATCCGCAGGAACTTTGGCCTTTTCTTTAGTAAAGCTGTTCAAGGTGACAATATTATAGCCACTGCCATCTGTATATTGGACAGCTTCTGTCCCATCGATATCCGTGAACTTGATCCATTTACTTGGAATATCGATGTAACCATAATCTGCATTTCCAATCCGCTTGGTTTCTTGACTGGAAGTGGTTTTCTTTGTAGAAGAAGTATCCTTTGACGAAGAGCTGCTTGTTTGCTTTTCGACTTTACTGCTACTTTCTTTTGTAGAAGAAGCTGCTGTGTCTTTTTGAGTGGTGTGACTACAAGCCATTAGTGTGCAGGTAGAAAGAATCGTTAGTGATGCGGTCAATAATTTGTGTTTCATGCTCAACCTCCTTGAGAACGTTTTCTTTCTTCTAGTCTACCATGAAAGTGGGTATTTTAAAATAGGATAAGTGTCACATCTGATCCAACCTTTCTAATTCAGTCTATTTCTTTTGAACATAAAACAAAAGGCTGGGACAAAAGTCCTAGCCTCTCAATTGTTTTTGGATTGTCGAGCAAGACGCAGTGGTTGAGTGGGCTCTACTACGCTGATTTCATCAGCTTTTACAGCCCTACTCAACTGTGCGGAGGTGGGACGACGAAATCGAATTCTAACGAATTACCGATTTCTGTCCCACTCTCAAGAAATAGAATTCCTAGGAAATCATTGAATTATCAATCACCCTACCAAGTTTTTCTGAGTTACTTGAAAAGTCTAACTTAATTTGACAATTTAGGTTCTTAAACGTCTCTAGTTAATCAACTAAAAATTATAACTAGCTGGGTGTTATCTAATCTCCCCTCATTTTTAAGTTATTATCATTTTTGATATAATGGTAGAGAATGAAAGGAGATTTTATGTCAACTAAAAATTTAACGCCGGTCTTAAAAACCTCTTTTGTGCTACTGGCTATCCTGGTCCTTCTTGGTATTGTTATGCCTGACGGCTACCAAGTTTGGTCAGAACAACTAAGGGAAGTTATTTCAGATAAACTTGGCTGGTTTTACTTATTACTGGTCACGTCAATCGTTCTACTTTGTGGCTTTTTCCTGGTTAGTCCCGTTGGGCAAATCAAACTGGGGGAACCCAATTCGGTGCCTGAACACTCTACTATCTCTTGGATTGCCATGATATTTTCTGCTGGAATGGGAATCGGCCTTGTCTTCTACGGTACCGCAGAGCCCTTATCCCATTATGCCATTTCAACGGTACGAGCTACCCCAGGGTCGCAGGAAGCCTTAGCCGATGCTTTCCGTTACACTTTCTTTCACTGGGGCATCCATGCCTGGGCAATATATGCTTTAATCGCCCTGGCCCTTGCCTACTTTGGTTTCCGAAAAAAAGAGAAATATCTTTTATCGGTTACCTTAAAGCCCTTGTTTGGTAAAAAAACAAACGGTAGCCTTGGTAAGATCGTAGATACGATTACAGTGGTCGCTACTGTTATCGGGGTGGCAACCACTCTTGGTTTTGGGGCAGCCCAAATCAATGGGGGACTCAACTACCTCTTTGGTATTCCAAACAATGCCCTTGTGCAAGTTATTATCATAATTATCACAACCATCCTCTTTACCATTTCAGCCCTTTCTGGTCTTGGAAAAGGGGTAAAAATCTTATCAAACACCAATCTTATTTTAGCGGTTGGACTACTCGCCATCACCATAATCATCGGTCCCACAGTCCAGATTTTTAATACCTTGACCGATAGTATCGGACTGTATATTTCCAATTTCTTCCGTATGAGTTTCAGTGCTGGTTCCTTTGGTCAATACAATCGTGACTGGATCAATACTTGGACGATTTTCTATTGGGCTTGGTGGATTTCTTGGTCACCATTCGTGGGAGTTTTTATTGCCAGAATTTCTAAAGGACGTAGTATCAGACAATTTCTATCCATCGTCTTATTAGCACCGACTGTATTAAGCTTTTTATGGTTTTCTACCTTTGGAACACTTTCAACGCATGTTCAATCACTTGGAAATGTAGATTTAACACAGTTTCCAAGTGAGCAGACCTTGTTTGCAACCTTCAGTCAACTGCCATTTGGTTTTATTGCCTCCGTTGTTGCCATCATCTTGATCATTACCTTCTTTATCACGTCAGCAGACTCTGCGACCTATGTGCTAGCTATGCTCTCTGATGATGGGAATCTCAAACCAAAGAATAACCTTAAAATCTTCTGGGGCGTACTCCTTGCGACTATTGCCATCGTCTTACTTCTTTCAGGGGGCTTAGTAGCCTTGCAAAATACGCTGATTATCGTAGCCTTTCCATTTTCACTCATCATGGTACTGATCATGGTTTCCCTAGTCATTGAATTGCTACACGAAAAAGACAAGATGGGACTGTCAATCACACCGACACGATACCCTAAAAAAGATCAACCCTTCAAATCTTATGAAGAATAAATAACCCAATTTGTAAAATTAAGCTAGACAGAAAAAGCCTATGTTAGGCTCAGATAAACACCACATTTGTCTGAAAGGAACTAACATAAATGACCTATACTCATCTTACCACAAACGAGCTTGTAACGATAGAGGCTTACTATCAAGAAAACATAATAAAAATTAATATAAAAAGTGTCTAAAATACATATTTAGACACTTTTTTATGCTATAATTTTCATTAACACTATAACAAAGGAGAACCAAATGAAACGTTTAAATACTCTATTTCATATTATAAAAGTTACAGGATTTAATCAATTTTTGATAAGTTTTGTAAGTTTTATTTTTATTTCAGGAGGAATACTTTTATTAGTTGAACCTCAAATAAGTAATTACTGGGATGGACTATGGTATGCTTTTGTCACATCAACAACAGTAGGTTACGGAGATATACTAGCTACTACTCTAATCGGACGTATTACTAGCGTCTTTTTAACTGTATATGGACTTATTTTTTTTGGATGCTTATCAGCCGTAATTGTCAATTACTACAGCAAATTAAATACACCTAATAATAAAACTGACTAACATATTTCTTAGTTACTGTAAAAAATAATTCTTTCTCTGCCAATTCCAAACGGCTACAATTTCCTGACCTCGCGATACTTCTTGACTATCCTCTCCAGTCTGAACAAGATTACCATCTTCGACATCATCTAAGTCTAATTCTTTCTTGATAGTCTTGAAGAGTTTGCCAAATCCAATCTGTCGTTTCCGATAAAGTCCCTCAAACAAATCACCCGTTATCCGTTCTTTCGTCTCTTCAGACAAGACAATCACTTGTTTGTCATTCTCTTTCTCGACATCAAATGGATTTTACTAATATTTCTCAAAATTATGAGGCTGGGACAAAAGTCCTAGCCTCTTTATTGTTTTTGGATTGTCGAGCAAGACGCAGTGGTTGAGTGGGCTCTACTACGCTGATTTCATCAGCTTTTACAGCCCTACTCAACTGTGCGGAGGTGGGACGACGAAATCGAATTCTAACGAATTACCGATTTCTGTCCCACTCTCTAATTGTTATTCTTCATCCATTGACAAGACAGATAAGAAGGCTTCCTGTGGTACTTCTACGGATCCAATGGCCTTCATCCGTTTCTTACCAGCTTTTTGTTTTTCAAGAAGCTTGCGTTTCCGTGAGATGTCCCCACCATAACACTTGGCCAAGACGTTCTTACGAAGGGCCTTGATATCTGTACGGGCCACGATCTTATGACCGATGGCTGCTTGGATAGGCACTTCAAACTGTTGACGAGGGATAATTTTCTTGAGTTTCTCAACGATCAACTTACCACGTTCATAGGCAAAGTCCTTGTGAACGATAAAGCTGAGGGCATCGACGGTATCGCCATTGAGAAGGATATCCATTTTAACCAATTTAGAAGGACGGTATTCAGACAACTCATAGTCAAAGCTCGCATAGCCACGAGTAGAGGATTTTAATTTATCAAAAAAATCAAAGACAATTTCTGCCAGGGGAATTTGATAGATGACATTAACCCGATTTTCATCGATGTAATCCATGGTCACAAAATCCCCACGTTTGCGTTGGGCCAGTTCCATGACAGCCCCGACAAACTCTTGCGGCACCATGATTTGGGCTTTTACATACGGTTCTTCGATCGAAGCGATCTTGGTTGGATCTGGAAACTCAGACGGGTTTGAGACATCCAGTGCTTCTCCATCTGTCAAATTAACTTTGTAAATAACAGACGGCGCTGTCATGATCAAGTCAATGTTGAACTCACGCTCCAAACGCTCTTGGATAACGTCCATATGAAGGAGACCCAAGAAACCACAACGGAAACCAAAACCAAGGGCTTGAGACGTTTCGGGCTCAAATTGAAGACTGGCATCATTCAATTGCAATTTTTCTAAAGCTTCCCGAAGATCATTGTATTTGTTGGATTCAATCGGGTAAAGACCAGCAAAGACCATTGGATTCATTTGCTTGTATCCATGTAGTGGCTCACTTGCTGGATTGGTCGCTAGGGTCACCGTATCCCCGACACGGGTATCCGCAACGGTCTTGATAGAGGCCGCAATATAGCCAACGTCTCCAGTCGCAAGGAAATCACGTCCAACTGCTTTAGGAGTAAAGATCCCAACTTCTGTGACATCAAAGGTCTTGCCATTGCTCATCAGTTGGATCTTATCGCCTGGTTTAACCATTCCATTGACCACACGGACCTGAAGGATTACCCCACGATAGGCATCATAAACAGAGTCAAAGATCAAGGCTTGAAGAGGGGCTTCAACATCACCCGTCGGTGCCGGAACTTTCTCAACGATCTGCTCCAAAATCTCTTCAATCCCAATACCAGCTTTGGCAGAGGCTAGGACAGCTTCACTAGCATCCAACCCGATGACATCTTCTACTTCTGTGCGCACCCGTTCTGGATCTGCAGCTGGCAAGTCAATCTTATTAATGACTGGCAGGATTTCCAAATCATTGTCCAGCGCTAAGTAAACATTGGCTAGGGTCTGGGCTTCAATCCCTTGAGCGGCATCCACTACGAGAATGGCACCTTCACAGGCAGCTAGTGACCGCGAAACCTCATAGGTAAAGTCCACGTGTCCTGGTGTGTCAATCAAGTGGAAGATATAGGTTTCCCCATCTTTAGCCGTGTAGTTCAATTCGATAGCATTCAGCTTGATAGTAATCCCACGTTCCCGCTCCAGGTCCATACTATCTAAGAGTTGGGCTTGCATCTCCCGACTAGACACGGTTTCGGTTTTTTCTAAAATTCGATCGGCCAAGGTTGACTTTCCATGGTCAATATGGGCGATGATCGAGAAGTTCCGAATCTTCTCTTGTCGTTTTTTTAATTCTTCAAAATTTGGCATAATCATCTTCCTAGTAAATTTAATCGTACTCTTCATTATAACAAAAAAGATAGGCCTTTGCCTATCTTAATTCATTATTTTCAAAAATCGCTTCTGCGTTTTATTTCCCTCATAGCCTATTCGTTCGTAAAAGACATGAGCTTCTTTTCGATGAGAGGCAGAATTTAAACGGATAAAAGCATAATGCTTGCTTTTAGCAAGATCTTCTACTCGCTCCATCAATTGGCGACCGATCCCACGTCCTTGAGCAGATGGAAAAACCGCAAGACCCAAAATATTTAGACCAGCATCACTATAGAGACTTTCATAAACTTCTGATTCCACATAACCAAGAATATGGCCTGTTTGGTCCTCTTCGTAAACAAAGCAAAAGTGACCCAAATCTGGCTGACTAAATTTATCAATCTGAGCTGCCACTTTCTCAAGGGTCGAATCATACCCCAATGCTTGGTGACACAAATCTCGAATTTGACCTGCATCTTTGACTTGAACGCTACGAATCATACCACAACCTCCATGAATTCTTTGATTTTATCTTAGACCTTTTCCCTCAAAAAGTAAAGGAAAATTAAATGAAATTTCAACGGAAAATCCGATTTATATCAAATCAATCTTTTTTCACATTTATCAGGGATTTCTATTTACTTTTTCGATTTAATTCATTATAATAGAAAAGGTAAATACAAGGAGGTGAGTACGTTGGCCAGAGGTCGTGGAAAAGCAAGTCCTCAAGACAAAGAGGCATTACGGATTATATCGGAAAAGATCCGAGAATTACTGAAAGAACAAGGGAAAAAGCAGATCGAATTATCTCGTATTACTGGAATTCCTGCTAGCACTTTAACTGGTTATGTAAAAGGAACTTCTCTTCCCGTTCCTGAAAATTTGGAGAAGATTGCAGCCTTTTTCCAAGTAGCAGTTGCTGAAATTGACCCTCGATTACGAAATGATTTTCTGGTCATTGATTCAGAGATTGAGAGATTGTACAAACAGCTCGATGAGGGAAATCAAGAAAATCTTCTTTCTTATGGTAAAAGTCTCTTGACCCATCAGAAAGAAAGACAGAAAATTGAAAAGCAATACCACTCTTATTCTGTCTATGATTCTTTTGCAGCTTACCAAAATCAGAAACAAGCGGATATCGTCTGGTTTGATCAAAAGATTTCTTACGATTTGGCTTTTTGGATTCATACAGATTCCCTCGAGCCTAAATACGAAAAAGGGGCTGTTGTGTTAATCAAGCAAACCTATTATGATCAGGCAGGGGCTATTTATGCCATTGATTTTGACGGGCAAACGTTGATCAAACGGGTATTTCGTGAGGCCAACGGTATTCGACTGGTTTCCCTCAATAAGAAATATAGTGATCAAATCATTCCACTAGATGAGGAACCTGGGGTGATTGGAAAAGTGATTGATGGCTTTGTGCCTCTTGATTTGGAGGAAATCAAATGATTAAATTAATTGCGATTGACTTGGACGGAACTCTTTTGCATGAGGATAAGACTTTATCCAAAGGCAATATTGAAGCTCTTCACCGGGCTCATGAAGCCGGCTATGACATTGTGATCTGTACGGGGCGCCCCTTAGCAGGGGTACGGCCCATCTTTGAAGAGATTGGACTCCCTGATGGCAACTACTATATGATTATCAATAACGGGTGTACAACCTTGTCGACTAAGAATTGGGAAATCATTGGCAAGGAAGAATTGAGCCTTGAGGACATGCACCGCTTGCATGTTTTATCGGAAGATACAGACGTCCAGCTAACCTTATTTGACATAGATCACTACCTAGTGGTCGCACCTGAAGCCAGTGAACTTGTCACGATGGATGCGGGCATTGTTAATTCTAAACCGACACTTGTCTCTGAAGAGGATCTGCCCAACCTTGTTCCTATTTTTCAAGCCATGTACGTAGGAGATCCTTCTGCTATTGATGCCTTCCAAGCTCAGAACGAGGCTGCATTAGAGGCCGAGTTTAACACTGTTCGTTCACAGGATATCTTGTTTGAAATCTTGCCAAAAGATGCGAGCAAAGCTTCTGCTCTTCAAGCATTAAGCCAAACATTAGGCTACAGGAGAGACCAGGTCATGGCTCTTGGAGATGCAAACAATGACCTTGAAATGCTACGTTTTGCCGGTTACAGCGTCGCTATGGGAAATGGCAATGCTGCTGTCAAAGAAATCGCAGACTTCATCACCCTGACCAATGATGAGGATGGCGTGGCCCATGCTATTCACAAATTAATTGAAACTGAAAAAGGAGAATGATCATGAAATACCAAAATTTGTTGGACCGTTTTATTACCTATGTAAAGGTTAACACACGTTCAGACGAAAATTCTACAACCACTCCAAGTACCCAATCACAAGTTGATTTTGCAACAAACGTCTTGATCCCTGAAATGAAACGCGTGGGCCTTCAAAACGTCTACTATTTACCAAACGGCTATGCTATTGGAACACTTCCAGCCAATGATCCAAGCTTTACACGCAAGATTGGATTTATTTCTCACATGGATACCGCTGACTTCAATGCCGAAAATGTCAATCCTCAAATCGTTGAGAATTATGATGGGGGTGTCATTGCCCTTGGTGACTCTGGTTTCACACTCGATCCAGCCGATTTTGCCCATTTGAACAACTACAAGGGACAAACCTTGATCACGACTGACGGTACTACCCTTCTGGGTGCAGATGATAAGTCAGGTATCGCTGAAATCATGACAGCTATTGAATACCTGACAGCTCATCCTGAAATCAAACATGGAGAAATCCGTGTCGGCTTTGGTCCCGATGAAGAAATTGGAGTCGGTGCAGATCAATTTGATGCAGAGGATTTTGATGTAGACTTTGCCTATACTGTTGATGGTGGTCCTCTCGGAGAGCTTCAATACGAAACCTTCTCAGCAGCTGGGGCTGAAATTACCTTCAAAGGACGCAATGTCCACCCAGGTACAGCCAAAGGTCAAATGATCAACGCTCTTCAATTGGCCATTGATTTCCATAACAAACTCCCTGAAGGAGCACGTCCAGAATTAACCGAAGGTTATGAAGGCTTCTACCACTTGATGAATATTGATGGAACTGTCGAGGAAGCAAGTGCCAGCTACATCATTCGGGACTTTGAAACTGAAAGCTTTGAGAAACGCAAAGACCTTATGAAATCTATTGCCGATCAGATGAATGCGGAGCTCGGTAGCGAACGCGTTCTCCTCACCCTCAAAGATCAGTATTACAACATGAAGCAAGTGATTGAAAAAGATATGACACCAATCACCCTTGCTAAGGAAGTCATGGAAGATCTTGGAATCACTCCAATCATTGAACCTATTCGCGGTGGTACAGATGGATCTAAAATTTCCTTTATGGGGATTCCAACACCAAATATCTTTGCCGGTGGTGAAAATATGCATGGTCGCTTTGAATACGTAAGCCTCCAAACCATGGAACGCGCAGTTGATACCATTATCGGTATTTTGACCAAAAAATAAGAAACAAAAAAGGATTCGGATTGATTGTCCGGATCCTTTATTGTAGATTAGAAAGCTTGACAATTTCTTTGACCTGATCAATGGTCTGAATCAGGCGAAGGCTTGTCTCATTGATAGAAAGATAATAGACTTTATCTGCCAAAGATTCTGTAAAAGGACGATTCGTGAGTAAGATCACCTGTTGTCCTTTTTCTTTCAGCTCTTTCACCTGCTTTCTCACCTTTTGGTAAAAACGCTCATCGCAGATTTCTAGATCATCCACCAAGACACAAGCAGCGTCCAAACCCAATGATTCATTGGTTCCGTTTTGGGTCAGATAATAGGATGCGCCCGCTTTGACCTCATATAAGCCAGCTGATGGCTCAACCGGAAGGAAGGCTGGACCGGTTGCAACTTCTGCTTCTTTTTCCATTGCTACAAGATTGGCTAGGACCTGCAAATAGACAGGTGCTAATTTACTCAAATCCAAGAGTTCCTCAAACTCAAAACCACGTTTCAAAGCTTCTAAGATATAGAAGAGCCGGTGGGGCATATGACGAGCAATTTTCTGGATTAATTCATCATCGCTCATTTCTTCAGGAAAAACGGTCAGCAAGTACTTATCTTTAATGGTTTCTAGAGCTTGTTGATAAGCTTCATCGATTCTCTTCCCAAACCCATAAACTGCCCCATAAGAGTGAATTTGGGTATTGAGGCGGGCATTTTTAGCAGCATCAGAAAAAATCGGAATCTTAAAGAAGATATAGTCCAAACTCGGTTCGTAAACGGCCTTTAGATCTTTTAATAGGGGATGAGGCAAATGCTCGAGAGATCGCCCTAATTGTAGCTGTACTCCTTGCTCAAACAAGGAATAGCCCAAGCCCATAGAGGCCATCGAGATACTATCTGAAGCAAATGGATTAACTTCTAGGATATAAAAAGCATAGCTGGTCGGATCCAATGCAAACTTGATGGAAATAGCTCCTGTCAGTTTCAAATAGCGACTGATGTGGATTGCTGCTTCTCGAAGATTTTGAAACTCCCGGTCAGTCAGGGTGACCGCTGGCATAAATTGATAAGAGTCACTAGAGTGGATCCCGACAGGATCAATGCTTTCAATAGAGGCCGCCAAGTAATGATTGTCTTCGCGATCCCGCATGACCACAAAATCCAGTTCCTTAAAGCCATAGGTCGAAAATTCTAGCAAACACTGCTGACTTGGAGAGACGGCAAGTCCCGTTTCCACAGCTTCACACAAGTCATCTAGGTTATGGGCAATCTTTCGACCCTGACCTTGCTTGCTCGCTACCGGCCAGATCATAATGGGAAATTGAATGCCTTCAGAAAACTCAATGGCTTCTCGAACAGAACCAACCAGTGCGGAAGCGGGTACCTGATAGCCCAACTCTTGAAAGAGGCGTCGTTGATCCGCCTGCTGATAAAAGGTCCGGTAGCGTTGGAGGCTCGGTCCGATAATCCTAATCGATGCGTCTTTGAAAAATCCAGTTTCTTCCAAACGAAACAAGAGGTTCAAAATCTGTTTGTCCGCAAAGGCTAAGAGCAAGCGAGATCCAGTATAAGAAAGAAGAGTCGTCCTAAAAGCATCCAGCTTGAGCTTACTGACTACAACCTGTTCTCCAACTTCCTGTGTGATAGCATTTTCCTCGCCCAAGTAAAGGACAAGAGCATTCCCATCCTTGGCATTGAGTTTTTGTGCTTCATTTACCGCAGCCAAAAGGCTAATATCCTGATAAGAATCTCCACACAGGAGAAGCAATTTCTGGTTTTGTTTCATCATTCCTTCTCCCTTCTACTTTCGTGAATTTTGGCATCAATCACCTCTAAAAATTCATCGTAAAAATAGAGATTTTCTCTTGGACCTGGGCTAGCATCTACTTGGAATTGAACCCCTAAAATTGGTTGGTAACGATGACGAAAAGCTTCAATACTATGGTCATTGACATTTTCATGTGTGACCAATAAATCATGGGGCAGACTGTCCCTCGCTATACTATACAAGTGATTTTGACTAGTTATCTCGATTTTTCCTGTCGCAATTTCACGCACAGGTATGTTCAAGCCGAAATGTCCGACTTCCATAGGGGCCAGCTCAGCGCCGTAAGCTTGTGCCAACAACTGAGCTCCCAAGCCCATACCCCAGATCGGAATCTGACCATTGAGCTTTTTGATCAAGCGGCAGAGTTTTTTCACCTGATGGGGATCGCCTGGCCCACTGGATAAAATAACCCCATCTGGTTGCTGCTCCATCAGTTCATCATAAGAGATATCATAGGGATAAACTGTCACATTACAATCCCTTTGGCTCAGCTGGCGTAAGACAGAGTGCTTGACCCCTAGATCAATCAAGGCAATGCTCTTTCCAAAACCAGGTACAGCATAGGCTGTTTTTGTCGAGACTTGACGCACTTGGTCTTTTGGAAGGACTGTCGCTCGCAACTGATCCAAGATATGCTCGATCGAATCCCCCTTGTTAATAACAGTTGCCTTCATCCGTCCATACTTGCGGACAATTTTTGCCACCTGGCGGGTATCAATCCCTACAATACCAGGGATTTTTTTTCGCTTCAAGAATTCATCCAAGGTCATCTGTTGCCGCCAATTGCTCGGCATCTCCACCAGATGCTGAACCACTACCGCTAAACAAGTGGGTGTAATGGATTCAGAATCATCCCGATTGATCCCTGCTGCACCAATAACCGGGAAGGTAAAGGAGAGAATCTGGCCACTAAAAGCCTGATCCGTGAGCAATTCTTGATAACCTGTCATGGCTGTGGTAAAGACTAACTCACCAGTCACATATAGATCTGCACCAAAGGCTTCTCCTTCAAATACAGTCCCATCCTCTAGGACCAATAATCGTTTCATCGAACCCCTCCCTTCTTTTACTCTAGTACAATTTTATCACAGTTCCTCAAAAAAAGGAAAGTCAGATTCCATGTAGCGATCTACTCTGTCCTCTTTCTTTCCTTTCAATAAATTGTCAGTTATCTTATTTTGCTCCGCGACCTTTAAGGACGGCTTCAATGATGGCCATACGGACAAAGACACCATTGGTCATTTGTTCTACGATGCGTGATTTAGGAGCTTCTACCAAGTGGTCCGCAATTTCAACGTCACGGTTGACTGGTGCTGGGTGCATCAAGATCGCAGTATCTTTCATACGGTCATAACGTTCTTGTGTCAAACCATGAAGACGGTGGTAGTTTTCTTTAGAGAAGAGTGATTCGTAATCATGACGTTCGTGTTGCACACGCAAGAACATCATCACATCCACTTCTTCAATGACTTCATCGATAGTGACGAAGGTTCCATAGTCTTCAAATTCCGCACTTCTCCATTCGTCTGGACCTGCAAAGTAAAGAGTTGCTCCCAAACGTTTCAAGATTTGCATGTTTGATTTTGCCACACGTGAGTGATCCAAGTCCCCAGCAATACAAACTTTCAAGCCATCAAAGTGACCGAATTCTTGGTAGATGGTCATCAAATCAAGCAAGCTTTGGCTTGGGTGTTGACCTGAACCGTCCCCACCATTGACGATAGAGGCAGTGATCGTTGGGCTTTCAACCAATTCTTTGTAGTAGTCCACTTCAGGGTGACGGATGACACAGACATCCACTCCAAGAGCTGACATGGTTAAGATTGTATCGTATAGTGTTTCCCCTTTGTTCACAGAGCTTGTCTTTACATCAAAGTCAAGGAGATCACATCCCAATTTCAACTCTGCCACTTCAAAGGCTTTGTGGGTACGAGTTGAAGGTTCAAAGAAAAGGTTTGAGATGATGTGTTGGTCTTCGTAGGCTGCTTTAGCTCCGTTTTTGAACTCAATCCCACGTTTGATCAAAGCCATTACTTCTTCATTGGTAAGAGTTTCCATTGAGACAAGGTTTTTAAGAGCGATTTGATTTTCAGACATGTTGATTCTCCTTTTATAATGTGAATGGTTTACTATTTATTTAAGCTTCTTTGATGAGGACGCGGTCTTGGCCGTCTAGCTCCACCATCTCGACAATGATTTCCTCTGACTTACTGGTAGGGATATTTTTCCCAACAAAGTCCGGACGAATCGGCAACTCCCGATGCCCACGGTCGACTAGAACCGCAAGACTTACTCGAGCAGGACGACCGTGACTGACCAGATTATCAATGGCAGCGCGAATCGTGCGACCTGTATAGAGGACATCATCGATCAAAATGACTTCTCTATGAGCGATATCAACTGGTAAGACCGTCGTATCCTCAGTCGCCTTCATGTCATCTCGGAAAGGCTTGGTATCTAGTTCTGCTACAGGGACATCGATTTGTTCCAGCTGAGAGAGGCGTTCTTGGATCCGGCGAGCGATGTAAACACCACGCGTCTTGATCCCCACCAGCACAATCTGGCTCAAATCTTTGTTTCGTTCAATGATTTCGTAGGTGATCCGGGTAATGGCCCGTTTCATCGTCAAATCATCAACGACTTCTTTGGTTTTCATTCAGTCCTCCTTAGTTGTAAAAGAAAAACCTCCTTTTTCAAGGAGGTTCAGCAAATGAATGGTCTAAGAGGATAGAGTCTCGCCCTATGGTCCTAGCCATTGTTTTTCACAGTCTCCTTGCCTGCCTCACGGGACAGGATTAAAGGATTTATTTAATTGAAATAACTATATCACAGTTTCAAACGACATGCAAGAAAAAACTCAACATTTTTCAAAAAAATTTAAAAATATTTCTTTTCGTCCGAATAACGTTCGGCTTTTACTCAGAAACAGCCGATTTCCGCTTGATATTTTTAATCCCATAAAGCACATAGCCAGCCAAGAGGTAGGCGATAAAGATGATCACCACCCATTTTCCAACAAAGGCCCAGCCGTATTTATTAACATTGATAAAGAAATAGGCAAACGGACTATCTTTTGCACCTGGAATCGGCCACTTCAGGACCAAACCATTGAGAAGGGCAAAGAGCATATAAGCAAGGGGAATCAAGGTCCAAAGGAAAGGATCGAGCTTACGGTATTGCTTCGCTTTATCAATCACTAGGGTATCAAAGAAGAACATCAAAGGAACAATGTAATGACAAAGGAAGTTTTCCAAACGATAAAATTTCTCTGGTGTCGCAAGAGGCGCCAACATAAAGTGGTAGATGACAAAGGTAATCATAATAGCCATGGTCACCGCCCCCTTCAAGCGAAGATAGCCCTGGGTCTGGGTCGAACGAGCACGAAGCATGCGCCAGACCATGTCTCCCATGAAGAACATGACCAACATGTTAGACAAAATGGTGTAATAAAGCATCATACCAAAGCCACCATGCTTGGTCAGTTGCAGATAAACGCCGAGCACACTTAAGATAAACAATAGAAAACGATAGCTAAATAATAGTTTGAATTTCATAGTATTCTCCTGAAAGAAAAGGGGCTAGGCCCTTCTTCTTATCTTTAGATCTTCTTGACAAATTCTGATTTGAGTTTCATTGCGCCAAAGCCATCAATCTTACAATCGATGTTGTGGTCACCTTCTACGATACGGATATTTTTCACGCGCGTTCCTTGTTTCAAATCTTTCGGTGCCCCCTTCACTTTCAAATCTTTGATCAAGGTCACCGTATCGCCATCAGCCAATTTGTTTCCGTTGGCATCAATCGCTACGACACCCTCTTCTTCTTCGACCTCAGCTGGGTTCCATTCATACGCACACTCTGGGCACACCAAGAGCGCTCCATCTTCATACACGTATTCAGAGTTACATTTTGGACAGTTTGGTAAGTTATTCATTTTTATCTCCTTATTCAAATTAACTTTCATAGTATACCATGAAAGCGAAAATTTGACAAATCCTGCTCGACTGTAGCATTTTCAAGAAAAAAGGAGGCGACTTGGCCTCCCTACATAGATAATATTTTTCAATCTTCCTGCAATTCTTGAATATCTCGAATCACGCGCACACCTGCTTGATTCTTCTCGCGCAGTTCAGCATCAGAGTATGGGAAGGTATTGATCAAGATACTCTCCATCCCAATACTTTGGGCAACAGCGACATCCGTCGTAAAGTCATTCCCCACCATGACCGTTTTCTCAGGGTTCAACTGGTGTTCTTTCATCACTTCCAAGAGAAACTCTGGCTGAGGTTTGCGAATACCTGCATCAGATGACAAGTAAATGGCATGGAAAAGTTCTCTCAAACCAACCAAATCAATCTCCGGATTGGTAAAATCTGCTTGGGCATTAGATAAGAGGAAGATTCGGCAACCTGCAGCTTTCATATCCTCTAATACTTCTTTCGTGTGAGGATAAAGCTCCAACCGTTTGCGAGAAAGGACACGGAAAGTCCGCGCAATCAAACGTCCCCACTCTTTGAGGTGGACAACACTATTCCCACTTGGATGACCTTCTAAATACAATTGCACAAAAATGACCGTTAGATCAATCTCTGGGTAGGCAACTTGTTTTTCCTTAGCCAAGTCTTCTTCGGCTTGTTGCACCAACTCTCTATAACGTAGGCGCAGACCTTCTCCTGTGTAACTTGCCCCGTAGGATTGGTAGATCTGAGTCATGGTATCCCATAAAATGGGACTCGACTCATCGGTTTCGATGTCGACCAAGGTTCCATAAAAATCAAAAATATAGTTTTTAAATGCGTACTTGTGCGGATTCATCTCTCACTCCCGTAACAAACATCGTAAAGGTTGCCTTGCAGACATTGGCCCCGTCTTGATTGGTAATATCGACATCCACAACTCGAGTCGTCCGTCCACTGTGGACACATTCGCCATGGATGGTCAGGACATCACCCAGACGCCCTGCTTTCAAGTAATTGATCGAAGATTGCAAGGTTACCCCATCGACCCCTTGAGAAACCACTACCAAACCACTGACTTGGTCACACAGGGTAAAGAGATAGCCTCCATGCGCATTTCCATAATAATTGAGCGATGATTCCACGACCTTGGTTGTCACCACCACATGGCCATCTCTCATCTTTTCGATTTCATAATTTTCAAATGCAGCAATTGCATCAAAGTGAAAATCTTTCATATACTTGCCACCTTTTCTAGCATCTTTTCAACTCCTCTATCATACTACAATTAAGAAGCAGATACAAGCAAAGGGGCAATTCCTTAGAAGCAGAAAAGGAGACTCCAACTAAGTAAGAAGACGATACTAGGAACAATGTATTTTCTTGGGTGCTTCCAACATTCTCTCTTTAAATTCCATTTTCTTAAAGGGAAATAGATTTCAATAAGTAAGTGCAAAACAGCTTCCACTACTGCTAGAATCATCACTCCTAGTAAAAATAGGATCCCCAAGTCAGGCATGACCACCATTTTTAATAAAAGAGCAACAAATAGATTGACAGATAGGAAATAGGTCAGCAACACACGGTAATACATCAGGTAAAAGAACCGACTCTTAGGGAGAGACTTAACATGATCGATCAAATCTTTATCAGCGGAAATGAGAGTGGTTAATGGCGTATTGACAGAAGCAATCGTTAACAGGATGATGATTTTTAAAGGAGCCTCATAATCCTGTATCAGAATGAGAAGGAGGAAGATGAGAGTAAAGACAAAATTGATGGAAAAATAGCGCTCTTGAAACAAGGAAATCCAAAAATAATTTCCACTTCTTCTCTTTGAAACGAGTAACTGATCATTTTTTGAAATCGCGATCAAGTCCTCATTTTTAAAAATTAAGACAGCAATGAAGGCTGAAAGTAAGATCATATAGGGCACTTGTTGAACCCATAAAGAAGATACTGTAAGAACAGTCGTTACAGAAATGAGGACTCCTCCTAGAAGACTTGGCCTGGTATTGAACTGGATAAAGACATAAAACACACTCAATACCACCAGTAAAGAAAGGAGGACAAGCTTAAAGGATTGTAGCAGGTCTAACCTGACTCCTAAAAAGAGGATCAATAACAGCACGCGCTCTAGTAAATTGAGAAGAAAGGTTACCGTCAGAAAAGACCCTTTGAAATGATTGAGAGACAAAGGAAGTTGGTAGTAGGCCTGGACCCTGTCCATCGAAAAGTAGGAATAGAGCAATTGAAAGGTTGATAGAGCAGTAACAATAGCCGTACTGATCAATAAGACTTGAAAGCTCGTAGAGAATTTTGCCCCAACAAGATGGTAATAAAGAGCAAAGGCTAAGGAAGTCAAGAACAAGAAGAGCCGATTTTTGGACACCAAATCTCTAAAAATTGCTAGTAACATGCTCTACCCCCTCTGACGATTGACGTCATGAAACCAATCTTCCAAATTCGATTCGATCGCATCTAGGTGACCATCTTCAATAGAATAAGCTGTATCACAGACCCGAACGATACTCTCTGCGATATGCGAACTCATCAGAATAGAGCCTTCTACTTTATACTGCAATAGCAAACCATATAGAAATTCTGTCGCATCAAAATCAAGGCCATCAAATGGTTCGTCCAAAATAAGGAGGGGAGGTTTGAGATAAAAAGCTGTGATTAAGAAGACTTTTTCTTGTTTCCCGTTGACAAACTACCAATGTCGGTGTTGAGAAATTCTTCAAAATGAAAGCCTGAGATCAGGTCCTGCAATAACGTTTCATCTCTCTTTCGATGATACAAACGACAGACAAAATTAAAATAATGAACAAAATCCCAGTTTAGAAAACTATTGTTTTCAGTAAAAACTGTATAGGTACGGCTCTTATAGAAATTCGTATGAAAAGAGGTCACCTTATCTTCTATAGTAACAGTCTCAACTGCATACTGCCGATGATCAAAAACACTACTTAAAGCTTTTAGCAAGGTTGTCTTCCCAGCTCCATTTCGACCAATCAATCCTACTACAGAATGATTGGGTACAAGCAAATTCGTGTCTTTTATAACGGGCTTGTCTTTTTTATACCAAACATTTAACCCCTTGATGTTTAAACACTCACTCTTCATCGACGCACTCCTTTATAAAGGTAAGAAGCCCCAACTAAAAGCAACAGCAAAGCGTATAACCATTCCTTTTGAAAGGCAAAGACTAAGGCACCGATCAAGAAGCAAATTCCTATAAGGATTCTAAATTGTAATTTCATATCTTGCCTTCTTTCTATTCACAGTATGAAAGATTACAATTGTATTTTATGCTTATACTATAGTACTTTTTTAAAGCAGATTCAAGCGCGAATGGAATATTCTTACTTCTTTTACCTTACAAGCAAAAAAGAGAGTGGGACAGAAATCGATAATTCGTTAGAATTCGATTTCGTCGTCCCCCCTCCGCACAGTTGAGTAGGGCTGTAAAAGCTGATGAAATCAGCGTAGTAGAGCCCACTCAACCACTGCGTCTTGCTCGCCAATCCAAAAATAATTGAGAGGCTAGGACTTTTGTCCCAGCCTCCTTTGCTTAAAATCTTAATTTTTCCCAATCATCTTCTGTCCGTTTGCGATAATAGAACTCAGACAAATTTGGGTCTTCCATCACTTCCAGCAGAGGAAGCATGTCGTAGGACAAGTCCAACTGATCTAATTGGTCTTTCTCAACCCAAGAAACTTCTCCTTCTTCAGATGATCTGAGCTGGCCTGAGAATCTTGTTGCCTTATAGCAAAAGACAATATAGCGACCTCCATCGTCTAGGGGCCAGTCTTTGACTGCGACGAGTTTTGGATCTGCAATTGTCAGTCCTGTCTCTTCGTAAACTTCACGAATGACGGATTCTGCAAGACTTTCTCCTTCCTCGATATGACCTCCAGGAAAGGCATAGCCAGACCATTTTTTGTAACGCTCTGGCGAGCGGTATTGGAGGACTACTTTTCCATTTTTAGGATCTTCCACCAAACAAAGATTGGTAAGTACAGTAGATGTTGCGCGTGACATAAATTTCCTTTCTATGATGGTAACAATTAATCAAAATAAACTTTTTTCTTTACCTCTTTCTTCATCACAAAGGGATTTACCAGCTCATGGTATTCATCAAAGGCATCTAAAAGGGAACCTCTCTGAAAGACAATTGACTTCTCTTTTAAATAATACTCCGAGTGAATCGTTACCAGACCATGACCATCAAAGGTAAAGAACAACACAATGAATAATACTAGGATCACCATAGCAAAGAGACCCAAAAGAACACTAACAAGGTTCTTCCAATTTGGAGCATGTTTTCGATAGAAGCGATACCAGATGTGACTAAAAGCCGTCACAGCTCCTAGATACAGCCAGGGATTCCAAAGAAGTGGTGTAAAGGCATAACCATAGAAGCTCAATATAAAGTTCACAAGAACAAAAAGCAACAGAATCAGATACAGGATCCGAAACATGTTCAAATACTTTCTCATGTTAGGTCTCCCCTTCGTAATAATTGGATTAAACTGGATCTCCTAAAGAAACATCAACAGAAAATGATAACCTAACCGGAGCCAATGATCAATTAGAGGCGCATCCGGATCATTTTTTTTACTATCTAAAAATAGACTTAGCGATAATAAAAGTAAGCTAAGAGCTATAACTATTCTAAGAACGAGTCTCATACCGCCAAGAGCAAAAGAAACTATAGAACCAATTAGTGGTAAAGGGGAAAATATAAATGCCACTAAGCCGAAATAGATCTTAACCAATGATAAAACCAATAAACTATAAACGACAATCTTCGTAAAAAGAGAGACCGTTTTATCTTCTCTTTTCAGTTGTGAAATGGAATAGATGACATAGATCATATACATAAATAGAAACATATTTATTTACCCTATTTCCTATAGATTTTATTCCTATTTTATCCAACATCCGTTTAGAATACAACTTCTTACCTAAACTCACCCAACAAAGACAAGAACAGGATCAAAGTTTTTTCACTTCTGCTGCTACCTTTTGGAGATGGTGTTTCCGCATGCTAGCGGTGTTCACATCCCGGCCGACTTCACCCAAGATGCAGACACGCTTGGTTTTGATCCCACAGTGGTTCAATACGGCATTCTTCAAAACTGAGATACCATAACTATCTGGAATGTTGAGAGGGCCTGAAAAGATCTTGTACCACCAAGTAGGGGCCATGGAGGTCGCATAAATACTGGCTGTTTTCCCTTTAAGTAACTTCTTGAATTGCTTGCCTCTGAGGTAATTCCAGATAAAACTCCCCTGATCATTGGCTGAGTAGGCAATCCCCGGTGTAAAGACCCGATCGATCCAGCCCTTCATGAGGCTCGGCATACTACTCCACCAGATGGGATAAACAAAGATCAGGTGATCCGCCCACTGGATCCATTCTTGAGAATGAAGGATAAAGGGATCTTCTTCCATCCGTTTTCGGTAACCATAGCGAAGGACAGGATCAAAGTCCTCTTCATTGAGACTGATCACTTTAAGCTCGTGGTGATTTGAGTCAATAGTTTCGACAATGGTTTGAAAAATAGCCTGACAGTAACTTTCCTTATCTGGATGCCCATTGATGACTAGAATTTTCATTCGTCTTCTCCTTCATTTCTTTAGTTCATTCTATCTCTTTTATTTTTTTACTTGATTAATTGATAATGGTTCAAAGATTGATAGATAGGTCCTTTAGGAATTTTTATTTGAAGAACACATCATCCGCAATTCCTTAACAGGTTTTCCAAGTTCAAGTATTTTTTCTTGACCATCAAAAGTAAAACCCATTTTTTGATAGAAAGCAATGGCTCGCTTATTTTCTTTCAATACCCATAAATAAATCTCAGAGAAATGATCGAGAGCAAAAAATGCAGTTTGCATTAACTGTTCACTCACACCTTTTCCATAGTAATCTTTTAAAACATATAAGGCAATGATTTCACCAGCTTGAATGGCCTCATCACGAAAATTTCCATAGCTGATAAATCCAACGACCTTCTTTCCATCCATCGCAATCAAGGTATTTTCTGGATACTTTTGACTAAAGAAACGACATCTATCTAATGTCATCGTCTCCTGAAATTCCGCGGGTAAAAGATCGTCATAAGCCTCTCTCCACGTTTGCCAATGAACGAGAGATTTTCCTTCTATCTCTTCAGGAGTTTCCATTGTTTTAATGATAATCTTCATTCGCTTTATCCTATCTAATCCAAAGCCTTGACTTCCAACATCATATCGCGAATTTGCGCTGCCAACTCGAAATCAAGCACTTCGACGGCTTCTTGCATTTGGCCTTGCAGTTTCTTGACCAGTTCTTTGCGCTCTTGGCGGTTGAGGCTGGTGATATCCACTTCCTTATCCTCTTCCTTGGCCACAGCCTTGGTAACAGAAATGAGGTCACGGATTTCCTTCTTGATGGTTTGTGGCACAATGCCGTGCTCTTCATTATAAGCCATCTGGATTTTCCGACGACGGGCTGTTTCATCGATAGCTTTTTGCATAGACCGAGTCATGGTGTCCGCATACATGATCACATGTCCCTCACTATTACGGGCAGCACGACCAATGGTCTGGATCAGACCACGTTCATTACGGAGGAAACCTTCCTTGTCAGCATCAAGTATAGCAACTAGACTGACTTCTGGTACGTCAATCCCTTCACGAAGAAGGTTGATCCCGACCAAGACGTCAAAGACACCCAGACGCAAATCACGAATAATCTCCGTCCGCTCCAAGGTTTTAATGTCCGAGTGCATGTATTTGACCTTGACACCCATTTCCTTGAAGTAGTCGGTCAAGTCTTCTGCCATCTTCTTGGTCAGGGTGGTAACAAAGGTCCGCTCTCCACGTTCTACACGCGCATTGATTTCACCCAAGAGATCGTCCATTTGACCCATGGTCGGACGCACTTCCACCTCAGGATCGAGAAGACCTGTCGGACGAATGATCTGCTCGATGACAGTATCCGTTTGTTCCATCTCATAGTCACCTGGTGTCGCTGACACATAAACGATCTGGTGGACATGGCTTTCAAACTCCTCCCGACGCAGTGGCCGGTTATCCAGAGCAGACGGCAAACGGAAACCATAGTTGACCAGCATTTCCTTGCGCGAGCGGTCTCCATTGTACATGCCCTTGATCTGTCCCATGGTCATGTGACTTTCATCGATCATAATGAGGAAATCTTCCGGGAAGAAGTCAAGCAGGGTATAAGGAGGCTCTCCTTCACTCCGGCCATCCATGTGACGGGAGTAATTTTCGACCCCATTGGTGTAGCCCATCTCCCGTAGCATTTCAATATCATACTCGGTCCGTTGTTTTAGACGCTGAGATTCCAAGAGCTTGCCTTCTTTTTCAAAGACCTTCAACTGCTCTTCTAGTTCCGCTTGAATCTTGGCAATAGCCACTTCCATATGGTCGTCATTGGTCACGAAGTGAGTAGCTGGGAAAATGGCCAAGTGATCCACATCACCTAGCACTTGGCCAGTCAAAGCTTCAATCTCACGAATCCGCTCAATCTCGTCTCCAAAAAACTCAACCCGAAAGGCATGTTCATCGCGCGAAGCTGGGAAAATCTCGACCACATCTCCCCGAACACGGAATTTCCCCCGTTGAAAGTCGATGTCATTGCGCTCAAACTGGATATCTACCAAGTCATTGAGAAGTTTATCACGAGAAATCTCCAGACCTGGACGCAGGCTGACTACGCTATCGGCATATTCCTTAGGTGAACCCAAACCATAGATACAAGAAACAGAAGCGACAACGATGACATCATTGCGCTCCAACAAAGCTGATGTTGCGGAGTGACGAAGTTTATCAATCTCATCATTGACCGAACTATCCTTTTCGATATAGGTGTCGCTTGATGGCACATAGGCTTCTGGCTGGTAGTAATCATAGTAGGAAACAAAATACTCGACCGCATTTTCAGGGAAAAATTCCTTGAACTCCCCATAAAGTTGGCCTGCTAGTGTTTTATTGTGGGCGATGACCAGGGTCGGCTTATTGACTTGGGCAATGACCTGGCTCATGGTATAGGTCTTCCCCGTACCAGTCGCCCCCATCAAGATTTGCGCCTTCTCACCACCCTCGATGTTATCCACCAACTGTTCAATGGCCTGCGGTTGATCCCCAGACGGTTGGTATTTCGATACTAGTTTAAATTTGTTATCTGTTACTCGATTAATCATACTTTCTTCCTTTGATTATACTTCCCTTATTTTACCACAATAGACGATATTTCTCTGACTTTTGAGGAGAGAATCCTCACATAGAAAAAGACCAGGCTCAAGTTCCGGTCTTCATATTCATCATCATTTCCTGTCAGTCATGACACACTTGTTCATTATCAACTCTTTCTTTCCTTTCCCCTAAGCGATAGACAATCACTAGGGATACAAGAAGAACCAGAGTGGTGATGATTGATCCTTCTGCTCCAAATGCCCCTCCGGTCAACCAGTCAGGTCCATCTCCCATGGTAAAGCTAAAGATAGACGCATCTGCGCCTGTGCCACTGACTTGAAAACCAAGGAGATTTCCTTGTACATAGTTCCAAGTGCCGTGTTGGGCGACCACTAGCCAGATACTATCGGTATAGATAAAAAGCAGAGCAGCTAGCACCCCATCAAGGATGATATTCAGAACGGATAAGAAGGTCACTCCTGCATTACCCATATGCAGAATGCCAAAGAGACTACTAGAAATCACGATCGCTAAAGGTAGATTAGTTCTTGCAGCAATCCGAGTCAGAAGCCAACCTCGCGTCGCCACTTCTTCAGTCCCTCCTTGAAGAAGCCAAAATGGGAATAAACCTAGAATAAAGAGGATGGGTTCTAAACTTAATTCATTAAGCTCAAAAGACCCGATTCCCCCTACCTGGTAGACAAGGGCAATGACACCCATTTGAAGTAGTGAAAGCAAGATCCCCCAGACTAGATACTTGAGCCAATTTCTTTTTACAAAGCCTAAGCTTGATAAAGCATTCTTCTCTATGACCTTCACCCAAAAAATAAAGAGAAATAGTATGATTACAAAACTGAAAAGCTCATAATAGAGAAGATAATGGTAGAAAAATTCTTGAATACTTGCTGTCCCATTTCCTGGTGAAAAGAACTCCGCCAGAAAACCTATCACTAAGGAAAATGGTCCCACCAATTCACTACCAAGCCATAGTCCCCCTTCTATAAAGAGGGAGGCTAAAAATACATAGAATAGTGTAGAAATAAGAACTGGCATAGATGTGTTTGTTTTTATATCCTGAATGATCTTTCCTTTCTTCATGATCAACCTCCATTTATCTAATAGGTCCATTGTAACAAAGAAAATCCAGAGCTGCAATATTGTTTCATGTCAGAAAACCTAACATGAAAACTAGATTTTTCTTGCAAAGCAACGTCTTTTCTGATATAATAGCTTTTGTAGAAAAACATAAGACCATTCATACTCGTTTTGGTATGAATGATTTGTTTTTTTTAGGCCATCCTTTGGTCAATGTGCTCATGGGTCAAATACCCAAAGAGAAAAGAATTAAAAGGAGACAGAAATGAAGAAAAAATTACTAGCATGTTTGCTGTTCTTATTTCCATTCGTTGCATTCGCTGGTCATGCTCATGCTGAAACGATCAAGGTCGTTTTCGACACAGCATATGCACCGTTTGAATTTAAGGATTCAGATCAAACCTATAAAGGAATTGACGTAGAGATCTTGGACAAGGTCGCTGAAATCAATGGCTGGAATTTGGACAAATCCTTCCCGGGATTTGATGCAGCGGTCAATGCAGTTCAAGCTGGTCAAGCGGATGCCATCATGGCAGGGATGACCAAAACAACAGAACGTGAAAAAGTCTTCACCATGTCTGATACTTACTACGATACAAAAGTTGTCATCGCGACTACGAAAGCCGATAAAATCACGAAGTACAGCCAATTAAAAGGGAAGACAGTCGGTGTCAAAAACGGAACTGCAGCCCAACGCTTCCTCGATAAAAACAAGGACAAGTACGGCTACAAGATCAAGACTTTTGATACTGGTGATCTCATGTACAACAGTTTATCAGCTGGTGCGGTCGATGCGGTGATGGATGACCAACCTGTTATTCAATACGCCATTCAAAAGGGGCAGGACCTAGCTATCAATATGGACGGGGAAGCAGTCGGTGGCTTTGCCTTTGGTGTAAAAAAAGGCGGTAAGCATGAAAAGTTGATCACTGAATTTAACAAGGCCCTCGCTCAAATGAAAGCTGATGGAACACTTGATGAGATCATCAAGAAATGGACAGGTGAAAGCCAATCATCAAGTAACAGTACCGTTCCAGAAACCACTACTCCTGCTGGTCAAAAAGCAACTCCTAAAAAATCAAAATATGTAATTTCAAGTGACTCATCTTTTGCACCATTTGTCTTCCAAAATGGAAAAAACAAATACACAGGGATCGATATGGACTTGATCAAGGCTATTGCCAAAGACCAAGGATTTACCATCGAGATTAATAATCCTGGATTTGACGCAGCGGTAAGTGATGTCCAATCCGGACATGCGCAAGGAATGATCGCAGGGATGACCGTAACAGATGCTCGGAAAGAAACATTTGATTTTTCTGAACCATACTACACGGCCAATTCTATTCTAGCCGTTCAAGAAAGCAGCAAGATTGATTCATATGATGACCTAAAAGGAAAGACAGTCGGTGTTAAAAACGGTACTTCCTCACAAAACTTCCTTGAAAAAAACCAAAAGAAATATGGTTACAAGATCAAAACGTTCTCTGATGGAGCTTCTATGTATGATAGTTTGAATTCTGGTTCTGTTGCAGCGATTATGGATGACGAACCTGTTATCAAATACGCTATTAAACAAGGACGTAAATTCAAAACACCTATCGAAGGGACTCCAAGTGGTCAACTAGCATTTGCCGTTAAGAAGGGTGAAAATCCTGAATTGATTGAAATGTTCAATAACGGTCTTGCAAACTTGAAGAAAAGCGGTCAATACCAAAAGATTCTCGATAAATACCTTAAAGCAGATAGCAAATCTACTTCAAGTACAGCCGTAGATGAAACAACGATTTGGGGCTTGCTCCAAAACAACTACAAACAATTGTTAAGTGGTTTGGGTGTGACTCTTGCCCTTGCCCTTCTCTCTTTCGCCATTGCTATGGTGATCGGTGTTATCTTTGGGATGTTTAGTGTTAGCCCTTATAAATGGCTCCGCTGGACTGCTGAGATCTTTGTCGATGTTATTCGTGGGATCCCATTGATGATCCTTGCTGCCTTCATCTTCTGGGGAATTCCAAACTTGATTGAATCGGTCACAGGTCATCAATCCCCGATTAACGACTTTGTCGCAGGTACTATTGCCCTCTCTCTCAATGCGGCTGCTTATATTGCAGAAATTGTTCGAGGAGGGATCCAAGCTGTACCGATTGGACAGATGGAAGCCAGCCGAAGCCTGGGGATCTCTTATGGCAAAACCATGTGCAAGATCATCTTGCCACAAGCAACCAAACTCATGCTTCCAAACTTTGTTAACCAATTCGTCATTGCCCTGAAAGATACAACTATTGTGTCTGCGATCGGATTGGTAGAACTCTTCCAAACTGGTAAGATCATCATCGCTCGAAACTACCAAAGTTTCAAGATGTATGCGATCCTTGCCGTCTTCTACCTCGTGATTATCACCTTGCTAACACGATTTGCAAAAAAATTAGAAAAGAAGGTTAACTAATGGCTAAATTAAAAATTGATGTCCATGACCTCCACAAATACTATGGTAAAAATGAGGTCCTAAAAGGAATTTCAACAAAATTCTATGAAGGAGATGTGGTTTGTATTATCGGACCATCCGGTTCAGGTAAATCGACCTTCCTTCGTAGTCTCAATCTCCTCGAAGAAGTTACAAAAGGTCAAATTACAGTTAATGGATATGATCTAACCGATCCAAAAACTAATGTTGATCTAGTCCGTGAAAATATCGGGATGGTTTTCCAACACTTCAACCTCTTCCCTCACATGAGCGTCCTTGAAAATATTATGTTTGCGCCAGTAGAGCACAAACTGATGACCCGTGAAGAAGCTCAAAAAGTCGGGATGGAATTGTTGGAAAAAGTTGGTCTCGCAGATAAAGCAGATGCCAATCCAAACAGCCTTTCCGGTGGTCAAAAACAACGTGTGGCTATCGCACGTGGACTTGCCATGAATCCAGATATTATGCTCTTTGACGAACCTACTTCTGCCCTTGACCCTGAGATGGTTGGAGATGTATTGAACGTTATGAAAGAGTTGGCAGAGCAAGGCATGACCATGATCATCGTTACCCACGAGATGGGATTTGCCCGCCAAGTAGCCAACCGGGTTATCTTTACCGCAGACGGTGAATTCCTCGAAGACGGCAAACCAGACCAAATCTTCGACAACCCACAACACCCACGTTTGAAAGAATTCTTGGATAAGGTTCTAAACGTTTAAAAATAGTGGTTTTTGAAGCATCTAGCAATTTTGCTAGATGTTTTTTTAGACGAAAAAAGAGGCTGGGACAAAAGTCCTAGCCTCTCAATTATTTTTGGATTGTCGAGCAAGACGCAGTGGTTGAGTGGGCTCTACTACGCTGATTTCATCAGCTTTTACAGCCCTACTCAACTGTGCGGAGGTGGGACGACGAAATCGAATTCTAACGAATTACCGATTTCTGTCCCACTCTCTTTTCATTTTAACTAATCTGTTGCTGAGCAGTCTGCATCTTGTAGTAAACACCTTGCGCTTGCATTAGCTCTTCATGAGTGCCATGCTCAACTATATCACCATCCACCATGACAAGAATCATATCGGCATTTTGAATGGTCGACAAGCGGTGAGCAATGATAAAGCTGGTCCGTCCTTTCATTAGTTGATTAAAGGCATCTTGAATCAAGACCTCCGTCCGAGTATCGATGGAGGATGTCGCCTCATCCAAGATCAAAATCTTAGGAACTGAAAGGAAAACCCGCGCAATCGTTAAGAGTTGGCGTTGTCCTTGAGACAAAGACTCTCCAGCATCTGAAAGATAGGTATCGTACCCTTGTGGCAACTGCCGAATGAAGAAATCTGCATTGGCTGCATTGGCTGCTTCTATGACTTCTTCTCTAGTTGCATGTGGACGAGAAAAGGCAATATTTTCATGAATGGTCCCAACCTTGAGCCAGGTTTCTTGCAGAACCATACCAAACTGTTGGCGGTAAGAAGCACGGGTGTAGTCCGTAATTGGCACCCCATCAATCGTGATCTCTCCAGAATTAACAGGGTAGAAACGCATGAGCAGATTAATCAAGGTCGATTTTCCTGCTCCTGTAGGCCCTACAATTGCCACTTTACTGGCAGCTGGAACCTGAATGGTTAAATCTTTGATCAAGGTCCGCCCCAAATCATAGCCAAATGAGACATGCTCAAAACCAATCGCACCTTTGACATCCTGACTTTCCAGGACCCGTTGACCCGTCTCTTCGACCTCAGCTTGATCCAAGACGCTATACAAGCGCTCTGCGCAGGCAAGGGCACTTTGGAGTTCTGACAAGACAGAGGAGATGTCATTAAAGGGCTTGGTGTATTGATTGACATAATTGAGGAAGGTCACCAATTGACCAACGGTAAAGTGAGATCCCGAAATAATGCGTACAGCACCAAATCCAGCCACTACTGCATAAATCAAGGCATTCACAAAGCGAGTGGCAGGGTTGACAGTTGAAGAATAAAAGACAGCGGATTGGGAATAATTGGCATAGCTTTCATTCGTCCCCTTAAAAGCCTTACGGAATTGATCCTGAGCGTTAAAGGACTGGATCAAGCTTTCCTGGGTCAAGGACTCTTCGATCAATTGAGTTTGAAGACCACGCGCCTTGGTCTGCTTTTGGAAAAGCGTATAAGAACGCTTGGCAATGAAACGAGCAATCAAGAGAGATAATGGAGTCAAGACCAGAACTGCTACCATCATAAAGAAATCTAATTCTGCCATGGTCACGATGGTGACAAGAATGGTTAAGAGGCCAACAAAGAACTGGTTAAAGACCATCAGAAGACCACTATTGAGTTGCTCCACATCGGTCGTGAGGCGACTGACAAAGTCCCCGCTCCCTTGTTTATCTAAATAAGACAAGGGCAACCGATGTACTTTTTCCATCACTTCTGCTCTCAGGCTTTGGCTATACCGATAGACCAATTGATTGTAGACAAGAGGATTGATCCATTGGATCAAGGTATTGGCCACAATGACCAGAACCATTTGGATCAAAACGGGCCATAAGACTGTCATCCCTTGAGGATTGATGACTAAATCAATCGCATGTCCGATCAGGATCGGTAGCCAAACCGTTAAGGCTACTTGAGCGATGGTTCCAAGACTAGCTAGAATCAGGAGCCCGGGATGGTGAGCAAAATCTCTAAACAGACGTTTTACATAACTAGAACGTTTTTGACTCATGCTTCCTCCCTCCCGTGTTGTGAATAATGAATTTCTTGATAAATCTCATTGGTAGACAAGAGGAAATCGTGATTTCCCAGTCCAACTTGATGTCCCTTGTTCAAGACCAAAATCTGATCAGCAGACTTGAGACTATTGGTTCGTTGAGATACTAGGATCAAACTCGTATCACTCAATTCTTCTTTAATCGATTTTAAGAGACGAGCTTCCGTCAAATAATCCAAGGCGGAGGTCGAATCATCCAAAATTAAGAAAGGAGATTTCTTCAAAAGGGCACGCGCAATGGTCAACCTCTGACGTTGGCCTCCTGAGAAATTTCGACCAAAGGCTTCCACTGGCTCATCGAGTTGTCCTTCTTTTTCACGGACAAAATCAGCCGCCTGAGCTGTTTCTAGGGCCCACCACAAATCATCATCCGATAGATTTTCTTCCATCCCTAGTAAGAGATTCGAGCGGATAGTCCCTCTAAAGAGCTCTGCCTTCTGTGGGACAAGAGCTACCCACTCCCGCCACTCCTTAAGAGTTTTAGGAGAGTGACCTTGATGAAAGAGGGCTAATTTTCCCTGACTCACGGCATACAAATGACTCAATAACTGAACAAGGGTAGACTTCCCAGATCCTGTACCACCGATAATTCCCAACATCTGTCCATGATCCAGATCAAAGGAAATATTTTCTAGAGCTGGGTTTGAAGCCGTTGGATAAGTGAAAGAAACTTTCTCTGCGCTGATTGCTTCTTGCTCTGTTGCAGTTTCTACTGGCAAAGCTTCTAAGAGGTCTTCTTCCTTCAAATCGAAAATCTCTTGGACACGCTTGGCTGAAATATAGCTGACATTTAAAGACGTGACCAGCATAGCCAGTTTGATCAATTCTGTTAAAATTTGTAATAAATAATTGACCAAAGCGACCAACATCCCTTGGGTTAGAAGACCAGCAGAGATATTCAATTGTCCTTGCCAAATGACACAAACCAAGGTCGTATTGACCACAAGGAAGGTCAAGGGACTCACCAAACTAAACCAGATACCAGCACGAATTTGCCAGATCTTGTAGTCTTGATTGACCTCTCTAAAATCTTCTAATTCACCAGGCTGTTGTCCAAAGGCCCGAATCACCCGCATCCCTTGAAATTGCTGACGCGTCACCGTAACCATCTGGTCTGTGATTTTCCGAATCTTAGCAAAGAGCGGATTGACAATCCGTGACATGGTAACAATAATCAAGGTTAAAATCGCCACCATCCCCAAGAACCAAAGGGTTAATTTGGGACTGATGGTGAAGGCCATGATGATAGAACCAAAGACAATGATCGGTGCTCTCAAAAAGAGGCGCAAGAATTGGTTGATCCCAACCTGGATTTGATAGGTATCCGAAGTGAGACGGGTTACCAAACTAGAAGTCCCGATCCTATCTCGTTTGTCCTTTGGAAGCGACAAGATCTTCTCATACAAATCCTTGGTCATCTCGCGGGTAAAGCCGACAGCTGCTTTAGAAGAAAAATACTGGGCCGTAATAGCTACGACGACACCAAAGCTTGCAAATAAAAACAAAACACCGACCGTCATCACCACTGTGCTCGTTTCCTTTTTCGGAATGACCTGATCGACTAAGTGGGCGATGATTAAGGGGACACACAATTCAAAAATAGCTTCTAAAAGCTTAAACACGGGCCCTAGAAAAGTTTCCCATAGATAGCCCTTAAAATACTTCAATAATGATTTCATACGACTCGATTCTTTTTAAATAGGATATACCTATTTTACCACAATTTTAACTGACAAAAAAACTCTCCCTGCAAAGCAGAAAAAGTAAGAACGTAGACAAACAGCTCTTTAATATAAATCTATTAACTTCTATAAGTAGAAAATAATTTATTTTGGTAGAGATATTTAATCATCTACTGAAACTTTCCGCAGTGAGAAAAGTGCTAGAAACACTATTGTTTCTAGCACTCGGAATTGTTGAGACCTTAGGCTCAATAATTAGTCATGGAACTTCTTTGAAGTTCGCTGACGTCCGTCCTCACTTAAGGAAAGTTTCTAAGATGACTTTGTCTCCAATCTCACCCCTCCTACACAGCATAGAAAGTTCGTTCAGTTCTTGTTCTATTTAACCTTGTTAAACTAATGAACCTAAGGAGTTTTATTCAGTCTTTGTCACCTTGCTTAAAGTCTTGCCCATTTTCCCCAATCCTATCATTAAGAGAGGAAAAGAGAATAGCGTTATAAGGCCTAGCACAAGAAACACAGCTACAAAGCCACAGCTATCAATGAACCAACCAGTCAAAGGGAAGATGACAATCATAGATAGACTAAACATCATTGAATTGATACTCAGCATGGTTGCTCGTACACTTGAAGGTAGATAGGCTTGTAAATCATTGTAGTAGATGGGTTGATAAACGGCATAAAGGGCATTGGTCAAGAGATAGACACTCAGATAGGCGAATGAAGTCTTGAATGTTACCAAAAGCAAGACCAACCCTGTCAGTGCAACCAGAATCGGAAAGACTTGATTACTATTCCATTTTTTCCCGATTTGACTGGCCAGATAAACCGCTAGGAGATTGAATCCACTACCAATTAACATGATGAGCGAAACTTGCCAACTAGCTAAGTCACTAATTTTCTGTTGGTAGTAAAAATAAAACATACACATGATGGTCCCTACCAACTGATAGGTGAGCATCCAGTAAAACAAAACTGGTTTGTCCTGCCATTCTTGTTTCACTACCTCCAATATCCGCTTTAAGGTCAAATGATTTCTTTCATCACTCTTACTCTCCGGCTCCTTCATCAGAAAGATCAAAAGAATGGAAAGCAAGGAAAGACCAATAGCAATATAATATGTCCAAGCCAATGCTCCGTGAATAAAGAAGCCTGCCACCACTGTCCCTAAAGTTCGGGTGACTTCGGCCACACCAGACAAGAAGCTGGAAATCTGAAGATAACTGTCCTTTTTACCTGCTTCCACAGCTGAATCAAATAAGAAAGCTGTACTGGTCCCCGAGTCAAAATTATAAGACCAAGCATTGACCATCATTGCAAGGGCATAGATCCAAAAATTCCCCTGGCCAAATAAAATCAAGATAGAAGATCCAATACTGGACAAGCGAGCCAAATAGAGATTGGTCTTGTAGCTAAAGCGATCAGCTAACATACCAGATGGGATCTCGCACAAGAGACTGGTCCCATGAAAGATACTCTCTAATAAACCAATCTGAAGCAAAGAAAGACCATTTTGAATAAAAAAGAGAATCCAAAAACTGGTGATTCCAAAATAAGATGTAAATTCCAAACCTGCTAGGAGTGAAATATTGCGTTTGTAAGTTCTTTTAAACATTGTTTTTCCTCTTTCAATAGATTATTTGAGTGTTTCTAAAAGACTTACTTAGAGTTGCCTACATTTTCTCCACCTCTTTCATTCTTTCTTGATTTAGTTCTTGACGCAATTGGGTCACTTGATTAGACAAGGACACCAACAATTCGGTTTGCAACTTTTGAATTTCCAGTAAATCCGTCTGGTCTTGCTGCACCATATGATCAATCTTCGTATGCAACAAGCGAATTTCCCGTTCAGACTCCATATTAACGTTAAAGTCATTTCGCGCTTGCAGGCGATCATAATCTGCTGCCCTGTTTTGGCTCATCATGATCAAAGGAGCTTGAATCGCCGCAATCGTAGAAAGTGCTAGATTCAGCAAGATGAAAGGATAAGGGTCAAAAATCCAGCCAAAGGGATGCAAGACATTGATCAACATCCAGATAGCCATCATCATGATGAAGCTAATAATAAAGGTCCAAGAACCACCGAAGCGCGCGACCGAATCCGCTACTCGCTGACCGAAGGTATAGCTGGCTGTCAAGCGGTCTTCAACGTTAAAGGGACGCTCGCTTTCGGGCATGACAGCTGTTACCTGCTGTTTAATCGCATCATTTTTATCATTGGCACGATCAATAATCTGACCTAGATAATCCATACAATATTGGCTTAAATTTTTATACGTGATAAAATCATCCATTTGACTTTCCGGGTAGGATGTCTTGAGCATCTGTTGAATGCTATGGTCTAGATCTGCGATCAAAGACCCCTGACCATCCTCGTATTCTTTCCCATCGATGATGTCTATTTTCAGCATTGAGTTTCCTTTCATAGTTATTTGAAGCAGATAAAAGTGAAAAACGCCTAATGGCGTTTTTACGTCTATTAAGGTTTGATACGGTGCAACATACGTGGGAATGGAATGGCTTCACGAATGTGTTTTGTACCAGCCGCGAAGGTTACCATACGTTCAATCCCAATACCAAATCCACCGTGTGGAACTGTACCGTATTTACGAAGATCAAGGTAGAATTCATACTCTGTACGATCCATGCCAAGTTCATCCATTTTTGCAACAAGGGCATCGTAGTCTTCCTCACGCATAGAGCCACCGATGATTTCTCCATAGCCTTCTGGAGCAAGCAAGTCTGCACAAAGCACGCGCTCTGGATTTCCAGGAACTGGTTTCATGTAGAAGGCCTTGATAGCTGCTGGGTAGTTCATGACAAATGTTGGCACACCAAAGTGGTTTGAAATCCAAGTTTCATGTGGTGAGCCGAAGTCATCACCATGTTCCAAATGCTCGTAGTCAGCATCTTCATCATTTTCATGCTCTTGCAAGAGATCAATCGCTTCATCGTAAGTGATCCGTTTGAATGGCTCCGCAATATAGCGTTTCAAGAGCTCTGTATCACGTTCCAAGGTTTCCAAGGCTTGAGGTGCACGGTCCAAAACACCTTGTAGAAGAGCTTTGACATAAGCTTCTTGCAAGTCAAGTGATTCATCGTGTGTCAAGTAAGAGTACTCCGCATCCATCATCCAGAACTCAGTCAAGTGACGGCGAGTCTTAGATTTTTCAGCACGGAATACTGGTCCAAAGTCAAAGACGCGACCAAGGGCCATAGCACCAGCTTCCAGATAAAGCTGACCTGATTGGCTCAAGTAAGCTGGTGTTCCAAAGTAGTCTGTTTCAAAAAGTTCTGTAGAATCTTCTGCCGCATTTCCTGAAAGAATTGGGCTATCAAACTTCATGAAGCCGTTCTTATCGAAGAACTCATAAGTTGCATAGATGATAGCATTACGGATTTGCATGACAGCGACTTGTTTGCGTGAACGCAACCACAAGTGGCGGTTGTCCATCAAGAAGTCTGTCCCGTGTTCTTTTGGAGTGATTGGGTAATCTTGTGATTCACCGATCACTTCAATATCTGTGATATCGAGCTCATAACCAAGTTTAGAACGCTCGTCTTCTTTAACAATCCCTGTTACAAAGACAGAGGTTTCTTGGCTCAAGCGTTTGATGGTGTCAAATTTTTCAAGACCCACTTCTTCGCCGAATTTTTCAATAAAGTTTGGTTTAAAAGCTACACCTTGGAAAAAGGCAGTCCCGTCACGCAATTGCAAGAAAGCAATTTTTCCTTTACCTGATTTGTTGGCCACCCAAGCACCGATGGTCACTTCTTGACCAACATAGTCTTTTACTTCGATGATAGTAATCCGTTTTGTCATCATTCATCTTCCTTTTCTCGTTAAACTTGTCCGAAGACATTATCTTCTTAATTGTATCATAAAAAGGCTTTCAGTGCTAGGCTCTACCTGTGAAAACCAGATTTTTTTTAAAGAAAAAGATCCTCAGCTCATTACTAAGGATCTTGTATTTTTATTTTTCCATAAAGGCCTTGAGGCGGCGAACAGCTTCTTTCAGGGTATCCAAATCTGTCGCATAAGACAAGCGAACATTTTCAGGGGCACCAAAGCCAGCTCCCGTTACTAAAGCAACCTCTGCTTCTTCTAGAATTGCTGTGGTAAATTCCGTCACATCCGTATACCCCTTCATCTCCATAGCCTTCTTGACATTTGGGAAGAGATAGAAGGCTCCTTGAGGTTTGATGGCTTCAAAACCAGGTACTTCATTCAACAAAGGATAAATAGTATTCAAGCGCTCTTCAAAAGCTTGACGCATGATCTCAATAGAAGATTGATCTCCTGTGAGGGCTTCGATTGCAGCATATTGGGAAACGGTTGTTAAGTTGGAAGTTGTTTGGCTGATCACCTTGGCCATGGCTCCAATAATCTCAGGATCACCCACTGCAAAACCAACCCGCCAACCAGTCATAGCATAGGTTTTAGAAACTCCATTAATCACGATGGTTTGCTTGCGAATCGCTTCTGATAAGCTAGAAATGGGCGTAAAGGTGTTGCCATTGTAGACCAATCGACCATAGATATCGTCTGCCAAAATCAAGATGTCATGCTCGACAGCCCAGTTTCCGATTGCTTCGAGTTCTTCTTTACTGTAGATCATTCCTGTTGGATTGGATGGCGAATTCAGCAAGACAACCTTGGTCTTGTCTGTCCGTGCTGCTTCCAATTGCTCTACCGTTGCCTTGAAGTGATTTTCTTCTGTTGTTTGGAAAGTAACAGGTGTGCCTTCTACCATCTTAACCTGGTCTACATAAGAAACCCAGCAAGGGGTTGGAATGATGACTTCATCACCTGGATTAATGACAGAAGTAAAGAAGGCATAGAGGATAAACTTGGCACCAGTACCGACCACAACCTCATTTCGGTTCACTGCATAGCCATAAAACTCTTTCATATAGTCGCTAATGGCATCCTTCAATTCTGGAAGTCCAGATGCGACCGTATAAAAGCTGGCACGACCATCCTCAATGGATGCGACTGCTGCTTCTTGAATATTTTTGGGAGTCGCAAAGTCAGGTTGACCCAGGGTCAAACTTAAGATATCACGACCTTCTGCTGCCAAAGCTTTGGCACGCGCATTTGCAGCCAAGGTCACACTTTCTTCCATTTCCAATACACGATTTGATAATTTCATATTTCCTCCTCAAATCTTAAAAAACACCGGTGACTTTCCCAGTCTTGAAATCCACCACATAATAGGAACTCCCGGCCTTGACTTCCCAGATCGGTTTTCCTTTAAAGCGTCCAAACGTTACCCGATCAATCGCGTCCTGACTCTTCTCTTTGACGACGGAAGCTGCCTCTTTGGAACTAACTCCTTCTTTCAAAGGGTAGGTATAGACTGCATCATCTGCCTGCCCCACCAAAACCGCTAGATCTTGCCCCTCTTGGTCCTTGCCAATAAAGGAAAGATAGGCTTCTTTGCCATGATAGAAACTCTCCGACTCAATAGTAGCAATAGAAGAGTGAGACAGAGCTATTTTTCTTGCTTGCGCCATTTGATCCTGCAAGCGATCAGAAGTTTTTTCAGCAAGAAATAGCCAAGAAAAAAGGATCGTCAACACTAAGATACAGATTCCTATTATATGTTGCCATATTATAAAAAGATAATTTTTCTGTTTCACTCCCTCATTATACACCAAAGCCACCTAGAATTCTATAGATTTTCAAGAAAGAATTGTTACTAATATTTCATACCTGTTACAATGTTTTAGTATAAAATTGTTTGATAAACAAAGTAAAATTAACATCTATGCTATCATTTGTTCATAGTTTAATAAATTTGTCACAATTTTGTAACTAATTTGAAAATAAAATTAAACGACAGAAATACTATTTATTGATAAAATATAGATATGGAAAATTTAAAGAGATTATTCAAAGAAGCAAACGTAGATTTAAAAACCATGATCGTCTTCCACAAGGCAGAACGATTGATCCGTGCGTCTGAGGCTCATATCTTTAAAAAGCACCAGTTGACACCAACTCAATTCTCTGTACTTGAAACCTTGTACAGTAAAGGCGATCTCCGCATTCAAGATCTGATTGACAGCATTCTTGCGACCTCTGGAAATATGACTGTGGTTATTCGCAATATGGTCCGAGATGGTTGGATTACACGCGAAACCGATCCAGAAGACCGCCGTGCTTATCTTGTATCTATTACAGATGCCGGTCGTAAAAAGATCGAAGAAGCTCTTCCAGATCATATCAAGAATATTCAACGCTTGATGCAAGTCTTTAATAGTGGCGAGCAAGCTGAGTTGACAGAACTCTTGAAGAAATTCAAACATATCGCCTAAGCCTACTGCTCAAGACGATTCTGACTCCAAAATCCTCCATTTTGGAGTTTTCATCGTGCATTCTCTTTATCTAACAGATCAAAAAAATATTCCTGACGCTTCTCAGGAATATTTTTATTTATTCTTTCACAAATACCCATTCTTTCTCTTGCGATAAATCCTCACGATATGAGAAACCTGCTACTTCTAATAGTTTCAGATCTTCTAGCTGGCTAATACCTGCTTTCATCATAGCAGTGACCATAGCACCTCGTGCTTTTTTTGAAATCGTCGAGTGAACTTTAAGTTTGCCACCACGGTTCTCCATAAATTTAATCTGTATCATTCGTTCTCGAATGCTTTTTGAGAAGACCATTTCGAACTCAGATGACAAGAGTGATAGGATCTGCTCCTCTTCTTCTATAGATCGATCGTACTCCTCTTTCCAGAGCACCTTTAAAGACTGCCCAGCAGGTTTTAGCTTCATCATAAAGTCTAGACGATGGGGAGCAATCCCTTCATAGGCTGGGATAACTCCATAAAGGGCAGTGGTGATCAACAAATGTTCCTGAAGATAGGCCTGCTCTTTTTTGGATAAGTCCTGACGCTGGATGCTTCGGTACATCAGGCCGTCAAAGAGTTCTAACGCAGGATAGGACTTGGCACTCCCATTTAATAGAGACTCAATCCTCTCCTTTTCTACCTGGGCTCTTTCCTCTGAAATCCCGTAAAAGCTAGCCAAATCTGCTAGCGAATAGTCCTTTAAAGTTTGGAGGATTGTTTGTGTATGATCGGATAAGGGCTTTGCCTCGACGGTACGAGCCTGTTCGTTCAGTTCTTTAGCGGATGGAATTAATAGTTTCATAGTCCTATTGTACCATATTTTTCAAATTTTCTTGACAGGAGTTTTTATTAATGTTATTATCTAGTTATGAAAACCAGATTAAAGAAAGTTGAAGATTTTGTGTCCACTTTTTCCTATCCAACATGGGAGCAACTGCCTGAGCTAGACCTCTATCTCGATCAGGTCCTGCTTTATGTCAATAAAACATGTGCACCTGTTCTCTCTTCTTCAGACAAGCGCTTGACGGCTGCCATGATCAACAATTACGTGAAACATGGTTACATCGAAAAGCCTGAAAAGAAAAAATACCAGCGTCACCAAGTAGCTCGCTTAATCGCTATTACAACCTTAAAAACGGTCTTTTCGATCCAGGAGATCTCTTCTACCCTGAATTTTTTACAAAAAGAGGCTAGCTCCGATCTTCTCTACAATAGCTTTGTCGCTTATCTCAATGAGCAAAAAGAGCCACTTGCTCCAATTATTCGCTCTGCTTGTCAGACCGTACAACTGTATCTAGAAACTCTATCTTATATTCAACCATCAAAAACGGAGGATGAACCAGATGAATTACACCATGAAACTAAGTAAAAAATTATCTTTTGGAGAAGAGATTGCAAACAGCGTTACCCATGCGGTTGGGGCTTTCCTCATGCTGATTCTGCTTCCAATTTCCGCTATCTACAGCTTTGAGCAGCACGGTCTTCTTAGTGCTTTTGGGACTTCTATTTTTGTCATTAGCCTCTTTTTGATGTTTCTGTCTTCGACTATCTACCATGCCATGTCTTATGATTCTCCTCAAAAGTATGTGCTTCGCATTATCGACCACTCCATGATCTACATTGCGATCGCAGGCAGTTACACGCCAGTTGTCCTCACCTTGATGAACAACTGGATGGGCTATAGCATTATCTTTATTCAATGGAGCACTACTATTTTTGGTATCCTCTACAAAATCTTTGCTAAAAAAGTCAATGAGAAGTTCAGCCTAGCTCTTTACTTGATCATGGGCTGGTTGGTTGTCTTTATCATTCCTCAAATCATTAGCCAAACAACACCAGTTTTTTGGGGACTAATGCTCATGGGTGGCCTGTGCTACACTGTTGGAGCTGGCTTTTATGCTAAGAAAAAACCATACTTCCACATGATTTGGCATCTCTTTATCCTTGCGGCTTCTGCTCTTCAGTATTTAGCCATTGTATACTTTATGTAATCCTGCCACCACTCTTTTGAGTGGTTTTTTTGTGATTTTTTCTGTACAATAGTAAAAAACTGTATGGGGACAGTCGGAATGAAGACGAGCAAATACCAACAAATTATCGATTTCTTAAAAGAAGCTATTCAAGATGGAGAACTGGAAACTGGACAAAAAATTCCTTCTGTTCGCCAGTTAGCTAGTCAATTTTCTTGTAGTAAGGACACGGTGCAACGGGCCTTGCTGGACTTGACTTACCAGCACTTCCTCTATGCTAAGCCTCAGAGTGGCTACTATGTTTTGGAGCAAGAACCTGATCGACATGAGGATCTTCCACTAAAATTAGAGAAAGACCGCAACCAGGCTTTCGAGGACTTCCGAACCTGTATCAATGAAACCTTGATTGGTCGGGAGAATTATCTCTTCAACAACTTTTCGGATCAAGCAGGCTTACTCGAAGTACGCCAATCCATTCAAGGCTTATTGAAGGAAGAAGGTATTTATACGACTTCAGATCAGATTGTTTTGACTGCTGGTACTCAGCAGGCACTCAATATCCTCAGCCAGATTGACTTCCCCAATAAAAAGTCGCAGATCTTGATCGAGCAACCGACTTATCATCGGATGAACCAACTCTTAGATTCGCAGCAACTTGCCTACCGGACCATTCAACGTAATTTAACGGGGATTGACCTTGAGGAACTTGAAGAGATTTTTAAAAGTGGCCATATCAAATTCTTCTACACGATCCCTCGTTTTCACTATCCGCTTGGTCATAGCTATTCGACCAAGCAGAAAGAAGCGATCTTGCAACTTGCTGACCAATATGATGTCTACCTTGTTGAGGACGACTATTTGGGAGATCTTGATAGCAGCAATGCTCCATCTTTTCATTATTTGGATCAAAAGGACCGAGTCATCTATATCAAATCTTTTTCGACCAATCTCTTTTCTGCTCTTCGCATCACTTCCATGATTCTTCCCCAAGACCTTCTAAAGCCAGTCTTGACCTATAAGACGATTCTGGACTATGATAGCAATCTGATCATGCAAAAAGCCTTGAGTCTCTACATTGATAACGGTATGTATCTGACCAATAAAAAGCGACTTCTAGCCAGAAAAAAAGAGGAAGAAGCCAGTCTAAAGACCTTGATGGATCAGTCTTATCTTCTCCCTCATCTGACCCTGACCCACGATGGGATCCTTCTAGAACTCAGCCAAGTTCAATCCCTCGCTGCCTTAAAACACAGTGGACTCCCGCTTGATTTCTTTGAAGCAGCTTACATCACTTCTTGTCCTTATCAACTCGCTAAGATCAAATCTGCAGATGTGGCCAATGTTCTACCAAAACTTACAACTTTTTTTGAAAGAGAAACCCTCGTATAGACTATACGAGGGTCTTTCTTACTTCTTTAATTGCTCATAAAGAAGTTTGGCATTTTGAAGGCCGATTCGATAATCGAGACGAATCAGGCGAATCGCTTCCATCTCTGGTTCTTTGAGGTACTTCTCTTTTTGTTCCTTAGAAATACTACCTGGTTTAAGAAGATAGTGAGTGAATTGATTTCTGACTTTATTGAGCTCAACTTGAAGAGTGAAATAAAGTCCAAATAAGACAATGACAACTCCCATCAGGATCAGATCGTTTGACATGGTGTATGCTCCCTTTTTCTGTTCTTTTCTTTATTTTACAGCTTTCAAGAAAGAAAAACAAGAGGCTGGGACAAAAGTCCTAGCCTATTAATTATTTTTGGATTGTCGAGCAAGACGCAGTGGTTGAGTGGTCTCTACTACGCTGATTTCATCAGCTTTTACAGCCCTACTCAACTGTGCGGAGGTGGGACAACGAAATTGAATTCTAACGAATTACCGATTTCTGTCCCACTCTCCTTGTTTGTCCTTATTTCATCATACCGGCCTGGAGGTCATACATTTTCTTATAAGTTCCTCCTAGAGCAATGAGTTGATCGTGATTGCCCGATTCGATGATTTTTCCTTTGTCGAGAACATAGATGCAATCGGCATCTTGGATGGTAGAAAGGCGATGGGCAATGGCAATGGTTGTCCGCCCTTGGCGCATCTTCTTCAGAGAATTTTGGATCATCTCTTCCGTCTCTTGGTCGATGTTGGCAGTGGCCTCGTCCAAAATGAGGATCTTAGGCTGGGCAGCAATGGTCCGAGCAAAAGCCAGAAGCTGACGCTGACCGGTCGATAAGGTAGAACCCCGCTCTGTTACCGGATGATCATAGCCACCGGGTAGACTCTCAATAAAGTCTGCTACATCCACAAATGCAGCTGCTTGTCGGATTTCCTCATCTGTCAGTTCTTCATGGTACATTCGGATATTAGAAGCAATGGTTCCATGATAGAGGAAGGGTTCCTGCAACACTAAACCGATGGACTTACGCAAGGCTTCCTGGCTGTAGTCCTTGATATCCTGTCCATCAATTAAGATCTGGCCACGATCAAATTCATAAAATCGCATGAAGAGATTGATAATAGAGGATTTACCAGAACCAGTATGGCCAACAAAAGCGATGGTTTGTCCGTTTTTGACCTCAAAGGAGATCTCTTTTAGGACATCCCGTTTGCCATCATAAGAAAAAGATACATGCTCAAAACGAATATCCCCCCGCTCGATTTCTTTTAGGCTACCAGCTTGCTTGGGCTCATAGTCGTCTCGATCCATCATTTCAAAAACACGCCCTGCAGAAATGGTTGAGGTCTGCAAGGTTGCAAAATTTTGGGTGACATCAATCAAGGGCTGGAAAAGCTGGCTAACATACTGGATAAAGGCATAGATAAGACCTGCTGTAAAGCCAGAGGACTGCCAATTTAGGCCGAAAAAGGTTAGAATAACCGCATAAGCCAGAACCTGTAACAGGGTCATAGCTGGCCTCAAAAAGAGGGAATTGACATCCACAGATCGGTTGGCATAGTCCAAATGTTCCCCATTAATCTGTTCGAATTCATCCGTCAAGCGCTTTTCTTGACGAAAGGCCTGCACGATCCGCATTCCTTCGATAGATTCCGATAATTTCACATTGATATCTGATAATTTTTGTCGGGTCATCTTGACCAAGCGATTGGATAACTTGCGATAGAGACGGATGGAAAACCAAATGATGGGAAGAAAAGGCAGGATCCAAATGGTCAAATGCCAGTCCAAGCTAAACATGGTTACTAGAGTGACTAAAAAGAGTAAAAAGGATGAAACCAGGCTTGAAAAGACCGTAGAAAACATATCTGCGACTGCCTGTGTATCATTGGTCACACGCGAGACAATCGAACCTGCTGCTGTCTGGTCATAAAAGGACATGCCCAGTCTTTGAAGATTTTTGAAAATATCTAGACGGATATCTCTTACGATGGAATTGGATACACGCGCAAAGGTTAACTGGCTCAGGTAAGTTGCCAGCACACGCCCAATGAATAACCCATAGTAGAGAATCAAAAACTGAAAAGCTGTCAGTACTGGAGAGCCGGCTTCTGTTGGATCCACTAGGTGGTCAATATACCAGCGTGCTGCAAGAGGGATCGCCGTCAATAACAGACTAGTTAGGAAGGTAAAGGCTAAGGCTAGGGCCGTTAACCATTTATAACGCCACATGTAAGTCAAGAGCCGCTTCATCACATGAGCTTCAGATGTTTTCATTCAGCTTTCCCTCCATTTCTTCTGATAATTGTTGGGCTTGGTAGGTTTCATAGTACCAACCTTTTTGAGCCATTAATTCCTCGTGATTTCCTCGCTCCTTGATCTGTCCATTCTCCATTACCAGAATCAAATCCGCATGAACGATCGCTGATAGGCGATGGGCTGTGATGATCGTTGTTTTCCCCTTGCGTTCCTGCTTCATATTTTCAATGATTTGGTGTTCTGTCTTAGCATCTACTGCAGACAGGGAGTCATCCAAGATCAAGATCTCAGGATTCATGACCAAAGCACGACTCATGGCAATCCGTTGCTTTTGCCCGCCAGAAAGAGAGACCCCTCTCTCTCCCAGCACTGTCTCCATCTGGTCTGGCATGGCCAGAATATCTTCATAGACTCCACAAGTTCTCAGAGCCTTCATCACCTCTTCTTCCTTGATCTGTGGATCTGAAAAAGCGACATTCTCGCGAATGGTCATGGCAAAGAGAATCTGATCTTGAGGGACGTAGCCGATCAAGCTTCGAAGATCTTCTAAGCGATAATGTTTGATGGAGATCCCATTTAGCAAGATAGCTCCCTGCTCCAAGTCATGCTCTCTGAGTAAGAGGCGCAATAAGGTGGTCTTTCCAGATCCAGTTGGCCCCACAATTCCAAGGGTTTGCCCTTTTTCTAAATGGAAGGCAACCTTCTCAAGGACAGGCTCTTTCTCATAGGCGAATTCTTCAATGTCATATTCCAGATCTCCGTTTTGAATGACTGTGACTGGTTGACTTGGATCATGGATATCAGGTGTTTCTGCTAAAAGTGTCTCAATCCGATCATAGGAGACGCTAGCACGCTGACTAATATTAAACAAGAAGCCCATAGCTTGAAGGGGCCAGACGAGCATATTGAGATAGGTAATAAAGGTTACGATTTGTCCAACCGTCAGGCTTCCTTCCTGAACAAATAGCCCGCCGAAGTAGAGCGTCAAAACATAGGAGAGACCGACAAAAAGAAGAGTAGTCGAATCAAACAAAGCATTGTAACCGGCTGAAGTCATATTTTTTGAAAAGACCATTTGATTGGTTTTTTCAAAAGCCTGAATCTCATCTGCCTGAAAGCCAAAGGATTTGGTCACTTTGACTCCTGATACTGATTCCTGGACAAAGTTGTTCAGCTCTGAGAAGCCTTCTTGGGCCTCTTTGAAGGCTTTGTGGTTTTTGCGGCCAATAGCTGACGTCACTACCACCATAACCGGTAGGGGCAAAATAGCTAAGAGCGTTAAGCGCCAATCAATCATGAAAAACATGCTGACTAGGGTCACCAAGGCTGTCACAGAAGCATCTACAGCAGACATAACACCGCCACCAGCAAACATAGTCACCGCATTGATATCATTAGTAGCATGGGCCATGAGATCCCCTGTCCGATAACGCTGATAAAAAGATGGAGACATGAGCGTAAATTGCTGAAACAAACGGTAACGCAAGATCCGAGCCAACTTATTAGCCGTTCCAAAAATATAGCGTCTCCAGACAAAACGAAGGCCATACATGGAAAGAGCTGCTAGGACCAAAAGGGCAATATCCATAACTAACTGCCCCAGTGTCAGCCTTCTTTTATCGATCAAATCGATCACAAGCCCCATGATTCTTGGAGGAATGAGGTTTAAAAAACTAACCAAGATCAAGGACCCTATCCCGATCAAGTATCGCTTCTTCTCTAAATTAAAAAACCAAGATAATTTCCTCAACAGATTCATCTTATTTCCCCTTTTTGGTGAGTTGCCAGCTACTATCCACTAGAGCAAACAAGTCCTCATCAGCAATTGTTCCATCTAAGGGGATACTCACCCAATATTTTTTATTCATATGAAAAGCTGGATAAATCCCTTTCTGCTGGATGAAATGGGCTACTTGATCAGACTTAACATTCAAAACTTCTATTTTCCCAGACTTGCTAGCATCCAGTTTTTTCCAATCAATGGTCATAAAGACACCATACCACTTGAGGGTGTCTCGGTGGCGAATGGCACCCGATTCCGGAGATCTCTCCCACAAATACTCAATCGTCCCCTGATAGTGCAGGGAGATATAGGTCATGAGACGCTTAGCTTGAGGATAGAGAAATTCTTCTACCTCAAAACAAGCTTGGCGAATCCTTGCAAGACTTTCCTGACAGGCTTCCCTGACTTGGCCGACGAAATTTCCTTGTAACTGTTCCTGATGGATCTGGATATACTCGTCCCCTGTATCCTGATCATAGACCTGAAAAGATATCTTCTGGTCGCAGACACGGAGCTTTAATAGAAAAGAGTCCGATAAGACGGGACACTGGTACTCATAGCCTGCCCCTCTCTTCTCAAATCCATAAGCCAATCCCTTTTCTGGCTGAAAGGTGTAGCGGTCAAAATAATGCTCTAAAAACATTTTCTCTCCCTTATTCATTTTTGCACTAGAAGAGGCTGGAAACAACGTCCCCAACCTTGATAACGGATCTTCAAAACTACTTCAAGCAGTGATCGTTTCTTTTTTAAAACACGATGCGCGTGCCATGCAGTTGACAAACGCCCAATTGCTCCAAAAAGAGCTGACGATTGTCAAGGGTCACACCTCCACCTGGCAGGATCTGAATCTTTCCCTTAGCCGCATCTAATAAACGATGATAGTGTGCAAAACGTTGCTCTAGTGGGTCACCTGGACTTCCAGCTCGTGTTAAAATGCGGGCTACACCCTGATCAGAAAGCCACTCAATCGCTTCTAGCTGATCTGTGTGAGTTAACTCATCAAAGGCCATATGAAAGACAACCTCTGCTTCTCCACAGGCTGCTAGTAAAAGCTGCATGATCCTCTGGTCCAACTTTCGATCGCTCGTCAGCGCACCCAGCACAAAAGAAGTAACCCCTATTTCTTTCGCAGCACGAATATCCATCAGCATAGCTTCGACTTCCAGATCAGTGTAGACAAAATCGCCACCACGGGGCCGGATAATGACACATAGATCCACGGACTTCTCTCTTGTCCGTTTGATTGCTTCATTGATCACACCTATACTCGGTGTGGTCCCTCCTACTGCCAGGTTATCGCACAGTTCAATGCGACCTGCCCCAGCAGCAATCGCCTTATCAATATAAGTTAAATTCTCTGCACAAAATTCAAAGACAAGCATGACAACTCCATTTTCAAAAACTTAAAACAAGGATATACTAACCGTTACCTTCGCATTGCCATTTTCCACTCTCGCTTTTGAGATGGTATAACCTGCTTGAGGGATCTCAAGGGTGATCTGGTCCCCATTCACTGTGAAGCCACCTCCATTTTGATTGGATTGATCCTTCAAATAGTTGAGAACCAAGAATTTTGGAATGGGCATTTTCCCTAATTTAGCACCGGTCACGGTCAAATTCATGACATTGTTTTCGACTTGACCAGTCATGGTTAAATCTAGATAGCTATCAACTGGCCCTAATGATACAGGAACTTTGACGTGAAGGTCATTGCCATCCATTCCTAGTGCCATCTTTTGATAGTCTGAATTGTCAAGGGCAGAACCAGCACTTGTTTTTACGACCTGACTCAATTGCACAGAATTGAGACTCAGCTCAGTTGAGAGTCCTTCAGTGCTCACAGAGGCGTTTGAAACTGCATTTTGAGCCAGTTCAATCAAAGAACTCCCTGCCTGCACATTTCTCAGTTGCTCCCCTTCAGGAATAGATCCAGGGACCAACAAGATCACTAATAAAATAAATAAAACGATCACCATGCCAATCAGGCGTCTTATCCACTTAAACATCTGCTCCTCCAATACGTGAAAAGTTGTATTCTTATTGTACCCTAAATCTAAAGAAATTGCGACTAAGAGGGGCCTTTACAAAGCAAAAGAGAGCGTGGGACAGAAATCGGTAATTCGTTAGAATTCGATTTCGTCGTCCCACCTCCGCACAGTTGAGTAGGGCTGTAAAAGCTGATGAAATCAGCGTAGTAGAGCCCACTCAACCACTGCGTCTTACTCGACAATCCAAAAACAATTGAGAGGCTAGGACTTTTGTCCCAACCTCTCTCTGTGCATTATTTCGATTTAATGTAGTTAACACCATCTGCTTTTGGCGCAACTGCTTGTCCGAAGAAGGCTGCCAAGACAACCATGGTCAAGACGTAAGGCGCAATTTGCAAGTAGATAGATGGGATACCTTTAAGCAAAGGCAATTGATTCCCGATAACAGCCAAACTTTGTGAAGCTCCAAAGAAGAGACTAGCAAGCATGGCCCCGATTGGGTTCCATTTCCCGAAAATCATAGCCGCAAGGGCGATAAATCCAGGACCTACAATAGTAGTCACCGCGAAGTTAACAGAAACTGACTGAGCGTAAATGGCTCCTCCGATTCCTGCTAGGGCACCTGAGATCATCACTCCTAAGTAGCGCATTCTATATACATTGATTCCCAATGTATCTGCTGCTTGTGGGTGTTCACCAACTGAACGAAGACGCAATCCAAATTTCGTCTTGAACATGATAAACCAAGCAAAGAATGAAAAGAGAATCGCAACCCAGCCGATGATGCTGGCATTGTTGAAGAAAATATCTCCAATCACCGGAATTTTAGATAAAACCGGAATGGACGTTTTCCCGAAGGCAACTTTGATATTATCAGTTTGTCCCTTGTTATACATCGCCTTGACAAGAAAGACTGCCAATGGAGGTGCCATCAAGTTCAATACTGTACCTGAGACGATATGGTCAGCACGGAAATGAATGGTTGCCACCGCGTGAATTAAGGAGAAGAGTACTCCAATCCCTGCAGCAACGATCAAGGACAACCATGGTGTCAAACTTCCTAACTCAGGCTCAAAAGTCAAGTTAAAGATAATACCTGAGAAGGCTCCCATAACCATGATTCCTTCCAGACCAACGTTAACAACCCCAGCGTGTTCTGAGTATGCTCCTCCGATACTTGTGAAGATCAGCGGCGCCGCATACACAATCATAGAGGAAACAAGAATACTTAAAATCGTTACAATACTCATTAGTTTGCTCCTCCTTTTTTAGCTGAACGCATCGAGATCATCTTTTCGATAATGTAGTGGGCACATACGAAGAAGATAATGGATGCTGTCACAATTTGAACGACTTCTTCAGGGATGGCAGCTGGCTTCATACCAACTCCTCCAATTTGAAGCGCTCCAAACAAGAAGGCAGCAAATGGAATACCAATTGGTGAATTCATCGCAAGAAGGGCAACGGCCATTCCGTTAAATCCAACACTCATCGAGCTGGTTTGAACGTAGACATTTGAGTAAATACCCAGACCTTCTGCTACCCCACCGATACCAGCAAGAGCACCAGAAATGATCATAGAAAGGATAATGGTCCGTTTTGCAGACATCCCTGCGTATTCCGCCGCATTCGCATTGAGACCAACGGCACGGATTTCAAAACCAAGTGTTGTTTTCTTCATCAAGAACCAGATCACCACTACTGCGATGATGGCAAAGAAGATCCCGATGTTCATTTGTGATTTGTCCGTCAAATTACGCAACCACTCCGTCTGGTAGACAGCGTTGGCTCCCACATCAATGGTTGAGTCCTTGTTTTTCATCAAGGAAGCTGGGAAGCTATGAATCAAGGCATTTCCACCATAGAGAACAATGTAGTTCATCATAATGGTAATGATGACCTCACTGGTTCCGAGATAGGCACGAAGGAAACCAGGAATCGCTCCAATAAATCCACCTGCGACAGCCGCAATCAAAACGGTCATCGGAATCATCAGTAAGCGAGGCATATTTGGGAAGGAAAGGGCAAACCAAGTCGCCATGATCCATCCAGCAAAAGCCTGACCAGGAAGTCCAACGTTAAAGAAGCCGGCCCTGCTAGCTACTGAAAATCCAAGAGCAACTAAAATCAGTGGCCCCATGGCACGGGAAATATTTCCCCAACTCTTAATCGAACCAAAGGCTTTTTTAAACAGCAATTCATATCCCCAAAGGGCATCATAGCTGAAGGCCCACATAATAATGGCACCCAATACCAATCCTAAAAGGACAGACACCAATGGAACGGCAATTTGTTTTAAATTCTTATTCATTTGATGCTCCCTCCTTTACTTGACCTCCTGCCATGAGGATTCCAAGTTCTTGCTTATTCGTTGTTTCAGGGGTTACGATCCCTTGGATCTTCCCATCATGAATAACCGCAATACGGTCAGAAACATTCAAAATTTCATCTAATTCAAAGCTGACAACCAGAACGGCTTTCCCATTATCCCGTTCTTGAATCAAACGTTTGTGGATATATTCGATCGCTCCAACGTCCAATCCACGAGTTGGCTGGCTAACGATCAAGAGATCTGGATCGCGATCGATTTCGCGAGCGATAATAGCTTTTTGCTGGTTCCCTCCAGAGAGAGCCTTAGCAGGTACCACTTCACTGGCTGCACGAACGTCAAACTCTTCCATCAACTTCTTGGCATAAGAGGTAATATTTGGATAATTCAAAATACCATTCGTGCTAAGAGGTTCTTTATAATAGGTTTGAAGGGCAATGTTTTCAGAGATCATCATATCAAGGACTAAACCATCTCGATGACGGTCTTCAGGGACGTGTCCTACCTTCATTTCTGTGATTTGACGTGGACGAAGACCTACAACATCCTTGCCTTTAATCTTGATTGAACCAGATTTTACCTTCCGTAGACCTGTAATCGCTTGGATCAACTCAGACTGACCATTTCCGTCAATCCCTGCGATCCCCACGACTTCACCAGCACGAAGTTCCAGTGAAAGATTCTTAACAGCTGGTACACCCCGGTTTTCGTTTACAACCAAGTTTTCGATCGACAAGACGACTTCTTTTGGTTGAGAAGGACCTTTCTCCGTTTTAAAGGAAACAGAACGACCGACCATCATTTCGGCCAAGTCTTGGTTGGTAGCTCCACCAATCTCGACTGTCTCAATCGATTTACCACGACGGATAACCGTTACGCGGTCTGAAACAGCACGGATTTCATCCAACTTGTGCGTAATCAAGATAATAGATTTTCCTTCATTCGCCAAGTTCTTCATGATTGTCATCAATTCTTCGATTTCAGCTGGTGTCAACACCGCAGTTGGTTCATCGAAGATTAGGATGTCGGCTCCACGATAAAGCGTCTTTAAGACTTCCACACGTTGCTGCGCACCAACGGAAATATCCTCAACTTTAGCATTTGGATCCACTGCTAAGCCATATTTTTTAGACAAATCAAGGATATCTTGACTGGCTTTCTTAAGATCCAAAATACCATGTTTAGTGGTTTCAGACCCAAGGATAATATTTTCAGCAACAGTGAAGGCTTCAACCAACATAAAGTGTTGGTGCACCATTCCAATTCCTAAAGAAGCTGCTTTTGAAGGTGAGTCTAGGTTAACAGTATTTCCATTTACCACAATGTCTCCGCTTGTTGGTTCCAACAAACCAGCCAGCATATTCATCAGGGTAGATTTACCTGCACCATTTTCTCCAAGAAGTGCATGGATTTCACCTTTGCGCAACTGAAGATTAATCTTATCATTTGCTACAAAGTCACCAAATTTTTTGGTAATCTCACGCATTTCGATGACATATTCATGTGTCATGTGGGGTGTTTCCTTTCAAATCAATTTTTATTTCAATAAAACCTATTAGGACAGCTAATAGATTTTACTGAGACAAAAATGTCTCAATTTATTAAAAGGAACGGCCCTTGAAGGTCGGGCCGATCCAATCAATGATTATTTTTCAGGAACTTTAAGTGACCCGTCAAGGATCTTAGCTTTAGCGTCTTCGACAGCTTTTTTAGCTTCTGCAGAAAGATTGTCAGTTGTCAAGTCAACTCCACCATCTTTCAAGCTATAAGTAATCACTTTACCGCCAGGGAATTTACCATCAGCAGTTTTCTTAGCCAAGTCTTTTACAGATTCTCCGACTTTCTTCAAGCTTGAAGCCAAAACAAAGTTAGATTTTTTACCATCTTTAGAAGTGTATTCACCTTCAGCTTTTTGGTCACGGTCAACACCAAGAACCCAAACTTTTTCGTCTTCATTTTTCTTTTCGTTCAAGTCTTTAGCTTCAGAGAAGACACCTGCACCAGTACCACCAGCTACTTGGTAGATAACGTCTGCACCTGCAGCGTATTGTGCAGCGGCAATTGTTTTACCTTTCGCAGAGTCACCGAATGAACCAGCGTAGTCTACTTGAACTTTGATAGATGGGTCAACAGATTTAACACCAGCTTCAAATCCAGCGCGGAAACGAGTGATAACTTCACTTTCCATACCACCTACAAAACCAACTTGTTTAGTTTTTGTAGTTTTCGCAGCAGCGATACCAGCAAGGTAACCAGCTTCGTTATCGGCATAAACAGCAGATGCTACGTTCTTTTGTCCTTCAATACGGTCATCGATGATGACATAGTTCACATCTTGGTTGTCTTTTGCAGCTTTTTTAACAGAGTCGCTCAAGGCAAAACCAACACCAAAGATCAATTTGTAGTCGTTAGAAACAGCTTCATCAAGGTTTGTCGCATATTGAGATTCATCTGTTGATTGGAAGTAGTCAAATCCGTTCCCTTTAGAAAGACCGTTTTCTTTACCCCAAGCTTGCAAACCTTCCCAAGCAGATTGGTTGAATGATTTGTCATCCACACCACCAGTATCGGTAATGATAGCAGCTTTCAAATCTGTTTTAGATTCTGAGTTTGCGCTATCTTTTTTAGACGCACGATTTCCACATGCTGCAAGTCCGATAGCAGCGACAGTTACTAGACCAAGGCCTAGCCATTGTTTCTTGTTCATTACTGAACCTCCTAAATTATTGTGCAACATTGTTGCGAAGTATTGAAAGGGTCAAAAGACCGCCTCACAGACCTATTAAGTCAGGTCTGTAAAGGAATATGGAAGTAATTCCTTGACCGTCATCACGACCGTCGATTTATCTTTAGATACTAAGGTTACAGGAAGGTCTGGCTCAAAAAATTCAGCCATGACCTGGCGACAAGCACCACATGGAGAGATGGGCTTTTCTGTTTGCCCGTAGATAATGAGCTCTTGAAACTCACGAGCTCCTTCAGAAACAGCTTTAAAAATGGCTGTCCGTTCTCCACAGTTGGTTAATCCAAAACTGGCATTTTCGATATTGACACCTGTATAGATTTCTCCATCCTTCGTTAGCAGTACAGCTCCAATTGGGAAATGAGAGTAAGGCACATAGGCTTGTTGACTCACTTCAACTGCTAAGTTGATCAACTCAGTAGTCGCCATGAGCCACCCTTCCTTCCATGATGGCTACACCAGAAGAAGTCCCGATACGGGTCGCACCTGCTTCGATAAAAGCAAGAGCATCTTCATAAGAGCGAGCACCACCAGAAGCTTTAACACCCATGTCGGGTCCAACAGTTTGACGCATTAAGGCCACATCTTCAACCGTTGCTCCTCCAGTTGAGAAGCCAGTTGACGTCTTCACAAAGTCTGCGCCAGCTAACTTAGCGATTTGACAAGCAACGATCTTTTCATCATCTGTTAAGAGACAAGTCTCAATGATGACTTTGACCAGCTTATCACCGCTCGCTTCGACTACAGCTTGGATATCTTCTTCAACTAGTGCTAAATTCTTAGACTTAAGAGCCCCAATATTAATGACCATGTCAATCTCATCGGCACCATTTTGAATCGCATTTTTTGTTTCACACGCTTTGACAAATGGTGTATTTGCTCCTAAAGGAAAACCAATGACGGTACAAACTTTAACGTCTGAATCGCGCAAGCCCTCAGCCGCAAAATTCACCCATGTCGGGTTCACACAGACACTCGCAAAATCATAAGCCTTGGCTTCTTCGATCAGCTTTTCGATCTGTTCTTGTTGCGCATCTGGTTTTAAAAGAGTGTGATCGATATATTTATTTAACTTCATACAATCTCCTGAGTTGCTTAAGATATTATTTCAATAATTTCTTTAACGCTTTCAGCCCTTTCTAGTATTTTAACATTTTTTTTGAATTCTGTAACTCTTTCTTGTGAATTTTTTTCATTCATGAAAATGCGGGCAATGCGTTCCCCTTTTTTGACGTGCTCTCCCACTTTTTTGTCAAACACAATCCCTGTTTCATAATCGAGGGGATCCGATTTAACAGCACGCCCAGCACCCAGACGCATAGCAAACAAACCAAACTCCATGGCAGGTAAAGCAGCAATGACGCCATCTTGGTCCGCTGTTACTTCAAGGACCTGATCCACTTTGACGGGACGATGCAAATCTTCTAAGTCTCCACCTTGAGCCACAACCATTTCTTCAAACTTCGCTAAAGCCTGACCATTGTTCAAGTGTTCATGGATGGCTTCAATCGATTGTTCTACATTGGCCAATTTCAACATGATTTGCGCTAATTCACAAATAAACTCCGTCACATCAGCTCGCCCTTGTCCTTTCAGAATATCCAGGGCTTCCAAAATCTCTAAACGATTGCCAATGCTAGTTCCCAAAGGTTGGCTCATATCTGTAATGACAGCGATGGTTTTCCGACCCACTGCATTTCCAAGATCCACCATGGTACGGGCTAAGCGACGAGCATCCTCAATATTCTTCATGAAGGCACCCTCGCCCACTGTCACATCCAAAAGAATGGCATCCGCACCAGCAGCAATTTTCTTACTCATGACGGAGCTAGCAATCAAAGGAATGGTATCCACTGTCGCTGTCACATCACGCAGAGCATACAAAAGTTTGTCTGCTTTTACAAGTTGGTCGGATTGACCAATGACCGATAAGCCGATCTCCTGCACCTGCTGGATAAATTCCTCTTGGGTCCGTTCAATCTGGAAACCTTTAATGGATTCCAACTTATCGATGGTTCCACCCGTGTGGCCTAAGCCACGACCGCTCATTTTGGCAACCGGCACTCCGAAACTTGCAACCAAAGGCACCAAGACCAAGGTCACCTTGTCTCCGACACCACCAGTCGAATGTTTGTCCACCTTGATCCCTGGAATAGCTGACAGATCAAACTGTTGCCCCGTTTGGACCATCTTCATGGTCATATGAGAGATTTCTTCTGTCGTCATCCCCTTAAAATAAACAGCCATAGCAAAAGCTGACATTTGGTAATCCGGAACTGTTCCAGCCACATATCCCTCAATCAGCCATTCAATTTCTTCCTTGTTTAAGGCAAGACCATCTCTTTTTTTCTGAATGATATCTACTGCTCTCATGATTCTTTCTCACTTCTTAAAATATAATAGCCTTTGTCTTTTTTTACTGTCTCACAATTGCCAAACGTCTCTTCCATCTTGGCTTTCGCGCTGGGAGCTCCTTGTTTTTTCTGAATGACAATGGTCAAATCTCCACCTGGTTTCAAATGTTCAAAACTACCAGTGATCACTTGGTGAACCACTTTCTTACCAGCTCGGATCGGCGGATTACTGATCACATGGTCAAAGACCCCTTCTACTGCTTCATAGACATCCGAAGAAAAGATCTGTGCTTCCACGCCATTTCGGCTGGCATTTTTCTTAGCCAAGTCCAGCGCCCGCTCATTGACATCGACCATGGTCACTGCGACTCCCTGGGCTTTAGCCAGAGAGAGGCCGATCGGACCATAGCCACAGCCTACATCGAGGACACTTTCTCCTTCTTGAAAATCCAAGGTTGATAAGAGCACCTGGCTTCCATAGTCAATCATTTTTTTACTAAAGACGCCGGCGTCCGTATAGAAATTCATCTTTTGCCCCAATAAAACAACAGCCAGATCATGAATATCATGGGCTGCATCTGGGTTTACATCGAAATACATTTTACTCATAAGGTTATTTTATCATAATTCACTCCTTTTTTAAATCGTTTACATGACCTCTAAAAATTGGTATACTAAAGACTAAAATAGGAGTGACATATGGACAAAGAATTTCTACATTTTGAAAAAATTAATCGGGAAACCTGGCAAAATTTGCACCGCAAAACCACCCCACCTCTCTCTCAAACAGAGCTCAATTCTATTAAAAGTTTCAACGACCGCATCAACCTCCAGGATGTACGTGACGTCTACCTGCCTTTGACAAACCTGATTGGAATCTACAAGCGTTCCAAAGAAGATTTGGCCTTCTCAAAAGGTATTTTTCTTCAAAAAACGAGTGAACGCCAACCCTTTATCATTGGGGTTTCAGGGAGCGTTGCGGTTGGAAAATCTACCACTAGCCGTTTACTTCAAATCCTGCTGTCGCGAACCTTCGAAGGCTCGACAGTAGAATTGGTGACAACAGATGGCTTCCTCTATCCAAATGCTATCTTAAAAGAACAAGAGATCCTCAATCGAAAAGGATTTCCAGAAAGCTATGATATGGAATTGCTCCTTGATTTTCTTAATCAAATCAAAAACAACAAGAGCGTAGAAATCCCTGTCTATTCCCACGAAATATACGATATTGTCCCAGATGAGAAGCAAACCATTTTACCGGCTGATTTTGTCATTGTCGAAGGGATCAATGTCTTTCAAAATCCGCAAAATGACAGTCTCTATATGACCGATTTCTTTGATTTTTCGATCTATGTGGATGCCGCAGTTGATGATATCGAATCTTGGTATATCGATCGCTTCCAAAAACTCCTTGCATTAGCTCAGAATGATCCCAATAACTACTACTATCGATTTACAGAGCAACCCCTAGAAGAAGTTTTAAGCATGGCCCATCAGGTCTGGGAATCCATTAATTTAGTCAACTTGCAACATTACATCCAACCAACCAGAAACCGAGCTGATCTGATTCTCCATAAAGCAACCAACCATGAAATCGACGAAATTTATCTCAAACGCTAGAGAAAATGGCCTTTTAACGGTACTTTTTTAAGGAAAAGCTATTTTAGGCTTGTCAAATCTTAACTTTTCATATATAATGAGATAGTTAGATTATCAATGGAGGTGAATAACTTGGCAAACATTAAATCAGCTATCAAACGCGCTGAATTGAACGTTAAACAAAACGAAAAAAACTCAGCTCAAAAATCAGCTATGCGTACTGCAATCAAAGCTTTTGAAGCAAACCCATCTGAAGAACTTTACCGCGCTGCTAGCTCAGCTATCGATAAAGCAGAAACTAAAGGTTTGATCCACAAGAACAAAGCAAGCCGTGATAAAGCACGTCTTGCAGCGAAACTTGGTTAATCAAGAACAGCATAAAAATCAAGCTCTCCGGAGCTTTTTTTGTGCCTAATTTTTTGAGAGGTGCTTATGAAAATTGTTATTATCGGCTATTCTGGATCAGGTAAATCCACCTTGGCTGAAAACTTAGCTCGCTACTACTCCATTCCCAAGCTCCACATGGATACCCTTCAATTTCAACCGGGCTGGATAGACAGTGACCGGGATACGATGGAAGGTGAGATGAGACAGTTTCTCAGCGATCATAAAGACTGGGTCATTGATGGCAATTACTCTTGGTGCTGCTATGAGGAGAGAATGGAGCAAGCCGACCAGATTATCTTTCTCAACTTCTCTTGTTGGAACTGCCTCTATAGAGGGTGGAAACGATACCGCCGTTATAAAGGTCGGGTCCGTGAGAGTATGGCAGCTGGCTGCCCTGAACGATTTGACTGGGAATTCATCCGTTGAATTCTTTGGGATGGACGCCAAGCCAGACAGGTCACACGCTATCGGACTATCGGCCAAACCTATCCAGACAAATTTATCTCTCTTAAAAACCAAAAAGAACTGGATACGTTTCTAAAAAACATATAATAAAAAGGTTGGGATATCAATCCCAACCTTTTTTATTTATCAACGTAATCGCCACCGGTGAAGCCATAGTATTCTTCCAGACTCAAACCTGAGTCAGCGATATCTTGTGCTTCTTTTCCGATATAGCGGAGATGCCAGCTTTCTGGCATGTAGCCTGTCACTTTTTCTTTTCCTTCTTGGTAACGAACCACAAAGCCATATTTAACGGCATTCTTGAGCAACCACTTACTTGGTCCAGGTTCTGTCACCAGATTACCACTGGTATCGATCAAATCAAAGGTCAAACCTGTCTGGTGTTCACTATAACCCGGTCTTGCGGAATAACGATCGGCGGCTTCCTGACCATCTTGATTGACATAGTTTTGATAGAGGTCAACTTGGGTATCGTAGCTACGAAAACCACTATATTGGTCACTGATCGGATAACCTTCTGCCTGCATAGCTGCAATCAATTCATGAAGGGCTGAAACAGCTTCAGGATCTTCCCCTGGGTTAAAGTCAGGTGACAAGGGATAATGTTTGTTGGCGATCATCACCTCACCATATTTCCCTTTGACACTATAGTAAGAACCATTGTAGCTGACACCAGAGTCCACTTTCACATCTGACTTACCAGCTTTTGACGACTCTTCTTTTCCTGTCTCTTTTGATGGATCCTTTGCTGAAGACATTTCTTTGGAAGACTTGGTTTGCGTTTGTTTGCTTTCTTCTTTTGCAGAAGATTTAGAACTAGTGGATTGAGATTGGGAGCAAGCTGTCAGGGTTAACAAGGCAACTGTCACCAACGTTAATTTGGAAAATCTTGCTTTCATGGGGAATCTCCTATGATTCTTTTGTTACGACAATATCCGTGATCACATAACTTGCACCTACTTTTTTCAAGGTGTAAGTCTTGTACTTGCGGTTTTGTGAATCTGGATGACTATCTGTATAATGCACGGTAAAGTCTTCATAAGTCTTGATGGTCACCACACCGTTTTCTTCAGTGACACTTTGAATATCCAAAGCTCCTGGAGTATAGTAGTCAATTTTAGCCTTTCGAACGCCATCACCCGTTGTGAATTCAACCATGTCTTTGTAGGCTTGACTTTGTGTGTCATAGTATTTAGAGTAAGTGTTATTTCGATTTGAAACTGAGCTAAAGACAGCGTCGCGGTACTCTTTCAAGAACTCTTCTGCCAAGGTTCGATTTTGTTCTTCTTTGGCTGCTTGCGCTTTCTTAGCATCTTGAGCACTCTTGATGCGTTTTAAAGTATCTTTGGCTAGTTTGAGTTCGATCGGATCGTTTTCACCCTCTTCAATCGTCACCTTAGCCTTTTCAGTTGTGTAGGTTTCCCCATTCATATTGAAGACGGCGTGCACTTCAATTTCTTGATAAGGGATGCTGTCTACTTCAAAGGTCGTGCTCGTTCCGACTTCTTTACCGTTGACCACCACCTTCACATCCGTTGGGTTTTCCACTTCATCTGGGAACTCAACTTCTAAATTGCGTTTTTCAGAATTCAACTGCAATTCTAAGTTGTTCTTCGTTGCTTTTTTAGGATTGAGATGGATCTTAGAAGTGACATTTCCGACCTCTGTTTTAGCAGTCAATTCCATTTCTTTTGTATTGTAATGGAAAGAACCAAGGTCTGTCACTGCATCTTTCTTCAAGGTCACTGTTTTATTGGCTGCCACTTTGAGTTTGGCTTGGTCCAAATTGGTCTTGACCTTGACTTGCACTGGATAGCTAGCCACACGGTATTCTTGGAAGATTCCAAATTTCTTGTCCGCCTTTTCCAAACCAAAGATCTTGTTACCAGATTTATCCGTATAGCTGCCTTCTCCACCATTATCAATGATCTTGTTCAACTCTGTGCCGATATCGACCCCTTGATCTTCCATGCTAGTGATCAAGCTTTCGGCTTCATCCTTTGTCCATTTATCGTTCTCGGTTGAAAGCAGATCTGCTGCTTCACGATAATCCTTTGTATCTACTGCCTTGATGAATTTATCTGCAGTCACTTCGACACGTGTTGTAGACTGGAAGTAAAAGAAGGCTGCTACCAAAGCGATTACAAGAACAGCAAGGGCAGAAATAATCCCAATTTTCTTCTTAGAAAGTTTCTTCCCACTCTTCGTTTTAGGAGCCTTTGGTTTTTTCTGAGCTGGACTTGCCTCTGTGAAGGTTGATCCCTCAAAGACCTGCGTTTGCTCAGTAGCAAGTGGAGCCGCATACTCTTGAGTCGGCTGTTGAGGGACATACTCCTGTGTTTCTTCAGTTGAATCTGGGTTCGCAAATTCTGATTCAGGCACAGGTCCTACAAAAAACTCAAAGTTTTGACTTTTAGCCAAGGTAAATTCTTCCGCACTTGGCTTGCGGCCATAGTTTTCTTCAAAATGTTGCAACCAAGCCTGACGAGCTGCTAGAAGTGGATCGACATTCTTCACTTCTTCAACTGGTTCAACCACTGATTCCTCAACAGGAGCGACTTCCTCAGCTGGGACATTTCCTGCGATAGACTGAATTTTTTTCAAATCAAATCCACAGGCTTTCCCAGCCATAAACTCTTCTGGTGACGGTTTGCGACCGATCACTTTTTCAAATAATTCAACCCATTTCTTTTGCATGGATCTCTTCTCCCTCATTATAAAATAGGGAAAGTGGGTATTCCCACCTTCCTTTTTGTGATATGTTTAGTATCCAAAATTACCCAAGTCTCCAAAATTTGGAGTATTTGGAATAAATCCCATAATAGCTTGTTCCAAAATTTGACGATCCAAGTAAACAACAAGTCCTGCAAAGACAATTAAAATCGCAATGGATGCTACAAGCAATATGAATTTATCTGCTTTAAATTTTGTGTTGTTCAAGGCTTGGTATACTACATACAAGGTTCCAACTGTATACAAGAAGAAGATCAAGAAGTTAAGGAATCCATAGAATTCATAAGCTTTTACAAGTCCAACTAAGAAAGCAAATAGAGAAATAGGCAAGGTGTAAACAGACAAACGTCCAAACTCTTCAAATGAACGGCCGTATGAATATTCTTTATCTTGAAGAACGACACGACGGACAAAGAAACCTGCTACCTGGAAGGTATAGATATTGAAAAAAGCCATGATCAAGATGATCAGAAAGGCACGGAAATCTGCACCATAACCACCTGTAGCTCCACTAGCTGTGAAGAAAGTGCCCAAGGTCAAGACAAAAGCAGTCAAGACATACTGTAAAATTCCGTTAAGAGCTTTTGGATTTTCTACAGCTGTTGGACGTTTCAAAGCTGAAAGGAACCAATTCCAGTAACCACCAACGGCTACACCAAATTGACTTGGTTGGGCAGGATAAGGTTGTCCTGGTTGACCTTGGTAAGGAGCTTGTTGATAAGCTGCTTGAGTCGGTTGTTGGTAGGCTTGCTGTGGAGCTTGTTGGAAAGCAGGTCCATTCGCTGGAGCAACTTGAGGAGCCGGTTCTTGAACTGGAGCTGCAACTGGTTCTTCTGCAGGAGCAGCTGGCGCTGCGACAAACTCTGGAGCTTGTGGAGCTGCTACTGGTTCTTCAACAGGGGCAGTTGGTGCTGCTGGTGCTGCTGGCGCTGCGACAAATTCTGGAGCTTGTGGAGCTGCTACTGGTTCTTCAACAGGTGCAGTTGGCGCTGCAACAAACTCTGGGGCTTGTGGAGCTGCTACTGGTTCTTCCACAGGGGCAGTTGGCGCTGCAACAAACTCTGGGGCTTGTGGAGCTGCTACTGGTTCTTCAACAGGGGCAGTTGGTGCTGCGACAAATTCTGGAGCTTGTGGGGTTTCTGGAACCACTACTTCTTCTTGAAATTCTCCTGCAGCCAGTGCTTGAGCAATTTCTTCTGCACTAGCAGAACGACCATTTACGGCTTCGAAATAATCCAGCCAATCTTGTTTTGACATAATGAATCTCCTTAACTATTGTTTATACTAGGGTATTATACAAAATTTCTGAACCATTTTCAATGAAAGACTGGAAAATCCCTGCAAGATCTTTTGAAAAACATACAAATTCTACTCATTTTTAGAAATTAGTAAAGAAAAAGAGGCTGGGCAAAAACTGTCCAGCCTTTGATGTTTGATAGGAATAAGTGCAAGACGCAGTGGTTGATTGGCATCTTTGTTCGCCTTTTAAGCTCCAAAGATGACCTAATGAGGGAAACAAAGTTTCCTTTATCCACAACCTTCAACAGTCTCCCAGACTGTTGAAGCTATGCGGAGGTGGGAAGATTGAAAAGGTTTGGGGAACCTTTTCAACTTTTTTTATTTTAAGGAGTTCTTTCCCACTCCCGTTTCTTAGGATTCAAATGCATCCATGCCACCTTGGACGTTGGTCACATCATAGCCTTGCTCTTCCAAAAATTGGCAAGCACGTGCTGATCGTCGACCAGACTTGCAGATGACATAATAGGGATGATCCTTCTCTAATTCCTGGTAGCGATCTGCTAACTCAGATAAGGGAAGAAGACGAACTCCGTCTAAGTGAAGGGCATCATATTCCTCCTGCTCGCGTACATCAAGAACGTGTAAGTCTCCTTTTTGATAAGCTTGGTAAAAGCTTGAAAATGGAATTTCTTTCATGATTTCTCCTATCAGGTATGTTATGGGAGGGTTAGAATTTCATAATGAAAGCCAACAGCCTCTAAAAATCGTAACAAGTCTTGGGTTTTAATAAAGATCGTCTTTTCATTGGTATTGGGATGGAAAGTCATGATCTCCTCTGACACAATGTCTTTATCGAAATAGACTCGAATATCTTTTTCTCCATTGTTCAATAAACCAAATGGAGAAACCGTACCTGCCGGTAATTGCATTTTTTCAGCTAAAGAATCTGCTGAAGCCATGCGGATCCGGTGGGAGTTTCTAAAAATTAGTCATATCGCTGTTTCTGGTTTTTTGGGTCTGTTTTAGGAACTGCTTTTAAAACTCCACAACTTAATTGTCACATTGTTAGTTTAGCATAGCTTTAAAAAAAGTTCAAGCTTAATTATAAAAGAGATACATACTGAAGCTATTTAATAGGAAAAAATCTTTTATTTTTTTGAAAAAAGTTAATCAAATCTCTTGACTTGGTACAACTTTAGTTGTATAATATATACATAAGGTTAAGGAGGAAACCTTAGACAAGGAAATTAAAGAAAGGAAAAATAAATGTTAAGGCGAAGAAAAAAGCCAGTCAAAGCTAAGACGAATAAGCTAGTAGTCAAAATCAACTTGTTCATCATAAGCATTGAGTGGCACATCGAATTCGGATAGTGAGCAATCACTATCCGCCCCTTGGTGGGGCTTGCTTTAATTATAACAGGTATCGTGATGAAAGTAAAATTTAATGTTAAAAAAACCACAGCTAGAGAAAAACTTGAGTTTATTTTAGGGTTTCTGTTGATCGTAGTAATCATTTGGTTTTTTGTGAGGTAAATATGTTAGTTGATATCAATGCTATTAAATGGTTGCTAGAAAATGCAACAGCCTATGCTATTAGTAAAAATTGTGATTTGTCTACTCAAGCAATAGATAAATATAAAAATGGTGTTTCTGATATTATGAACATGCGTTTAAAACATGCAATTAAAATGACAGAATACGCTAATCAGTTAAAAAAAGCAAAGTGATGGTTATACAATCATCGCTTTTTTGATGCAAAAATACTTTATTTATACCAAATTTTAATACGATTACCATTGGATATCCATTAGATGTGGTTGGTTGAATTTACTGTATTTTAGACATGGTCATATATTGCTCAAATAAATAAAAACGTAGTCAATTACGTAGTCGGACGGTTGCGGTTATAATAGACAATCTGAATAATTGCCGTTATAACAGAAAAAAAGTCACTCAAGCTAGTGACTTTAAATACCGATGCTTTCAATTAGTTTTAAGCGTTGGCTATAATCAAGTTTTGAAACTTTATCCGCCAATTCTTTTGATTGCGGTAATTCTGTGTCTAGGATGCTCTCTGGTAGATATTTGATTTTTAACTTGTCAATAAAACCACCAAGCACCGCTTCCCCTAAAATGACTTTTTCATTGTCTGTAAGCTCTGGTACATCTGCTAAATCCATTAAGATAGTATAACGGTCAGCAATATCAGCTACCCGCCCACTAAATGAGCGGGAGCGATCACTTTTGCACTCATCATAAATGTTTACTAGTTCGCCAGCTAAGTAGATTGATTTTTTAAATTTGTCTGCCATGTTTTTCTCCTTTTTAAGACATATTTTTAAAAAGAGGGGCATTTGCCCCTCTATAATCCTAGCAAAACTCCCATTTATTTGTTTTGCTGTTTTTAATCATATAAGGTTTGCCAACAGGTATTCTAATTTCTTGTCCATCATAGCTGGTTAAACGACCTTTGCTAACTACTACTTTTGTATCTTCGATTTTGTAAATTTCGGGAACATGGACACCTTGCCAATTATCCCAATATTCTTCATTTGCTGTTGCTAGTCTTTTTGCTGCTAAAAGTGTGGTCGTAGTCCCATAATCATAACTTTCATATTGACCACCGATTACTACAAATTGATTGTTTTCCATGTTAGATCCTCCTCGTCCCCTTTCGGGACTTGCGATTCTTTGTTTGGTAGGTCTGACCCTTACCTTGATTATAGTATATCAAAAGGTAGCACCTTTGTCAATACCTTTTACAAAAATAATTAAAGATTTTTTATTCTGGAACTAGTTTCAGACAAATAAAAAAAGCCCTCCCGTTTGGGAGGGTGTGTGTCATATTATAGAGTTTCTGGCCACGGATCATCTGTGATATACGACATATCAGTAAATCGCAAGTCTCCGATATCACGATCTGTTGGCACTGGGTCATCGAATTGTAAGCGTAGCTGGTTGCCGTCACCCGGCCCACCTAAATAAAAAGTGCCAAGGCGTTTTCCCTTGTCATTCGTCATAATACCCAGTTTTGAGCTGGTCGCACGAAAACCGACGGGTATACCGCCGACGTTTAAGATCACCACGTTTCGCTCACGGTCTGACCCTTGAGGAATGTAGCTGGGCGCACCTCGTCTCACGATTCCAAACCAACCCCAAGAGAGGCCACCGAAGCCGACCTCTACCGTGGAATTTACACGTCTGAATTCCACGTATGCATTAGTTTGATTTGAGTTGATGTTTCTTGGCTTATATTTGACATCGCCAAACAAAACAGACCAAGCGTTAGTGCCAGTTCCAGCAGTTTTCTTGATCCACTTCACTGCTCCGTTTTTTGCTGTCGTATCGGTATAAATTGTACCGATGTTAGCATTCAGATTGTACGGAAAGCCTTGGCCTTTTAGCTCTGTGCTTGTGCCAGTTCCAGATCCGACTGATCGTTTCAGCTCTTCCAAATCGTTCTTGGTAGCAAGCTGGCTTGTGTCCACTGTGGGGAGTTTTGAGCGTGTGACGAATGGATCACCGCCATTTGCCAATTTTGTATCAATCAATGCATCCAGACCCAATTCAAGGTGCTTGTCTTTGATGTTATTGGCCATCTGGGATTGCAAAGTTGCATAGGTTGGAAATAGTTCGTATGCTTTAGAAGCTGATAAAAAGGAAGTCTGTTGTCCTTGAAGCGCACCTATATCAACCCCAATCGCCTGAATAACTTGTTTTAGTTTATCCATGCTTCACCTCCTTAGAGGGTATTTTTAGCGGCATTATAAATCTGTGCAAAATTTGTATTTTCCAAGTCAGTGAATTTTTGACCAAGTTCTGTCATTTTAGACACGATGGCCTGATCCGCTGACCCTGCACCGTTAGCAATACGGTCTGCAATTTCTTTAAGAGTGTCCAATTCTTCTGGCACACCCTCGCCCAGAATAGCAGTTTTTACACCAGCAATAGCCGTCTCTAACTGCTGTTGAGTGATCCCGGCTTGTCCAAGCTCGGACTTATCAGCTTTATTAGCAAGCGTGGTTTTAATCTCTTTGACATCCGCTCCGACAGCTTGTGCGAATTGAGTTAAATTTTCTGTTTTTAAAGTCATATTTTTCTCCTTTAAATTTTAGCTAGATTGTATAGTACGGTTAAATCTGGCAGTTCTTCAGCCTGTGTCCCGTTTGGATGTTCAGAAATGTATTTGTCAATCTCTTCTCTGACATCATTTTTCACAAGTGATAGGACTTCTTTGCTTGTAAATTCGTCCGCTGAACGGGTAATATCCAAGCGTGTTGAGCGATCACTTGGAAAAATGTATCCGTCACAAACAACTTCTACCAAATAAGATCCAATAGGTAGGGCTTTCCCAATTTTAAAAGTAACTTTTGATTTGTCCACTGTACTTTCAAATGTGGCCTTGCCTTTTTGGTTAAAGATCCTGATTGTGGCATTTTTTCCATTCAGCTCGCTGATCGGTCGCATGTTTTCATCCAGCAACTCATAACCAAATAGAGAGGCAGAGTCGCCTTGTTTGACGACTGCTCCTCCTTCAAATTGTTTTAGGTTCGTTGAATTAATGCGCATAGTTCACCTCCTTTAAGAGAATGAACCAAAGCTATTAATACGCTTACTATTCTCTGATTGCCCGACTGCGACATATCTGCGATTGCCAGATCCTGCGATGTATGTGATCCAGATATAACCGTCATTGTCGATCCAGCCATCATAGTTGATAGCTTGGCCTGCGGTATATACTGCTACGATCTCGCCAGACAATCCTGCAGAGGCACGTACATTGAGCGCAGAGACTTCCACTGTAAACGTACCAGTTTCTTCATTAAATGCGATGGAATCGACTGTAAGAGGCTCTGATGGCTCAATAGCATTTACTTGTGCTGGTTGTCCGTCAACTGGGAAGTAAAACCAGCCTACAATACCACTAAAATCACGGGTGTTATATCGTGCTGGACCACCCACGTATAGAGCGTCTGCGTTGCCGTCAATATTCTGTTCGATTGTCCGCATGGTATACCCGTCTGAGTCTTCGATGACTATACCAGTGTGGCCATAGCTGTGACCATAAATGTAAGTGGTATCCATAACGAATACTGCACCAGCCCGTGGCTTACTATCGAGATTCCCCTCTTGATTGTATTCCACCTCATAGCCTAAATCACGGGCAGAATTGAGTAGATCAATAGCATTGCCCCAGAGAGTTTTTCCGAAAAAGTAAGTAGAGATTGCATTCGGTAGTGCAGCGCATTGCATTCCCCATTGGCTCATAGATACACCCGTTCCAGCATCTGCAAGACCTTCTGCATATCCTAAAATATCATTTAAAGTAGCCATTTATTGCTCCTTTCTAAATTCAAAAGCCACCACCCAAAAATAGGCAGTGGCTAGTAAAAAGATTGTCACTTTAAGAGTTATCCTCTTAATCAGCGTTTGGCTCATCGTAGTCAAGCGCTCGTGTGCTATCACTCAATCCTGATGTTGTAGGGTCGTTAACAATCCCTACAAGTACAAGAAAGGCAAACAGTACATTGATAAATACAAGGACTTTATCAATTGTTTGGCCAAACTCCAATTTGATGCCAAAGATATCGGCAAATGCTTGGAAAAGCAAAGCCAAAGCTGGTACAAGGGCAAGCCAAAAGTTTTTATTTTTCAAACGTACATTCCAGTTGATTTTCATAATGTTACCTCTTAATTATTTTTTGTTTTGAATTAATGCTTTAAGTTCCTTCATATCCTCGCTCAAGGCTTTGACCTGCTCTGCGAGGATCAATAGAGACTTATTCTGTTCATCGTGGTTATCGAGTCGTCTAACTGCTGTCAGACGAAAATCACGCATGTTTTCAATGTCTTTTTCGATCACGACCATGCGTTTTTCTTGTGCCACGACACTTCCTTTAAAATTACCGTAAATTCCAAGTAAGATCCCGACAAATCCGACCATCATCGAGATATCTTCTGGTGTAAAGTGGATCATAGATCACGCCCCTCTCTAATTAAAGTACTGGTTGTGGTGTAGCTGTCGCCACTGGTTGAGTTTCAAGGTCACCAGAAGGTTGTCCTGGCTTCTCTTCCTTCTCTTCTTTTGGTTTAGCCCATTTCCAGATGCCAATCTTACCATTTTGGAAAAGGCTGTTTAATTGATCCAAGGTTTCGCCCTGATAAGTAAATGGTTCGGTCACTTGGATCATGACACGCTTGCCTTCACCAAATGCTTCTGTATGATTTGGATCTTCAACAGTAAAGATTTCTTGTGGTTGGTAAGTTTTACCAGATTGACCAAGGTCTACCAACTCAAGACCACGTTTAAATACAGTAGGATCAAGTGGATTTTCAACATCGGTCACACGGGCCAATACATTCCATTCTGCCACTTCTTTGATCTTCTGGATTTGGTTCGCTTTTTCTTCGTTGTCTTTGGTTAGAGCTTGGATTTTAGCAATAGCATCATTGTTAGCTTCGACAGATTTGTCTAGCTCTTTCTTGATCGCTACGACTGCGCCAGATGTGTCAAGCTCCATGCGGACGATATTCAATACTGCTTCAACCAGTGTCGCATCATCTTCGGTCATGCGATTGGTTGGCAAGATTTCTTCAAAGACACGGTACGGAAAATCTTGCTTGATTGCTACTTTCGTAGTGTTGGCTACTGCATCGTATGATTTAAATTGTACTTTGTAATCCATTAGTTTGTTACCTCGTTTTTGTTTTTAATTTCTTCAAATAGATCCTTTAAATCTTTGTCAGACTCTAGGACAGAGCGATAGCTTTCAACTTCATTTACAAGTTGTGCTACATGTTCCTGAGATTTAGTAAGTCGGGCTTTAAATTCAGCCTCGTTGATTGTCTTATTCGCCAATTGGTTGGCTAAATCAGTGATGATTGCTATGTATGTGCTTTCGTTCATTTTGCTACCTCTTATTAGATATATTGGTCAAATGGAATTGTTTGATCAGAATTGATATTGTAGAATGGGAAGCCATATATATTAAGCCCCCATGAAGGGTTTTTTTTGCGTATTATTTCAAAATTCTGTCTGAAATGTTCAAGTAGTACGCCTAAATTCCACGCTCCGGCATGCCCTCCTTCCCCGTGCGAAGGAACTGTGAATCCAGTAGTTTGAAATTGTAGTCCGCCATTTTGACGCACAGAGTGTCTAAATTGGATTCGGTCTCCGACTAATTCCACCCTGTCGTAAGGAGTTTCACGACTATCACGAAATATTCTGATACCGGCGAAAGATCCGTCCGCCCCAGCATCTGATGGGTTGTCGGTCATTTCGTTGATCCATTTATGAGATGTATTTCCTAAAGTGGTCGCAACACCGCCATGTACGGAATCTTTAAACATCAACGCTCCGATAGTGTTGTGCTTCTTCTGAGGATGTGTGCGTTGTCTAAAGAGTACATTTTTACCAGACTTAAATTCAATTCGAGCGTTTTCATTAAAATCAATTTCCGAGTTATCTAGGTCAATTTTCATCGCTCCCTTATTAGATAAAATCCTACCACCACTAATACGTTCAGCAGAGAAATCAATCGAGGCAAGTTGCGTGATAAAGGCTTTTTGGGCCATTAATTCTCTGATGAAAGCTTGATTTGACACCAGCTTATCAATCATAGCCGAATCTACCAACACCTTATCAGCCGTGACTGAGTTTGAGGACAAAATTGGTGTAGTTACTGATCCTGCTTTCATGTGACCAGTTTCCACGCTCTCGCTTGCAATATGACGGCCTAAAATAGATCCATCAACTACCATGTCCCCTTTTACTTTAATCAATTTTGCAATTAAAGCAATGGATTCTGGCTCTTGTACTAGCAAGGAACTGATGGTTCTTCCACTAATTTCCTTACCAACACCAAAACTAATCTGCCCAGGAGTGATCTGGATATCCGTTTTTCTCAACATGTCACCCATTTGATTGGTTATTGTTGTGAATTGCCCATCTACGGTCTGTTTGTATTCGGCAATCTTAGACTCAATTTTAGTCTCTGAAGTGCCAGCTTTATCCAGTGGGCTGGGCCTAAATGCTGGAATCTTAGATCCACGGACTAAAATTGGATTTCGTATCCAAAACTCTCCGTTATTGATAGCATAGATGTAGAATGGGAAATTTCCTGTTTTGTTAAACTCAAAATCACGATTGGCAGTGAAATGGAATTCTGCTCGAATCCATCTATCTTTCGGTGTATTTTTGTCAGCAAAACCTTGACTAAATATGGCAGTATTGTTTGAATGGTTTTTTAATGCAAACGCTAGGCCTTTGTCTACCTCTACACCAGATTTGATCATGTAATCAAATGCGATAGAGTATACATCACCTTGCAAAATGCGATCAATATAGATTGGAAAACAAGGTCCTAGCCATGTTGTGGACGGAGACCCATCAATTTTCATTTTGAAGATTCCGTCTTCCGGCCTTGAAAGTCTATTATTATTATTATTATTATTATTGGACACACTGTATTCAGTTAATGTGTCCGCAAATCTGATAAGATTGTCTGGTGTTGTATCGGTCGCAACACTTTCAAATCTTCGATTGATTCCAGCTACATCTTCCTCATATTTAGCTTTTGCTATGTAGCCTTGCTCTAGAATCTGCCTTGTTGCTTTCAGGGCATCAACAGCAGCTTTTTCAGAATATGTCAGCATGCGCTGTTCGAGTTCGCCATTTGGACCAGCTTCGCTCTCTAATTGTGTTAATTGAGTCGAGAGACCTTGGATGGTTCTTTCAAAAGTGGCTTGCGCCTGTGTTACTAAATATTCTTGATCTTCAGGGGCTGGTTGCCACGGCCTTTTTTGAGTCCCTTTATAAAGGTCAATTTCTGCAATATATAAATCGGACTGACCGCCATTTGTTCCATTATTATCAAAACGTAAATAGGCATTATCAATATCTCCAGAATTAAATTGGACCGATACACTTTCTAGGTCACTAATGCTTAATTTCTTGCCATTAATCAACTGTTTGATAATAGTGAAGCCTTGAGTTTCACCATTCCGTCTGCCTAAAACGAAAACATCATAAGATGTTAAAGCTGAATTATTAAATCCTCTAAAGTTAAGAGTGTAATCTGTATTCTTTTCTAACAAAAACCGATTAGAACTTATAACTTTTTCGGTTCGGTCATTGTTGGAGAAAATAAGTATTGGTTTTGAGCCGTTAAAATAGAATGGATGGTTCCCTATTTTTGTAATTCCGTTGCTGACAAAATACTTCGTACCTTCTTTATAAGCAGTATCACGAATTAAGTTAGGCCCACCGATTCTCGAAGAGGTAAGTTGCTCTTTAATTCCATTCACTGTCTGCTCGACATAAGAGCGATCAGCCTTGCCATTGGCCACATTAGTGAGGTCGGAGATAGCTTTTTCAGTCGTCTGCTCAAATCTGGATTGTGCGCCTTGAATCCCAACAAATTGGCTTTGCGTTTGAGTCTTGAAATCATTGATCAGCTTCTGGATGTCTGCATCACTGGTTTTTAATTGATCAGTAGTAGCTTTCAGTCCTTGCATCTTGACTTCAATGCCATTGTATTGAGCCCTGAACTCTTCTACAATTTCATTTTTGTTTGCTTGGTTTGCCGCCTTGATCTTCTCAGTGACTTGTGCTGAGATTTCTTGCTTAACTACTTCAGCTTGTGCTTTGGCCTGTTCGATCCCGTCTGTGATTTTATGTTCCAGCTCTTTGGCTTGCTTGTCATACTCGGCATTGGCATTATCTACAAGCTTCTGCACTTTCGCTTCGTATTCAGCATCATAAGACTTCATTTTCTTGTCAACAGAGTCGTTGACCATGCCTGAGATAGAGTCTGCTAAAGTTCTTGTTACTTCACCAAATCCGATGCTGACAAGTTTGATGCTCATTGGATTAAACTTGTATTTCGTAATCTTTTTTCGCAAATCTACGTTGTAGATCTCGTGGAAGAGGCTCACGATATCAAACATGTGTACTGGTTGATCTGCCTGGCCTACAACGTCAATCTCAAGACTTTCTTCGATCATGTCACACAGAGTTTCACGGAAATAGCGCTTGCCATATTCCTCAAGCGTTTTTTGATCCACAACATCCTGATCTTGTACTTCCATATCTGCTTCGTAGATATGCTTGTATTTATTGATCAGTGGGCTATCAATGGTCACGGTTAGGATTTGATCTTTCTTACCTTCCTCGTGAGCTTCGATAACCTTCTTAAAATGGATCCGTGTTCTCAGTTCTTTAGTGGATTTTGATTCTTGGAACGACTTCATGTTTTTCTTGTAGGCAAACAATGATTCGTTCTCAATCCCACCATTCTCTAATAATCGCACACTGTACTTATCTCGGACGAGATCCCCACCCCATTGTCCAACGATGGAGTGCTTGTCTTTGGCCAAAGCTTCCATCGCTGAGATATCTTTAAGGTTGAGGGTGTGTTTTGACATCACATCGGAAAAGAATGTGAATGGTGTTTCTCGTTTAAATCCGGCAACAAGCGCATTCATTACAGTTGCTCCATTAACCCGATCAACATTGATCTTGTTGATAGAATAACCATTTAACAATGTAGCTACTTGATTGGCATATACAGTGACATATCCGTGTTGCTTTTCGACTTCGAAGATAGTGAAGTACTGCTCTCCATGTAAATCATCAGCAACCAATTCTGTTTCTGGAGTTAACAATGCCCATTTGGGGTCTGATGTGGGAAATTTAAAGGTAAGCTGATAGGTGCTGTTAGCTTCCTGGGCAATTTCAGAGCTAAAAGCTTCATTAAGAGGGAAGTTTCCCTCTTGCAGATAGATCATACTTTATACCTCCAATTCCCTTTTATTGTGATTTTTGAAACAGTTCCTGAAACTGCAATACCAGAAGTGCCTGGAGCGATTTCGAAGAAACCACCTCTTTTTCTCAATGTATTTTTCAGATTTCCATTTTTGTCATAGACATTTTGTTTTTTATGACGGCAGTCAATTGTGGCTTTTGTATCAATCGTAAGTTGCATGGTTTGCTTCCCAATGGTTAGAGAGACATCACCATTGCCCTCGATTGTAATGACAGGTTCAGAATATACCGTTCCTGGATTGTTTACTGTGCCGTTACCTGCCAAAGTGACTACAGCGTCATTATTTAAGTAACGGAATGGATGCATCTTTAACTTGATTTCTAAAGTCCAAGCATGCAAGCCATTTTGTTTGAATGATGCGCTCTGAAAATCAGCATAAAAAATAGAGCCTGGTCGATGACTAAACTCTATTTTATTTTCTTCCGGCTTGAATTGATTTACAATCATTTCGATTTCACTTGTTTTGACAACGTATAAGCTTACTGTCTTATCGTACCCGTCATAAGCTCCATCATATAAATTGTAGTCTCCGTTAGCTCCATAAATCGTATTTGATTCGACCCTTGGTGTTGCCGTCTGGTCTTCTCCAAAATCTGTCACATAGCAGTTTGGGATTGATCCAGTGTCAAATCCATTTATAATCATGTTAAACATTAGATTCCCTCCCTTGCCATAATTTTAGAATATCTTTGATAGCTGTTCTGCGCTAAAACATCACCGTCCAAATAGGTTTCTGACGGTTTTTCAAGAATAGCAGTAAGGATCTTTTCTAAACTTGCTCTCAGAATTGCGATCTCAGCAACGATATTTTCACCACTGTAGCTATTTCCGGTAGAATTATCTTTAAACGAAAATTGCTTGCTGGCATTTTTGATTTCTCGCAAGAATTTAGCATCTTCTGGGATTCCGACCCCTGCCGCATATCTTGGAAAACCGAGATTTTTCATCAATCGTTTAGTTCTATCGGCTCGCAATACTTTGGATCCACGAGGCAAGTTGAGTACAACATCCCGTCCGTCTGGTATGAATGAGCTCCCGTCTGGTAATGTTACCATTTCTTTATAGACTGCATTTCGCTGGTCGTTAACCATTGCAAGACCACCTTCGTGGAAGTTCGTACCTTTTTCGTGTCTTGATCCAAAAACACGGGAGAATGAGTTGACCACTTTATTTACTACTTCTGTAGCAGTGATAGTCGTGTAGTGACTTGTTGGAATACCGTTGATAGCATTGGTAGCACTGTTCGCAGCATTAACCGCACTAGTGCTATCGCCTGTTATGGACTTAGTTGGGCTTGGTGTAGCGTTCCAAGCGTTTTGATTATCAATCGCTTGTCGTGCAGCAGTGATAGCACCAGTTGGATCACCTAATTGTGGTTTAACAGGGCTTGGAGTGTTATTCCATTCTTGCTGTTTGTTAATCGCTTGCTGTGCAGCATTATTCGCATTGCTTGGATCAGCGGTAATTTGTTTTGTTGGTACGTTAAATCCGTTATATAATCCTAAAGCGCCCATTGCTTGGTTAGTTCCAAGCGTTACACCGTCTGGAGTTGCAATCAAGTCCGTCTTATGGTCGGTAGGTAGTGTTAAGATGCTAGACATCGCACTAGCGATAGCGCTCTTGGTCTTGTCTTCTGCATCCAAGTTGACTACGTGAGCCATACCAGTTAACGAATCAACTGCCAGTTTTACACGTTCAGCCTTATCGCTCGCAGCATCTTTTAAGATCAGTTCTTTCTGCTCTGGTGTGAGTGTATTCCAACGCTCAATGATCGCAGTAGCACGTTCACCCGATGATAGGAAGTCAGTATTCTTCATTAAGAGTTCTTTAACTTCCGCTGGCATAGCATTGTATTGTTCTAACAATGTTTTATTATCAAGGATGGCTTGCATACCTTGATTGTTGCCTACGACCAATTCTTTTTCTGCTGGAGTTAGGCTATCCCATTTACCGACTTCAACCAAGGCTTCACCAATAGTCATCTTAGCATTTGTTTCAAGATTGGCATGTTTGAGAATAAATTGCATATTCTCCCAGCCGTTCTCAGCCTGCAATGCTTTTGTGACTTCTTCCTGAGCATTTGTCTTGACTTGTCCAGTTTTAGGATCAAATACCATTCCGTTCCACAAGAGATTTGCATCTCTTGTCTCTTGTGACATATTCTGTACACTTTTAGCCACAAGACCAGATGAACGACCTACGATGTCGGCAAACTGATCTGCTTTTGCCATCATCTTGTCGTAATCAAGGCCAAGTTCTGCCCAGCTTTTTCGTAATTGGCTAAAATACAACTCACGTTGTCGATCATCACCAAAATTAAGAGGGACTTTTTCGCTAAGTTTCTTTTGAAGAGCAGCATACTCACGGCCAAATGCTTCCATTTTGGACTTGTGTTGAGCACTTAACTCTTCCATTTTTTGGTTATATTCGGCTTTATTGATAGTTCCTTTATCGTACTCTTCTTTTAAAGCTTTTGTTTGATCTTCGTAAAGTTTGATCTCATCTTTCAACCATTTAGCAACGACTCCTGATCCTTTCCGTAGCTGGGTTTCGTTCAAATCGTTAATTTGACCGTTCATCGCTTTGATGATAGCTGTACGCTCATCTGCAGAAAACTTCTGCATTTCCAGTTGTTTGTTGATAAATTGATTTTCGTAGTCGTAAATGAGAGCTTGTTCTTCACGAGTGATCTTACGTTTTTTGTCAGACGCATTTTGATAGATCTGGATGATCTCATCAGTCATTGTCTGTACATTTTTCTTCTGCTGTTCTGCTTGTGCTACAGCACGTTTTTGGACTTCTTCAGAAGCTCCAATTTTCTCAAGGTTTTTTTGAGTTCGTTGGAGATCTTTGTCAATTGCCTTTTGCAGATCACTTGACAGTCCCTGGACACTCTTACGGACGTTTTCAACTGCCTGGGATCCACCGTTTCCGAATCCAATCATTGCTTGGTGGGCATCATCGATCCTAGATTTTAACTTCGATAGTTCTTCAGCCTGGACCTTGTTTACCGATGTCCCCCATGTCCTTGTCCTCTCGTCTGCATCTGCCATTTCTTTTGCCACTGCAGCAATCACACCAACAGCAACACCACCTATCAAAACTCCCCAAGTGACAGGGTTTCCAAGTAGTGCGATGCCTTTTGCCAATAAGCCGGTAGAAGCTACTGCGCCTTCTGCAGCAGTACTTGTCGCAGTAATGCCACTGGTTGCAGTTTTGAAGGCAGAAGAAAGACTGCTACCTTGTTTAAATAGTTGAAAGGTCTTTCCTAAAACAGAAAGTCCGCCACCAACCTTACCAATTCCTTGAGTAAGGAAACCAATACCTTTAGTGATACCACCAATGACTCCGATACCTTTTCCGAGGATTGATAAGGCTGGGCCTGCGCCTGCTGCAAGTAATCCCCATTTAATAATATTTTGTTGCTGAGACTCGCTCATTTCACTAAATGCCTTGGCCATGTCCGCCAATTTTTGGACCCAAGGTTTTGCAGCTTGCAAACCTGAATTCATTGCTTTCAAAAGCGGTCCGCCAAACTCAATTGCTAAATCAGTAATCTGGTTTTTAAAGATTTTCAATTGAGATTCTGTTGTCTCATAACGCTTTTTGGCTTCGTTTGTGAGGGCTGTATTCTCTTTCCATGCTCCGTTCGCAGTTTTCAGAGCTCGTGACAACAGGTCTCCAGCTCCTGCCATACGTTGCATGGTATCTACTTCTTGAGTTGATTTAATACCCAATTCTTTTAATGTTTGGGTTACGTCCCCACCGGACTGCTTGACTTTTTTCAATCCGTCCAGAAATGCTAATAAGGCGATTTGTGGTTCTGTTTTCCACTCATGAGCAAAGTTTTGAGCGCTCATTCCAGATACTTTTGCAAATAATTCTAGTTTTTTACCACCAGAAAGTACTTGTGTGTTGATTTTTTGCATAACACGAGAGAATGAGCTACCTCCGGCTTCTGCGTTGATACCAACAGAACTCATAGCAGTAGCTACTGCTAAAATCTGCGGTTCAGTCAATCCTACCAGATGCCCTGTACCTGCTAAACGTAAGCCCATTTCCAGAATCTCAGATTCAGTTGTTGCAAAATTATTTCCGAGGTCAACAATGGTTGATCCTAGTCGTCTAAATTCAGATTGTGGCATCTGAGTGATGTTTGCAAAACGGGCCATTGCGGTAGCGGCTTCATCAGCAGTCAAGTTGGTAGATTCACCGAGGTCGATCATGGTTTTCGAAAAGTCAACAATGTATTCTTTTTTGATCCCTAACTGACCTGCCGCTTCCGCTACTCTCGCAATGTCCGCAGCACTCGCTGGCATTGTCTTAGATGCCTCACGAATAGCATTTGACATCTTCTTGTATTCGCCCTCAGTAGCGTCAACCGTTTTTCTAACTCCGGCAAAAGCAGACTCATAATCTACGGCAGCCTTAACTGCGAATCCTGCGCTTGCAATCAACGGGGCTGTCACTCCTTTGGTTAATGTTCCTCCAAAGTCAGAGACTTTCTTCCCAAATTTTTGGATGTTATCTCCACTTTTAACAAGGTTCTTCCCAAAGTTTTCCATTTTACCAAAAAAGCTATTTTCACGTCCAACAGCTTTCAAGGCTTGCTCTACTTTGTAGAGTTGTCCTTCCATTGCTGACAATTTTGCGTTTTCTCGCTCAATATCAGCAGCAGCTTTGTCAAATTTAGCAGATCCAGGATCGAGCTTGTCGAAGTTCTGCTTCATTTGATCGAGTACTTTCTTTTGTGCTTCAATGGCCTGTCCTAAAGACTTATATTTTGCTTTGAGGAGTTCAGTACTCTTACCATTGTTTTTCAATGTGCTATCGAGCGCTTTGACATTATTTTGGAAATACTTCACAGCGTTCTTTGCACTTGTTAAGCTAGGATTGAACTTTGACACGTCCAGCCCTAGTTCGATATACATTTGTCCTAGTGGCGTTCCACCTGCCATTTTTCCTCCTTTTATAAACAAAAAAAGCCCAAAGAGGCTTTATGCTTCCATTTCTCCAAAAATGTCAGCTAGATCTAAAGACGCATTTTCGGTTTGATCTTTATCAAGATCAATAATTCCGATCAGATCTTCCCAGCTTAATTCCATCACGTCATGGACATTCATGTTATATGGTCCATCAGCAACTTCCTTAACGAATTTGTAGAAACGTTTTAATGCGTTTTTAGGATCTATTTTTTCCCCTTTGGGTCCACATCACCCACAAGATGAGCATAGATTTCAGTGAACACTTCAATGATTTTTGCAAAATCTGTATGTTCTAGCAATTGCTCTACTGTCACATTTTCAAATAGTGACGCAATGAAGCCTAATTGTTGGTCCAATTTTTCAACTTCTGTCTTATCTGATGTGAGTGAGTCGTTTAATACAAGGTAATCACGATAATCACGAGTAGTAATTTCTTTACTAGAGTAAAGTACATCTTCTCCAGCTTCGTTCTTCATGGTAAATGTAATTTTTGACATTGTTTGCCTTTCTTTAATTAAAAAAGCACCGAATGGTGCTTATTTTATTTTGTCCAAGTTTTATTTAAAAATTCAATTTTATTGACATCATTATCCGAATGGTCATTATCCATCGCATAAAATATAGCTATGGTTGCCTCTTTCCCGGCTTGTATGACGACACTTTTATCCGATTGAACAGAAACGGTATTATCGTTAGACATAACGGAATCATAAGCAAGATAATTGCCTTTGTCATCGCTCGCAAGGAATTTACCTGGATTGAATTCAATATTCGATGAGTCGTTATTTTTTATAGTCAGTGTTGCCGTTACTGGGATAAAACTTTTAGAGTCATGGTTCATCGCAAGCATTCCGGAAGTTTGTTTTTTCGGTTCGCTGACAGCAATTTGAGTTTTGTCGAAAAGAACTCCGTCCCCAAATTTGTAGCTAGTCAATGAATTCATTCCAAGAACGAAATCATTTGCTTCCAGAAATAAATCGTGATCTACGTTTGATACGTATGTAGAGAGCTTATCTTTTACCATGACAGCTCTGTCCTTCTCTTCCTTTACGCTTTCCAATTCCTTGTGTGTCTTAGAAAGTTGGTTGTTGGAATTTACGAGCATAATAGCAAGTACAATGGAAACTAGAGTGATCATAATTGTTAATGTTATTAAAACTGTATTTTTCTTATTTTTCATAGCAAAACCTCCACAACTTATTATATCAATAATTGTAAAGGTTTACAACGATATAAAGATAAATAAAGGGGCTAAATGCCCCAATTATTATCCTGCTGGTGCCATACCAAGTTTTGCTTTCAATTTCTTGATTTTTGCTTCATCGCTACCAAAGTACATTGTGCCGTACTTGTTCTTAGTTTGCTCATCAGTGCTTGCGCCTGCAGCAAATGATACATCTGTTGTAGCAAGCTCATCAGCTTTATCTTTGATCGTGTTAAGATCAATCGCATCCATTGACAGATTTCCTTTGTAGAATCCGTAGTAAGCTCCACCACCATCTGCAGTGTTTGATTCGAGCAAGATAGCGACATCTTTTGAAACTGTATCTGCCCCGAAATCAAGGATGTCATCATCGTTTTCGTATCCGAGAGCTTTAACATAAAGCGCTACGGGGATATCCAAGAGACCAAGATCCACCTTTACATCTCCGACTCCACGGTTGTTTACATGATATGCGATGTTGCTCCCAAATGTTTTTGTAGGGTCAACGGCAAGACCAGAGATTTTTGCGGTTTGAGTCGCACCTTCTCCTTTTTTACCTTGGATGATAAAGAGGTTTTCTCCCTCTGTTGGGGTCTGATTCCCATCCAAAATTCGAACTGTAAGGCTTTTAAAACCAACTGTAGCAGTTCCTTGTTTTTGTTGTGTCATATTAAATTTCCTTTCTAATAATCGTCATACAGTCTGCTCTTTCCTTTATAGGTCCTAGCATCTGCATAGCGTTTGATTTCAGGGATCCATTCATCTAGACCCCCAGCAATCTGATAGAATCCTTGTGATTCCATTACCTTTTCGACTAACCCTTGAAGTTTTTTGCATTCAATTCGGTTAATCGATTCAACGTTGATTTGATAAAGAAATGTTTTCGAAAAGCTTGTATTACTTCCCTGGTCACTTTGGATAGGTGGCCCTAGTGGGATAATAACAATACTCGTCTGATTTGTTGGTAAGGTTTCAGGACGCTCAAATGATTTGATAGTGATTTTAGAAAGTTCTTCATCGCTCATCAGAGCATCATATATTTCTGACATCTTGTCTTTAATCATCCAAGCCCTTCTCCTTTCAATTTAGTTGCTAACCGATATTTAAATTTTTCTTTGTTGGCTTCCGAAAATCTTCGGATAACACCGAATCCTCTTGGATGGGCCTTTTTGGCATATCCAAATTCGTTCAAATGCTCCAACCGCCAACGTGATCCAGCGCCAAAACCAAGCTTAACCATTGGCACTCCTTCAAAGGCACCTGTTACATTTCCGACTGTTGCGCTTTCGATTGTTTCTCCGGTATCTTTAAAAACTTGTAGGGCGACTTTAAAGTCTTCAAGTGTTTCAGTTGCTGCGCCTTTCAAAGCTCTATTCGCAGACCTTCTCACTTTCGCATCGCCAAGCTTTGCTTCTAAATTCCGGATGACTTCATCGAAGCCTCTTAATGTGGCACCACTAGTCATTTGACCCACCAATAACAACAATTAAATAATCACGGTTGTCATAATCGGGGCGAACGTCAATGATCTGCCATTTTTTATTTTCTAATCGGTGATCATTCACTTGTACGAAATGCTTATTATCAGGTTGATAGCTTGTTAAAGGATCTCTTATTTTTAAGGTCATCTTTGCAGTCATCGATTTTCCTGTTGAAATTTCGATATCCTTTAAACTAGGTGAGTAGATTTTTGCAAATGTATAAAATACTTTTTCAAAACTCACATCCCTGCCATCTAATCCTTCAAGTACTTTTGAGTTATAAAACTCTACTGGAGTTCTTAATTCGTTTGTATTGGTTTCTGGTTTCTTGTATTTAAACTCAGGCTTATTCATCTTCCACAGCTACATCTTCATTTGGAATTTTCGAAGCTACTAAATCATATTCTTTAACAAAATCAGGTAATTTCTTCATCAATTCGTTTTTTCGATCATCATCAACTTCAAAAATGTCTCCAACGTGTCGGACAACATTTTCTTTTAAGTCAAAGAAATCTTGGATTGTTTCTAGCACTCTTTTCCTCCTATTGGGTGGTTTTGAAGTGACAACTCAAGGAGCTCTCCTTGAAAATTTGCGAAGAAAAACTCGACCTGATCATTGTACAGATATCTTGCACGCTCCAAAACAAGCTCTTCAGTGCGAGAATCTGACAAATCAAAAGCTCCTGTTAAGTCGAGAATTGCTTTCTCGGATGAAGTCAACATCCTTGAAAGATTCCCGTCTTCGGCATCATGAAAGATTTTCATCCGCTCCTTAAATGTCCCTAGAAGCGGATGAAATTGTTTTGTTTCTTCCATTTGGTGTCACCACCTATTATTTAATTTTCAATACCCAGACAGCAGCAGTCTTTTCATCGTGAGCCTTACCATAAGCGAATTGCTTAGCAGTGTAGAGGTTCAAATCTTCGAGAGCATAAGTCTCAGTAAAGCGACCGAATTCGATTCCACCGCCTACGAATGCATCATAGCGACCTTTGACGAATGTAGTCACTTTACCAGCAGCTTGAGCAATTGACTCAACTAAGATCAAGTTGTACGGCATTGCAGTCACATACGTTCCTTGAGCGTTCAAGGAAGTGTATTGTTTTTTGACATCCCATGCATCAGCTGGGTTGACTACCATCACGACATTTCCTTCAACTGCCACTGGATTTCCGTCAGACTTAACAGAGTGATGTTTATACACCGCAGTCAATTCTTTGACAACAGTTGCAGAGTCAGCAAATGTAAGGTTCGCAGTTTGGGCCTCTTTTTCGGCAAAAGTTGTTTTATTGCCAGCAGCAGTTCCAGTGAGGGTACGAGAAAGACCGATAGGCTTACCGTCTCCATCTCCGTTCAAGAAGGCAGCTTCCAAAGCAGCAGCAAACGCTTCTGTAATTTGTGCAGATACAAATGATTGCAACCAAGCAGGGCCGAATTTTTCAGAGTCTTTAGGGATGACTACAAATGCAGTCAACTTGTTTTGAATAGCTTCTTCTTCGTTGAAGGCTTGTTTCAATTGACCTTGGATTTCCCCATTGATCTTGCCCCAAACAGCTTCTCCAGTTTGAGTTGATTTGAGGAATTTAAGGCGGATGCCAGCATTACGCAATCCAATGTGTTGCAAGAGTGGGCGAGATTTAACCATATCATCAAAGATACGGTCAATAGTTTCTTGTGGAAAGAGTTTTTCTACTCCCACAGGGGCAGTTTTTTCGATGTCGTTGAAGAATTCACGAGCTTCAGCAGTCAATTTAGCATCATAAGGATTCATCGCTGAAACTTCCTCATGAGCAGCATGACGAGCTTGTTCCATCATTTCATTTGTCATCGACTCGATCATTTCGTTGTAGAGTTTCGCTTGCTCTTCTTGAGGTGCGCCATTTGTCACAGCGTTCAAAAAGTTCTGACGAATTTCGTTGAATTTGTTAGATAATTTCATTGTCATTAGTTTTTTCCTTTCTAAAATGCAAAAAGACCGAACCCTTTAGGTACAGCCTTGTTTGTGCTATTTTCTGGACTTTCCAAACTTTCGGAAGTCTCATTTTTAGTTGTACGAGCTTCTAGCTTAGTAGCTACCAGCTCAGCAATTTTATCAACATCAGGAGTCATCGCTGACTTCATCTTGTCGATAAAATCATGTGGGATCATTGGAGTTTCGCTTGCAGCAAATGTAGGAGCAATTTCTCCAGCAAACATGATCCTGTCAGCAAATCCTTGATTTACTGCTGATTCAGCATCGAACCAGGTAGTCTTGTTCATCAGATCCAATAAATCATCCAATGCTTTTCCAGTCTTATCAACATAAGCATTTGCGATTGACTTGTTAAAACCTTCAAGTACTCCAGCTTCATGAAGTAGAGCGTTGTGGTCTCCGTCAACTCGTGATGACACATTGTGGATCATGATTTGAGCAGTAGGGCTAATTTCTACGACATCGCCAGCCATTGCGATAACGCTTGCTGCGCTTGCAGCAATGCCCACGATTTTAACAACTACTTTTCCTGAGTAGGCCCGTAATGCAGTATAGATTTCGCTACCAGCATACACATCCCCACCGCCAGAATTAATATGAACTTCAATGTCCTCACCAGTTTCCGGAAGTACTACATTTTTAGGAGCGGTACAGTCCCAACCAAACCAATCATAAAGCCAAACATCATCGTTTGACACGATTGTTCCTTTAATCGGAATCACTTTCATCTTCTTTCTCACCTCCCTTCTCTACATCCTCACCAAGCTGATAGTTCTTAGTGATCAGAGGCTTGTCGCCCCACGGTACAGCTTCAAGGCCAAGTTCCTCACGGACCTCATTGATAAGCATGGAACCGGAAGAAATCAGCTTGTCAATACTTTGAGCAAGCGAGAATTTATCTCTTTGCCCTTCACCAACAATAACTAGGCGCTTGTTGTCTTTGTACTCACTTTTACTTAATAAAGCAAAGTTCAGACCATCGCTCATTTTCTTCACAAGCGACTGGTAGCAGTAGCTATTAAACATCTTCTGACTATTTTCCAGGTTAGCCATGTCCCCATGCATCAGCGCAGTAGGAATTCCTAAGATGTCAGCCACCTCATCATCAAATTGCCTACGGAGCTTTTTGAGCTCATCTACAGATAAATTCGATGTACCTGTCGTATTTGTTAGCTCAGAGTATTCCATTCCCTCTTGAGCTGGGACAATCGCTACTGTCTTGGTCGTAAATGATTTAAAGAGACCATCTGCATACCGTTGCATCTTTTCACGTTTTGATTCGTCAAAACTTGCATTCGTTCTAGTGCTGAGTACTCCACGAATTTGATTATTCCGTGCAAGTGCTTCAACCAGTCGAGTGTGTAGTTTTTCATAATCATTGAAAAGTTGAGTGAAATATTCTTGAAGACGATTGTTGTTGTATTGCAAGAAAATGACTTCATTCATCTTGAATGGTTTTTGGAAAGTATAGTTTTGACAACTCACAGATGTGAATGTGTCATCGAACACAGCATATTTCTGTCGAATGTACGAGTCAGCAATCAATAACTGATCATCATTCGACAAGAAAATTAGTACTTCGTTCTTGGTCAATAAGCGGTAAACCGCCTTTTGCCAAAACTCAGAAGCAGATTCATTCTTGTTGGGTCTTACATTTAGCAGATAATCCCAATCAGTAGCCTTCTTTTTTCCATTCTCAATGAACTTAAACTCAGACCTTGCAAAGATGCGGGCCACAAATTCAGCAGCCTTGTCAATCGACAGGCTCTTTAGTTGCAGATTTCCAAAGATCCGCTCCAGCTCATCAAATTCAAAACTTGGTTCCGGAACTTCTCGCTTGAATAAATTTAGCCATCCCAAGGCACCTCCTCCTTTCTAAATTTTTATGCCTACCACCCACCCGGATACTTTTTTATCGTTTGAAGAAAGATTTTTTAGAGCGTTTGAGTTCCTTCTTGATTGATTCAAATTCTTTATTTGTTTGTTCAACATTTTGTCCACAAATATCTTCATGTCGTTTCATGGACTGGCTCAAAGTATTCAATTCAGCACTAATTGAGCCAATCTTGCTCAACAATTCCATGTTTTCTTTGCTCACTACAGCAAGCTCGCATTCAAGCCCTCGAATCTTTTGTTCAAGTTGTTGTTTCTTCTTCATTCGTTTGTTCATTTTGTTGTCCTTTCTAAAATTCCCAATCTTCGATCACATCAAGAAAGTCTCCAACAGTACTTTCTTGAATGATTTCTCTCTTGTAGAGAGCAGCAATAAAGGCATGGAAGCCGTCAGTCTTTCGTCTCAACGGTTCCTTTTTCAAAAATCTCTTATTTCCGTCTTTGTCTTCTTTGACAAAGGTATTATCGGTATACCAGAGCATTGATTTGTCGTTTTCAAAAATGAATCTTTCGTTCGCAAATCCATCTTCAATGATTGGAGCTACCTTCGACTGTATCGCTCCTGGATTTCGCAAGAATTCATACTCAAAATCAGCTTCTTCCAGCAATGGTTTCAGCAAGTCCATTCGAAATCCGTCTGCGCAGACAATTTCGATATTGTACAGCTTGCGCCACTGGATCAATTTATCAACCAGTAATCTTGGATCTATACTTGGACCGTCTACGATAGTAAAGAGCCCTTGCTCCTGCCATTCACGGATTGGAGCCTTGATTTTAAACATATCCAAAAATTGCTTTCTGGCAAAACTGTGTTGTTTCCAGATAAAATCATCACCATTTTTAAAAAGTAGCCCCACACTTGCAAAGTCTCTGATACTTGCGTAGTCAAAACCAGCGACACAAGATCTTCCTGAGAGATCTATGCCAGGGCTTCGCAATGCAGCCATTAACTTTTCACGAGTGGTCACATCTTTTTCGATGTCGGCTTCTGGCAGATTCATCCGCTTGGTCATAAATTCCTGTCTGCCTGATGGTTCCAATTCCAAATCATCATAGTCAGCTTTCGTTCTAGCTAATAGACGTTTGGCATAAGGTGTTGTTTCATCCAGCATAGGATTCGCTTTTGGCCAGTTGCTCATGTCGTCCACTTCTTCCGGATCATCTAGCTTGCAGATGAACGGAAATAAGCGGAATTCCTCAAGTTCACCATTCAAGATTTTCATTGATTTCTCAATCATCTTGTCGTAGAAGCCTTCACGGACATGCCCATTGGTACCATTGTAGAAGGTACGAGCATGGGCAATCTTACCAAGCCCTGACCGCTGGATTTTAACTGCAGAGTCATTCTCAAACTGGTGAATTTCATCGAATTCAAGACAGCCATCACGAGCCGAGTCCATTGTCTTGGGATTATTCGTTCGATAAGAAAAGACCGAGTTGTTTCCTCGGCCTGTAATAGACATCTTTGTCAAATAGTAATGGTCTTCTAGACCTCTTCGCTGGACAGTTTCATAAACCTCCTCGAAAGAGACCTTCCCCTGTTTCTCAGAGTTGGCTGTGATAGTCACGTCATAATCTCTGACAGGATAGAGAGGACTGATGAAGAATGCGTCACGACTGGACATAAAACCATTCTTCCCTCCCCCACGGGCAAGAGTTAGCAATATTTCATCAAATTGAGGTTCACCATCCTCTTTCCGAAAAAGAAAAATAAATGGCGTGATGAATTTTTGATACTTGGCCAGCGGGAAGAAATTCTTCTCAGTGAACTGGATATATTTTTCAATCAAATTATTGTCAAAATATAAATCATCCCTTGGATAGATTTTTTCTTTGATGATTTTGAATAAGAGAGAGCGTTCTTTATTGACTTTGATTTTTCCTGATTCCGAAAGTTCGATATAGTCATCAATCAGAGGATGTGAAATCACAATAGATCACTTCCGTCTGATGGTGGTTTCTTCTCGACTGGTGAATTTTCAACCTCAAAGTCAAATGATCGCTCAATCGCTAGTAGCTGATTGCTGGTTGTATTGATTTCCTTGATTAACGAGTTCGCTTTCTGAAATCTTTGTTGGCCGTTGTGGACGGTGATGACTAATCCATCTTGTTTGAGACGTTCTTTCAGCTCATACAGTAGACGGACAAGATAGAGATATCGATGAACTTTTTCGTACTGAATCGCATCTTTCTTTCGTGTGCTAAAATTGCCGATTTTGGAAAGTAACTGGTTTTCCAATTCTTTTATATTTTTTTCTGAGTATTCTTCCATGAGCCCCCTCCCCCTTAAAAAATAGTGCTTTGCATTTGGACAATCGACCCCTCCCACCGGTTCCCAGAGACCGATTTTTTTCGATTTTTTTCGACCGGGGGGTCTGTGAATTTTTCAAAATTTTAAATTTTCATCCCCACCATTCGTCCGAACGAAAATTTTTATTTTGCAGTTTGGATGATTTGCGAAATTGGAAGCGATGATGTCGCTTGTTATGACACTCCTTGCACAGAGTACGAAGATTGTCTATATCTAAAGCAAACTCTGGATAATATTCCAGCTCTTTGATGTGATCGACTTCGAGGTTATCTGTAGTCACCTTCCCCTCATCTCGACACCAGACGCATTCAAAATGATCTCGACTCATTGCTTCGAGTCTTAATTGTCTCCATGATTTCGAAAGATAAAACTCTCTGCGACTTTCTCTTGTCGAAACATCTACTTTCAATTCTCAAATCCTCTGTAACATTTCATACTTTCAATTATCTATTTCTGAAATTCATTATATTATTTCTGAAAACTATATTGTTTTTCTCTCTTGAATTAGACATATCTTATATTCTGTCTGATTCACACTGACTCAAAAAAGCCAGTAAAATAAATGAATAGCAGGTAACTAATAAAACTAATTAGCGTTTTACTCGTTGTGTCTAATTGATAACTATAAATCAAAATTAGACATGGCTTTATCTCGTTGATCCTGTCTAATCCCAATATATCTCAGCGTAATTGCAGGAGATGAATGATTAAATAGATCCATGAGCATTGCCACGTCTTTTGTCTTTTTGTAATAGTGATACCCAAATGTTTTTCTCATCGAGTGGGTGCCGATGTTTTCAATTCCACACTCGATAGCTGCGGTCTTCAATATCCAATCAACTGTCCGCCTGTCCAATGGTTTGTTTTTTCCTATGCGACTCTGAAACAAATAATGATGCAGTGGCATATCTTTGATATACTCTCTGACTTCCTTTTTCAGAGTCTTTGTCATCTTGAGCTGTTTCCTTTTGCCTGTCTTCTGCTCTTTGATTTTGATATACCAACCTTGCACATCTTTTACTCGTATTCGAAGGATGTCGCCTACACGCAATCCGGAATTTATGCCAAATAAAAAGAGTAAGTAGTTCCGCTCATTCCATTCTCGCAGATATTCCTTCATCGCTTGGATGTCATCCTTATCTCTGATTGGATCCACAATGTTCATAGTGTCACCTCCCTTCACGTTAAAATAAAAAAAGCCAGCATTGCTGACTTGGCTGATATTAGGAGTACAGGATTCGAACCTGTGACACGCCGGTCATAACCCGACCGCTCTACCGACTGAGCTAACTCCTAACCCGTTTCATAAGGATCCATCGGTTCGGTTTTACCCGATGATATAATTTTACCACCTTATTTTTAATTTTTTTCCACACTTTCGGCTGTATTTTTAACTTTTTTCCAAATTAATATTAATCTTAGTGTTCGCAGATAGTTCGTAGATTTTCTTTTCAAGCCCACTAAAGAATGGCTCGATCACTTCCTTGTAGGCAAGAGACTTACTACAGTGCAAGTATTTGATTGATGCTCCTTCAACAGTTAGAGTTCCATCAATGTATACTTCTTTGATTGCAGCCCATTGTTTTTCGGGTGTTAGAATTTTGATAGTGCTGATTGCCTCTCGAAGCAATTCGAGACGATGTAGTTCTGGATCCGATTCTTTTTTGATAATATCGGCCAGGGCTTTCGGTGTCATTACCTTATTACTTTTGATCCCTGTATTTGGATCGGTTGGTTTCCAAGGCACTTCGATTTCTTCGATTCGTTCCTTGATTTCTTTTTCAAACGGATACTGTTGCAAAGCCAAAATTAAATACCCAAACCGACTTCTTAGATTCATTTATTATCCTCCCTGCAGTATACTTCTATAATTCCATTCAATCCTAAACTTTCACGATAAGCAAGTGCCTCGGATCTAGCATGGAATTCTTTCTCTGTATACTTTGCTAAGTGTTTAGGATCGCTCCAACTTGAGCGTCCATGGTATTTCCTAACAACATATACCCTCATTTATTGTCCTCCACATCGATGATATGATCAATAATACGCTTTAAATCTCTTATATTGTCAAATGGCAGCACTGCATCGTACAGATCTTCAAAGTATGAATCTGTTTCAAAAAACTCTTCCCCAAGTATAGCTATCTCTAGCTTGCCATTTATTTGGGCAATAGATAGAATTCTATTCGCTCGCATTGGTATATGTACATTATCCAAACTCATCATTTCTCCTTTCTGTTTTTAAACGCTATCACACTGGCCCAGATCAAGCCAGACAGCCAGACCATGGCGAGTAGAAGATAGATAAAATTTTGTAAGTCCATGTTAATTCCCATCTATTTGTTATACAGTGTTACATTGCTGGAGTGAGTATAATATACCTCGCCATTTTCAAAAGTCACACGAATACTATCTTGTTCGTCATATTTTGCCCATTGCTTTACTTCACCTTCGACAATCGGCTTGGATCTTCTTCGTTAACTGCTCGATTTCCTTCGACACTTCCAAGATCTCCTGTGTGTTCTCCCTGCGTACTTGAAACAGTCGCTTCCGTTCCGCTTGTGACGTTTCCAGCTTCCGCTGTAAGTCCGATGCTATCTTTTGCGAGATCGCCATTAAGTTCATCTGCTTTAACTCCTCCTGCTGTTGTGATTGCTGCGATTGTTGCTACTGTTGTTAAAATAACCTTTTTATTCATTGTTTTTCTCCTTTTGTTTTTAGAATGGCAAATCACTTTCTTCAATGTCCATCGGATTTGCATAGTTAGGTGGCATCTGTTCAGTCATGCTGTTCTGGTTGGCAGTGTTGTCACGCTTTTCCAAAACTTGGAAGTTCTCTGCAACAACTTCAGTCACATATACACGTTTTCCGTCATTTCCTTCATAGCTTCGAGTCTGAATTCTTCCCGTAATTCCGACCAGCATTCCTTTTTTGGTCCAATTGCAAAATCTTTCCGCTTGCTCTCTCCACATCACACAGTTGATGAAATCTGCATCATATTCACCATTTGCATTTTTGAAATTTCGATTGCATGCGACATTAAATTGAGCTGTTGCGATATTGCTTGGTGTGTATCGCAGTTCTGCATCTCTTGTTAACCGACCAATAAGGGTCACATTGTTGATCATTATTATCCTCCAACATTATTCATTTCAGCAGCTTCCTTAACTGCTTCCACTTTCTTTCGTTCCTGGACTTGGTACTCCCGATTTAATTTGTTTAGGATCACCTCTTGTGCAGTATTTTGTTCAGCGAACCGCTGAATACTTAATTCATGCTCCTGAATGGTCCACTGCATATCCTTGATTGTTTTTTCTTGTTCAACCATTCTGGAGTTGAGATTGATGGCAATTACCAATGTAACTCCTGCCAGCAATACCAAGTTAATGATCAGCCAATCAATTTTACGTTTCATCTTCGATTACCCTTTCTAGTTTTAGATGTCCTGCATTTCTTCCTTGCTCGTTTAAGTGGATGTAATACTTAAGTAATGCACTGTCCTTTCCAGTAATTCTACTTAGCTCTTTTAAAGTCCCTGCACAGATATACTTATCACGATCATATAGTTTATAATCGGCAAGAATTTCCGGATCACCCATCAAAGTTTTTTCCTCAATGCCGAAATACTCGCACAATTCTTGGACATGATCAGGATTGATGTCATCCTTAGTGATCCATTCTTGTATCGTCTGTTCACCACGATATAGATTCCTAGAGAGTTCTCTGCGAGTGAGACCTTTCCCTAAAATCAACAATTGTAATTGCTGACGAAAGTGATCCATTTGATTTTTCGTATAATGTCTCATAATTATCACTCCTGCTTAACAATCGCTGTCTTTTCGAGATCTTCACGCTTTAAATCTGCGATAAGCCAGTCTAAGTATTTCTTTGCCTTATTTAGATCTTCCAATCCATTTTTCTCTTGATAGCGACAAAGATACTTGATGACATTTCCCCAGTAAAATCCCCGGACTTCTTTTGGTCCTCCAGCGAAATTGCGAATAATGTCAATCGATTCAAGACCATATTGCCCAACGTAGTGATTAGGTCTATTTACTTTGTCAAAACCGTTATTTAAAATTTCTTCTGTCATTTTAATCGTTCCTCCTTGATCCAAACACCATCCACTAATTTTCCTGTCCGATCCTTGATTTCCTCATAGGCGATGTTCAAGCACTCGACAAAATCATGATGTAACAATGCTGAAATTCGCATCAACTCATAAACAACATTTTTTAGTTGGTATGATTGTCGGTTAAAATATGCTGCCAATGATTGGTCCATCATAACGACAAAATAATCTTCTGACTTTGCTGCGTTTGAAAATACGAATGTACTATTTTCTGGAAAGATCTCTTCTGTCTTGATTCCTAGTTGCAACGTCAAACCGATCAACACTACGGTGATGTCTCCGATGCTGTCTTTCGTAACAGCCTCATCGTTCTCTGCCAGTCCTCGTGAAAGTTCACCGATCTCTTCATACAATTTCAAAAATTGCTTATTTGGATCTTGCGTTTGCAAATTCCGATCGTAAAACCAGCGCTGAACTTTTGCGATTAAATCTTTTAATTGTTTGTTTTCCATCAATATCTCCTGCTTTCTGTATTCTCCGGGAATTTAAAAATATGTTTGCTTGCACCCTTGAAGATTCGGTCAGCAAGGGCCTTGTTGTAAATTGTTTTAATATCGTTGCTCGATAAGTTCGTATTAAAAAATGTTGTTTGACGATTATCTAAAATTTTAAATAGTACTCGCTGTCTCCATTCATTTGCTTCTTTGAGGCTTCCGCTCATACTACTTTCTTTTCCCAAATCGTCAAAGAAGAGAAAATCAACATTGCTCAGTAGATTCACAGCATAACTTTCTGTGAAGTCTCCTCGACCATTGAAGCTTTCTTCAATCTTTGAAAAGAGCGCTGAAGTCGAAATAAATAGCACACTCTTTGGTTGCTTGCATTCTTTAAATTTTTCATTCAATGCTTTGGCTATTCCAATAGATAGATGGCTCTTGCCAACTCCTGGAGGGCCGCTCAAGATCACATTTCCTGTTTCGTACTTCAGAAAGTCACGCAACATTCTTTTTGAAAAATTCAAACCTTGTTCACACGACTTATTTCCAGCATCGTAATTATCAAGTGTCTTATCTTCCAATTCCTTGGAATAGATGCTCTCACGATCAAATACTTTGTATGTATTCGCCAGAATGGACTGGATAGTTGCTTCTTGCTTTAAGTGTTCCTGCAATTCATTGATTCCTTCTTTTTCGCATTCTGGACAAATGTCGAGCGATTTCTGGGATCCATCAATCATGACTTTTGCATTGATCATCTTGGATCCGTGCTTGTTGCAAAATTTAGGTTCGCTTGTAGAAACTACTTCATAATCCTGATGCATTAAAACCCTAACCTTTCATCTTGTTGTTGAGTTGATGCACTCGAAGGCATCTTCTGATTTAAGTATTTTTCAAACTTGCTTGCATTAAACAGTGTGTCTGGAGTTAAATACTTGGACATTTTGGAGTCATTCTTCCATTCAAGGCTTTTTACATCAATAACATGCTTAAAGTCATCTATTGAGTAATTCTCACTTAAACGACCATTTATTAGTCTTTGAGTTGATTTGCTAGTAGGTTTAAAATGAGATCCTATTTTGTCATTTAGATATTTGATAATTTCGTCATAGACATCAGATTGAGCTTTTTGCTCCTTATCTATATCTATATCTATATCTATATCTATATCTCCGTTGCCTTTTGTTGCATTGGTGTTGCATTGCAACGCTTTTTGATTCTCTCGATGCTTGCGAGACCTACGGGTACTTGCTGTTTCACTCCCTACCATTTCTGGAACTTGTTCAAGATTAAACTGATAATTGTCTGATGTAGTCAATAATTTCTTTTTTGTTAAAAACATCAGTGTCAATCTGATTGCTTCTGGATCTTCGTCTATCAATAAAGAAAGTTCTTCTGCTAGATCTTCTGCTAGGCCCTCGAAATATAACTTCCCTTGCTCTGCTAGACTTGCCAGCATCATCTTCAGGTAGATGATGGTGATTTCTTCTCCCCCAGGAAGCTTTCTCATGAGCTTCATTTCTTTGGAATTAAAGAAGTCATCTTTTAGTTGTAACCAGTAATATCTACGATTCTCAGTTACCATTCATCAGGCCTCCTTATTTGAAAATTTCGCATATTCCTTGTGAAAGAATAGTTTGACTGTACCTAAACTGCCGTGTCTATTTTTTTCAAGGATCAATTCTGTAACATTATCAGGTTCTTCCTGCTCCTCACGATTGTAGTAAGCTTCTCGATAGAGAAATGCGACTATATCGGCATCTTGTTCAATCGATCCTGACTCTCTCAAATCTGAGAGCACAGGCCTTTTGTCATTTCGTTGCTCAACCCCACGAGATAGCTGACTTAATGCAATTACTGGAACTTTCAATTCCTTTGCTAATATCTTCAACTGTCTAGATATATCAGACACCTCTTGTTGTCGATTTTCTCGACCTCTACCAGTAATTAGCTGGAGATAGTCGATTACAATCAATCCAAGGCCACCGGTCTCTTGAGACAATCGCTTGGCTCTGGATCGAATCTCAGCAATCTGAATTCCTGCTGTATCGTCAATATAGATCTTTCCTTTTGCAAGTTGTTCCTGTGCCAGGATCATTCTGCGCCATTCGCTTTCAGAAAGGTTCCCTGTTCTGACATGGTACGATGGAATCAAGCCTTCTGCTGAGAGCATGCGCTCTACAAGGCTTTCTGCTCCCATTTCAAGAGAGAAGATTGCTACTGGTTTTCCGGCTCTTATTGCCACATTTTGGGCAATATTTAGAGCGAAAGCTGTTTTCCCCATCGCTGGCCGTGCTGCAAGAATAATCAGATTGTCAGTATGTAGACCAGTCGTGATATTGTCAAAGTCTGTGAAGCCTGTTGGTGTTCCTGTTACATCACCAACACGTTGCGAGCGCTCATCAATAATTGACTGCGTGGAATCAATGACATCGATGATTGGACGAAATCCAGTCTGCTTGTCATTTGCTATGTTTGACAAAGCTTGTTCAGTCTGGACAAGTATGTCATTTAGGTCTGATTGACCATCATATACATTGGCTATCGTTTGATTGAGATCTTCAATAACCTTTCGTGCTCTCGCTTTTTCGGCTACAACCTTGGCATAATGCTCAATGTGAGCACTGGTTGGTACAGCATTGATAAGACTAGCGAGAAATGCCATCCCACCGATTCGATCAAATTCTCCTATTGAATCAAGAGCTGATTTAACAGATACGGGGTCAATTGGTTCTCCTTTATCCGATAAATCTTCCATGATATTAAAGACGATGCCGTGTGATAGCTTATAAAAGCTTTCTTTTGTGAGGTATTCTGAAGCAATTATGATTTTATCTGGATCGACAAAAATTGATCCAATTACTGCTTGTTCAGCAAGAATATCGTGAGGCAGGATTGTGTTTTTTTCTGCCATAAACTAACTCCTATCTACGATATCCGAAACGCATTGCTTCTCGTGCTTCTTTGATGCGTTGCTGTTCATTAATCATCTTCTTTAGTTCTCGTTTTGATTCCTTGCATCGCTCACTAATTGAGCTGATGATAATCATTTGAAGTAGGACCACAATAATTAATACTCCGACTAAAATTTCTGCTAACATGTTAATTCCTCCAATATTCTTTTCTAAAAATAATTCCTATGTTATAATTAAGTTATAGTTCTTTCAAAGCGCCTTTCCCAAAAGGTGCTTTTTATTTTTGCAAGGTTCGGCAGAATCTGAGGGCATCTTCCAAATTATAGAGATACTTCCCACCTTTGCCAGATTGTTGAAATTGGAATTTCCCTTGGTCTCTCCACTCTTCCAGCTTGGTTCGTCCCCATCCGGTAGCTTCTTGTAGTGCCTTAATAGGTACCCATGTGATTTGCCTATTAGCTCTTCTTTGGGCTTCTTCCATGGCTTTGATGTTGAGAGTTACAAGTTCTTCGAATAACCTACTTATATAGATTTCGTTGTGTGTTTCTGCTATGTGATTTAAAATAGGATATTGTGGCATTTTCATCCCCTTTAGTAATTTTTCTGATATATTGATGTCTCTCGAGGACGTTCCCGACCATTAATGAAGTCGACTTGAATCACAGTTTTGCCGGGTTTGTCCTTTCTTGTTCCATAAAAAATATATAATGCTTGTAAACCGATACCTTCGGTTTGAAAATCAACTCCATTTAAAATAACGTGAGGTATGTTAGAATCATTGCTGATCTTAATTTCTAGATTTTCGATTTGCAATGTCTTTTTTAAAGGTTCGCTCATTTATCCTCCTCATCCAACCAAGCTCATCTGTCCATTACGATTTTTTATTTCAAGTTTGGTATTTGCTGATGGCTCCCAACTATTCCAATAGTCGAAAGCTTTTTCCTCGTCCTTGCGCTTCAATAAGTCGTAGCGTGGAATACGGAAGTAGTCCTTGAAGTCTTTAGCAGCCTGTGAAAATACGGATTGTGCGAAATGTCGGTCACGGTATGCCTGGCTTTCTTTACCACCTAGCAATGCCACGACTTTTTTCTTACGCATTTTTTCCAATGCTAGACAAACCGAAGGGTTGACCGGTTGCTCATTCTTCAGATAATCAACATCGGCTGATAAGATGGACTGCCCTTCTTTCAGCTTTTTCAATTCCTGGAGTGCATGGATCATTGCATCTTCTACCACTAATTCGGTAGGTTGTGTTGTCACTTCATTCATTATTCAAATTCTCCTTCCAAAATATTACTTTCTTTGCGAATGTCGTTCAGATCGTTAAAGAAACGAAGTCCTCGATTGATAAAACTATCAAATTCATTTCGGATGATCCCGTCTGCTTTTAAGACTTTCTCCTCGTCTGCATAAATCAGACCTCCCATGCTTGCCAAAAAATCGTTTCCTTTTTGCAATAGGCTTGTGATATTCTTGTAGGCTGAGATTTGCTTCTGTACGCTGTTGAGTTGCCCTTGCGATTCTTCAATCGCTCGTGTCAATTCATCATACTGTGCAGATTTCTTATCGACCTCTTCACGCTGAGCCAGTGTGTCAGCAAGTTTCTTTTCGATAAATTCAGAACGTTCTTCCATGGCTTTCACGGTTTTAGAGAGTTCCTTATTCTTTTCTAGCAATTGCCTGTTAAGGTCCTGTGTGGCCTTGTAATCATCTGGGACGACTTCCTTGATGGTTTCCTTGACTTCGACCTTGGAAGACTTGATTTTCTCATTCTCGTCCCTTAGAAGTTTGTTTGCTTGTTGGCTGAATTGAAGTTTTTTCTTAACTTCCTGAAGCTCACGTACTGTTGGGGTGTCGCCGTCTTCGATACGCTGGATTTGCTCCTGCTTTTCTTCTTCTGGAAAAGTTGCGATCAGATGAAGTGCTGTTGTTCCTAAATTTCGAAACGTTTCGAAATTTGGAAGTTCTTTAGCAATTTTCATTGATTTACTGGCGAAATCCTTATCAATACCGAGTCCGAGGTACCAATCCATGAATTCACCGTGAGCAAGATCATTTTCCTTTACATGATTTAATCGCCTACCAATTTCCCAAATCGATTGACCAGCAATTTGTTTGTGGTGGCTGATTTCCAGTTCTATCTGAGATAGATTATTTGATAAAGTAATTTCGTTCACACGCTTTTTCCTTTCTAAATTTGATATAATAAGGATAATAAATCGATTGGAGATAAAATATGAAAACGGCTAGCGTTTCGTTCCATGGTGCAGGTCACCAGACGGTAAAATTTGAATACCCTGAATATTGTCCACATTGTGGAAAAAATATCTCGCCTGAAATAATATACGTTTCAGATAGCGAGGACAGTTTCTCTAGTGGAGATGCTCGCTTTGTTGTTACTTTTCGTTGCTCACGCTCAGCTTGTAAAAAATACTTTGCTGTCGAGTATATTTTCACATCTATATCTAAACTTTGTTCAATTGCTAAATACAGCTACCGTCCACCTATCAAAGTAAAACTCCCTGAAAATATAGAAAAAGTTTCTCCTGTTTTTGTCGAAATCTATTCCCAAGCAACCGTCGCTGAATCTGAGGCATTGAATCAAATAGCAGGCGTCGGATATCGCAAAGCCGCTGAGTTCCTAATAAAGGACTACGCAATTTCCAAAAATCCATCCGACGAAGAACACATCAAATCAATTATGCTAGGGAAAGTAATTGCTGACTACTTAAATGATTTTCCAAAAATTCAAGCTTTAGCAAAATCCGTCGCTTGGATTGGAAATGATGAAACTCATTATGTTCGTAGACATGATGGTAAAGATATCCAAGATTTAAAGAAGTTTATTCTTTCAGCAGCTCAATTTATCGCAGCTGATTACGATGCGGACGAAGCCTTGGCTTTCACTTCTTCTGATTGAGAAAACCTAGCATCTAATTCATCCAATTTTTCTGCAATATATGTCACGGTCCTCAGTATTTCATTGAGGGCTGTTCTTTCTAGTTCATTCATTCTTATCCCTACTCTCCTAAATCAACCCATGTCTCATCAATGCCTAAGACATCGCAGACTCGATTTTTGAGCCTGTCACTACCCTTACCGTATTTCAGCAATTCTGAAATGGTAGGCTTCTTCACTCCGCAAGCACGAGCAAGATGCGTTTGTGTCATTCCTTCTGAACTCAATTTCTCTTTGACCAATTGAATCCATTTTTGATGTTGTTGACTCATCTCTGATCCTCCTTTTTTAAATTATTTAAAAAGTTAGCGAATTTCTTGACAATGATAAATAAATTTATTAAAATCAAAGCATAGAGAAAAGACCTACTAAAAGTAAGTTTTACCTAGATGAAACGGACGCCAATCAGTTTTTTAGGTTTATTTTTTTAGTTGTCTTATTCGCTAACTCTTTAGCTTACGAATAATATTTTAATAAATTTATTACTAATTGTCAACAGTTTTGTAGTAAATTTATTAAATATTTTTTGTCATGCCTTAGAAAGGTTGATAAATCAATGTTTTTCACGTTTGAAAAAATTAAAGAATTGGCTGACAAGCAAGGTATTTCGCTAAATATGCTTGAAGAAAAATTGGGTTTTAGCAGAAATACGATTTATAATATGAAAAAATCCACTCCGAATGTCGAGAGGGTTTCAAAAATTGCTGACTATTTCAATGTGTCCACCGACTACCTCTTGGGACGCACGGAAAATCCTAACATTGCGAAAGATGGTGATGCTTCTGCACCATTAGACCTCAGAGATATTGCTGCGCAATCTATGTTGTTCGATGGTAAACCACTTACTGAAGAAGATATTGATTTTATTACAGCGGTCTTGGAGGCACACTTGAAAAATAAATAGAGGTGCATTTATGACTGTAAAAGAGCTTTGCGCCCTCGAGGGTGTAAGTCTATGCTATTTTGACGGGAGCGGATGGCATAGCCCAGGCTTTTTCAATCCAGCATTAAAGGTTCTCGCTCTGGATATTAATTTATCGGAAAAAGACCAAAAGCAAGTGGCCCTACACGAATTGGGCCACAAAGACCACACTCCTGCTCAGTATAAGCTAAATAGAGAATACTGCGAACTACAGGCTGATAGGAGTATGCTCCACCACTTGCTGGAAGAAGAATTACAATTAATGGAAGATGTCAGAGATTTTAATTACGTAAAATTTATGGAAAAGTACAAATTAAAGACCATTGCTGATGAAACAATGGTCAAAGATGAGTATAATTCACTAATTAGTTAAAGTTGTATACATTAGAAAAATGATGATCTTTTTTTCTAATATAACTATCCAAGAACTCATATTGAAGAAAGTAAAAAAGTGAGAAAGGAGGAATAACGGTTGAAACAGAAGATACATTTGTTTATTGATGATTCAGGTAGATTAGAAAATAACTCAAATTATTTTATATATGCTGGCCATTGTTTCATAGGAGATGATGCTAAAAATAAAGCCAAAGGACGTTATAAAAAACTTGTCTCGAAAATTAAAGAAGTAAAAGAGTTTGATTTTGAATTGAAAGCCTCAAATCTTACAGATTTTAATGATAGATATTCATTGTTCAAAATTTTAAAATTTGAACTCAGCTTTTCGGTGGCAATCAAAATTTCGAACTTAAAAAGTTATATTTTAGCAGATAAAAAATCGAGACAACGCTTTAAAGATTACGCACTACGACGTATTGTTAAGAAACTTTTCCAATCTCTTATAGATCAAGGTTTGGTTGATCCTGAACAGGAAATCGAACTCCACGTCAATATTGATCAACAAGGATTTGCCACGAACGGATTATACGGACTCGGGGATGGCATTTTTGAGGAGCTACACGAAGGTATCCACAATTTTAATTATGGAACTTTTTACCCACCCATACTTACAGGAGATTTTAATGTTCTAACTAGGTCATGTGTGTCAGAGAATGATTACCTAATTCAAGCAGCCGACATTCTAGCGAATAGAATTTGGAATTCATATGTTCAAAACAACGTTTCATTACGAACTATACCTAAACATATACATCTATGGCTACCTTAATTTTTTAAAAAACGTCAACTAATTAGTTGACATAAGACCTTGCAGTGTTGTAGAATATGTATACAGGTTGAGAAAACACTGTCAAATCAAACAGTTAAGAGATTGATTAATTAAGCGTATGTGAAGTACGTCTCCCTGTTTGGAAAAGGTCTTGTTCAAAGAACAAGATCTTTTTTTATTTCAAAATTTTATCAACCAAAAATCCCCACACTCGCCCCGACCAAAGTTTGAGTGTGAGGATTTCGTTAAAGTAGATAAAAATTGACTGATAGAAGGTCTCTTTTTATGTACTCATTTTACCAAGAAATGGGGTATATATCAATGGAAATCAAGTCTTATAAAAAGAAAAATGGAGAAACAGCTTACGGATTCCGGATTTACGTAGGTAAGGAAAATGGCAAAGACAAATACGTTAAGCGCCAAGGTTTCCCGACAAAAGCCAAAGCTCGAGCAGCACTCCTCCAATTACAGGACGACCTAGAAAACGGGGAGCAAGCCAAGAAAGAGATCACTGTTGAGGAAGTGGCCAAGAAATGGCTCAAGGAGTACGCTGATACGGTGCAGGATAGCACCTACATCAAAACCTCTAGCAATATCAGGAATCACATCCTCCCGGTATTAGGAAGTCAGAAGATCGCTTCTCTCACCTCCCTCCAACTTCAGGAGCAGGTCAATGTCTGGTCCAAGCAATTAGTACATGGGCGCAAACTCAAAGGTCTTGTAAACAATATCTGTAAATATGCGATCCGCCACGGATATCTTACGATCAATCCGATGGATAGCGTTATATCTATGACTAAGAAACAGACTGAGGAAAGGGATGATTTTTATGATAAGGAAGAACTAAAATCTTTCCTTGAATTGGTAAATCGGACCGATGATCTACGGAAAAAAGTCCTATTTCGTCTTCTGGCCTTTACAGGGGCTCGAAAAGGGGAGGTTTTAGCTCTTGAATGGAAAGACTGGACTGATAACACTCTGGATATAAACAAAGCCATTACGAGGGGATTTGAGGGCGAATACGTAGGACCGACCAAGACAAAAAATAGCATCCGTCTAATTAGCCTCGATCCAAAAACAATTGAGCTATTGAAAGAATGGAAAGAATGTAATTCAGGATCTACTTATATCTTTGAAAATGAACTAGGTAAGCCAATTCCAAGTTCACTACCAAGAAAATGGCTTTTGCAGATTGTCAAAGGGACTGAGGTCAAACCTATCAAGATTCACGGTTTTAGGCATACGCATGCCAGCCTATGCTTTGAAGCTGGAATGACATTGAAGCAGGTCCAGCATCGTCTTGGTCATTCTGACTTGAAGACCACTATGAATGTATACACACATATCACCAAGCAGGCCAAAGACGATATTGGTGAGAAATTTGCTAATTATATAGATTTTTAAACCCATCAGCTATCAGGACAGGCCCTTTTTCAAAAAAGGGTCTGTTTTTGGGTCTGTTCATTTCAAAAAGGTATAAGAAAGAATAGAAAGTATAAAAATAAAAAACATTGAAATATCAATGTTTTTGGAAGTTTTAAGAAGTTTTAGAAAGAATATATGGAGCCGGTTGGCTTCCACTTGCTCTTTGAAATCCTCCATATCCAATGGTTTCTGGTCGTCCATGATGAGCAGATAGAATTGGGTTTTCTTCTTATTGGTCAAAAACATGGACTTGGTCCGAACAGCTTCTAAGCCTTCAATGTAAGAATCGGCCTGCTCAGTTGTGAATGCAGGTGGGTGTTCCACCACGTCAAATGAAATGCCTAACTCGTCTAATTTCTCTTTAACTTGTTGATAAGGATCCATCGTCGCTCTCCTTTATTTTTGAATGATCTCTTGTACTAAGGTTTGCAATTCTGGAACCACCTCTGCCTCAAACCAAGGATTTTTAGCCATCCAGATTTGATTGCGAGGGGAAGGGTGAACGAGTGGAAAATAGGTTGGCAAATAATCTTTAAAATGGTGAACCCGTTCGGTTACCTTGCCACTAACCTTTTCATGAAGGTAGTATGCTTGGGCATATTGTCCAATTAAGAGGGTTAACTCAATATCCGGACACTCCTTGAGAAGTTGAGGGTGCCACTTTTCCGCAAATCCTTTGCGAGGTGGAAGGTCACCAGATTTCCCATGCCCTGGGAAATAAAAGTCCATGGGGATGACCGCAAACAAACCAGAATTATAAAAGGTGTCTTCGTCAACTCCTAACCATTCGCGCAGGCGGTCACCACTCTTATCCTTCCAGTAAATACCAGCTTCTTCCGTCTTCATCCCTGGAGCTTGTCCGATAATATTGATACGAGCTGTCTTTGGGGCTGCAAAGAGGGGCTCTATCCCTTTCTCTGTATATTCTTTATTTTGAGGATCTGCCATAATGGCTTGTTTAATGCTTTCAATCGTTGACATAAGTCCTCCTTCTATGGAAAAACTCAGCCAGAAAAACTGGCCGAGTAGTGGATTATTTGATTAGTTCATAGATGGCTTCTGCGTAAATAGCTGCTGCACGATAGAGATCTTCAACATCTGCGAACTCATTAGCTTGGTGCATAGTATTGACATAGTCTGGGAACATAGCACCAAAGGCAACGCCACGTTTCAAGAGACGACCAAAGGTACCACCACCGATCACTTGTTCATGTCCTTTGAGGCCAGTTTGTTTTTCGTAAACACGCAAGAGGGTGGATACCAATTCATCATCCATCGGAACATAGTGAGGTGTGTGACCATGGGCTGACAAGCTTACTGTAGCCACTCCTTCGATCTTTTCAAGGATAGCTTTGATAGTTTCAGGATCTGTACCTTGAGGGTAACGGATATTGAGGGCAATAGTGTTGTCTGCTTGGCTGTCATCAAAATGGAAGACACCTGCATTCATACTCAATGGTCCCATTTTGGCATCTGTATGGGCAATTCCTAATTTTTCACCTGCAAAATCTTCGTGAAGAAGTGAAGCTGTCACATGAAGGTAAGCCTTAGCAGCACCACCAAAATCAAATTGGTTCAACAAGAGAGCCAAGTAGGTTGCACCATTGATCCCATCTTCAGGAGTTGATCCATGAGCAGATTTCCCGACAATCGTAACGGTATAGGTTTTTTCGTCAACAGTTGAGATTTCATACTTGAGCTGGTGTTCCTTGGCAAAGGCATCTAAGAGGCCAGCAAGATCTGGTAGTTGTCCAGAAACGACTGCAGTCGCTGACTCTGGTACCATGTTTTCACGAAGGCCGCCTGTAAAGCTATGAAGATGGGCACTTCCTGTGTTGTCATTTCCAAAATGAAGGTACTCAGTGATGTTTCCTTTTTCCCCATTGATGATTGGGAATTCCGCATCTGGTGAGAAGCCAAAATCTGGCTCAGGAAGTCCGACGTGTTTGAAATAGTAATCCATGTCGCCCCAGCCTGATTCTTCATCCGTACCGACAACAAAGCGCACGCGCTTAGAAACAGGGAGTCCTAGGTCTTTAATGATCTTCAAACCATAGTAGCAGGCCATTGTAGGCCCTTTATCATCAGACGAACCACGCGCATAGAGCTTGCCATCGATAATTTCTGGTTTGTAGGGATCCGTCTTCCAACCACTACCTGCAGGCACGACGTCCATATGAGCAAAGATCCCAAGCTCTTCTTCTCCTTCACCAAAGGTAAAGTGACCGGCATAATTATCGACATTCTTGGTTTCATAGCCATCACGTTTGGCAATTTCCAAGAATTTTTCAAGAGCTTTTACAGGACCAGGTCCAAAAGGATGCTCTGCATCTGCCTTGCTGTCATCGCGTTCAGAATTGATTTCCAAGAGGCTGTATAAGTCAGCCATCATCTCATCGCGACGTTTTTCTACTTCTGCTTTAAAGTCAACTGTTGTCATGAATTCCTCCTCGATCTTCTATTTGCTAATTGGCTTAGCGTTTATCAATGATTTCGTCTACTGGTAAGCGATAGCTTGGCTCTACTTTTTCAGCCGCATAGCCAACCGTAATCAAGACTTCCAGACGGAAACGCTCTTCGATATCCAAGACTTCATTGATTTTCGATTTATCAAATCCCAAGATAATATTGGTTCCAATGCCTTGGTCTGTCAAAGCAAGTACCAAGTTCATGGCCACAAGACCAGCATTCAAAGCCAAGTAATCACTTGTTTGTTGGGCATCATAGCGCGCAAATTCAGCAGGAAGATTTTGCATAAAGTATTGCAACTGTTCGTCTGTGAAGTTTTTCACCCCACCGACACGCGCAATCTTGCGAGCCCGTTTTTGCAAATCAGTATCTGTAAAGAGGGCGATGGTCACAGGTGCTTCCATGACTTGATCGTAGTTTGCACCATAGGCTAATTTTGCCAATTCAGCATTTTTTTGACGAACGACCACAAATTTCCAAGGCTGGCTATTGTGGGCACTAGGGGCCAAGGTTGCGATCTCAATAGCAGTCCGTACATCCTTTGGATCGACCGGTTGGTCAGTGAAATGCTTGATCGCATGGCGTTTTTTATTGAGCTCTAGAAATTTCATAAGCTTCTTCCTTTTCTATTTCTGTTACCTCTATTTTAACACAAAATGAAAGAGCTTGCAGGGTTTTACAGCCTAAGATTGTGAAAAAAGAAGCAGACATTTTGAAGATCCGCTTCTTTGTTATAGGTTGAATACATAAGAGACCCATCTATGATTCATTAGAAAGATTGAAATAGGCAGCTACTTCTTTGGCATAACCGTATTTCTCAATTAAGCTAGTTAGAAGCTCGATGTTATGGCCCCGATAGTTATCCTCGCGTCTCAATTCTTCGTACATCTCAATAAAGGGGAGGCCCTTGTCCTTGGCATCTTGGAGCTCTGCTTCATAGTCATAGGCCACCTTACGAAATTGCAGGTTGGTCACCCCATCTGCTTCGACATCGATTAGCGCATACTGAGCTCTGTGGTTTTGAATTGGTTCCCAGTCAAAATAAGGCATGCCAATAGTCCCCGGATTGAGGATCTGCTGACCCTGGCTGCCATAGCGAAGCAACTGCTTGTGGACATGACCGTAGATCGCCAGATCCGTCTGGTCATCCAGCAATTGGTCAAAGTTCTCCGTCGCATTAGCTGGACGCAAATCCCCACCATAATTCTTTTCTGGCAAATTGTGGGTCAGTGAAAAGCGAATGCCATTGACCTCCTTCTTCTCTACCAATGGAAGGGATCGAAGCCAATCAATTCGCTTAGGATCCAGTCCTTCCATAAGGTACTGAGTGAGGCGAAGGAGTTGGATCTCCTGCGGATCCTCAAGTCCGTACTCGCCATCCAAGGCTTCTAAGAGACAATCGTCCCAATTTCCCCGAACAGCCGCTGTGATCGGAATCGCATCCAGCAACTCAAAAAGGTCATCTCTTCCAGGCCCAGGAAGCAAAATGTCCCCTAAAAGCCAGTATTCTGTCGCGCCTTGAGCACGCGCATCCCCAATCACTGCCTCCAGGGCTGTCGTATCTCCGTGGATATCAGATAAAATAGCGATTCGATGGTTCATTTTAAACTCCTTATGATTGGTATGATTCAGAATCCTCCGCAACTTCCATCAAGGGACTTGCTTCTTCTTGCTTTCCTTGATGGAGCTTGGCTTGCACTGCCTCCGCGACTGCTCGTGGGATGCCAACCGTGACAATCTCATCTACAGTAGCTTCTTTGATCTTGGTCAGCGACTTGAAGTGCTTCATCAGCAATTGCTTGCGTTTTGGTCCCAAGCCTTCGATCCCATCCAGCTGGGAGGAGAAGGAATTCTTAGACCGAAGCTGGCGGTGGAAGGTGATGGCGAAACGGTGGACCTCATCCTGGATCCGTTGGAGGAGGAAAAATTCCTGTGAGGTGCGCGAAAGTTCAATAATTTGGAGAGGATCGCCAAAGAGCAATTCATGGGTCTGGTGCTTGTCATTCTTTTGTAGGCCTGCAATGGGAATATCCAGCCCTAACTCTTCTTGGATCACCTGTTTAGCGATATTAACCTGGCCCTGACCACCATCGATAACGATCAGATCAGGTGGCGTCAGGCCATCCCGCATAACCCGGCTGTAGCGTCTGCGAATGACCTCCCGCATGCTGGCATAGTCATCTGGTCCGACGACGGTCTTGATCTTGTACTTGCGGTAGTCCTTTTTGCTTGGCTTCCCATTGACAAAGACCACCATGGCTGAAACTGGACTGGTCCCCATGATGTTGGAGTTGTCAAAGGACTCAATGCGCACAGGAGTTGGAATTTGCAGGAGTTTTCCAAGATTTTCAATGGCACCTTGGGTCTTTTCCATGGATTTTTCAAGAAGATTGAACTTCTGCTCCAGACTGACACGCGCATTCTTGATGGCCAGATTGACCAACTGCTTCTTCTCCCCACGCTGGGGCTTGAGGACCTTGGTATCCACTAGGGCCTTGACCGCTTCCTCATCGATATCTTGAGGGATCAGGATTTCATTGGGGATCAGGTGAGATTTCTCCTGGTAAAACTGCCCCACATAGGTCAAGAAATCCTCGTCCGGATCATTGTAGTAGGGAAAGAGGTTGACGTCACGCTCGATCAGCTTGCCCTGACGGACAAAGAAGACCTGCACACACATCCAGCCCTTGTCCACGTAGTAGCCAAAGACATCCCGGTTCTGCAAATCCTTAGCCATGACCCGCTGTTTGGTCCGCAGGGTCCCGATGGCCTGGATCAGATCGCGGTACTCGGCTGCCCGCTCAAATTCCATGTTTTGCGCAGCAGTATTCATCTTGAGCTTGAGCTCATCGATAATCTTATCATCCTGCCCCTTGAGGAAATCAGAAACCTCCTGGGCCATGCCCTTGAAATAGGACTCGTCCTTGTGGCATACTGTGTGGGCCATACATTGCCCTAAATGGTAGTAAAAGCAGACCTTGGAAGGCGGATTGGTACACTTGCGGAATGGGAAAATCCGATCCAAAAGCCTCTTGATCTCATTGGCCGCTCCCACATCTGGATAGGGACCAAAATAGAGACCACCATCCTTTTTGACCTGGCGCGTGATGATGAGGCGCGGATAACGCTCATTGGTAATCTTGATGAAGGGATAGGACTTGTCGTCCTTGAGCATGATATTGTACTTGGGCTTGTTCTCCTTGATCAGGTTGATCTCAAGAAGCAAGGCCTCAATATTGGACTCGGTGACGATAAATTCAAAATCCACAATCTCAGATACCAGCGCTTCCGTCTTAGTATCATGGCTCCCTCTGAAATAGGACCTCACCCGATTGCGAAGATTTTTGGCCTTACCCACATAGATGATGGTTCCGTTCTTGTCTTTGTGAATGTAACAGCCCGGGCTCGTCGGCAAGAGCTCGAGCTTGGATTTAATCAAGTTATTCATACTCTCTATTATAGCAAAAAAGAGAGGGGTTAGCCTCTCTCTAGTATGTTTGTATTATTGTTATCCACCTTCACCAAGTAAAAAATAATTATTAAATAGTATATCAGACCCTCATCCTCACTCCTTCATCTTCACTTGCCCTTTTTCATAGCAAAAAGAGGGATCTTAAAGGATCCCCCTTTACTAGCAATCGATAAACTTTATCCTTTGAGATTAGCCATCTGGAAGATCGGAATCACATAAGGAACAATAGACATCAGGATAGTAAATAACACGAAGAACCAGAACCAGAAGGACGCGAGGGCACGCTGGAAAACTCCCGGTTGAGGTTTATTGACTTGAATATAAGCCTTGATAGCTGGCCATTTAGTCGCAAGAACCACTATCATGACAATGGAACCAATGGCTAAAACACCGATTTGGAGCCAATTCGCTAGTCCCTCGTCCACATGATAGGCCACATAATGCAAGCCTTGGGAAATCACAAAATTATTGAAAATGTGATAGAAAATAGCCCACCAGATATTGTATTCAAAGGCAATGTAGCCGAATCCTAGGCCAATAATACTTGCGAAAAAGAGCTGGTCAAAGTTGGCATGGAAGAGACCAAACAAGATAGCCGTCATGACAATGGCGAAGATCTTGCCATACCGTTCCAGGCCACGCAAGCCTGCCCCACGGAAGAAGAATTCCTCTGTGATAGGACCAAAAAAGCCAGCATACAAGAGCATGGTCCATGATCGCTCAATCGTATCACCTAGATCGGGTGTTGGAGAATGAAGGCCAATGGTCTCAAACATGCGCTCAATCACTTGTGTCATCACAGATGAAAAGACTTGAGAAAAGCCAAGAAAGGCGAGAAGGATAAAGAAGACTGAAAGAGTCATCTTACGTCCCTTGTGCTTAAGATCATATTTATAGAGGGCCTTCTTACGATAGGCATTAAAGAGAAAGAGTCCAATGGAAATAGAGATAAGGTAGGGAATACCAGCCCAAACATTCAGGGCATTGAGTTTCTCCGTTACTTGACTCGGATCTTTTCTGAGAGAGCCTGCTATGGTCAATCCAAGGAGGACTTCCCACAGGACTGTTACTAAGGTCATTACCAAGAGATAAATAGCAAGTGTCCCGGAATACCTTCCTATATCTTTTTTAGGGTCTAATAATCGGTTGTATTGGTTCATTTCTTCCTCCTAGAAAATAGATAAAAACTCGCACACATTCCTTCGTATAAGACAAAGAAAATCAAAAAGGCATGCATAAAGTAGTCTTCTGGTAATGCAAGAATAATCGAATCCACGCGCGGATCAAAGAGCCAAGTATTGTCCCCAGCAAATAAGACCTGATGAAAGAGCGTAAAGAATTGATCAAAGCCAATCATAACAGCCACCACTGCAAGCACTACTGGTAAAACCATCATCCAAAAGAAGAGACTACGGTACAAGGCCAAGTAGCCTTTTTTGACAACTGTCCGCATAAACTGGATAAAACCAGGGAGTGTCACCACGAAAACGACTGTCACTAAGTGAAATAGGTACTTGACGGCCTCAAAATGGTGCAGTCCATTTTTTGAAGAGGGGAATTGAGGCATCTTCAACACCCATTGAAACGGATTGGTCAAATAGTTCATCAAAACATTAAAATTCTTCATGATGACAGATGCCGAAAAACCAGTCCGACTTTGAATCCCCAACCAATGAATCTCCATGGGATAGAGGGCCCAAGCGAGAGCAATGGTGAGAAGGATTGCAGCTGACAAGATAAAGAAAAATAGGTTAATTGATTTCAAACTTTTAAGCATCAAAATCCCACTCCGCTAGACTGGCAACAACATGTGTCGGTGCAATTGGTAAGGTTGGCACTTCTTCTGGTTTGGTAAAACCTGTCGTTACCAAAAGGGTTGGAATCCCATTGTCAATACCCGCACGAATATCTGTTAAATAATTGTCCCCAACCATAACCACTTCTTCTCTTGCAAGCCCCAGGTGTTCAATGGCCTTATCCATAATGATGGCCTTTGGTTTGCCAATGATCACAGGCTCGACCCGTGTCGCTGCTTCAACAAGGGCAATCAGAGATCCTGCACCCGGCAACAAGCCACGCTCAGTTGGGATATTGAGGTCAGGGTTGGTCCCGATAAAGTGAGCTCCCTTTTGAATCGCCAAGGTCGCAATAGCAAACTTCTCATAATCCACTTGCCAATCCAGTCCAATCACCACATAATCAGGTGCTTCTTCATCGATGATATAGCCAGCTTCTTCAATAGCATCTTTGAGCCCTGCTTCTCCGATCACATAGACTTTTTTGCCCAAGTTTTGGTCATTCATGTAGTCAATGGTCGCAAGGGTAGCTGTATAGATGGTCGACACAGGGGTTTCAATATTGAAGTGATTCGCCAGCATATCCCGAACAGTCTCTGGTGTGCGGGTTGTGTTATTGGTGACAAAGAGATAGGGAATCTCACGCGCCTGCAATTCATGAACAAAGGCTTCCCCTTCAGGAATCCGTGATTTTCCTTTGTAAATGGTGCCATCCAAATCAATTAAATAGCCCTTGTAGTGCATTTATTCTTCCCTTTCTGTTTCCGCTTTTTCATGCAACTTCTCTGTATCGACTCGTCCACCAGACCCATACAAGAGCAAGGCTCCAGCATAGAGGACAAATTGTAAAATCAACCCTGTAAAATTGATTCCTTGACTTCCTGATTGGGTAAACAAGAAGGAAGCCACCATGAGGATCACAATGGTCAATAAGAGACCAATGACCGTCGCTTGGTCAACACTGATTTGATAAACCGTGCGTTTGGTGCTCCGGTTCCGGCCGTCTGACTTGGTTTCTGGTTGCAAATTCTCCACAAAATCAGTCACCAAGGTCGCAGCAAGGCTGACTGTTGTGCTAAAGAGCACGCCTTGAGACAAACGATGATAGAAATTAGACCAGAAAGAGCCTGATTGGCTGGTAATGCCGACCGAAAAGATCACGACAGGTAAGAGAAAGGCCAAGGTGAAATGGATCCAGACCCGATACCAACGTACATCTTCTTTCAAGAAACGGCTAAAACTCTCTAAATTCAAACGGTAGCGGAAAAATTTGTAAATTTCTTCCACCAGGATGATGCCCAAAGCACAAAGAGTCAAGAGCCAATCTCCCAACATGTACAAAGGGTTCTTTTGACGCTTTGCATAAGCCACAACCCGTTTTTGGTAGCCTGCTAGCTCTTGTTTTTTATTTTTTAATCTTCTACTTTCCATAAGTCCAACCCTTTTCTTCTACTTCTTCCCACTCAATTTCAGCTTGGGCATTGATATGTCCATCTGAGGAAATTTGGTGCTGGGTTTTCAAGCCCTCTTGTTCATATTGAGAGGTAATGACGCCTCCTGCCAGCACTTCTTTGACATATTTTAGATGAACTTTTTTAGGGACATGTTGGGTCAAGAAGTCCGCTCCCATCACCTCAAAAACCCAGTCCAAGTACTTGCTATTGTTGACATGTCCGTTCATATCCAAGTCGTAAAACCGAACCCGGTATTCTTGTTCCACGCCGCCTTCTAATTCTTTGAAACGGGGACCACGGAGCATGGTTTTTGAAAACTCTGAGTCAAAGGCATCCGTGATTTCGCTCATGACAGGATGGACCTTGCGTGTATCACGATCCATCAAGACAAAAGTCGCCACCATCTCAATGATGATATTTCCCGCTTCGTCCTTGATATTAAAGGCCCGGTAGCAGAACAGGCGATTGTGACTCTTGGCATAGGTTTCGATGGTGATCTTCTCATCAAAAACTGGGAGACGATCGATCTTCATATTGTAATCCGTGATAATCCAGACTAGATTGTAATTCTCTAAAATGTACATATCACTCATGCCCAGCTCAATCGATTGCATGCCTGATACCTGTAAAGACAGCAAGATCAATTGCGGAATTTTTATAAATCCATTGACATCGCTCATATCAAAAGGAATTTTCATGCTGTATTCAAATGTTTTTGCCATCTTCTACTCCAAAATAAACTTCTCTGCTACAGTGTCTCCTAAAAAGAGACCTTTCTTGGTCATGCGAACAATGTCCTTGTCAGGCACCAAGAGTCCCTGCTGGGTCAATTCCTCAACCACTGGTCCATATTGTTGGTCAAAATTCACACCAAACTTTTCTTCGAAACGCCTCTTGGAAACGCCTGTTTTCTTACGCAGTCCCAGAAACATCTCTTCTTCCATCATTTCAGTCTGACTCAGATGTTCTTCTTGGACACGCGCATTTCCCTTTTCAACCGCCTGCATAAAGTGACGGATAGGGCCATGATTCTTGTAGCGAACACCGTTGACATAGCCGGATGCACCAGCTCCTAAGCCATAATACTCTGCATTATCCCAATACATGAGGTTGTGGCGACTTTCAAAACCAGGCTTGGAGAAATTTGAAATTTCGTAATGCTCAAAGCCCGCTCGCTCCAACTCCTGAATGATGTATTCAAACATCTCCGCTTCTAACTCCTCCTTTGGTAGAGGAAGCTTGCCCCGTCTCATACGGTTCATAAAGACTGTGTGGTTCTCAAGAATCAAGCTATAGAGGCTCATATGAGGAATGTCGAGGGCAAGAGCCTTAGCGACATTTTCCTGGACCTGCTCCATAGTTTGCGTCGGAAGGGCATAGATGAGGTCGATCGAAATATTGTCAAAACCAGCCAGCTTCAGACGATCGATATTGTCATAGATATCCTGCTCCTGATGGCTCCGACCAATCTTTTTGAGCAAGCGATTATCAAAGGTCTGTACACCCAAAGAAACCCGATTGACCGGTGAATCCTTCAAAACAGCAATCTTATCCGGATCCAAATCACCAGGATTGGCCTCGATAGTCAACTCTTCCATCTGAGAAAGATCAAGTGACTTGGTCAGCTCCTTGAGCAGATACTCTAGCTGATCCGCAGTTAAGGCTGTCGGTGTCCCACCCCCAATATAGAGAGTCCGTAAATTTGTGATTTCTTCCCGACGAAATTCTTGGATCAAATGATCCAAATAAGCATCGACCGGTTGGTTCTTAATAAAAACCTTCGAAAAATCACAATAAAAACAAATCTGGGTACAAAATGGGATGTGGACATAAGCGGACGTTGGTTTTGTATGCATACTTTTAATTATACCATAAAATGGCCTAAAACTGATGGTAAAAATAGGGGTAAAGATGGCTCAAAATAAGAAAAAAACCGAAACAGGTTGACCCATTTCGGTTCTCATTCTTTCGTCTATTTTCCCAATTCTTGGGTGCGTTTGTAGGCTGCTTCCACTCCTGCAATGATGTCGCCCCGCAAGCCGACTTGTTCTAAGCGGTTGACTCCTGCGATGGTAGAGCCACCTGGGCTACAAACTGCATCTCGCAAGTTGGCTGGGTGCTCGCCTGTCTCTAAGACCATTTGACTGGCTCCTTGGAAGGTCTGGGCAGCCATCTGTAAGGCTTGCTCTCGTGTAAGTCCTAAGCCTACTCCTGCATCTGCCATGGCTTCAATCATCTGATAGACAAAGGCTGGTCCACAGCCTGCGACAGCCGTTGCAGGATCCATTAATTTTTCCTCGATCTCGTAGAGAGCCCCTGCTCCTGCTAAGAGCTGCTTGACCTGGGCTATCTGCTGGTCTGTCACTATTTGAGAGCGGGCCAGACTGATAACACCTTGACCAATGGCCACAGGCGTATTGGGCATGATGCGAATTAGCCCTAGCTGGCCGTTCTGGATCACGTCAGCCATCTTTTCTAATTCCAGGCCTGCAGCCATGGAAACCAGCAAGAGATTAGAGCGTTGGGCCAAGATGCCTTGATACTCTTCTAAAAGAGGGCAAATCTGATAGGGTTTGACCCCTAAAAAAATCACTTCAGCCTCTTGAAAGACTTGTTCAAGATTAGACGCCGTTCCCCCATACTGGCTGATAAACTCTTGTACCTTTTGAGGAGAACGATTGACCAAGAGCAGGTCTTGCGCGTCCACTTCCTTTGCGACTGCTTTGGCTAAACTAGCCCCCATGTTTCCAAGACCGATAAATGCAACTTTCATTTCTTACCTCACTTGACCATTTCCAATGACAATATACTTGTAACTGGTCATTTCCCGTAGTCCCATCGGTCCACGCGCATGGAGTTTTTGGGTCGAGATCCCCATTTCACAACCTAGGCCAAACTGACCCCCATCTGTAAAGCGTGTAGAAGCATTGACATAAACGGTTGCTGAATCTACTTGCTTGGTGAAATAAGCCGCTGTCTCAGAATTTTCTGTCACAATGGCATCCGAATGATGGGTGCTATGCGCTTCAATGTGGTTCGTCGCTTCCTCAACTCCATCAACGACCTTGACTGCTAAAATATAATCTAAAAATTCGGTATCAAAATCCAGTTCCTGTGCTGCTGTTCCAGAAATGATAGCCTGTGCTTGCTCATCTAGGCGCAACTCAACGGATCTTTCTCGTGCTTCCACTAAACGCTCTTTGACCAAAGGCAAGAAATCAGACGCGATCGCTTGATCCACCAACAAGACCTCCATGGCATTGCAGACGGATGGGCGACTGGTCTTAGCATTTTCAATAATGGCGAGGGCTTTCTGGAAATCAGCCTCCTTGTCCACATAGACATGGACGATCCCAGTTCCTGTCTCGATCACGGGGACAATGGCATTTTCAACCACCGCTTGGATCAAGCCAGCACCACCACGCGGAATGAGCAAATCCAGATAGCCCTTAGCCTTCATCAACGCAAGGCTAGAAGCTCGACTCGTATCTTGGATCAGTTGGAGAAGATCTGGATTCAGTCCGGCTTCTTCCAATCCAGCCTTGAGGGCTGTCACGATCGCTTGAGCAGAATGAAAGGCATCCTTTCCAGTACGAAGGACCACTGCATTTCCACTCTTGATGGCAAGTGCTGCAGCGTCCGACGTCACATTTGGTCGACTTTCATAAATGATGCCAATAACACCCATGGCGACTCGAACTTTCTGGATTTCAAGACCATTTTCCAAGACTTCAGTATCCAGCACTTCCCCAATCGGATCTGGCAGGTCTATTAAAGCACGAATTCCTTGTGCCATCCCTACAATCCGCTCTTGATCAAGAAAGAGGCGATCCAGCATGACTTCAGAAATCTTCCCGCGTGCCGCTTCCATATCGATTTGATTGGCTACTAAAATGGCTTCCGTCGCTTTCAAAAGCTGGCTAGCCATAGCCTCCAAGGCTTGATTTTTAAGAGCGGTACTGGCTGTATTGATGCTTTTCTTAGCTGATCTCGCTAAGGCTAATTGTTCTTGTGTTGTTCCCATACGTTTTCCTCTAGAATTCTGTAAAGAGTAGGTCAATCTCGGGAGTTACCGAGATCCAATCATCCCGGTGGATGAGGATTCCCTTAGCTTTTTTAGACTGGAGCATATCACGCACAGCTGATTGGCCGAGACGGACCTTGCCTTTTCCTAGTAATTGACCAGTCTCTTGATGATAGACGCTGACGATATCGTGATAAGAAAAATCTCCTTCTGCCTTGGTCACACCAGAAATCAATAGACTCTTTCCATGATCCAACAGGGCTTGCGCTGCTCCAGCATCCACCCAAACAGCACCTTTGCTTTCTGCATAAAAGGCTAGCCATTGCTTCTGGGTTTTTAAGCCCTTGTCCTCTGCAAGGAAGTAACTGCCATCTGCTTGCTCTTCCGCTGCTTCGATCAAGGCATCAGACTTGAGAGACGAGCAAATATAGACAGGAACCCCTGACTCGGTCGCAAGGGTCGCTGCCTTGAGTTTGGTCAGCATACCGCCAGTCCCATTGCTACTGCCAGCACCACCCGCCATCTCGATCATCTCGCGAGAAATGTGTTCGATTCGATCCAAGCGCTTAGCTGTTGGATCCTGAGAAGGATTGGCTGTATAGAGACCATCGACATCTGTCAACAGCACCAAAAGATCAGCTTGAACCATGGCTGCAACCTGCGCACTCAAGGTATCATTGTCTCCTACTTTTAACTCAGCAATCGAGACCGTATCGTTTTCATTGATAATCGGGATGGCCCCACGATTAAGCAAGACAGAAAGGGCCTGGTGGGCGTTCTTATAGCGACGCTGATCCGCAAAGTCATCCTGGGTCAACAAAATCTGCGCAGAAACAATGTTGCGTAAGAGCAGGTTAGCTGTATATTCTTCCATCAGTAAGCCTTGCCCAACTGCCGCAGAAGCTTGCTTGTCTGCCACCTTGGTCGGCCGTTTTTTAAAACCAAGGGCACCAAACCCAGCAGCAACTGCCCCTGATGAGACCAAGATCAACTCATGACCTGATTCATGTAAGAGAGCCAACTGCTGCGTAATGACCTTGACCTTCTGTCTAGAGAGACTCCCATCGGGATTGGTCAAAGACGAGGTCCCTACTTTAAAGACGATTCGTTTTGCTTTCATCGCTATGATTCTTTCTAATACTATTTATTTCGTATGTAATGAAAGTGACTGAATCTCCATTCAGCCATCTTCACTATCCTTTTCGAAGGTCTTCCAGCGTTTTCTCAAAGATCGCTGGCACTTCTGCTGTAAATTCCAAGGTCTCGCCTGTGCTAGGGTGGGTAAAACCGAGTGTTCGCGCATGAAGAAACTGTCCTTGTCCTTTAAGTGTCTTCTTAGGACCATAAGCAGGATCTCCAGCTACTGGATGGCCAATATAGGCCATGTGCACCCGAATTTGGTGGGTCCGACCAGTCTCCAGTTGCAACTCTACCAAGGTGTAATTTCCAAAGCGTTCCAAGACCTGAAAACGGGTCACTGCAGGTTTTCCTTTAGCCGTCACCGCTTGTTTTTTCCGGTCCTTTTCACTGCGACCAATTGGTGCTTCAATCATCCCTCGATCGTTCGGAAGATTGCCATGGACAATGGCCCAATACTTCCGGAGAGATTTTTTGTCTTTTAGTTCCTCTGCTAAGGCGACGTGAGCTTGGTCATTTTTTGCGACCATCAAGAGGCCTGACGTGTCTTTATCAATCCGATGAACGATCCCTGGACGCAATTCCCCATTGATCCCTGAAAGGTCTTTGACATGGTATAAGAGCGCATTGACCAATGTCCCACTGGTATGACCCGCACTTGGGTGAACAACCATGCCTTGAGGTTTATTGACCACCACAACATCTTGGTCCTCATAGACGATGTCTAAGGGCAAATCTTCTGCTTCATAGCTGACCTCTTCCACTTCTGGGACTTCATACTGGATGATATCCCCTTCTTTGACCGTGTACTTGGCTTTTTTCACAGTCCCATTGACCAGAACTTTCCCTTCTTTGATCTGCTCATTGGCCACAGCTCGTGACAAGGGAGTCAAATCCGCCAAAGCCTTATCCAGTCGCGCACCGGCTACTTCGATTTTAATTTCCATGCGTTTCCTCTTTCAACATCAGGATCAGGAGCAAGAAAACTCCAACTGTCAAATAACTATCTGCTACATTAAAAATGGCAAAATTCATAAAATCCAAGTGGAACATATCGACTACAAATCCTTGACGCAGGCGGTCAATAAAATTCCCCAACCCACCTGCAATGATCAAGGTCAAGCCAATTACCATCCATAGCGATCCTTTGAGGTGCTTATAGAGATAGTAAAAGGCACCCGCCATCACTACGAGGGTGATGAGGGTAAAGAACCATTGCTGATTTTCAAGAAGCGAAAAAGCTGCACCTGTATTTTGAAGATAGGTCAGGCTGACCACATGGGGAATAAAAGACTTAACGACACCCAGTGGAATGTTCTTGACTACATACCATTTGACCAACTGATCCAGTAGGACCAATAGCACAATTGCTACTGGAACCATTATTTTTCTCTTCATTTCTTACCTCTTTTGATCAAAATACTCTACCATGACCTCGACAAACTTCTCTGCTACAGGGGAGAGATCCATCTCTTCGCGTTTGACATAGACCATTATATTGTCCAAGTTGTCTTCTAAAGGAATCACGGTAATACCATTCACTGACTGGCTATCTAAAAAGCCTGATCCTGTCGCATAAGCATCTGTCCGCTCCAAGATCCCATTCAAGGTGGCCCGGTCGGTTACATTGAACATTTGGGAGCTCGAACTGGTATCGACAAAATTCTCTGAATAATAGAGGTACTCATCTTTTTCTTGGGTAAAGCGAACAGTTGGCAATTGAGCTAGATCTTCCATGACCAGTTTTTTCTTCTTAGCCAGAGGGTGTCCCTTGCGAAGGTAAATATGAGTCTGAAAAGGAATCAAATCCACCACTTCAAGTCCTAATTTATCAACCCGTTGCATAATTCCCTTGGTATTTTGACGGTTGAGATAAATAATCCCCAACTCACTATGCCCTTGAGCCACTTCATCCAAAATTTGGACCGTCGTTGACTCAAAGATGCGGAAGTTTTTATTTTCCGGATAGCGGATCGAGAATTCCGTCATCAATGGTGGCAAGAAGTCATAGTGTTGACTAGAAATAGAGAATTCTTTCTTCTCTTCTTCAGGACTGGCATATTGATTTTGAAAAATATCAAACCCCTTAACCACGTCCTGCGCTTTTTCATAAAATTCCATTCCCCGACGGGTCAAAAATGTCCCCGAACTAGTTCGACGAAAAATTTTAAAGCCCAGTTCCTTTTCCAGATCGCGTACTGAAATAGACAAGCTCGGCTGACTCACATACATTTTTTCAGCAGCCTCACGAAAAGTACCACTATTGGCAATCGCCACTACATATCGTAATTGTTGTATATTCATTCTATTTTCCTTATTACAGTATCGATCTATTATACCATAAATTAGGGGCTGAAAGAAGAGATGCGTTTAAGAGACCTTCATCAAGTGAAAATAAAAAAACTGGAACTAAAACAGTTCCAGTTGATACTTATTCAATCACTTGAGTTTCAGCTACTTTCTTGTACCAATGAGCCGATTTCTTCGGATAGCGCTCTTGGGTTTCAAAGTCTACATAGAAGAGACCATAGCGTTTTTCGTAACCATTAGACCAAGAGAAGACGTCCATAAGAGACCAGATGAAGTATCCTTTGACGTTTGCACCATCAGCAATCGCATCCGACAAGACTTCCAAGTGTTGTTTCACATAATCAATCCGGCCATCGTCATAAACCGTATTGTCCACAAACTCATCTTTGTATCCAAGTCCGTTTTCAGTGATGTAGATCTTCTTGTAATTTGGATAATCTTTCTTGACACGCATGATTTGATCATACAAACCTTGAGGGTAGATGATCCAGTCCCAGTCAGTACGAGGTACATAGTCAGGAGCTACACGACGTCCAACACCTTTGATTTGGTATTTAGAGCTTCCTTTTTCCCCTTTACCATTATGAATGATTTCTGTTTCGCCATCAAAGGCTTCCATCCAATCACTCATGTAGTAGTTAATTCCAAGGAAGTCGTTCAAATCTTTAGCTGCTTCAAGTGCTGCAAAGTCTTCGTCCCGAAGATCCAGACTACCACCATTAACTGAAAGAATGTGGTTTACCCCTTCCATGGTTGCATCTGAATAGTGTCCGAGGTAAGTCGCATCCAAGATAAACTTGTTGTGGATGATATCTTCCAACTCAGCAGCACGTACGTCTGCAGGATTTTTAGGATCCAATGGATACTTAGTTGGAAGTGCGTGAACAACCCCGATTTCACCTTTATAACCTTTGTCTTTGTACAATTTCACAGCACGTGCATGAGAAACCATCATATTGTGGTGAGATTGGAAGACTTTGGCAAGGTCATATTGAATACCTGGTGGGAATTTACCAACCAAGTATTGACCATCACCGATTGGGCCAATTTCATTGAAGGTTGTCCAGTAGTTGACTTCTGGGAATTCTTCAAAACAGAAAGCAGCATAATCTACAAAGTGTTCGATATTTTCACGATTCAAGAAGTCTCCATTTGAGTGAAGAGCTTCAGGAGTATCAAAGTGGTGAAGAGTTACGAATGGTTCTACATGACGTTTATGGCATTCTGCAAATAACTTATGATAGAATTCTACCCCTTTTGGATTGACTTCACCATAGCCAGTTGGGAAAATACGTGACCAAGCAATAGAAATACGAATTCCGTTTACGCCATATTCTTCCGCCAACTGTAAGTCTACTGGATATTTATGGTAGAAATCACTCGCTGGTTCAGCAGTATACCAATAGTTGTCTGCTAAATATTTATCCCATGCAACAGGTCCTTTACCGTCTGTATGAGTCGCACCTTCTGCCTGATAAGCTGCAGTTGCGCCACCAAAAATAAAATCTTTAGGTAATGTTTTTGACATAAGTTTCCCCTTCTCAATCATAAAATAAAAATAAAGCAAGATGGAGAGGAGTTAGTGAGCCATCCATCTCCATCTCACTTCTTGTACCAAGCCACCGAATTGTGACATGAGGAGGTAAAAACGATATATTTTTACCGACGAATTAACAAGTCGATTAGGAAAATCGCCATAGCGATTTCCGTTACGATAGGAGACTGTTTCACAGTCCCTATCGTTAATCGAATTGAGCTTGAACAAAGGCTAGAGCACCTTTTCCATCACGGGTTAACTTGATGTACTGAGCACCTTCTGTCTTCGCCAATTTGATGCCTAGTTTATCTGTTTCAGCCTTCATATCTTCGAAGTTGGAAGCAACCTGAGGCGCCAAGATAACAAGGTCAAATTCTGGCAACATTTCACGGTGGGCTCCATAGCCACCTGCTGCAGCTTTAACTGGAACTTTATACTCTTCTGCGGCTTTATTCAAAGCATTGGCAAGAAGACCACTTGTTCCTCCACCAGCACAAAGAACGAGGACGTTTGTTTCTTCAGTAATTGTATTTTGTGCTGAATCTACTCCAGCTTTTTCAAGAATAGCATCTGCTTTTGCAGTGTTAAAGTTTGCAGCTACCTTTTCTTTTAATTCATCATTAGTTTTACCTGAACGTTCTTCTTCAAGAATTTGTTCATCATAAACCTTGAGGAATGGATAGTAGATAACAATATCTACTACAATTAACAATGCTGCAAGAGCGAATGATAAGAACTGGAAGTTTGTACCAAGAACAATACCAAGAGGTCCTGGTGTAGTCCATGGAAGGTTGGCAGTAAATGAGTTCATGCCAAGTGTTTCAATAAAGAACTTAAAGATCCATACGTTTGCAATTGGTGCAAAGATGAATGGAATAAAGAAGATTGGGTTCAAAACAAGTGGTGCACCAAACAAGATTGGTTCGTTTACACCAAAGAATGTAGGAACTACTGAAGCGCGTCCAATAGCACGATTTCGTTTCGATTTACATAACCACATAAACATGAACGGAACAACAAGAGTTGCACCAGTACCACCCATAGTGACGATGAACATTTGTGTACCAGATGTAAGGATCTTATCAGCGTGCATACCTTGTTGAAGGAGGTTCAAGTTGACTTCGGCATTTGCATAAGTGATCGCTGCAATCGCAGGCTCAACGATAGATGGGCCGTGAATACCAATAAACCAGAAGAATGCAAAGGCACCGAAAATAATCGTAATACCAACATAACCGTCTGCTGCTGAGAATAGTGGAGCAAGAAGGGTACCGATTGATTCAGCAACCGTTACATGAAGGCTTGCTTTCACAACTAATTCAAGTGCATACAAGAGTACAACTGACAATGTAAATGGAATCAGGTCTTTAAATACTTGTGAAATATTTGGTGGAACCTCGTCTGGCATGCGAATCGTCACATTATTTTTCACACAGACCTTATAAACATTAACGGTAACAAAGGCTGCAATGAAGGCTGTCAACAGACCTTTTGTACCCATGAAGGCTGTTAAGAATCCACCTTCTTTAGCAGGTTCGGCAGCCATGAGCAAGAAGCCAACCATAGAAGCCAACATTGTAGAAATGAAGTTGATTTGGTTAGTTGCTGGAAGGTCGCGGTTCATTGAATCAGTCAAAGCCTTAGCCGTTGTACCACCAACGAAGAAGGCCAAGATGCCCATAGAATAGCTATATGGAGTCATCAAGAAAGTTTCAATATCTTTAGACCAATGGAATCCCCAAGCGTTTGGTACATACGCAATTAGGATGAAGATAGATGAGAAAAGGATAACAGGCATCCCTGCAATAAAGCCATCCCGAATCGCTCGCAAATATTTGTTTCGAGAAATCTTTTCAAAGAAAGGTTTCCCTTTTTCAATCAGTTCAATCAGTTTATTCATTATTTCGCTCCTCTTTTATATAGTTCAATCAGATGGTGAATCACGTCTTTTAATAGGATTGTTGTCATGAGATGGTCTTGACCATGCATCATGGTAATGCTATAGGGGATTTCTTCTCCTGCTGCTTCATGCGCTAGCATGGTCGTTTGAGATTTGTGAGCCTCAGCGATACAAGACCCCGCTTCTTCTACTAAGGATTCTGCTTTAGCAAAATCACCATTTTCAGCAGCTTTTAAGGCTTCCACTAATTTTGATCGAGCGTCACCGGCATAAGCGACAATTTCAAAGCCAAGTAATTGGACTTCTTCTTTATTCATGTTGGTTCCTCCTTATGATACCTTTTGAAAATTTTTATAATAGACGTTGAATATGAAGGGCTAAATAGACTTTTTCATTAGGAGATATCTTGGCTCCTGTCTGTTCAGCGATGGTTTGGTAGATTTGATGACTAATCTCATAAGCCTTTGGATAACTTAGCTGAATCAGTTGTTCCATCTCGCTCAAACCTTCTGGATCTTCTCTTCCCTTATCTAGCGAATCTAGGAAATAATTGAGATGGATCATAAAGCGATCATAGAAATGACTGTTTTCTTCTTTCCGTTTCAATCCATTTTGAGCTAGTTTTTCTTCTACAGCTTTCAAAATAACTTGTCGGTCCTGAACATCTGGATCTTGCTCATGAATCATTTCCCCTTGTGCATTAATGAAATGATAAGCGATGCGATTCACTTCATCGTCAGGAAATTGATCCAAGAGCCGCTTTCGAAAGATCTCAATCGCTTCTTTTGCGATTTTATAGGGAATCGGATGCATAGCAGACACATCAAAAAGGTCACTGTATTTATATCTTCCCTGTTGAACTGCCTGGTAAGAACAAAAGATGTGATCTGTTAATGTCACATAGATATATTCTTGAACAGGATAGGCATATTTCTTAGACAAGGTATCAATCACTTCATAAGTGGTTGTAATGAAATCAAGAGGAACATTCTTTAGAAGGGCCATAAAGTTTTCTCTTGACTCATCCGTGTTTAAACGAAATACTTTTTCGACCTTATCATCAGCTACTAGATCATTTTTCTTTTTCCCAAATGCAATCCCACTCCCAATAACAATCAACTCTTGTTGTAGTTCATTTTGAACCAAAGCAACATTATTGTTCATTGGATGGATAATACGATACATGAGGCTCTCCTTTGTAAAATTTGTTAAAAGCAAATAAAAATGACCACGAAGCAACCGAAAAAACTAGCCTACACTAATTGTTCAGTCTACTTGTGGTCACGCCTAATCTAACTTAGTAACGCTCACTGCTATTCAACTTATGAACTTATTCTATCATAAGCTTTTTGTTTTGTAAACCCTTACAGCGAAAATTTTTAAACATTTTTTTATAAAAAATAAACAAGACCTTAAAATAATGAAGAGGCTGGGACAAAAGTCCTAGCCTCTCAATCATCTTTGGATTGTCGAGCAAGACGCAGTGGTTGAGTGGGCTCTACTACGCTGATTTCATCAGCTTTTACAGCCCTACTCAACTGTGCGGAGGTGGGACGACGAAATCGAATTCTAACGAATGACCGATTTCTGTCCCACTCTCTAACTGTTGCTTTAGGAGGCAATCATCATTTGAAACTTATACGCGTTCTGTCCAAGGTGTTGCTACTTTAGCTAAGACTGCGTTCAATTCTTCAATATTTTGTCGACCTTCTGTACGAAGCCATTCACGAGCAGCTGCTTCTCCATCTTTGATGTAGGCTTCTACTGAACCTGCCCATGTCGCACGTCCACAAAGAACACCGTTGAAGTTTGCACCTGATTCGTGGGCAAAGACAAGAGTTTCTTGGAAGAGTTTTGCAGATACACCTGCACTGAGGTAGATGTATGGAAGGTTGGTTGCTTCTTCTTGTTCTTTGAAGAAAGCAGCTGCTTCTTCACGACTATAGACAACTTCTCCTTCTCCAAATCCTTCCACGAAGTTCACATTAACTGGAACTTCCACTTTCAAGACATCAATATTGAAACGAGGATCTGAGAAGACTTTCATAGCCTCAATCACCTTACGAGGTTTCACTTTCGCATATTCAGCAGAGGTTGCATCTGCAATTCCTTCATCATAAGCCAAGATTTCAAGGAAGAATGGAATATCTTCAGCAGCGCATTCAGAACCGATGCGTTCGATATAAGCTTGTTTTTCTTGGTTGAGTTCATCTGCACTGTCTACATCATAGTAGAGCAAGAATTTCACAGCATCTGCGCCTTGTTCTTTGATGCGTTTTGCTGACCAAAGGTTCAAGCAGTCAGGCAAGCGTTTGGTGCTAGACGTATCGTAGCCTGTCTTTTCGTATGCGAGCAAGAGTCCTGCATCTTTGTCCAAGGCTTTTGTAGCAGGTAGACCATATTCTGGGTCCAATAACATAGATGAAGCATATTTTGTCAATTCATCAGCTACAAGGACTTTTAATTCTTCCATTTGTGCTACTGTTGGTTCTGTGTCTTGATATTTGGCCATCAAGCGTTTCAAAGCCCCACGTTGGTCGAAGGCCAAAGCTGAAATGACACCGTCTTTTGTGCTGAGACGTTCCAAATAGTTGCGTTTTTGTTCTGTTAATACCATTTTATACCTCTTTTACGATTAATTGTTGATACAAGGCATCATAGTGCCCCATGTTGACATGTCCTGTTTGTGCTTCTTGTGCATTTAACATTCCAAGAACATTTGCTTTCTTGAGCAAGTCTGCGTCACTCTCATGATGATAGAGACCAGATGCAATCCCTGCAACAGTCGAATCACCAGATCCAACTGGATTGACGACATCAATCTTAGGAATATCTACCTTATAGAAGACATCCCCATGTTTAGCGAAAGCGCCATTTGCACCAAGGGAGACAATCACCCATTCGATGCCATCAAAGAGAGCATCCTGAAGAACTTCTTTTAAGTCTTCCACATTCTTACTCACTTCTTTTCCTAACAACTGTGATAATTCTTCATTGTTTGGTTTAATGACCGTAGGCTTGACAGCTGCTTGAATGGCAGCTTCTAAAGAAGCTCCCGAGCAATCAAGTACGACTGGTTTCCCAGCTTCCCTTGCAATCTTGACAAGGCTAGCATAGTAGTCCACTGGTAAACCAGCAGGAAGACTTCCAGAGATGGCAACAACCTCTACTTGTTCAACCAAGTGACGATAATGGTCGAGAAAGTCTTGGCCTTCTTTCTCAGAAATGGTTGGACCTTTTTCTAAGATTTCTGTTTGCTTGCCTTCGTGAAGGATGGCGATACAATTACGTGTATCTCCAGCAATTTCAAAGAAACGTTCCTCTATCCCTTCTCCTAAATGATCGAGAATGAATTGTCCCGTTCGACCACCAAGTAGGCCAGTCGCTGCCACTGGATCCTTTATCTCAGAAAGTACACGAGTAACGTTAAGACCTTTCCCACCAGCTGTCTTACTCACATCAGCCACACGATTGACAGTATCCAACTGGAGTACATCCAAAGGATAAGAAATATCAATCGAAGGGTTCATCGTGACCGTTAATATCATACGTCACCTCTTAGTCGTGGTATTCACCACGGTCCCATTTTTCAAGGAATTCTGTAAAGAAATCAGCATCCGCTTGATGAGCATTATGGGTTTCCACATGTTGGATCTTAGCGATCAATTTTTTATTTTCTTCAGTTGGTTTGTATTCAGCGTGGATGAATGCTTCAATGATATCGCACATGAGCAATTCACCCGTAATTTTACCCCCAAACCCGATGACATTCGCGTTCAATTCTTCTTTTGCATAAAGAGCAGTTGTCATATCGCGTACCAAGGCAGAACGGATACCAGGTACTTTGTTAACAGCATTGTTAATCCCAACACCAGTACCACAGATACAAACACCAAGATCTGCTTGGCCACTTGCTACGGCTTCACCGACTTTCTTACCAAAGATTGGATAGTGGGTACGTGTATGGTCATAAGTCCCAAAGTCGAGCACTTCGTATCCTTTTGATTTCAAAAAATCAGAAACAGCCATTTTTTCATTTGTCACAATGTGATCACAACCAATTGCAATTCTCATTTGAATTCTCCTCTCATTAGCACATCTTATTCAACATATCAACACGGATTTGGTGACGGCCGCCGTCGTATTTACCATTGACGAAGCCTTTGGCAATGTTTTTCGCCAATTCATCCCCAACAATTTCAGCTCCCATGGTAATCATTCGAGAATTGTTGTGTCCACGAGTCATATAAGCAGAACGTTCATCTGAAACTTCTGCTGCCACCATTCCTTTGATTTTAGTCGCAACCATAAATGGACCAGCTCCATAAGCATCAATCACGATTCCAAGATTTTGATCGTTTTTGTTCACTTCGCTCGCAACTGCAAGTGTCACATCTACAAAATCTTGACCTTCAGCGGTTACATCCACAACATCGAAGTTTTCTTTTACAAGAAACTCTTTCACGAGATCTTTTAATCTTAATCCTGCAGCATCTGCACCAATTACAATAGACATGTCCTGTCCTCCTTTTGTTTGTTTCAGCAAATATTCCTGTTGTTAATTTTTCACAAAGAAACATTTTCTTACTTTTGATATTATATTACACCTATTTTGAACGAAAGTCAACATTAAATTGTTTATTTTCGAACATTTTTTAAAAATAAAAACACCATATCTAGAAAAGATATGGTGTCAGTTTTCAAACTACATGAAACGATTATTTTGCATTTGCAGCATATTCTTCGTTACGTTTGATCATTTGTTTTCTGTACCAAGCGAAGATTCCGATATAGAATGTCAAGAAGACAACTACACCAAGGATCGCTTTGATATCACCAGTTGTTGCGTTACCGATTGTCCAACCGAGCAATTTTTCAACTGGTCCTTCAAGAGTTGAGTGAGTGATCAATTGAGTAGAAGCTACCCCTTTAGGGAAGGCATCAACACTCTTAGCCAATTGAGTTGCAAATGGTGCAATCAATGTACCTGAAAGAAGGAAGAGTGGCAAGAGAAGGCTTCCGAAGATGATCATACGGATCAATTTACCGCGTGTTACAACCAACAAGGCTGGAGTTACACCCATAGCGATGATCCCTGCAAGTGGCAAGATACCATTTCCGACTTTAGAAAGAAGCACTGCTTCGATCAACATGATTGGTGCAAGTACGTTGGCACAAGCCCAGATTTCAGCACGACCAGCGATAAATGGCCAGTCCAAACCGATGTTGAATTTACGTCCTTGAAGACGTTTAGTAGCAACGTTTGTAATACCTTGTGACAATGGTTCTACTGCTGCGATAAACCAAGAACCGATCAATGAGAACAATTCCAAGCAGACACCGGCAGTCAAACCAAGGCTCAACCAACCTTTAATAACCAATTCCCATTTGTCAGCATCTTGCACACCAGCAACTGGATGTGGAGTACCCATGATACCGATGACGATACCAAGAAGGAAACCGATAAAGAATTTAGATCCCCAGAAACCGATCTTCTTGTTCAATTTAGCAGCATCGAAGTCGTATTTATCAAGACCTGGGAAGAATTTGTCAAAGATTTTATCCAAGACCATGATGATTGGGTTCATCATGTAGTTCATGTGAGTAGATGTCATAGGTGATGAACTTGGTGCATTCAACAAATCATCAAATGTTGGTTTCATCAAGTCTGAGTTGATGATTTTCATAACCCCTACAAGGACAACGGCAAGAGTTGCAACGAAAAGTGAAACTCCTTGGCTGACACCGTTGTTGTCCGCATACCATTTGATCAAAAGACCAGTGATAGACAAGTGCCAGATATCGAAGATATCGACGTCAAGTGTATCAGTTTTCTTAATAGCCAGCATGACAACGTTGACGATCAACATAATTAATAAGAAGTAAAGTGTCCAGGCAGACCCCCAAGTAATGGTCGCAAGAGGCGCCCAACCAACGTCTGTGATATTCAATTGAATACCAGTATTCTCAACGAATTTTGCAAGAGACGCTGAGAAAGCTCCATTCAACATACCGATGATAGCACCGATACCAGTAAGGGCGATGGCAAGTTTAATACCACCTTCAAGGGCTTTAGAGAATTTCACTCCAAACAAGAGAGCCAATAAAGTCAAGACGATCAACATGATGATCGGAGCACCCATGTCTAGGATGGGTTTGAAAAATTTATTGGCAAAATCAATAATGCCATTCATAATAAATCCTCCCGATTTATAATTTTTTTGTAATTTACGGCATAAAGTGTTCCCAATTTTATCATTGGATAACGCTTACAAACTTGTTTAAAAAAATATTAACTTAATCCATGTTCTTTAATGGCAGCTTCGATGTTATCAAAGACTGGCGCACTCATCGCTGGAATACGGAATAAAATTGGTCCTGCTTCTACCACTGGAATACCAGGATCGAATCCCAAATCAGTTGCAGCAATTGGAGTAAAGATATCATAACCTGAAATCAAATCTTCATTGACATCTTTGACCATGACAGCGTCACAACGCACATCATAACCACGGTTTGACAGTTCTTCTTCTACCGCACTCTTAATTTGGTGGCTAGAGTTAACACCTGCACCACAGGCAGCTAAAATTTTAATCATTTGGATGTCCTCCATTATAAATATTTACGAATGTTTTAGGAAATAGTTTCCGTAATGTATTGATAAAGCTTATCTTCACTATCTAATTTTGATAGAGCTTCGAGATTTCCATTAGATGTAAAGAAATCCATCAGCTGGGCCAAAATATTGGTTTGGCTAGAGCTTGAATTGTTGATAATGAAGAATAAAAGCGAAACTTGAACTTCCTTATCTGGGGCAATCATATTATGGAAGGTTACGGGTTGATCCAAACGAACCACGACCACATTCTCAGTGAGATTATGGACAATGTCTGTATGCGGAATCGCCACATTTGGTAAGTCCTTACCAAGAAATTCCATATCTAATCCAGTCGGGAAAGACTTTTCACGCTCAATCAAAGCGGAACGATAGGTTGGTGTCACAATCTGTCGCTCTTCCAATAAGCTTGCTACCTGCTCAAAGAGATCTGTTTGATCCTTGGCATGTAGGCAAAATACAAGATCTTTGTTAAAGAGTTGATTTAATCCCATTGTTGCCACCTCCTTATCTAACTATTTATTTTATGGCTTCAGTATATCACTATATTGATTGATTGTCAATCATTTTTTGTCGTATTTTGTTTATTTTTGTTTATATTCCTCTTTAAAGCGCTTCCTAACCGTCATTTTCTAACATTATTAAAAAAGTAAAAAGTGAGAGTGGGACAGAAATCGGTAATTCGTTAGAATTCGATTTCGTCGTCCCACCTC